>Ga0182011_10000181_pt1 | contig 52778 bp, 38 predicted proteins | sample 711E1DmetaG_FD_120481 | JGI IMG/M metagenome (GOLD analysis project Ga0182011, IMG submission 120481) | Permafrost microbial communities from Stordalen Mire, Sweden - 711E1D metaG | ecosystem: Environmental > Terrestrial > Soil > Wetlands > Permafrost | place: Sweden: Stordalen | collected...
CGTCCTGCGTGTCATCAGCGAAATCCTGTCCTACGAACCGCTCTCACCCCACACCAACCTGGGACTGGGGCTAGATTTCCTGGGGCGCATCGCCCGTCGACGCGCGGTCGCGTTCTTGGTTTCGGACTTTCTGGCACCGCCTGAGCAATACGAACGATCGCTGCGTATAGCGGCCCGGCGTCACGATCTAGTGCCGGTGGCGGTGACCGACCCGCTGGAGGAGCAGCTACCGCAGGTAGGCTTGCTCGAGGTGCAGGATCCGGAGAGCGGCGAGGTGGTGGTGTTCGACACCTCGGGGCCCGAAGGGAAAGTCTTCGCAGACACAAGTCGCGCGGCACGCGAAGCGCGCGAGGGTTTGTTCCGCCGCCTGTCTCTCGACGCCATCGCGGTACGGACCGATCGTCCCTACCTGCCCGCGCTGACCAGCTTCTTCGAGGCGCGGGCGCGGAGGTTGCGGCATTGATTGAGTGGATCCTGGCCGGCCTGCTGACCGCCGCGCCGACCGATGCCGGGGGGCACGCCGACGCGCAGCCGGGCGCACTGGCCACCCCGGCGCGCGCCGACGCGCCCACCGTGACCGCACGGGTGGACAAGGCCGAGGCCCACGTGGGCGATGCCTTGCACCTGTCCATCACGGCGGTCAGTCCGACCAGCACGCCGGTCATCTTGCCCGAGAACATTGACCTGTCTCCCTTCACCGAGCTGGAACGACGCCTGGACGAGAAGGATCTGGGCGACGGCAAGATGCGCCGCGAGTTCGTGCTGACGGTCGCAGCTTATGAGCCGGGCGCGCTGGAGATCCCCGCGGTCGAGGTGACCTACTTCGGCAAGGGCGGCGAGGTACTGAGCGCACGCACACCGCCTATTCCCATCACCATCACCAGCCTCACCGCCAACGAACCCGAACCCAAGCTGAAGGAGAACGCCGGCCCGGTGCCGGTGATTCAGCGCGACTATCTCTATGCCTACATCGCGGGCGGCCTGGCGGCTGCCGGACTGGGTGCCGCGCTGGCGCTGTTCATTCGCCGCCGCCTGCGCGCGCGTGCCGCGCATCGCCCGGCGCCTCCGCCGCGGCCAGCGCACGAGGTGGCGCTGGAACGTCTCGATCGTTTGGGCGCACTCCTCGGAACCAGCGACGATTTGCGGCCCTTCATTTTCGAGCTGTCCGAGATCATCCGCGAATACCTGGGCGCTCGCTTTGCCTTTGACTCGCTGGAGTTGACCACCGAAGAGCTGGTGCTGCGCCTGCGCCGACGAGTTTCGGTTCAGGAAATGCGCGGCTTCGTGCTGGGCGAGATGGAAGGGTGGCTGGCGGGCTGTGATCTGGTGAAGTTCGCCAAGGTCGCGCCCTCGATGGCCGAGGCGCGCGGAGCTCTGGAGACCGGAATTCGCATGGTGGAGTCGACCCGCCCGCGTCCCGAGCCGCCGGTCGCGGTCCCTGCGGCCGACGGCGCCTTGCCCCAGGAGGCGCCTCATGTCTGAGCGTGGGGAGCGGGCAGTCCGCGGAGCAATTCCCTATACGCTGCTTGCTGCCGTCTTCGTCCCGGCGGGACTGATCTATCTTTGGTGGTTTCGTTCGCTCGAACTGGTCCGCTTTGCTCATCCGGCGGCCCTTGCGTTGATCCCAGTCGGCGCAGCCCTGGTGATCTGGGCCGGCATCAGGCGTGCGCCGGCACGCCATCCTGTGCTGGCTTACTCGCGGGCAGGCGAGCTGCGCCTGCTGCGGCGGGGGTGGGCGGCGCGGCTCGCCGATCTGCCCGTGGTGCTTCGCCTGTTTGTCGTCGTCGCAGTTGCCCTGGCTCTGGCGCGACCACAGACACCGCAGAAAAACGACGATCTGGAGCTGGAAGGCATCGACATCGTGGTCACGCTCGACATGTCCGGCTCCATGGAGGAAACCGACCTGCAGCCCAATCGTCTGGAAGCGGCCAAGGCCGTGATCCAAGACTTCGTGACCCGCCGGCGCGGGGATCGCATCGGGCTGGTGATCTTTGGCCGCGAGGCCTACACCTACACCCCGCTCACCCTCGACCATGGCACCTTCCTGCGCATGCTGGCCGAGTTGCAGCCGGGCATCGTCGACGGACGCGGCACCGCCATCGGAAACGGGCTGGGGGTGGCGCTGGCGCGTCTGCGTAAGTCCGACGCCAAGTCCAAGGTCGTCATCCTGCTGACCGACGGGGACAACAACTCAGGCAACATCTCGCCCCTGCAGGCCGCCAGTTTTGCCCAGAAAATGGGGGTCAAGATCTACACCATTTTGGCCGGCGCCCACGACAGCAGCCGCGAGGCTGACGATGCGAACCAGCAGCAGCAGCGCTACCCAGTCAATCCCAAGCTGCTGGAACAGATCGCGGGCATGACCGGCGGTTCGCCCTATCTGGCCACCGACACACGCGCGCTGGCGCAACGATTCCAGAACATCCTCGAAGAGCTGGAGAAGTCGCGCATCCGCGATCGCGGCGTGCTCTACGCCGAGCTGTATCCGCGTTTTCTCTGGTCGGCCTTCGCGGTCTTGCTGCTCGAAATCGCCCTGCGCCTGTCGCGCCTGCGGAGGCTGCCATGATGCGCGTGGGGAGCCCGCCGGCTTTGCCGGCGGCGAACCATCGCGGGAGGGTTTGGGAACCCTTTCAGGGTTCCCATCTCAATAAACCATGCGCATAGCCAACCCGCACCTGCTCTGGCTCCTGCTGGCGGCTCCCGCCGTGGTGCTGGCCTATGCTATTGCCTTTGCCCGACGGCGCCGCTTGCTCAACCGGCTGGGCCAGCCAGCGCTCATCGCGCGCATGGCGGTTTCGGTGTCAGTGCCGCGCAAGGTGCTGCGCGCGGCCCTGGTGGTGTTGGCGGTGGCGCTCTTGGCTCTGGCTCTGGCCCGGCCCCAGGCGGGCGGGCGGGCACGTCTAGAAAAGCAACGCGGCCTCGACCTTGTGGTGGCGCTGGATTTTTCCAAGTCGATGTTGGCCAAGGACATCTATCCTTCGCGCCTGGAGCGGGCCAAGCGCGAGCTGGAAAGGCTGATGGACCGGCTGTCCGGGGATCGCATCGGGCTGGTGGCCTTTGCCGGCGAGACCCTGACCTACCCGCCCACCACCGACTACGCCGCGGTCAAGCTCTTCTGGCGCGACATGACCCCTTCGGACATTCCCGTGGGCGGCACCGCCATCGGCCGCGCGCTCAACGCGGGGCTGGAGATGTTGAAGCGTTTGCGTGCCCGCGGTGGCGAGACGCGGGGACAGGTGATCTTGCTGCTCACCGACGGAGAGGACACGGTGAGTGAGCCGATGGAGATGGCCGACGAGGCGGCCAAACTTGGGGTCAAGATCTTTGCCGTGGGCATCGGGTCGCGCTCGGGCGAGCTTGTGCCCGAGGTCAATGAAGAGGGCCAGGCCCAGGGCTATGTCAAGGATCGTGACGGCAAGTACGTCACCTCCCGGCTGGGCGAAGATCTGCTGTCCAAGATCGCAGCGCGCACCGGCGGCGAGTACCTGCGCGCCGATGCCCGCCACTTCGGCGTGGAGGCGATCGAGGCCGCGCTGGCCGGGCTGAAGCGCACCGAAAATGAAGCCCGCCTGGTCAAGCGCTACGATGAGGTTTGCGAGTATCTGCTCTTGCCCGCATTTCTGATTCTGCTTGGCGAAGCATGCCTGAACGAACGTCGCAGGAGGAAGGCATGAGGGTGAAGTGGACCACCGCGCAGGGTTTGGCAGTGGTCATTGCGCTGCTGCCGCTGCTCGCGGCGTGGAATCCTTTGCAGCGTCCCAACCGCGCGGTCACCGACGGGAACGCCAGCCTGCAGAAAGGCAAGGCGGAGGAGGCTCTCACCCACTACGACCAGGCGGCTGCGGCGCTGCCGGCTGACCCGGCGGTGCACTACAATCGCGGTACGGCCCTGTTTGCGCTGTCCCGCTACGACGAGGCCATCGCAGAGCTGATGCGCGCCACGGAGAGCAAGTCCCCATCGCTGAAGGCGGCAGCCTTCTACAACCTGGGCAACAGCTACTTCAAGGCTGAGCGCTATGCGGACGCCATCGCCGCTTACAAGCGCTCGCTCGGCCTGGAGCCCGGCGACACGCGGGCCAAGTGGAACCTTGAGCTGGCTCTGCAGAAGAAACAGGAAGAAGACAAGAAGAAGCAGGAACAGCAGGACAAAGACAAGGACGACCAGAAGAAGCAAGACGACCAGAAGAAACAGGACAATCATAAGAAGCAGGACAAAGACAAGAAGCAGGACGAGAAGAAGCAGGAACCAGATGCAGGCGCGCCAAAGCAGGAGCCGCCCAAGCCGCCGCAAGGCCAGGACGCTGGAGCCCCGCCGCCCCCGCAAGAAGAACCGGCTGCCCAACCCAAGGATGACAAAGCACCCGAAATGAGCGAGATCGATGCAGTGTTGGACAGCCTGGAGCGAAGCCCCAAAGACCTGGAGAAGATGCGCGCCCGTCTGCGCGCCGTGCGCCGTGCGCCGCCGGCCAAGGATTGGTAGCGATGCGGATTCGCCCAATTCCATCGATCGTCGGGCTGACGGTCGCGATCGCCGCGGGCCAGGCTGGGGCAGCCCAGCCGAGCTTCGTCGCGCGCGTGGACCGCAGCCAGGTCGGGGTGGGCGAGTCGTTCACCCTGGAGATCACTTTGTCGGTCGAAGGAGGCCGCGTGGATGGCTATCGCCCGCCGGAATTGCGCGGCCTGCGCAGCCTGTCCGAACGACCTAGCCAGTCCACCCAAATGCAGATGGGTGGTGGCGGCACCTTCGTGCGCCAGGTATACGGCTGGCGCTACGAGGTCCTGACGCTCGACCGCGGCACCTTCAACGTCGGGCCAGCGCGCGTGCGGGTGGACGGTCAGGAGCTGCGCACGGAGAAGATCGCCATAACTGTGGTTGACTCGGCCCAAACCCCGCCCGCCCGGCGTCCTGGCTTTGCTTTTCCACGTGGAATTCCCAATCCTGGCCTGCCCTTCCCCGGCCTCGGCGTGCAGGACGATACCCCGCCTGCTGAGCCACAGGCGGGGCGCGGCCGGCGCAACTTTCTCCGTGTCCAAACCAACAAGATCAAGGCCTACGTGGGCGACGAGATCACGGTGGAGTGGTTCTTGTACCTCACCGAGCGGCAGGACAAGTACGGCGCCACCGCCGAGCCGCGCACCGACGGGTTTTGGGTCGAAGACCGAACCCCTGCCAACCCACACGCCGGGCTTTCGCTGACCGAGCAGGTCTACGAGGGACGCACGTACCTGGTGGCACCCCTGATGAAGAAGGCGCTCTTCCCACTTCATCCCGGTCGCCTCACCATCACCCCGCTCGAATCCGAGATCTCGCGCGTCGACTTCTTCGGCGCAACCATGCGCACCGAGCGCCTGAAGACCGAGCCAGTGACCATCGAGGTCCTGCCCCTGCCCACCGCGGGTCAGCCGCCCAAGTTCGACACCTCGGCGGTGGGCCACTTTACCTTGCGCACCGAGGTTGATCGCGATCGGGTCAGCCTGGGCGAGGCGGTCACGCTCAAGCTGGCCATCAGCGGCCAAGGCAATCTGCGCAAGCTGGCCGCACCGGCCCTGACGCGCCTGGAGGGCTGGAAGGTCTATGAGCCCAAGGTTTCGGTGACCCTCGATCAGGGCGAGCGAGTGGCGGGTACCAAGCTGGTCGAGTACCTGCTGCTGCCCGAGCGAGCCGGGGCGACGACCATTCCGCCTTTCACCTTGGCCTTCTTCGATCCCGAACGCGGCACCTACGGCAGCGAGAAGAGCAATTCGCTGCACCTCGAGGTCAGCGCCGATGGCTCGCAGCCGGCCGGGGCGCATCCCGCCAGCGCTTCGATGGGGACCGTCGCTGCGGGTTCGGCTGCAGCCGCGCCCGGGGGTGAGAATGTTCTCGCGCTGGACATCCGGCCCTTGCGCAACCGCGCCACCCTGCGCCGCGATCTGGGCACGAGTTTCTACCAGTCGCGCGGCCTGCTGGGCGTCGTCGCCGTGCCGCCCCTGGCGCTGGCTCTCACCGCTTTCGTCGCATTCGCGCGCGAGCGTCTGAGCAAGGAAACCGAGGGCACGCGGCGGCGCAAGCTGCGCCGGCTGGTGCGGCGGCGCCTGCGGACGGCCGAGGCCAATCTCCGGGAAGGTCGGCTGGCGCAAGCCTTCGGCGAGATCGAACGGGTGCTGCGCGAGTTTCTCACGGGAAAGCTGGGCACCCAGATCGCGGGCCTGTCATGGGATGAGTTGCGCTCCAGCCTGGCGCAGGCCGGCCTGGCACCGGCGCTGGTGGATGCCACGCTGGCCGCGTTGGAGGATTGCGACCGCGCCCGCTTTTCCCCGGGGAGCGTGTCGGTGGAGGAAGTGCGCGCGGCTCGGGATCGAGCCGGCGAGATCATTTTGCAGATCGAAAAGGCGTCCTTGCGGCCGGTATCGTCGCCGGAGGTGCGCTCGTGAAATCCGGCATTCGGCGCGCGGGAGCCTGGCTGGCCTTTGCGCTCCTGCTGGTGCTTCCTGCGCGGGCCGCGCGCGCCGACCTGCTCGACGAGGCGTGGAAGCGAGGCAACGACGCCTATTTTCGCGGCGACTTTGCCGGCGCCATCGCCGCCTACGAACAGCTCGACCGTCAGAACGTGGCGTCGGGCGATCTCTACTACAACCTGGGCGTAGCCCACTTCCGCCAGGGCAGCCTGGGTCGCGCCATCTGGGCGTTCGAGCGCGCCCTGGGGGTGGATCCAGACGATGAAGATGCGCGCTTCAATTTGGCCCAGGCGCGCAAGCTGGCCGAACGGCGGGTACTCGACAAGATCGAGAACGCGGAACGCGAGGCTTTGTGGATTCGCGTCGCGACTTTCTTCACTACATCGACTGAGACCTGGCTCTTCGTCGGGCTGTACCTCGGGTGCTTTGTTCTCTTGTTCCTCCGTCGGCGCGCAGCCGACGACTCGCGCGCCGCCCTGACCGCAGGGGCAGCCATCCTGGGTACGGGCGCGCTGCTGGCGGGTATTCTGCTGCTCGGGCGCATGAACCTGGACCGCATTCCCTTTGGCGTCGTGCTGCCCGACATGGTGGCCGTGAAAGAAGGCGCGGATGCCTCGTACCGCACCAGCTTCGAAGTGCACGCGGGCCTGCGCGTGCGCTTGCTGGACCGCGATCAGGACTGGGTGCGCGTGCGCCTGGCCAACGGACTCGAGGGCTGGCTGCGCGCAGAAGACGTGGGCCGCTTGTAGCGGGGGGCATGCAGCGCCACTTTTCCCGACGGCTTGCATGGGCCACGGCCGAAAACGCCTTGGCCCGGGCCGAGGCCGCGGCACGCGCGTCGGGCCGGCCGCTTCTCGACTTGACCGTCAGCAATCCCACGCAAGTGGGATTGTCCTATCCCAATGAGGAAATCGCGCGGGCCTTTGCCGACGCCGCAGCCGGTCCCTATCAGCCTGCGCCCTTTGGCTTGTCTGGTGCCCGCACGGCCGTGGTGGCGGACTACGCCCGTCGCGGTGTCAGGTTGGATGTCAACCGGGTGGTACTCACTGCCAGCTCAAGTGAATCGTACGCGCTGCTGTTCAAGTTGCTCGGCGATCCAGGCCAAAGCGTGCTTTGCCCTGAACCGAGCTATCCTCTGTTCGAGTACCTGGCCCGACTGGAGAACTTGACCCCGCGACCCTACCGGCTGGGGTTCGACGGGCGCTGGCAGGTGGACTTCGACAGCCTGGATCTCGCCGACGCAGCCGCAATCATTGTGGTCAGCCCCAACAATCCCACTGGTTCGTTTGTGTCCGGCAACGATTTCGATGGTCTCGCCCAATTGGCCGCCGAGCACGGACTGGCGCTGATTGTCGACGAGGTGTTTGCCGACTTTCCCCTTTTGCCGGCAGCCGACGCGGTGACCGCCGTGGCGGGCCGGCCCTCGCCGGCGCTGGTGTTCTCGCTGGGCGGGCTGTCCAAGTCGTGCGGGTTGCCCCACCTGAAGCTGGGCTGGATGGCTGCCACCGGCCCAGCCCCCCTGGTCAGCGATGCACTGGCGCGCCTGGAGTTGATTGCTGACACGTATTTGTCAGTGGGAACGCCGGTACAGTCGGCCTTGCCTGGGCTCTTGCAGGCGGGTGCGGCCATTCGCCGTCAAATCATTCATCGCGTGCAACACAACCGGCGCGCCTTGGTCCAGGCCCTGGGTACGCATTCACCCTGCACGCTTCTGCCCGCAGAGGCTGGCTGGTGCGCCATCCTACGCGTGCCGGAAATCATGAGCGACGAGGCCTGGGCCAGTACACTGCTGGAGCAAGACGGAGTACTAGTTCAACCGGGATATTTTTTCGATCTGGCCATGGGGGCCACGCTGGTGCTCAGCCTGATTGTGCAAGACCAGGTCTTCGCCGAGGGAGTCGCGCGACTATTGGCGCGTGTGGGCGCGATGTAGGTCTGCCAATCGTCTGACGTGTCCACCAGTCGGACGGCAGGAAACTGAGCAGAGCGAGGAAGCGCGCCCATGTGAGGTGGGCTTTCTGTGAATGACGGGACACGCGGTGGTTGCTACTATCTTGGGGTGACCCTCTACGATGAACTTCGCTCGGTGCTCAATGCACTTGAGCAAGCGCGGGTAGACTACGCGCTGGTTGGTGGAATGGCCGTGGCGGTGTGGGGAGCGCCGCGGGCGACCAGGGACATCGACCTGTTGGTGCGAGGCGAGGATCTGGCCAAGGCAATGAGCGCTGTCCGAGGGTGCGGGTTCACCCTTGAGGCGCTGCCCTTTGAGTTCAAGGACGGAACTACCGTCCAGCGGGTCAACCGGGTGGACGAGGCCGGAAATCTGATGACTGTGGATTTCATGCTGGTCGATCGCAATCTAGAGTCGGTTTGGGCAAGCCGGAGGCGCGTGCCACTTCAGGATGGCGAGGTGGTTGTGGTTTCGCGCGAGGCGCTCATGGCCATGAAAGCCCGGGCCGCCCGGCCACAAGACATGGCGGATATTCAGAATCTTAAGGAGGGTGATCGGTGACTGCGGACATGTCGCCCCAGGCGGTCGAGGCTCGCCTGCGCGCCGCCAGTCGCCTCGCCGGCGCTTGGCGCCCCGAGGCGAGGCTCGAAACCAAGTTAGACATGCGTGGTCCCGCGGTCGCTGCCCGACTGAAGGAAGCATCCGATCTGCTTGACGTCTGTCGTGCCCTATCCCGGCGCGCGAAGTAGCGTGCTCGACAAGTCCAGAATGTTCTGGGGCGCGGCTGGCCGGAGCTGTCAGCGGCGCAAGGTCAACGTGTGCTTCGCTTCGAGCCGGACCGGGTGGTACGAGAGCTTGGCCCGGCGTAACCCCGGATCCCCGAGATCCTCTTCGCGGTTGATGAACGTCAGCCCCTGGGCCGCGATGGCGCGGGCGGTTTCCTGGTTGATCACCTGATAGAGACCCTTTTCGTTGCGGAGCGCGCGTTCGAAGAGGACCACCGCGGTAGTGGGGTTCAGGCGGTCGAAAATGGAGAAGGCGGCCGGCCGATTGTCAGTGCGCAAGAGCAATCCATGCAGCCCGAGCGCTCCGAATTCGCGAAGCGCGGTCGCGAGCGCCTGGCTTTCCTGCTGCAGCGTAACCGTGGTGCGCTTGGCCGCGATGTCGTCGCCCACCGCAAGACATTCCTGGCTGTGCTGCGGGCCGAGCGGCTCGATCCGCCAGGCGTAGAGCCGGGTGGCCTGTTGAATCAAGTTGCGCTTCTTGGCGTAGCCAGAGCCGGCCAGCGCCGCCAGGTCTTCGGTCCGGTACACGTAGTTCGCACTGTCGCGATTCGCGACCACGTGGAAGTGCGCAACAAAAGCCGGATGTCGCGCCAAGAACTCGGCGCCGACCGATTCGATGACGAGCGGTGTGGGCAGTTCGCGGGCGTGGGCGAGCAGGGTTTCCTGCACGGGCTCGGAAAACTGTCCCAATGGTTGCAGTAGCCTGGGCTGGGGATCGGGGTCGACCCGGGCGCAGAGCAAAAGCGTATCCGGTTCGGCGAGGGCGTAGTGGTAGTGGAAAACCGACGACCAGACGCACAGCGAAGCAGAACCGTAGTCAGACAGGGCTTGCGGGTGGCGGGCAAGAAAGTCGGTCACGAGCGCGCAGCGCTCGATCTCGATGGGCGCGAAGGGGAACCCCAAAAAAGCCGTCACGGTCAGGAACGCACCTGGTAGAGCATGGGTTGAAAGCCAGCGAGGGGCTGGTATCCCAGGGCCTCGTAGAACTTCTGCGTGCCCGGCTCGGCCACCAGGCCAATCCAGGTCAGGCCCGCGGCCACGCAGCGATCGGTCAGGCGCCGGATGATCTCGCCGCCGATGCCGCGTCCGCGGAGTTCCGGGAGCACGACCACGTCTTGGATGTACCCGTCGCTGGCGCCGTCGGAAATCACGCGCCCCATGCCAACGATGCGGCCCCCGGGCGCGCGGGCCAGGAGAAAGCAGAAGCTGCCGCGTATCATCCGCGGAATCGCTGCGCGCCAAGCGGGCTCTTCTTGCCACCAGCCGCCGGCGCGGTAGAGGTCCACAATGGCCTCGGTCGGGGCGCTGGTGACGTCTTCATAGACAATGTCGAGCATCGAATACCGGTACCTTGTCGAGTGCCTTCTTTGTACCATTGACTGCAATCCCGAGAAACCAATGCTAAGAGAATTGCCAACCTGGGCGCAGGTGGACCGCTCGCTAACTACCGGAGAGCATCCCTATCTGAAGGTGCTTCCGGCGGTGAAGTCCAGTCCGGCCTTGGCGCGCATCGCCGCGCTTCCGGCCGCGCGTGATCGTCTGGTCGAACGGGCGCGTGTGCAGATCCGCGGCGATCACGGCTACGCCTTCGTGGACGTCGACGCGCCCTGCATCGTCGTCTCGGAGTGGTACTTTCGCAGCGGCAAGGATCGCGATCTCTATCTCGACCTTCTGCACGAACTCACGCATCTGCGCCAGCTCGACGAGGGGTTGGATCTGTGGGACGAGAGATTCGCGTACGTGGATCGTCCGACCGAGATTGAAGGCTACGCTGTCGCCATTGAGGAAGGACGCCGGCTGGGCATGACCAGCGAAGACGTCTCCGACCATCTGGCGGCTCCCTGGATGACCGCGGACGATACCGCACGGCTACTCGCGCACGTCGACGGGTTCCTGGCGACCGGGGTGCTGCCCAATCTCGCGGCCGCGAAAATCCCGGCGCCACACCGTTCACGGCGTCCTTGGTAGCGAGCTGCGCAGCGGCAGACGTCGAATTCCCGAAAGGCTGACTTCCGCGCTACCGCCGTCTTCGCGACATCGCCCGATCCATTTCGCGCTGGGCTTCGCGCTTCTTGACGTCCTCGCGTCGGTCGAATTGTTGCTTGCCGTGCACCAGCGCCAGCTCCACCTTCACCCGGCCGCGCTTTTCGTAGAGCGAAAGTGGAATCAGGGTGTAGCCCTTCTCGCGCACCTTCGCCACCAGGCGGTCGATCTCACGCCGGTGGAGCAACAACTTGCGTCGCCGACGCGGATCATGGTTGCGCGCGTGGGCGAAAGCGTAGACGCCAATGTCCAACTGATGTAGCCACGCCTCACCGCGCTCCACGCTGGCGTAGGCGTCGATTAGGGTCACCTTGCCGTCACGGATCGATTTGACCTCGGAGCCGACCAGGGCCAGGCCAGCCTCCAGGGTCTCGTCGATTTCGTAGTCGTGGCGTGCCTTGCGGTTGCGCGCCAGTACCTTGGTGTCCTCTGCCCGGCTCTTGCGCCCGGCCCCGCCCGCCACGGTGGCCCTCACTACAGCTTGCTGCCCTCGCCCGGGAGGCGCATGGCCATCGGTGCCTCGCAGGCCATGGCGGCCCGGCGCAAGTAGGTGGGCTTGTCAAACTCGCTTTCCTCGATGCACAGGTGGTCGGCGGCCAGGGTCACTGGCACTGTGCCCGTGGTGCGGCGCGGACCGCTGCCCGGGGATGTGCTGATGGGCGAGGCGACCGCGGGACGGATCACGGGCCGCGACTCGGGAACCGGAGCGGCGACTGCCGGTGCCGGCGCGGCTCCGAGCGCGGGAGGCGGCGTGTAGGTCATGGCTCCCGCCGGATACGAAGTCGGCGCGGAAAACTCGTCCACCGCGGTGTCGGCGAACTCGACAATTTCTGGCACCGGGTTGCGCGCAGGTGCCGAAATCACCACCGGCGGCGGGCCGGCGACCGTTGCTTGAGCCTTTGCCACGGCGGGCACCGGCGGAGGAGCCGCTGCCACGGTCAGGCGCGCGGGATTCGGAATTGGGGCCGCGTGCGCGATGGGCAGCGACATCTGGTAGTCGGCGGGCTTCTTGCTTGAGCGAGTATTCAAGCTGCCGGCAGCGGTTGAAGCCTCGACGGCGGTGCGGCTCTGGAAACCTGTCGCGATCACCGTCAGGCGTACCTCGTCGGTCATGTTGGGATCGATGACCGAGCCGAAGATGATGTTGGCGTCTGGATCGGCGGCTTCCTGAATCAGGGTGCAGGCCTCGGTGACCTCGGCCAGCATCAGGTCAGGACCGCCGGTGATGTTGACCAGGATTCCGGTGGCGCCGTTGATGGAAACGTCTTCGAGCAACGGCGAGTTGATGGCCATCTGGGCGGCATCAAGCGCACGCTTTTCGCCCTTGCCGCGGCCCGAGCCCATCAGCGCCCGGCCCATGCCGGTCATGATGGTGCGCACGTCGGCAAAGTCGACGTTGATCAGACCGGGCATCATGACCAGATCGCTGATGCCACGCACCGCCGTGGCGCACACGCTGTCCACCATGTTGAACGACTCGCGCAGGGTCATGTGTTTGCCCGCCAGAGCGACGAGTCGATCGTTGGGGATCACAATAAGCGCGTCGACCGACTTGGCCAGCTCGGCCACGCCGGCGTTCGCCTTCTTCTTGCGCTGAAGGCCCTCGAACATGAAGGGCTTGGTCACCACCGCGACGGTGAGCGCGTTCGCCTCGCGCGCGATGCGCGCGATCACGGGCGCCGCGCCGGTGCCGGTGCCGCCGCCCATGCCCGCGGTGACAAAGACCATGTCCGCTCCGCCGATGACCTCGGCTATGCGCGAGGCATCTTCCAGGGCCGCGGCGCAACCGATGTCGGGGTTGGCCCCCGCACCGAGGCCCTTGGTCAGGTTTCTTCCAATCTGAATCTTGGTGGGCGCCTGGTTGGTCTCCAGCACCTGGCAGTCGGTGTTGACGGCCACGAAGTCCACCCCTTGGATGCCGGCCTCAATCATGGTGTTGACCGCGTTGCCACCGCCACCGCCCACGCCTATCACCTTGATCTTCGGACCTTGAGCCTGGTCGTCGAATTCGAGCATGTGATCTCTCCCTGGACTACTTGGATCGCATGCCCAGACGGATGAGCCAAATTTTTCACATGTCTTGGTCGAGAACAGACGCTGACATGCGGCGGAAAGGGGTTGGTACCTGATCACCTGTACAGGGGACCTTGCACCTGTCCGGCACCCCGGAGTCATTCCAGCGCGATCCCACAGAGTGCGAAGATTGGACTTCGATGAACCGCCATGATAGGGGTGCGCGCCTCTTGTTCCACTCAATGCTCTTCCAATCCATTGCGCTTTCCGCCTACGTGCTGGCCGGCCTTTGGGGATGCGCAAGAGCGCCAACCCATTCAAGCGAAAGTCCTGCGCAGGAGGCAGGTGTGAACGGCCCAGGTGACACGGCGGCCTCCTTGGCGGATCGCCCACGTGACATGGCAGCCCCCGTTTCTGGAACCGTCGCCATCTCAGCGGCGACGCGAACCCCTCGGCCTACGACAGGATTCGGCACCAGCTACTGGTCCTGGGTCCCGAGCTGGGGGGACATGGTCGCGGGAACGGAGGACCAGATCGTCAAGCTCGCGCCCTTCGTCCTGCGCGTCGGAGGTACCAACAACGACGAGAACTCCCCTGCTACGTTCGACGACACCCAGATGGACCTGGCGGTGACCTACACCCAGGCCATCAAGGCCGATCTGATTGTGCAGGTGCCGGTGCTCGCCGCCCACAATGCTAGTGCCGACTCCGGCGCGGCCGATGGCCCCGCTACCGCGGCGGCCATGGTGATGTATGCGAACGTCACCAAGAACTACGGTGTCAAGTACTTCTCCATTGGCAACGAGCCTGACCTCTATCCAGATACCACGGGGCTGGGCGGCATTGTCGGCTTCACGGCGGCGGACTATTGCGCGACGGCCACGGACTACGTCGCAGCCATGAAGGCGGTCGACTCGACCATCAAGATCGTTGGACCGGATCTGTCGTGGAAATACCAGACCGGCGCCAAGACTTGCTCACCCCCATCCTGACGACTTGCGGCTCCCTGTTCGACATCGTGTCGATCCACCGTTACCCCATCAACCCAGCGCAAACGACCATTGCGGCCGCTGCCGCCGATGCGCCCAACCTGCAAAGTGTGATCGCGCACCTTCAATCCATCCTGGCGGCGACCAACAATGCCGGCAAGCCGCTCGCCATTACCGAATGCAACATCACGTGGGATGGTGATCCTGCCAATCCCGTGCTGCCCGCGTCCCCCGGCACGGTTCCCGCCGGGCTGTGGGCGGCGGACGCGTTTGGTGTCGGCCTTGAGTCGGGGCTGTGGACGACCGTGTTCTGGAGCACACGCGAGGGCTGGACCCTGGGCCTCTTCGCGAACTCAACAGGCACGCCTAAGCCGCAACCCGCATATTGGGCGTTCGATCTCTACGCGGAGCATTTCGGTCCCACACTGCTCTTGGTATCGTCGGTGCCCCCCGGAGTTCGCGCCTACGCCAGTCGCAACCAGAGCGACGATAGGACCCAGGTCATCGTGGTCAACTGGAACGGCGCCCCTGCCGCTCTAACCTTCAGCGTTGACGGCCTTGCAACGGTTCCGACGCCTCCGACCTTCGTTCTCCCTGCACTTTCGCTCGGGGCGATCGAGATCCCGGACACAGGTACCGCGACCGCTTTGGTCTACGGGGAAACCCAACACCAGGCGAACCTGCCGCCGCAGCCGCTGCCCAGCCACTAGAAAGCGCTGGAGAGCACTCGGCGCAGGCGGCTGAAAATGCCGCCGCTGCGGGCTGGGGTGTTGGGACGTCCTGCGAGGCTCTGTTGACTGGCTCCGTACTGCACCAGACCAACGCCGGTGGAGAACGCAGGCGACTTGACCACGTCGGCCAGACCGCCCACGCCCTTGGGCATGCCCAGCCGCACCGGGATGCCCAGCACCTCCTCCGCCAGCTCCGCCATGCCGGGAAGCTGGGTAGCGCCGCCTGTGATCACGGCGCCTGAGGCCAACATGTCCTCGCAGCCCAACCGCATGATCTCCGCCTTGACGAAGGCGAAGATCTCTTCGATGCGCGGCTGGATGATGTCTCGACACAACATCTGGCGCGACAGCACGCGCGGGGCGCGGCCGCCCACCGAGGCCACCTCGATGGTTTCGGTGTTGGACACCATGCTGGCCAGGGCACAGCCCCAGCGGTGCTTGATCTTTTCTGCCTCGTGCGGCGGCGTGCGCAGGCCAAAGGCAATGTCGCTGGTAAGCTGATGACCGCCGAGTGGAATCACACTGGTGTGGGCCACCGACCCTTCGGTGAAGATGGCGATGTCCGTGGTGCCGCCGCCAATGTCGACCAGGGCCACGCCCAGATCCTTCTCGTCTCGTTCCAGCACCGCCTCGCCCGAGGCCAGCGGCTCAAGCACGGTGTCCACGACTTCCAGGTCGCACCGGCTGCAGCACTTGATGATGTTCTGCAAGGCCGCCGCCGCGGCCGTGACGATATGCACGCGCGCTTCCAGGCGCACCCCGCACATGCCGAGCGGCTCGCGCACACCGTCCTGGCCATCGACGCGGTATTCCTGGGGCAGGACGTGCAGCACGTGCCGGTCCGCCGGCAGGTTGATGGCGCGCGCCAGTTCGAGCACCTTGGCCACGTCGCTGGGCCGGACTTCCTTGTCCTTGATGGCCACGGTGCCGGTGGAATTCACCCCCTTGATGTGGCCGCCCGCGATCCCAACGTAGACCTGCGAGATCTCGCACCCTGACATGCCCTCGGCTTCCAGCACAGCCTGCTTGATCGCCGCGACCGTGGAGTCGATGTTGACAATGACCCCCTTCTTCAACCCGCGCGAAACATGCGTGCCAATGCCGATGACATCGAGTCCACTTTCAACCATTTCCGCAACAATGGCCGCGATCTTGGTGGTGCCGATGTCGAGCCCAACGATGATGTCGGAGCTTCGTCTCGCCATGCTTGCTCGTCTCCGTTCCTTCGGTCTGTCAGGTTTTGCCCGGCTTGGATGCCGGCCTCTCGGCCGCGGCGTCACCGTCGCGGCCATGGAGGAACACCGGGACTTGTCGGCCACCAAGGTCGAGGTTCACGACCCGCACGGCAGACAACCCGCCCAAGTGTTCTTTCTCCACAGCTTCTAGGATCTGATCGAATCGCGCCAATTTCTTGCTGTATTCACCCCGGCCGAGCCGGATCTCGGCCCCGCCTTCCAGCAGGATGAGGGCAAAGCCGAAACGCGAATCGATGCTGACCTCGGACAGGGCCGGCCGGCCGGGCCGGGAGCGGTAGTCGTCGAGGACCGCCAGAGCCTCGCGGAACACCGCCGCGCTGGCTTCGGGTAGTTTCGCGTACGGTTCCCGGCCGATGCCGGTCAGAACCGGCAGGCCTTCGGCTTCATCCATGCGCGCGCGCTTGAATGGCCGGCCATTCTCGTCGACAAGATAGAGCCCGCTCAGGGATGCGACCGCGACAGCGCGCCGCTCGACGAGAGCAATGTGCAGCACCGAGGGCAGGTGGCGTTTCACCTGCGCAGCCGCGACCCAGGGGTGGGTGGCCAGCCGCGCTGCTACCTCGTCGGTGTCGATGCTGAGCAACCTGTCGCCGAGCGCCACCCCGACCAGCGCCACAAGCTCCTCCCGTCGGACATGTTGCAAAGGCGTGATATCGATCTGCTTGACCTGAAAGCGGGGCGAATCCACGACGTAGCGAACCGCCCAGCGGCCTCCCCATCCTGCCCCCCCTAGCACGGCCAGCACCGCGATGACCTTCCCAACCACCTGTCCGACCAGCCACGCCTCGCGGGCCACGCGGGCCATGGCTGCCCAAAGCATGAGCAGCAAACTGCGCCTCTGCACTACCGCACGCCGATTGCGCCGCCGCCGGCTGAACCACCCACGCCGGGTGACATGGTAGTCGGGTACGGCCGCCTCGCCCGTCATCGCCCACCCCCCGGTGTGCTGTACGACAGGGCTCACCCCGCCGGACAGGGCTGCCCTGCCCGCCAGGCTAGTGGCCGCGTGGTTGCGCACCCCAAGACGATCACCCCGTCAGGCGGAACCGCCAAATTTTCGATCCGGAGTTTCGGGTGGCGGGAAACACCCACTGCCAACGCCATTCGCGAGGTGCGCTCCGGTATTTGCGGTCCAGTCTTCTGGCAAGGCGACGGTGCCTTCTCGAAGGTGAACTGTTCGGACCCGTGCCGCCGCCAAACGAAGAGGGTCACGGAGGGCAGCAAACGAGCTGAGTGCACTCCCAGCGCTTGTCCTGCACGTTGTATGCGCAGGGTGTGTATGTTGGACAGGAAGTCCCGGTGGCTGTCCCCGCGTCGAGTGGCGCGCAGTCCGAATCGTTGATGCAGAGGTCCGATGCCGTATGGCAATAGTAGGGGTTTGGACCGGCGTAATTGTCCTGCACCTCGACTTCGGGAGCTGCAGAGAAGCAGGTCTCCATCGAGGGAGAGCAGTATCCGCCCGGGCCGCAATCCGAGTCCACGGCGCAATTGCCTCCAACGTCACAAACATTCGCGCTGTTGTCCGTGGACGAGCTACGGCAAAGACAGGGCGTCCTCGCTCTACAGTTCGAGTCGGTGAAGCACTCGTCGTACGAACATCCGCCGAGTGAGACCAGGCCTTCCCAGGGGAAGCAGCGGCCGTTCACTCCGTCTGTGCACTGGGAGTCAAAGGAACAGCTGGAGCACATTGTGCCGACGCAAGACGGTCCAGGACCGCGCTGCGAGGGGCAGGACGCAGACGTGCTCCGGTGTTGGAGGGGAACCTTACCGCTGCCATTTCCACCGGAGCCATTGCCGCCGCTGCCTCCACCTCCCATGTTTCCGCCCGTGCCCATGCCCCCGTCGGGATTGCCGCCAGTGCCCGCGATGATTCCGCCCGCACCTATGCCCCCAGTGCCGAGGCCCCCTGTGCTGCCGCCCACCAGATCCGCGAGATTCTTCGCCTGGATGTCCAGCGCCACGCCACTGTAATCCGAATCGTGGTGATCCATGCAAACTACCACCGCGCTGCTAAGCTTCTGCGCGGTCGCGCGCACGTCGTACTCAATTCCCCCGAGGGTGACGGTTCCGGGTACACTGTCGTGGATGACGACCGGTGTGTCTCCTTCCACCTCTACGGACGAGTAGGTAGTGCTTGCTCCCGGCGTGCAGCTATAGGGATCCACATCTAGCGCGGTGCAATCCGGCGTCACGGTGCCGATCCGGAGCGGCGACGCGACCGCATCGAACTGGTTTCGCGCCGCGCCGAAAAGCAAGTCTCCACCCTGACGATTCCGCGCGGAGAGCGACCACGGTGCGATTCCGTACATCAGCACCTCGCTTTCCTGGTTGCCCGCCGGGTTCTTGGAAAGCCAGAGTTTCGCACCGGGCGCAAGGATCGGCATCGGATCTAGCCCGGTGATCGTCGCGTGAATGTCCTGGGTGCTGGCGGGCAGACCGCTGTCCGGCCCAGTGCCATCCGTGCCGCCGGTTGCGCCGGGGAGGACGAAGTAGAGAACTAGCTTGTCGCTCGTGCTTTGCTCGACGATCGCGGGACCGTCGTACGGATCTCCGCCTGCGGACCCGATCGTCCGTACCGCCAGTCTGGGACCGAACTGGTCGTGAGTTCCGCAGCTATTCGAGCCGGAGGTTCCGCCGGTTCCGCCGACCGTGGCGCCGGCAACGCCGCCCGCTGTGGTTGCTCCGGTTGCGGATTGGCCAGCCGTGCCCCCGCTGCTTCCGCCCGAGCTCATGCCCCCAGTGCCGAGGCCCCCTGTGCTGCCGCCCTGGCCTTCCATACCCGTGTGCAGTGTGCCTTGGCAAGCGGCGACGCCAAGGCCAAACACGAACGAGATTGCAATCGATGTCCTTTGGGTCTTCATACTTGACCTCATGTCTTAGGGGAGGCGAACCTTTCCCAAATTCGTCTCACTGAAGAACATAGCTGATGCCGATGGCTGCTTGGGCATCCCAGGATGGCACGTTCACTGTGGCGGCTGTGCCAGTCGTGACTGGATCGATTTGCACGCTCTGCTCCCGCAGCCACTTGACTGCGCGTATGTCGACCCAAAGCCGGGTTCGGCCCCAGGGAATTCCGGCTCGGATGCCTGCGCCAAGACCCCAGGTCGGCGACCAGTCGGATTGGTTGGCCACGTAGCCTTGGCCCCAGGCGTAGGTCAGCGCCGCCGCGCCCCCCAATTCCCCGTCGAGGAAGAACCTTCGCATCGCCCAACGGGCGTCGAGTGCAACCCCGGCAGAAATGCGCATCCAGCGGGTTGTGCCGCCCCCGATATTCACCTGTCGGGCTGCGGGGACGGTGAGGTCGACCTGCCAGCCCAAGCCACTGCCGTGCCTCATCCGGCCGAATTCCACGCGGCCGCCGGGCACGATTCCGCCGGCGGTTGCCGCCAGCAGGCCCGCGCCGATTTCGCTTTGGCCTGCGTTGGTCTTTGTAATCATTTTCTCGGGCTTCTCGCCTGGCGAGGGTTGGAGGACGGGCGTGCTGGGCTGGAGGACGGGCGTGGCGGGTTGGAGGATGGGCGTGCCCTCTGCCTCAACCGGTAGATCCACGGTCCAGGTGGAGATCACCAAAGCGACTGCAGTGGCCCGGCCCGCGCAGTCGGGACCCACGGCGAGCTGCCGCGGGTTCGTCTTCTGTGGTCCGATTTCGACCATCAGTGTCCGCAAGGTGGCGCGGACCGCCACCGAAAGGGCAGGCCATTGTCCGACTGAGCGAAGACCGACCAACGCTTCGCGAACCGCCTCGGCCGACGGGCAGTTCGAGTCGCTGACGATCATGAGCGCGCCGTCTGCGGGAGAGACGTCCGAGCCAGCTTCGGCCTTCCCGGCGAGGAAGATCGCAGCCAACATGGCCGACAGGACCAGCGGCCGCACCCGTGGCGCAGGCATGGTCAACGCTGCTCGCCGAGCAAGCGTGTCGCCTCGGAGGCGAAACGTCCGCGAGGAAAGCGGCGGAGACATTCCTGCAAATCCGCGCGCGCGCCGGCGTCGTCGCCCAGGCGGCTGCGGGCCAGGGCTCGGCCCCACAGCGCGCGTTCGAAGCGGTCGCGCAACCTGGTATCGGTTGCCGCGCCGATGTCGGCCCTTTCCCCGGCGTGGCCGCGTAGAACAATGTCGAAATCCCCCAGGGCTTCCCGCCAGCGGCCAACCGCCGCGCGCAACTCTCCCCGCAGAAGGTAGCGCTCGTCGCTGTTGGGCATCTGACCGAGCGACAGCCGATCCAGCTCGGCGAGGGCGTCGCCTTTGCGCCCGATCTGCAAGAGTGCCTCCGCACGCAGCATGGCTGCCTCGGGAGCGAGCCCACCGCTTGGGAAGCGCAGCCGGTAGTCATCGAGCGCTGCCAGAGCGGACACCGGATCGTGCGCCTTGCGCAGCCTTTGCAGCGCAGTCGTCAACAGGGCATGTTCGTCAGCAGGCGGCGCCGCCTGGGAAGCAGGCGACGGCGGCCGCAGCAACGGACTCGCCGACCTACCCGGCTGAGTCGGCAAAGCCGGTCTGATCTCAGGCGGAATACTCTGCTCGCGGGCTAGCACGATTGGAGGATCCTTCATTGCAATTCGCCCGGTCGGAATCGGAGTCTTTGAGGGCAAGGGCTCCGGCGATGGCGGTGCGGGCGGTAGCGGCGACAGAGACGCCGTCTCCCTCCGCGGAGCTGGCGTCTTTTGCACCATGGTGGACGGACCACCCCTTTCAAGATGATGGCGTCGATCCGTTTCCGCAACCCTCTCCCCGTCGGGAAGAGGGCTGGGTGAGGGGACCGCCAGGCCTGCGAGGAGCGAAGGTCCAAGCTTCCTCAGCGCGAGAAGCCCCTCACCCGCCGACGCAGACGTCGGCGGCCTCTCCCCGTCGGGGAGAGGCACGGATGGCGCCGCAGGGGCTGGAAGAGCAGGTGGCTCGATTGACACGAGCGGCTCGTCTGCAGGTGGCGCCGGGATCGCCCGCGCGGGCACGCGGCGGTGGGCGTGGTGGACCACTTGCGATGGCGAGAAAATCTCAACTGGCTGCGGTGGCGCCGGGCGTGGTCGCGAGCGCAGAAGCGGCCCGGCAACCGCGCCGACCACGCCGCCGGCCAGAAAAACCAGCGCACCCACCAGCGCCAGCCGCAGCCCACGACGATTCCACTCTGTCCGCCGGCGCAGGGTGTTTTGAATTCGCCATTTGACGAGCGGCAAAGGCTCGTCGGGCGCCCGTCTGGCGCTCTGGATCAGAAGCGCCACCTTCGTCGGGTCATTTTCCGGCGATAGGTCGGCCAAACGAGTGAGCTCCCGAAACCGTGGCCTCATGGTCATTCTTCCTTGTGGAGGAGGTCAAGAAGCTTGGCCCGTCCCCGGTACAGGCGAACCCACACTGTCGCGAGAGTGATGCCGCTCAGCTCAGCCACTTCTTCACCGGAAAGCCCTTCGATCTCGTAGAGAATGAGAGGCGTCCGGTAGGAATCGGAGAGTTGATCGAGCGCCTGGTAGAGTCGGACGTGGCGTTCGCGTCGTTCGATTTCTTCTTGCGGCGTGGACGGTGTCGGAGTCAGGGCCACAAGGGCGTCCTGGTGGCGGCTAAAGAGCAACCGCCGGATGAACCCGCGGCGCATCCGGTTGCGAACCACGTGGTGGGTTATGCGGAACAACCAGGTCTTCACGCTCGCCTCGCCCCGGTACGAGAACCGCCGGCGCAGGGCGATGACGAAAACGTCGTGCACCAGATCCTCGAGATCCGCGCGCGGCCCAGCCAAGCGCCGGGCCCAACGCTTGACGTCGGAAGCATATTGCTCGTACAGCCCATCAAGGGGCTCTGGCCGACTGCTGGCCATTTCGGAAGAGGGCATCGATTTCACAACATGCAGTCTCATTCTGCTCCGTGATGCTCTTCCTATCGCCCGAGATTCGAAGACCTTACCAATTTCGTGTCGATTGTGCGACACGCGGGGCTAGGGGATCGCGTTAGACATGCTCCCACGTCCCGATTCATCGAAGCCGAGCAGGAGAGGAGGGCCGAGGCCGGGGCCCAAACGGAAACGTGCGAAGGTGGAATGGACCTTCCGCTCCCGGAGTCCGCGCAAGCACGGCACGGGCGTCGTGGCCCCGTCGCCCCCGGTCCCACCCGAGACAGGGTCACTGTGGTGTCAGCTAGGCCTTCCCCAGGCGCCCAAGCAACTCGCTGCCCACCTGGGTGATGTCACCTGCGCCCAGGGTCAGCAAGAGATCGCCGGGGCGCAGGCGGGGCACGAGACTCTCGGCCAAGTTCTTGCGTGCCAGGAAAGCCACGACGCTTTCGGCCGGGAATGTGGCCAGCAGTCGCTCGGCGGTGATGCCTTCGATGGGCGCCTCGCCGGCAGCGTAGATGTCGGTGAGAACAACCTCGTCGGCGCCCTTCAACGCTGGCGCAAAATCCTTGAGCAGATCGCGCGTGCGCGTGAAACGGTGGGGCTGGAAAGCGACGATCAGGCGCCGGCCAAAGAGGCGCGCGGCGGCCAGGGTGGCGGCGATCTCGGTTGGGTGGTGGCCGTAGTCGTCCACCACCAGAACCCCGCCTGCCTCGCCGCGCACGGAAAAGCGCCGGTCCACCCCTGCAAACGATGCCAGCGCCTCGCAATACACAGCAAAAGGCACGTCGAACACGTCGGACACGCACAAGGCAGCCAGCGCATTCTGCGCGTAGTGGATGCCAGGCATGCGCACCCACACCTCGCCGCGGGCCTTGCCACGCACGGCAATCCGCAAGCGCGTGCCTTGCGAGTCAGCAGACAGGATCTCGCCGCGACAGTCACCCGCAGAAAGGCCGTAGGTCACATGGCGCTTCTGCAGATCCGCCGCCAGCCCAGCGGCCACCGGGTTGTCGGCGCACAGAACCACCAGGCCGTAGAAGGGAACCTTGTTGGCAAAATCGAGGAAGGCCGCTCGCAAAGCCGCCTCGGTCCCGTAGTGGTCCATGTGCTCGCGGTCGATGTTGGTGATGACCGCGACCATGGGAATGAGGTGACGAAACGAACCGTCCGACTCGTCCGCCTCGGCCACCAGCACCTCGCCCTGGCCCAGACGCGCATTGGACCCGAATACCTTGGCCTTGCCGCCAATGATCGCGGTCGGGTCGAGGCCAGCTTGGGCGAGAATCGTGGCGACCATGGTGGTGGTGCTGGTCTTGCCGTGCGAGCCGGCCACCGCGACGCCGTCCTTCACGCGCATCAACTCGCCCAGCATTTCGGCGCGCGGAATCACGGGAATGTCGCGCCGGCGCGCCGCCAGCACCTCGGGATTATCGGGCTTGACCGCGCTGGAGATCACCACCACATCGGCGCCTCGCACCTGCTCGGCGCGATGCCCGATCTGGATCTGCCCGCCCAGGGACTGCAACCGGCCTGTAGCCTCGCTGGCGCGCTGATCCGACCCGGACACGTGATAGCCGAGGTTGAGCAGCACCTCGGCGATTCCCGACATGCCGATGCCCCCGATCCCCACGAAGTGTATGGCTACGTCACGCTTCTTGAACATCGGGGGGGCGACCCCGTAGGGGCGACCTGCAGGCCGCCCCTACACGACGCGGGACACGCGTTCCCAGGACGAGGACATGGTGGGCTGGGCCGGCTAATGCCTATGCCGCCCAAGGGACTACTTGCCAGCCGGCTTGGCACCCAGGCCTTCCAGGCTGGGCAGCTCAGACAGATTCGGCTCGACTACGATCTCGATGCGGCGATTCTGCTTCTGACCATCAGGCGTGTCATTGGAAGCCGCCGGGTCGAAGTCCGCATAGCCCGCAGCACCGAGCTGGCTGGGCTTCATGCCGCCCTCGACCAGCAACCTGGTGACCTCGACGGCGCGCTGGGTGGAGAGCTCCCAGTTGGAACGGAACTTGTGGGTCTTGATGGGCACGTTGTCAGTGTGGCCCGCCACCAGGAAGTGGCGGTCAGCCATGCCAGCCAGCACCTTGGCAACATTTCCGATGGCGGCCTTGCCCTCTTGCTTCACCTCGACCTTGCCGGAATCAAAAAGGATGTCATTGGGCAGGACCAACAGCATGCGCCCGTTGCGCACCGTAACCTTGATCTGGCCGGCGTCGACCATCGAGCGCAGCTTCTCGGCCAGGTTCCGGAACATCGCTTCGCGCGCTTCGGATGCCGCCTTTGCCTTCTCCAACTCGGCCAGCTTCTTCTGCAAAGCTTCCTTCTCGTCCTGGGTGCCGGTGCCCCATGCCTTAAATCTGTCAGCCGCCGCGGTTGCTTCCGCCAGCTTCTTGCTCAGGTCATCGTTCTGCGCCTTCAGCTTGGCGTTCGCATCCTGTTGATCCTTCAAATCCTTCTGAGCCTTCAGCTCGAGTTCGGATGGGCCGCAGCCCACGGCAAAGAGCGCACCAATTAGAAACGTTCCTGCGAGTTTGCTTGTATGTCTCACGATGTCCTCCCGTGTCAGAAGGCGCTATCTTACTGCAACTTGGATGTCGACGATAGTGCTATGGGCGGTCTAGAAACATGCGCGGCTGGCCGGCGGTGCTATGGTGCCGGATCGTGAATCGGCAAGCCTTCGCTCAGAAGGAGTACGGTGCCGCGGGCGTTCCGCGCGCGGCGCTGGTTTCGTTCGCGATCTTTGCCCTTTTGGGCGTGGTCTTCGCTGCCGTGTCGACCTACGACTTCGTGGCCCACCTCGACCGTCAAGTGCACGCTATCACTTGCTCCATCGTGCCGGGTCTGGGTCCCCGGGATGCCAGCGGAACCTCGGGCTGTCACGTGGTTCTCATGAGCCCCTATTCTTCGGTCTTTCGCAGCCTGACCTGGGGTGGGATTCCCATCGCGCTGCCCGCGCTGGGCGTGTTCGCATTCCTTTTTTTCCGCGGCGTCGACTTGTCGCTACGTCGAGGCGTCCGTCGTGGGGAGACCAGTTTTCTCATCGTGGCGGCGCTGCTTCCGGTCGCGACCTCCGCCGTCTACCTCTGGATCTCGGAGGTGGAGCTGGGCACGGTGTGTACCGTCTGCGCGGGCATCTACGCTGCCTCGCTAGGTGTGCTGGTCACGGCCATCTGGGCTCACCTGGGGGCATCTCCGACGGCCGCGGGCACAGACTCGAACGCAGGCCAATGGCTGCTCTATTTTCTGGAAGGCTGCGCCCTGGTTCTCATCCCGGTGATGCTGTACATGGTGCAGAAGCCTCCCTATCCCGATGCACTCACCGGCAAGAACGAGCTTCGCCACCCCGAAGATCGATACGGCGTGATGCTCAAGAGCAAGAGCACAGGCAGCGTGCCGGCCATCGAGGTCCTCGATCCCCTCTGCCCGGCGTGCAAGGCGTTTTCCCACCGTCTGGCTGCCAGCGATCTTGGCCGGGATCTCGCCCTGCAGACTGTGCTCTTCCCGCTCGACAAGGACTGCAACTGGATGGTCAACGAATCGCTCCACCCGGGCTCGTGCGCGGTGAGCGAGGCCGTGTTGTGCGCGGGCGAAAAATCGGGGGTCGTGTTGGAGTGGGCCTTTGCCCACCAGCCTGAGCTGCTGGCCGCAGGCGGGCATGGCCAGGCCGAGGTTTACGCTCGGCTCAAGCAGGACTTTCCTGCACTGGCCCCGTGCTTGGCCCAGCCCCTGGTGCGTACCCGGCTCAACCGAAGCCTGCGCTGGGTGGTGTCCAATTCGCTGCCGGTGCTGACGCCGCAACTCTTCGTGCGCAACCACAAGATCCCCGACGAGGACACGGATCTGGGCCTTGATTTCGTGCTGGCCCGAACCCTGGAGAACAGCACGGGCGCGCGCGGGGAGGTGCGGCCATGAGGCTGGACAAGCTCCACTTCCTCCTCGCGCTCGGCACCCTGCTGGCCGTGGCGCTCCCGGCGACGGTCTGGACGCGGGCCTCGGCCACGCGCCTGACCGAGTCACTGAGCAAGGCCTCCGACGTGGCCACCGCCAGCGCAGCCAACGAAGGCTACTGCAGCGGGAACCTCAAGCAGATCCTCCGCCGCGTGCTTACCTCCTGCGGCCTCATCCAGGGCGGCGGATCGCGCGGTTGCCAGCCGCTGCAGGCGCGCCAAGTGGCGGCCATGTCAGGCGGCGACTTCAACTCGCTGTTCGCGCCGCTTGCCGAGCGCGCGGCCATCATCCAGTTCGACCTGGACAAGGCGGACCTTGATCCGCCGGCCATGGAGCTTCTGGAGAAGACCTTCGCCGACCAGCGGGGCGCGTCCTTCTTCCTGGTGGTGTCGCGCGCCTCGCCCGAAGGCTCGGTCGAGCACAATCGCGAGCTGTCCCACCATCGCGGTGACGCCGTGCTGGAGCACATTAAGGGCAAGTTCAACGACCCCGAGCTCGAGCAAGAGGTGGGCCTGCTGTGGCTGGGCGAGGAATTTGCGCAACTTGACCAGGACTTTTGTAAGTGGAGGCGCTCACGCACCGAGGGTGCGTGCACTACCGCTGATCTCAACCGTTCGGCCTTCATCGCATGGATCGATTGCAGACTTTGAGAGGCTTTCTTCTCTTCCTGCTCGTCGCTGGGCTGGCTGCTTGCCCGGCTGCGGAAAAGGCGTCTGCGCCCAACACCCGCTACCAGGCGGTCAAGGCCACACCCACGGCCAAAGCACCGCCGGAGGCATGGTGCGACCTGGAGTTCGCCGCCGGCACAGGAGCCCGCCTGGCACTGCCGCCAGCCACACCGGTACGCAAGCCAGGGGGCGCGTTGCCCACCGGGCGTTGGGTGTGGCTCAACCTGTGGGCCGCCTGGTGCAAGCCCTGCCTGCGCGAAATGCCGATACTTCTCCGCTGGCGCGATCGGCTCAAGCAGGATGGCGTGGCACTCGATCTGTGGTTTCTTTCCCTGGACGAAGATGCGGACGAACTGGCGAAGTTCCTCGCTGCACACCCGGAAGCCGCGCCGGCTCCTTCGCTGCGCGTTTCCAGCCTGGGCGAGTTCAAACGCTGGGCCGAGGCCTTCCTGTTCGATGCCGACGCGCCGATTCCCCTCCACCTGCTGGCTGCGCCCGACGGCAGGGTCCGCTGCATTCACAACGGGTCCATCAACGAAGGCGACTACGCCACGCTGGCGGCGTGGCTGCGCTGACCTGCGGAAGCGCCTTGCATCGGCCGCGCGCGCCGCGGCAGCACGACTTGCAGCGGTTCGCATCGGCCCTTCCCTTCGTGGGCCAATTGCGTGTAGATACTGGAGGTAGTTCCCCGGCGGGCACGGTGACGTCCGGTTCCGCCGCTTCGTCGACAGGAGATCCTCATGATTCACCAGCGTGTTCCTGCAATCTTGTTCGTTTCGCTCGTTTTCTCGGCCTGCGCCGGCACAGGCACCGGCGCGCCGGCATCGGTTGACCCAGGCCGGGTCGAGGCCTCACGCCGCAACCCGTTCCTGGACGTGAACTTCTTCCTCAACCCCGAATATGTCGAGAATGTCGAGGCAACCGCCAAGGCGTTTCCCTCGGAGGCGGCGGCTATTCGCAAAGTCAAGCAGTACCCCACCGGTCTGTGGCTTGACTCGATTGCGCATGTAGCAAATGTTCCCTTGTGGCTCGACGAGGCGAGGAAACAGCAGAAGGCGAGTGGCAAGCCCACGCTGTCGTTGCTCGTGGTCTACGACCTACCGAACCGCGACTGTGCTGCCAACTCGTCGGCAGGAGAGTTGAAGGTTTCGGAGAACGGCGCCGCCCGCTACCGGACTGAGTTCATTGATGTCATCGCGGCCCACTTCAAGAACTACTCCGACCTGCCCATCGTGGTGATTCTGGAACCGGATTCTCTCGGCAACTTGGTCACCAACATGAATATCCCGAACTGCGCCGAAGCGCGTGACGTGTACGTCAACTCGACTGCCTACGCTATCCAGAAGCTTGGCTTGCCCAACGTCAGCATCTACCTTGATGCCGCCCACGCGGGCTGGCTGGGCTGGGACCCGCACCGTGAGAGCGTGATCAAGGTCTATAAGAAGGTGCTCAAGGCTGCCGGCGGCACTGATATGATCCGCGGGTTCGCCACCAACGTGTCGAACTACACTCACCTCTACAACCGGGATGGCGCGGCCCTGGAATCCAGTGATCCTTGTTACAACGAGCTGGTCTATGTGCAGAAGCTGGCGGTGGGGCTCGCCGACCGTGGCGTCCGAAACAAGGGCTTCATCATCGATACCGGGCGCAATGGCAAGGGTGGGATCCGCAAGGTGTGGGGCCACTGGTGCAACATCAAGGGCGCTGGCCTGGGCGAGCGGCCCCGGGCGGCACCGGGACCGTTTCCGTTCATCGATGCCTTCTTCTGGGTCAAGCCGCCGGGAGAATCGGATGGTGTGTCCGACTCGTCACAGCCCCGTTTCGATCCGGAATGTGCGTCCAATGAAAGCCTCCAGGGGGCTCCCCAAGCGGGCGTGTGGTTCCAATCCTACTTCTTGGATCTGGTCAGGAACGCCACACCGCCATTGTAACAACGCGGGCTTGGGACAGATGATGGCAGGCGTCTGGATAGCGGACGCCTGCGGAGAGCACATCGCAGCCTGACGGCCGCAACCAAAGGGCGTTTGCAGTGCAGAGGCATAGTCACTGGGCACGACTCCTGCCAATGTTGGGGCGACCCGCGGTTGCCCCGCGTTCCGCTGCCACGGATGCCAACTGCCGTTGTCAGCTACTCAATGAAGTAGACGTCGTCGACCCAGATCTCGAAATCGTTGGGTGAGGGGGTCGAGCCCACGTAGGTCGCGTTCACCTGGATTGCCATGCCGGTCAGGTGGGCCACATCCAAGTTGGATGTGAACAGGTCTGGGGCGGCATGAAAACCGAGGTTGTACTGATCTTGACGGGTGTCAGCGAAGAAGACGTCAAATCGTTTCCAGTTGGTGTCGATCTGATAGTCCTGATACGCGGGGAAATACTGCGAATCCGCGCCAAACTTGACCAAGTAGGGGCTGCAATTGTACCTCTTGTCGTTAGAGTACACGCAGGAAGTGAAGTTGGGGTCGGTGCCGTCGGGCACGGGGAGGCCAGCGAAGGTGGCTTGCGCATCGGTGTAGACATCTTTGAGACTGACCTGCACCCTTGTGAGCGGAGAGGTCGCCTTGGCCCAAAACGAGATGCCCTTGTACTTTGAAGCGTCGTACGTTCCTTTGACGCCCAAGTCGCAATCCGCCGGGTCAACCGTGATCTTCGGCACAAAGTCCGTCCCCAGCGCCGCTCCCCAGACACCCCAGTCGCTGGCCTTGACGTGGAACGAACCCGGGCCGGAGCACTGAGGATTCCCTGTGGTCGGGTCAATGGGGTACGGTTGACACTTCACCTTGGGCGGATCGAATTGCCCTGCCAGGCTGCCGTCCCCATACACATAGAAGCCGCCCTGGCGGCCGTCGACCGGATTGAGGCCGTTGTCGGTTGTGAAGTCCGCAATCAAGTCGTCCGCGATACTGATGCATTGAAAGACTTCCGCGTCGGGCGGCCCAAGGTCGGCAACTTGCGCAGAGTCAATCGATGCGGCTGAGTCAGCCGGTGTCTCTGGCCGAGAGTCCGTCAGTGCCCCTGGCCCAGAGTCAGTTGGTGTCCCTTGCCCAGGGTAGCTTGGTGCCTTGGCGCAAGCTAACACTGCCATTGGCATGGCCAATCCAAACCGCGCGTATTTTGTTGTCATTCCAGGATCTCTTGCGGCGAAGCGGGGAGCATCAGTATCGCGGACAGGATTCTTGTGGAATGGGTCTAGTGGATGAAGGCGCCAGTCATGATGAGGGCGGTGAGCAAGCCAACCGTCGCATTGTAGTAGGAGTATGGGGTCTTTCCTGCTGCGTCGACCGGCGCCATGCTACCGCGTGTGATGGTATCGAACACGGCCTGGTACGCAGTATTGAGGAAGGCCTGATTGCCACTGGCCATCGCGCCGACCGCAGCCGTACCAATGATTGAGGACGAGTTGGGGGCCGTGCCGCTCACCGGTCCGCCACTTGTCGTGTACATGTCTTGGATGTAGCTAATCCCGTTCGCGGCTGCGGCCGCAAAGAAGGCGGTATTCTTGGTCGTGTAGGTCTTGGCAGCAGCGGTTCCGTTGAAGCAGTAGTCCATACCGATGCGCATCGGGATACGGTGCGAGTCGTATTGGTAGTCACCGTCTGTCGGAGCGCCATTGGTGCCAGGGGTCGTGCAGGAACTGCTGCACCACGCAGGGATGAGGCCGTTGCTTCCGGCAATGGCGCCATTGACGGCGCTAAGTGCTGCGGTGGCGACTCCGTTCCAGTCGTGGGCACTATCCACTGCGGCGAATGCCCTGTACATTGATGGTGCGAAGTACGAAGCGTTGGTGATATTGCCCGATGGGCTGCCGTAGTTGCTGCCGCCCTTGGGAAGCTTGGTGCCACCGCCATCGATATCGCTGGTCCAGACGTCATTGATCATGGTCTTTGCTTGCGACCCGTAGCTTCCGCCGGGCCAGACCTTGTCAGCCATCAAGAGCGCGTAGGCAGCATCTTCGTCCGCGTCGGTGGCCGAGCCACCCGAGGCCGAGCAGCTCCCGCCGCCAGCCGGAATACACCAAGTCATCAGACTGCCGGCCGTAGCGTGGCTCGTCCAATAGCTGTGCAGGCTGTCGAACAAGGTCTGGTCGTTCATGATGGCCGCGATCATCATGCCGTAGGCGATCCCCTCAGAAACAGTGTCGTTTCCGTTCTCGGGACGAATCACCTTGCCGCCGCTGGCGAATGTCTTCTTCCACTGGTTGTAGGCGGGCACCAGGAATTTGGCAGATGCGCTCGGCCCTTGGGGCGCGAGGCAGCTGCCCATGCTGCCAGCGCTGGTCGGGGGGAAGCCCGTTCGCGTCTGCAGGCCCGAATCGTCCGTCGTGAATTGCACGTCGTCGACCCAGATGTCGTAGGTTCCAGGCGTCCCTACAACCGGGAACCCCTTGGCAGAATCACCTGAATAGAACGAGAACTGGATACCCATGACGTGCGCTGGGACGAACGCCGGCGCTTGGCACTTGGGGCCACCAGCAACACAGGCAGCGCCCGAAGTCGTGCTCGGCGCCGGCATCCACCGTGCAACCAAGTACCCGAAGGGAATGGTGATCGTCTGGTAGGTACTCGTGAGTCCGCCCGGTATCCACGGATCGTTCAGTAGGAAACCACGATTGTTGTGAAGGCCGACGGGGACGTCTTGGGCATTGCCCTCCGCGCCGAGGAGCCCGCCCTGGGCCGAGGACATCGTGTCCTGGGTAAGCACCTCGAAGTAGGTCGCGGGCGCAGTGACACTGCCCGTCTTGATCTTGAATTTCACGCCCGTGTACGCAGTAGCGTCGTAGGGGTTGAAGACCTGCCCGGTGGCGTCCTTGGGCAGAAAGCCCGCGCCAACACCGGCGTAGTCCTGGCTTGCTCCCACGAAGCCACTGCCAGTCGAATGGAGGGCGTATTGGTTGCACGAACTGGCGTCCGGGGCGGCCGCAACTGCAATCGGACCGCTGGTGTTCACCGCCGGGGTTTGGTTCTGTCCGCTCTTCAGCGGGCTGCTGGGCGATCCGGGGTAGTACACGTACCACCAGCCCGTCCGTTGAGGCGTGCCCTGTTTGATCATGTCGCCCTTGTCCGACTCGAAGTCGGAGATCACGTTTGGACCAGCGGCACAGGCGGTATTGCCGCCGTTGCTGGTGGTTGCGCCGCCGCTGGCGCTGCCGCCCGAGCCACTGCCACCGCTGCCAGAGGATCCGCCGCTGTTCGAGCCGCCGTTGCCGGTTGAGCCACCGTTGTTGCTGGTTGAGCCGCCGCTGTTGCCAGTTGAGCCGCCGCTGTTGCCAATCGAGCCGCCGCTATTCGAGCCGCCGCTGTTGCCGGTCGAGCCACCGCTGTTGCCGGTCGAGCCACCCTTGTTGGTGGTCGAGCCGCCGCTGTTGGTGGTCGAGCCGCCGCTGTTGGTGGTCGAGCCGCCGCTGTTGGTGGTCGAGCCGCCTTTGTTGCTGGAACCGCCGCTGCCCGTGATGGAGCCGCCGTTACTGGTGGTGGTGCCGCCCTTGTTGCTGGTTGAGCCGCCACTGCCGGACGAGCCGCCCGACCCGGTTGAACCTCCGCTGTTGGAGTTGCCTCCTTGCGCCCCGCCGCCCTTGGCGGGCGAGCATCCCGAGGAAGACATGAGAAGCCCCACTGTCAGGGGGATGAGTAGAAAGTACGATGAGCGGTGCATGCGAGTTTCTCCTTCCGACGATGTGGGACAGAAACGTTTCTTGGGTGCGCTGCGCAGTCGATCTGGAATGCGAGATTGAAGATATCCAGCTATCACAAACACTCCCGCGCATCCACAGCGAGCTAACAGCTACCACGGGACGAAGGGGAAAGTTACGGTCTGGGATCGTTTGAAGAAGCGGTGTGTCTAGCAAGTCAATGCGTTATCCCGATGAGGCATCAAGACCCCTGTTCCGATAGTGAACGGCGAACCTGGGATCAAGGCTCAGAGGCGCGAGAATGGAGTACATTCCCGGCGTGGCGAGCAGATGAGCGAACAGCGCGTTGCGAGCAGTAACTGACGATCCTTGCGTAGCACAGCCGTGACCGCCTTCCTCGTCGTCATGCTGGCTTTGGCCCTTCGGGTGGGCTGGATCCTGCTCGTGCCGACCAAACCGGTGGGTGACTTCGCGATGTACGTCGAATCGGCGGCCCATTTGGTCAAGTTCGGCTCCCTAGATTCGGAGTACATCTTCATGCCCGGGTACGTGTTGCTGCTCGCCGCTGTGCAGGCAGTGGGCGGGGGATGGCTGGCCTGCAAACTCGTGGGTGCAGTGGCGGGCAGTCTGGCTGCGGGCGCAGTCTACGGCATCGCACGCCGGTTGTGGGAAAGTCGGGCCACGGCGCTGGTGGCCGGGCTGCTGTGCGCCCTGTGGCCGGCCGGGGTGGCCGCGGCCAGCGTGACCGGCACGGACATGCCGGCGGCAGCGCTCATTGCCCTCGGTTGTTACTTCCTGCTGCGCTATTCGCCGGGACGGCCCCGGCTGGCCGCGGTGCTCTTTGGCGCGTTCATGGGTCTGGCCACATATATCAGGGCCATTGCCCTGCCCCTTTGCGCGCTGACGGTCTTCTGCCTTCGTGCCTCGGGGCTCGGCTGGAAGCCAGCCTTGCGCAGCACCGCAGTTTCCTGCGCGGTGGCCGCGCTGCTGCTCGCGCCCTGGGCTGTGCGCAACCGGCTCCGCTACGGCGAAACCTTTGTCAGTGACAGCCACGGCGGCGAGACCGCACTGGTGGGCGCCGACCCGAACACCGACGGCCGTTATTCGCGCTCGCTGAATCGGATGTTCCACGAAGCGACGGGCTACACGATATTGGCCGAGCCGCACCGCGAAGCCGATCGCGCAGCGCTTTCCCTGGCCAGGCGCTGGATGCGCTTCGACCCCGCATTTACCCTCGGACTGGTTCTCGCCAAAGCCGAGCGGCTGCTGGTTCACGAACGCGCCTTGCTCTACTGGCCGCTCTTCCGCGCCGGCGTATTGTCAGAACCGGCACTCAGCCTGGCCAGCCGTTGGCGATCGGCCATCGAGTCGGTCGTGGACAGCTTCTGGTTGGCAACCGTGGCGGCTGCGCTGGCCGGCTTGGGCGTTGCACTGGCGCGACGGCGCTGGCTGGTCCTCACCTTGATGCCGTTCATGGTGGTCTTGGCCGGTTTGTACGCCGTCATTTTTGCGGACCCGCGCTACCGCCTGCCCATCAGCCTACTGGTGTTTCCTCTTGCCGCTGGCGGGCTGCTCTGGTTGGCCCAGACGGTGAGAGATGTCGTGCGCGCACGCCGGGTGTCGCGGGCGGTGGGCTGGGAAGCCGGCCTTGCCCTAGGCTTGAGCATCATCACCTTTGTTGGCGCTCCGGCGCTGGCCTGGGCAGGCAGCAAGCTGCGCGAGCACCACCGCTGGTCTGTCCAGGTTTGCCAAGTGAATCGAGAGGCCCGCCTGTGTTCCTGGCGCGCCAGCCCGCGCGCTGACGACGACACGCCCGGTGTGCGGGGGGTGTGGAATGGCGTGGGTCTGGCTATCCCGACAGCCGTCCCGGATCGGACGAAGGAGAGCGCCGCTGAAACGGAATTGGACCTGCCTCCTGGCGACTATGCGATCGAGACGGCGCTCGATATTGCGCCCTTCGACGCATCGCCAGGCATTGCGGCCGGCGAATTCAGCATGCAGGTCGGCACAGACGCGCCTGGCGCGACGGTTTCGTTGCCCTCAGTGGCGCAAGCCACGCGGCAGGCGAGAACGTTGCCCTTGAGAGTCGAGGCCCACCACGGCGGGGGAACGCTGCCCCTGCGGCTGCGCATCACGATCCCCCCAGGCGCGCCACAGCCGGCCCTGCCGGGCCGGCTGTGGGTGAACGAAGTGGCGGTTGTGCCACTGGCGCGCTAGTCAGAAGCCCCGAAGTCTCTTCTCAATGGTTGACAATCCGCTAGAACTCCCCGCCCGCTCATGAAGTTCGACAATGTCTCCATCGTCGGGGTGGTCCATGTGGACGCCCCACACCGCATCCCCTCCGAAGATCTGGATGCGCGGCTGGCCCAGACCTACCGACGATTGGGCATGCCAGCGCGGCTGCTGGAGAGCCTAACCGGGGTGAAGGCGCGCCGGTTCTGGGATGTGCAGACCCAGCCCAGCGACGCCGCAACTTTGGCGGGGCGTAAGGTTCTTGCCGACACGGGCGTGGATCGGGCACGCATCGGTGCGCTCATCAACACTTCGGTGTGCCGCGACTATGTCGAGCCGTCGGTCGCGTGCTTCGTGCATGCCAACCTGGGCTTGCCTGAGACTTGCCTCAACTTCGACATCGCCAACGCCTGCCTGGGCTTCATCGACGGCATGCACCTGGTGGGCAACCTGATCGAGCGCGGCCAGATCGAGTTTGGCTTGGTCGTCGACGGGGAAAGCAGCCGCCCCGTGGTCGAGGCCACCCTCGCGCGCCTGAGCCAGGACACTTGCGACGCGCAGATGCTGCGCGACCAGCTTGCCACGTTGACCGTGGGTTCGGGCGCCGCAGCCATGATCCTGGCGCACACGCGCCTGGCACCGGGCGGGCATCGCTTCCACGGCGGGACCAGCCTGGCCGCGACAGAGCACAATCAGCTCTGCCGAGGCCAGCTCGACGTGGGGATCACCGACACGCGCAGCCTGTTGCTCCACGGCGTGGGGCTGGCGCAACGGACCTGGGCCAAGGCCCAGAAGGAGCTGGGCTGGAGCGCGGAATCCGTCGATCTGTTTGCCCTGCACCAGGTGAGCGAGCTGCACACGCAAGAGCTGGCCCGCGCGGTAGGCTTTGATCTCGCGAAAGCATTTCTCATCTACCCGGAACTGGGCAACGTGGGCCCGGCCTCGGTTCCGATTGTCTTGTCCAAAGCGGTTGAGTCTGAACGCGTGTCGCCCGGCGACCACATCGTCCTTGGCGGCATCGGCAGCGGGCTGAACTGCACGGTGGCTGGCGTGACCTGGTGAGGGCGGGTGGCCGTGACGGACCGCTCGCGCATCCCGCAGTCGCTGTATCCCTTCGCCGACCACTTCCTTGATCGCGGCGGGCTGGGTCTGCACTACCTCGACGAGGGCCAGGGCGAGCCGGTGGTCATGTTGCACGGAAACCCCACCTGGTCGTTTCATTTCCGCGCGCTGGTGCTGGCCTTGCGCGATCGCTTTCGCGTGGTGGTGCCCGACCACATGGGCATGGGTCTGTCTGACAAGCCCAGCGATGGCCAGTACCACTACTGCCTGCAAAGCCGCGCCGACGATCTGACGGCGCTGCTGGATCAACTGGGTCTGGTCCGTGGCGTGACCCTGATCATGCACGATTGGGGAGCAATGATCGGGATGGCCTGGGCCGTGCGCTTTCCCGAACGGGTCGCCCGGCTGGTGGTACTCAACGGTGCGGCCTTTCACGTGCCGCCCGACGCGCACGTACCCGCGGCACTGCACCTCGTGCGCAACCGCGTGCTTGGAGCGCTGACTCTGCGTAGCTCGGACTTCTTCATCCGGGCAGCCGCGCGCACCTGTTGCACCCGCCGGCCTTTGCCAGCCGAGGTGCTCGACGCCTATCTCGCGCCCTACGCGAACTGGGCCGATCGCATCGCACTGCTACGTTTTCCGCAAGATGTGCCGCTGGTGCCTTCGGACCCTTCCTACAGCCTGGTGAGCGCCATCCAGGCTGGCCTGGCGCAATTTCGGCAAACGCCCACCATTATTTGCTGGGGCGAGCGCGACGTGGTCTTCCCACCGAAGGTACTCGACATCTGGCGCGAGCACTGGCCGCACGCCGAGGTCCACCGGTTCCCCGACTGCGGCCACTGGCTACTGGAGGAAGCGCCTGATGAAATCGCCGCCTGCATTCGCACGTTCCTGGCCGCCCCGCTGCCGGATTGATTGGCGGGTCAGCCCCCGACCACTTTCGGTCCGCGCGGCCCAAAGAGGCGGCGGGCAAGCTCGGCCAGCCAGCGCCCCTCAGGCGTGATCGACACGCGCAGCTCGCCCGCGCGCGCGCCCGCGACCATCGTGGCGATCTCGGGCGATGGATCGGAAAGCTGTTCGAGGATGCAAAACAGGGCGGCATGGCCCAGGTTGGCGCCCGTGCTCTCGGACCAAGCGCGCACGGCAGCCGCCAAGGCTGGCTGAGGGGCCAGCGGCTCTTCCGCGTCGTTGGGCGGGCCGAGGTGGTTGATGGCGTCGATGACACGCTGGCGGCGATCGCGATAGTTGAGCGACCGCAAATCGTCGGGCGCGATGGAACGGCCGATGTGGATGTCTTGCTGGCCCATGCCCGAGGGAAAGTCGATCTCCTGGGAAACTGGCGCCACTGGCAGGCCGCCCACGAACCGCACAGGAACCACCGGCCGCTCCAGCGCAATGGCCATGTCGAGAAAGGCGCTCGAAAGCTTGCGCACCGGCGTGCGACAACTGTGGGCCATGGCACCCTCGACGTGAACCATCACGCTGCGACCGCTGGCCGCCATCTCGGCTGACATCTCCCGGATGATTCCGGACAGCGAGGCGCTGTTGCTGCGGTCGAAATACTGCGACATGTACGGGCTGCGCAGCCCTGGGTGCGAGAACGCGTGCCGCATGAACTGGTCGAGCCAGGAAGTCTGATTCTCGATGCGCGCGAGCGTGAGCAAGGGCGTGCCCATCAACGCCGAGGCCACGATAGCGAAGATGGTGGATTCGACGGTTACCTGGTGGTTGGCAAGAAAGATGACCCCGCTGCTTCTAGCGGCGTTCAGAACCTCGGGGTCCGAGACGTGAACTTGTCGTAGAAAGCGCAGGATAAGACCGCGACAAATATCCTCGACCGGCGGAGCCGTGCCGGTCAGCAAGCTACGCCAGTACTCGCGCGTGGCGGGCAGCAGTTCCGCCGCCGTCCTCGATCGCGCGGCCCCGCTGCCCGCCCCGGAATAGTCGCGTGGGGAGCCCGCCGGCTTAGCCGGCGGCGTACCGTCGCGGGAGGGTTTGGCGAGGCCGAGCGAAGCGAGCGGGGTGGAGGTGGTGGGTGGGGGCCGAAGGGCGGAGCGAACCCTTTGAGGGTTCCCATGTGAATTGGCGTCCACGATCTTCATGCCCAGTCCCGCCACCTGATGGATGCGCTTGCCGTCCACCCAAAGGGATGCCTCGGCGACGGCGAAGGGGCCGGCTTTGTCGCGACCCTGTTCCGTGATCTCCATCGTGATGGTGATCAAGCGATTGTCCGGCACCACCTGACCGCGATACTTCCAGGTCACCGCCCGACCGGGCTCGATGGGCGCGAAACGCGGATGGGAGAGCCCCTCAGCCAGCCCAGCCTGGAGCATGTGGAACTGCAGAAGCTGCAGCATGGCTTCCAGGCCCAGCGAGCCGGGCTGCACCGGGTCCTGGAAGAAATGCGCCTTGAAGAACCACTCGGCCGGGTTCACGTCTTTTTCCGCGCGCAGAGCACCCAGCCCGGCGCGGCCGCCGCGCGCATCGCAAGCGGTCACCCGGTCGAGCATGAGCAAGCGGGGCTCGGCCAGGCGCAACGACCCTTCGAAATAGCGGCTTGGACGGGCGGTAAGATCGACGAGAAAGTCGGAAACGGCATCCAACTGCGCGCTCTGCTCGGCCGTGGTGGGCAGGCCGGCCTGATTCGCGAAGGTCGCCGCGGGAAAGAAACCGAAGCCGGTCTGCATCTCGTACACCGCCGTCTCTCCCAGCAAGCAGCGCACGCGGAACGATTCCAGGATCATCCCGCCCGAACGTGAAACGCTTTCAAGCGTCGCAATGGTGCGCAGAGGACCGGCTGCGGGCGGCACTTCGGCTAGCATCTGGCCCGTGCCGTCGAGATTGCGGAACGCGAGATCCTGGTCGCTGCCAAGTGCGCTGCCCACGAAACTAGCCAGCCAGCCACAGGGTTGCAAGGCGGCCTCCAGCAACACGCAGAAGGGCATCACCGGATGGCCGTTCTCCGCGAAATACCAAGCCTCAGCCGGCAGGTCGCATTCGACTTCGACGGTTGCGCCGGCTCGACACGTGCCCATCTCGCCCTCGACGCGCTTCACGCGGCTCATGAAATGGTAGGGCGGGCCGGGCAGACGCGCCACCCGGCGGGGCCCGTCAAAGCACGCGTACATCGGCCCAAAGGCATCCGACGGTTTGCCCCACGCGCAGGCGAGCAGTGAGCGCTGATCGAAGCGGAAGCCGTTCACCTCGGCCACGGTCTTGAGTTCCTTGCTCTCGCGCAGAAGTTCGGGGCGGCTCGACAACGGCCAATCCGGGACCAGACGCAGGCCAACCCGGCGCGCGTGGAAGGCTTTCAGCCCGTCGACCGTGCCCAGCAGGTCCGCGTACACCGTGGGCAGCGGGCCGTCGTGTACCTCCTCGACGAACATCTCACACACCAGCTCCTTCGAGGTGGGAACCACCTGGCCGCGACACTGTAGCCGGTACATCTCCTCGGGCACGGCCTCGAAACGCCAGCCATCGCGGGCCAGGGTGTAGCCCATGCCCGCCAAATAGACGGCCATCATCTGCAGACAGCCCTCAAACATCAGCGTGCCGGGCATGCACGGGTCGTTCTTGAAATGGCCGGCAAAAAACCAGTCGTCAGGCCGTATGCTGGTGGCAGCCCGCAGGTAGCCGCGGCGCCAGGGCCCGCCTTTCGGATCGAAATCGAGCACGCTTTGCACCAGCAGCATCTTGCCATTCTGGATGGCGGGTGTGCGCACATGGGCCTGGCCAGCTTCGAATCCGGGGCCGAAACAGGCGTAGAGATCGCCCTCGGAAAACCCGCGGACATCTTCAGCGGAGAATTGCCGCCGCGTACAGATCACAGCGGGCGGGTCCAGGCGCGCGTCGGGCCGAATCGCCTGGTCTTCGGGCGTCCACAGCACGCCGGCCGATTCGTCCAGTTCCTCTTTGGTGAAGAAGCCAGCCTGACCGTGGCGCACAGTCAGCGCCGGTCGGCCATCGCTGGTGCAGTCATAGTGGAAGAAGAACAGGCGCACCTCGCCCTGGCGCGCGTGGCTGTCCACACGGATGTCGTAGCGAAGCGTTTCGCCCGACCGAGGCAAGCTGCCGTGGTAGGTGAGCTCGCAACCCAGTAGGCGATACCGGCGCCGTCCCTGGTTGAGCCCATCGACGCCCAGATACGAGATGAGGAAGAGGTCGGCCTGGCCTGCCTCGATCATGATCCCCGCGGGCATGAATCCGCGATGCAAGAACCATGAGTCTTCGCGCACGTCGGTTTCGGTCCATACCGAGCCGAGTCCCATCGACCCAGCCACTGCATCCAGGCCCACCACTCGATCCGCGAGGAGCAGGGGCGGCTCGGGCATGCGCACCTGGACCGCGTGTTGGTCTTGTGCCTTGAATTGCGGACCAAACAGATCCGAGATACGGCCCGCGGCGTGGGTTTCCAGATCGCGGCGCGAGAAGGCGTGGCTCCGCGGCCAGCCCTCATTCGTCGACGGAGTCTGCACAACTTCTGCACTTGGCCGCGCGCTGGTCGCTGCGGGATGGTCTGTCGCCGACGAAGACGTGGAACCTGGAGAGAAGTTGTTCGCGCCGAGCAAGATCTCGAGCGCCCGCTGGCGACCTTCCAGGAATTGCCGGTGCGCGGCCGCCTGCTGGGTCACGTGGTTCTGGTGAACCTCGGCGATCTGCTGCCGATGGGCCAAAACGCGGCTCAGGATCTCGGCTATCGGCCCGTGCAGCCCCGGCACTGTATCGGCGACCGAGGGAGGGACAGCGGTTTGCACACCGACAGCGTTTTGCAGGACCGGCGGCAACCAGGGCGCGGGCGCCATGATCTGCACGGACAATTCGCCGACGCCGCTCCTGGCGGTCACTGGCGCGTCGCGCGCTTCCAGCGCCGGTAGGTTCGGTCCTGGTCGGTGCGCGGCGAGCACGAACCGCGGGCCCTCGGGCAGGCGCGCGCTCGCACGCAGAGCCGCCAGAAACCCTGGTCCATCGTCGGGCGACACGCTGGCAAGCGGGCGGCGCAGATCCGCGGAAGGCTCCTCGATGAAGGTGCGGGCCTCTTGCCCGCCCAAGGCTTGGGTCACGATCAAAGCGCAAAGTGGCGCTTTCCCTTTCCAGGGCGCGATCCGCCCTGCTCCAAGCGCGCCCGGCCGGACGCGATGGCCGCAACAAAGTGCCGCCGCTACCACGTGCAGGAGCCCCGAGGCCGCGTGGGCGTGGCCAAAAAGGGCGCGCAGGCTCAACGCCTCGCCGTCTCCCAGGCTCAAGCCAGGCTTCTTGCCGCCCTCGTCGCCGAGAACCGCCAGCATCTTATCTCCGTCGCGACGAATGTCGTCGAGTCGTTTGAGTACCAGCGCCACAGCCGCATCGCCACCCTGCTGCCGATCTGCAGGAAGGCACGCGACTGCGGCCGCCAAATGCACAGGCTCGGCCGACAGGTCCACCGCAGCCACTAGCGCAGCGTCGATTTCACCCTGCTGCAAGGCCCGTCGAGCGATCCGAAGGGCGTGAATGCCGGAAAGCTCCTCACCCGAAACACTGAGGCTGGGGCCGCAGAAGTCGAACTGACTGTTCAGGCGATTGCTCACGATGTTGGGCATGGCCCCGATGACCCCCGCCGCACCGAGAAGGGGCACGAACCCGTCGCGCGCCGCCGGCACCCAATTCTTCGACGCACCCAAGGCTTCGGCCCAGCCCGCCACGCGCCAGCGCGCCCCGTGGCGCGCGATCTCGGCATCGCACTGCATGCCCACGATCACCGAGGTTCTTTCGCGCGGCAGGGTCGATGCCACTTGCTCCACCGCCTCGCGGGCCGCGGCCAGAACCATCAGTTGCTGGGGAAGAGTCTCTTCCAGATCCTTGGGGGGAAAACGCAAGCCTGCCAGCGCGAGCGACACCTGGTCGGCAGCCGCGCTGTCGCCGCGCAACTTCGGTTGCCCAATGAAGAGAGCCTCGGCGAAATCCGCGACGCTCCTCCCGTTGCCGACCCTTGCGCCGACAGCGATGATGCCCACGCCCGGAGGCGCTGCGACCGCCTTGCTGTGCGGGCGAGGGAGCTTGGCCGAAGGCTCCTCGATGATGAGATGCGCGTTGTTGCCGCCAAAGCCAAAGGCGCTGACGGCTGCACGCCGCGGGACTGGATCGTTCCACGGCTCGGCCGCGCGCAACAAGCGCAATGGCGTACCGTCGAGGACGGGCGTGATACTGTCAACCAAAGGTGTGGGCGGCAGCACACCGGCGCGAAACGCGCCCAAGACCTTCATCAAGCCGGCCGCGCCTGCCGCGGTGATGAGGTGGCCCAGGTTGGCCTTGAGCGAGCCGATGGGCAAGGGATCTAAGCGGCCGACGCACACTTCGGCCAGGGCACGGATCTCCACCGCATCCCCGACGCCGGTGCCGGTGGCGTGGCATTCCACCAGAGAAACATCAGATGGCGAAAGCTCAGCCGCTGCGTAGGCTGCGCGCAAGGCCCGAACCTGGCCCTCCTGCGACGGAACCAGCAAACCGCGGCCGCGGCCGTCGTTGCACAGCCCGATGCCCCGAATTACGCCGAGAATGCGATCTCCGTCGCGGCGGGCGTCTTCTAGGCGTCGCAGCGCCAGCAAGGCCGCACCCTCGGCTGGGATCAGACCGTCAGCCTCCGCATGGAAGGGCCGGCTGCGTCCGCTCGGGCTGAGTGCGGCCAGGGCCGTGAACCCCTGGTGGATGAAGAGATCATCGGCGCGATTCACCGCCCCGGCCAGCATCAGATCGGCGCGGCCGTCGTGCAGGAAATCACAGGCCAGTTTGATGGCGTAGATCGAGGAGGCGCATGCCGCATCGAGGGCGAACGCAACGCCGCCCAAGCCCAAAGCCTGGGCGAGAAAGTGCGCGGGCAGGCCCGACATGAAGCGATTGCGCGGGTCCACTTCTGGCAGCCCCAAACGGTCGAAAGCTTCGTTGCCGCCCAAAGCCCGCTTCAGCCAAAACCGTTCCGCGTAGCGCGAGAGCGAAGACGAGGGATAGGAAAGGTTGCCGATAACCACACCGGCGCTGGCCTTGTCACCGCGAACGTGAACATCGCGCAGGGCCTCGCGCCCGGCATGGAGCAGCCAATGGAAAAGCGGATCGAGGGGAGCGATCTCTTCCGCAGAGACCGCGAAACCCCGCGGATCGAAAACCTTGTCGAAGCCCTGCACGTATCCGCCACGATCGTGCAGCGTCCGATCGCGGGTGTCCTTTACGTTCGTGGCCAGTACCAATGCCTTCTCAATGCCCCAGCGGCCAGCCGGGGCAGGCCCGATCACGACCTGCGCCTGCACCACCAAGTGCCACAGCTCGTCGGGCGAAAGGGCTCCTGGCAGGACGCAGCCCTGCCCGACGATGGCAATCGGCGCAAAACTCATGAGCGGGCGGGCGAGCCGTTGCCGGCTCGCCGTCGCGCAGCAGGCACCTCGGGCGGACCGGCGGGATGCTCGTCACGCGAGAGCGCGTGCACCTCGATGCCGCGCAGCTCGGCCACCACGCTGCCGTTGCTGGCCAAAAACACGGCATCGGACACGGCCCGCTCGCGTGAAACCTCGCGGCCCGCCAGCACACAGCGGACGGTCCCTGCTGCCGGGCCCGGGTGATAGATGTGCAGGCTGGAAATGGCGGTGGGCAAAGCGGCCGCGCCCAGTTTGCGCTGCGCCCACAGCACCGCCGCCTGCAAGCCACCGTCGAGCAATGCCGGATCGAGCTGCCACGGACCGGGCCACCCCCGCGCCATCACACCCTCCAATGTGGCGGTCAGGCCGGCATCGGCGATGCCGTCGACGGAACGAATCACCTGAAAAGCTGGGCCATGAAACAAGACTTCGCCGTCGTAGATGGTGCCGGACCAAGGCGCCAGCTCGACGGGCGCGGCCAAAGTGCGGTCGGGAAGCGGAGACCGCTCTTTCATCTCGCAGATGGCCGAGTAGTGACGAGCACCGTCGGCGCCCACCAGCTCGACCGCGATGGTGGCCTCGTGGCCATTGGAAAGCTGGCGGGCGTGCAACCGGAAACTCTCGGTGGCGCCGTCGTCGAAATGGCCGAGGCGGATCCCGCGCAACACCTGCACGTCCCGGCAGGCAGCCAGGGTCAAGTCCGGACGGCAGGCCCGCGCCGCGCGGGCGAACCATTCCAGCACCAGCGCCACGGGCACGACCACCGCTCCGCGCACACGATGCCCGTCGAGAAAAGCCCAGCGCGCGCGGTCTACCACGATCTCGGCATCGATCTTTTGCGTCGCGGCTGGCTCGGCCAGGCCATGTCCAACCACCGCGCCCCCGATCACGACCTCGGCGTCGCCCGTCGCGCACAACTCGTCACGCATGAGGCGGGCTCCATCCTCGAGCGGTATGAGCGGCACGCCCATCCCGGCAAAGCGCGCGCGCACCGAGGCGTCCACCATGCCGCCGTCCCACGGCCCCCAGCCCAGGGCACGCACCAGGCAGCGCGGCCCGCGCCGACGCTGCTCGAGCGCGGCCACCTTGTTGAGCACCTCATTGGCCATGGCGTAGTCGGCCTGGCCCTGGTTGCCAGAGTGGGCGGCCAGCGACGAGAAAAGCAACAAGAAGGCCAACTCGTCGTCGGCTGTGGCATCGAGGAGCGCGCGCAGTCCCACCACCTTGGTGCGGAACACCTTGGCGAACTGGGCGTCGGTCTTGTCCGCGATGAGCTTGTCGGCCAGGGCCCCGGCAGCGTGGATGACGCCGGTGATGGGACCCCAACTCGCGCGGGCCTGCGCCACCGCCTCGGTCACCGCGCTCGCGTCGCTGATGTCCACGGCAACATAGCGGGCCTCGCCGCCGGCGCGGCCAATGGCCTGCAGGGTGCGGCGGATCTCGCGCGCGCCCAGGATGGCGGCCACCCGGCTGCCCAGCTTGGCTGGGCTGGCGCTCTCGCCCCGGCCCTTGCCCTCGGCCAGCAACACGCGCTTGAGTTCGGCATCAGCCTCGATCCCGCGACAGCACGCGGGCTCGTCTTCCACCAGGGTGCGGCCTAGCAAGAGAAAGCGGCAGCGGGCGGCACGCGCCAATTCGATCACGCACGCGGCGGTCACGCCGCGCGCCCCGCCGGAAACCACCACCACTGACTGTTGATCGAGCGGCAACGCCGAGGCCGCGGGCAGGGGCGCCGCCACTGTTTGCAGCACCACCCGGGCTCCTTCGACGGGAAGGCCCACTTCGCGCTCCACGCCACCTGACAGCAGCTCCGCGCACAAGGCATCGGCCACCTGGTCGGGCGAACGGCCGACGCGGCCGATGTCGATGGCGCGCACATGCGCGGACGACCACTCGATGGCCGCGGTTCGCGCCAAGGCCGCCGGCCCTGCCAGCCAGGCGCGCTCGCAGCCGGACAAGCCGAAGTCGCCGCCGGTATCTTGCACGGTCACGAAGGTTCCACCCTCCTTGGCAAAGCGGGCTGCCACCGCCCGAGCCGCGCGCAGTGCTTCGCGGTTCACGGCCACCACGTCTTCGATACAGGGGGCGGCGCGCAGGCCACCCAAGAAGATAACGGCATCGGCGTCGGCCGGGATCTCGTGAACCAGCCGAGCCTTGGCACCGCGGGCGCCGAGCTTCTCGACCAGGGCCGCCCCCACGCCAGCGCCGTCGTCGGTCACTACCAGATTACGGGCTGCCGCAAGGCCGGGCGTGGCCAGCCCCAAGGCGGCAGTAGGAACCGCTCGCGGTGCGAATCGTCCGATCGATGTCTGAGCCATCGGAGCACGGCTCGGCGCCGGCGAGGCCTCGGCGGACGCTTGACGGACTGGCGCCTGAGGCTCACCGCCAGCAAGCTTGCTCTCGCCCGCGACGGCCGCGCAGCCCGCTTGCTCACCCAGATACGCGACCATCTCGCGCAAGGTGCGCATGCCGGCCATGCGCGCGGCACTCACCTCGGGCAGCCCGGACGCCTTCTCCGTCACGGCTGACAAAATCTCCACGCGCTTGATGGAATCGACGCCGAGATCAGTTTCGAGGTCCATGTCCAGGCCCACCATTTCTGCCGGATAGCCGGTCTTGGCCGCCACCACGCTCAACATGAGAGCCTGCAGGTCAGTGAGCGAGATGGCGGCTGGCGCCGCCGAAGCGGGCACCGAGGCTTCGCGCGGCGGAGCTGCGGGCTCGGTCAGAGCTGCCACCGGCGCAGCCACAGGGGCCGCAGGCGCGAGCTGCATGGCAATCGCCGTGGCCGCCGGTGCCGGCGTCATCACCGTCGAGACGGGCGGGGCCATGCCGACCGCGGGCACCCAAGCCGGCATCTCAGCTAGCGCACGCGGCGCGGGCAGGGACGATACTGCGGACACACCGCCCAGCATGCCGGCCAGGTTGGCCAGAGAAGCTTCCGACGCGCGCAGAAACGCTGCGTGCGACTCGGCCATGCTGCGCTGGAAGACTGCGTGGGCCTCGGCGGTCTGGCGCTGGCTCTCCTGAAAGGCATGCACCCAGGCGAGCTGCACCGCCGGATCGCCACTCGGTGCTGACGCCACGGCAGACGCCTGAGCCGCGGGCAATGCGGGCGCCGGAGCCGCGTCGCTCGAGGCGGGCTCGGCTAGAGGTGAAGGGGGATTGGGCTTGGGCAATGCGACTGCTCCTTGCACGGGCGGATAGATTTTCCCGAAACTCGATCCATTCATCTTGAGGACCATGGCGGGCTTGCGGCGCGCGCGCGGGTCGGCGGCTGGGGCAAACTCGGCCCAGAGCTGCGCATAGTCCACGGCCACGCCCGCGACCGACAGAAGGGCGAGCCCTTGTTGCAGGCTGGCCCAGCCCGGCCGTCCCTTGCGGTCAAGTGCGATCGCCCGATGCGGCCGCGACTTGAGAATGTGGCCGACCAGTCCGGTCAGCACGCGGCCTGGCCCCACCTCGACAAAAGTGCGCACGCCAAACTCGTACATGGCCTCGATCTGCTCGACGAAGCGAACCGGCTTGGCAAGCTGCTGGGCGAGCAGATCGCGCATGGCCTCGGGCTCGCTGGGATAGGGCGCCGCGCTGGTGTTGGCGAAGACCGGGATCGACGGCGCCGCCAGGGGCACAGAGGCCAGGAACTCGCGCAGGGGCTGCGCAGCCGGGCTGACCAGTGACGAGTGGAACGCGGTCGCGACCTCGAGGCGCGTCGCTGCCATGCCTTTTTCTCCCAGGTGCCGCTCTGCCTCCGCGATGGCCTGCGTCGCGCCCGAGAGCACGAGCTGCCTGGGACTGTTGTGGTTGGCCACCACGACCTCGAGCTTCCACTCGTCGAGCAAGGGCTGCACGTCCTCGCGCCGCGCCGCCACCGAGGTCATGGCCCCGGGCACGGCTGCGGCGGCGGCCATCAATTCGCCGCGCCGGCGCGCTACCCGCAAGAGATCCTCGGCTGTCAGCGCGCCGGCGGCGTACAACGCTGTCAGCTCGCCGAAGCTGTGCCCAGCCACGGCCGCCGGGCGCACGCCCGCTTCGCGCAGAACCGCCAGCAGAGCCAGGCTGGTGGCGCCCAGCGCGGGCTGAGCCCACTCGGTCGCGGTCAAACGCGCGCGCTGCTCGCTGCGCGCGGCTTCGTCGAACACAGGCCGGGGAAAGACGATGTCGTGCAGACGAAGACCAGGAGCGAAGTTGATCTCGGCAGCGCGATCCCACACGCCCAGTGCGGTCGCGCTGGCCATGGCGACGTCCGCGCCCATGTACAAGGAGTGGCTGCCCTGGCCGGGGAAGAGAAACCCGACGCCGCCTTTCTCATGCCCGATGCAAAAATCAATTCCTCCTGGCACAGAAAAGTTGCGGCCTGCTGTCAGCAGCTCTGCTGCCTTGTTGAGCTTCGCGACCAGATCCTCGCTGGATTCGGCAAACACGGCCAGGCGTGCAGCCGCCTGTGGGTCGAAGGACTCTTGCGTGGAGCGGGCGACAAAGGTCAGCATCTCGACCTGCCCGGCCTCGACGGCCAGTTCGCGGCAGCGCGTGGCCACGGCTTCGGCCGAGACGCCGCTGCACAACACAGCCTCGCCGCCGGCCGGCCGCACCCGCGAGGCGCGCTGGCCGGGCCCGGTGTACTCCTGCAACGCCACGTGGAAGTTCGATCCGCCGAAGCCGAACGAGCTGACCGATGCGCGGCGCGGATGCCGTCGGTCACGCACCCAGGGCCGCGCCATGGTGTTGATGCAAAACGGGCTCTCGTCGACGTTCAGCTTGGGATCCGGGCGTTCCACCTTGATGGTCGGCGGCAGCACCCGATGGTGTAGCGCCATCACCGCCTTGAACAGGCCAGCCGCTCCGGCCGCGGCCTTGGTGTGGCCGATCTGCGACTTCACCGATCCCAGCGCACACCAGGCGCGCTCCTTGCGCCCGCTCTCCTCGAAGACAGCGCGCAGGGCCTCGAACTCGGCCACGTCGCCGGCCTTGGTGCCGGTGCCGTGCGCCTCCACCAGCTCCACCGTCTCGGGACCATAGCCCGCGTCCTGGTACGCGCGCCGCAGGGCTTTGGCCTGACCCGCAGACGCAGGCGCGTAGATGCTCTTGGTGCGACCGTCGGACGAGCTGCCCAGGCCCGCCACCACGGCGTAGATGCGATCCCCGTCGCGCTCGGCGTCCGCCAGGCGCTTGAGCGCCACCATGCCGATGCCTTCGCCCAGCAGGGTGCCGTCGGCGCAATCCGAAAAAGGCCGGCAGTCGCCGGTCGGCGACAGCGCCGGCGTCTTGCTGAAGCAGATGTACATGAAGATGTCGTTCATGGTGTCGGCCCCGCCGGTGATGACGAGATCCGAATGACCCATGTGCAGCTCGGCCATGGCCATCGAAAGGGCGGCCAGACTACTGGCGCAAGCCGCGTCGGTTACGCAGTTGGTGCCGCCCAGGTCGAGGCGGTTGGCGATCCGGCCGGCCACCACGTTGCCCAGGATTCCAGGGAAGGAGCTTTCCTGCCACTCGACATAGTGCGCGGCGATGCGCTCGCAGGCTTCGGTGACCTTGTCTTCGGGCAGGCCCATCTCGCGCAAGGCCTTGACCCACACCGGTCGCTGCAGCCGGCTGACCATGGAGCCGAGCAGCTCCTGCGCCGAGGTCACGCCCAGGATCACGCTCACCCGGTCGCGCGGCAGATCCTTGAACGAACCTCCGCACGCGTCTTCCAGCACCTGTTGCGCCACGATGAGCGCGAGGAGCTGGTTGGTGTCGGTGGAGGGAACGATGGATGGCGGCACGCCCCACTCGACGGGATCGAAATCCACCTGGGGCAGAAACGCGCCCCGTTTGCAGTAGGTCTTGTCGCGCGCGCGCGGGTCCGGGTCGTAGTAATCGTCAATCAGCCAGTGGCTGGCCGGCACGTCTGTGATCAGATCACGGCCGGCCAGGATGTCCCGCCAGAAGCCGTCCTTGTCGATCGATCCGGGGAAAAGGGCGGCGACCCCGACCACGGCAATGGGCTGGTGTTTTGGGTGAGTCTTCATGCGCTACGCGTAACGGCCCGGGGGCTTAGGAGCGCGGAGTATAGGGGAGAAACCCGCCAAGGACCCGCCCAGGTTGATGCGAGCGCGTGGTCGCAAAGACGCTACGCATCATCTACGGCCAAGACATGCGCGGCTCCGCCGCATTCTCGCCAGGACGCCTGACCCACCCGAAGCGCTGAGCCCCATCCTGACGGGGCCCCGTCCCACGGACCCCGTTCCGGCCCGCTCCGTCGAGTTCCGGGACATCGCCGATGGGTGCCGATCGGTTGCGCGCAAGGGCTAGGTTGGCATACGATGAGGCTCCTGTGAGCCGATTGCCCCAAGTCTTGGTTGCTGCTCTCGTGGTTTCGATAGCCAGCGTCGTCGCATCCCAAGGCAGGGCGTCTGAGAAGACTGTCAGTGCGGCCGCAACGGCCAAAGCATGCTTCAAGCGAGGCCGGACGCACTACCAGCTAGGCGAATATCGCGAGGCGCTGAAGGAATTCAAGGAAGCGTATCGGTTGAGACCAGACGCTTCGTTTCTCTACAACATCGCCCAGTGCCACCGGCAACTAGGTGAGCTTTCCGATGCCATCAAGTTCTATGGCAGCTACTTGCGCGAAGCTCCCGACGCTGCCAACCGCGCCGAGGTGGAGCGACAGGTTCGCGAGCTGAAAGCCGCTGCTGAAAGACAGCAGCAACAGGAACAAGCGAGTGCTGCGCCGCTAGCGCCGCCCGCGCCAGGATCGCTGGAGCCAATTTTGCCGCTTCCGCCTGTGGCGGCACCCCCGGCCCCGGCGCCTCCAGCGCTTGCGACGGCAGTGCCCCCTGCTCCTGCGCCGACGCCTGCGCCTGCTGCAGGGCCGGCAGGGAGCGTAGCGGTTCCTGCCGCTGCGCCAGTGGTCCCGCGCGCCCTCGATATCCCCGGAGAGACCGAGGCCGAGCTGGAGGTGATCCCTAGCCCGCCAGAGGCCAATATCCTGGTGAACCACGTCTCGGTGGCCACGCGTGGCCCGGTGAGACTGCGTCTGCAGCCCGGTCTCTACTCGGTGGCGCTGGAACGTGAAGGCTTTCGCGGCGCCGAAGGCGCGGTCACGCTCATCGCGGGCGACCACGCTGCGCTCGCGGGCACGCTGACCGAGACGAAAACTCATGTCTGGAACGGCCTGGGCCACTCCTTCCTTGTCCTGGGTGCGCTGAGCGGATTCACGGCATCCATTGCGTATTACGAGGCCGGGCGGAAACCTTCTGGAAGCGATGCCGCCAACAAGTGGTACACCGCGACCAACTGGGGCGTTGCTGCGCTCATCAGCACGGTCGCATTGGCCGTCACATGCTACGTGGTGAGTTGGTTGGTCAATCGAGAGAGGGTTGAGCCCGGACCTCCGAGCCTGCTGCTGCTGGCGGCGAAAGAGACGCAGTGAACATGCGCATTTGCGCAATTCTCTCCTAATGGTGGCGAAGGACCGCCGATCGTGTAAAATATTTACCCTGCGACGCGTCTCGATTCTCAATAGACGGATAGAAAGGAACACAAAATGACTAGGCTAGTTCAACGTGCGCTTGCACTCTTGGTCTTGGTGACCCCTCTTGTGGTCGTGGGCTGCGGCGGAAGCACCGTCGCCAACAAGGACGCAACCCCGGTGGGCCAAGTCGACGGTCCCGCTGTTGCAATCGATGTCCCGGTCAGCCCCGGGCTCGACGTGGCGAGCCCCGACACTACCCCAGTCTTGCCCGTAGACGCTCCTCTCCTCGCGCCCGACAGCGGCCCTGTCGTCGGGCCGGAGGCGGGCGTAGCTGATGCTCTTGTTGTCCCGGACAGCTCTGCCGTCACGCCTGATGCGGGCCAGGACGTCACGATCATCACGACCGATGGCCCCCTCGCTGCGCCGGATGCAACCAAGCCGGACGCAGCGACACCGGACGCAGCGACGCCGGACGCATCCATTCCGGACACAGCCGCACCCGCAGCCGACGCGTGCGCGCCGGTCTGCACAGGCAAGCACTGCGGTGACAGCGACGGGTGCGGCGGCACCTGCTCTGGCACCTGCTTGAACGGCCTCTCTTGTTGCAACAATGCCTGCGTTGCTCTTGGCAGTGATCTCAATAACTGCGGCACCTGCGGCACGAGCTGCGGCACAAGCGGAACTTGCGTCGCTGGCACGTGTGGAAGCTGCACGCCCAACTGCACCGGCAAGAACTGCGGCTCCGATGGGTGCGGTGGGCTCTGCGGCCTGGCCTGCACCAGCTCCAACCCATTCTGCATCCAGGGCGGCTGCCACACGTGCACGCCGAGCTGTGCCGGCGCGGCTTGCGGGGCTTCTGACGGCTGCGGCGGGCGCTGCCAGGGGGGGACCTGCGCGAGCGGCACCTGCTCCACCGCCGGGTACTGCAGCACCTGCGTGCCGAGCTGCACCGGGAAGAGCTGCGGCGATCCCGACGGCTGCGGTGGCAAGTGCACCACCGGTAGCTGCAAGGGCGGCGGCTCTTGCGGCTCTGATGGAACCTGCGGCGTGGGCTGCGTCCCGAACTGCGCCGGCAAGCTCTGCGGTAGCAACGGTTGCGGCGGCTCTTGCGGCATCTGTGTCTGGCCCGAGATCTGTGGCGATAGTTCGGTCCTGACGACCAATTCGAGCCTGGGGACCCCGACCTGGACCTGCATCGACCAGAGCTTGGGTTGCGCCAACGGAGCGCGTGAAGGCTACCTGGACACGGGCAAGTATCCTACTATCGCCGGGTGTGCGATGTCCGCCAGCACAGCGACCAACTCGGGGGATCTGCGCAAGACTCGCACCGGTAAGTGGTGCGGGTATACCGACAGCGGAAACGACTTCGGCAACTGCGACGCGGCCGAGGACGCCTGTTCGCCGGGCTGGCACATCTGTGGCCGAAACGGAGCGCCCAAGGACCTCACGGATCGCATTGTGTTGGATGACTGCATCTCCTCAAACGAGGCGAATAGCCAGGGCTTCGTCGCCGCGCTGTCGCCCATCGACATCACCTCGGCCACATGCTGTCCGGCAACCAACCCGGCCACTTTCGCGTGCCCGAATGATACGAGTTTCTCGGGGAGCACATGCGACACCGCGAGCCTTGTTACCACAGCATCCCCTGTCGCCTGTGGGGTTAACGCTGTTCAGACCGCCTCTTGCTCGGACTTCAGCGGCTGGTCGGACGCCGTGCCCGTATTCGGGGACGAAAGCTGCGGCAACTTCAGCGGCATCTCGTACTATGGCGGCATCCTCTGCTGCCAGGACCCAGCTCACACCGGCAACTAGGCTGTGACGACCGCGGCGGGCTGTCATGGCCCGCCGCAATCAAGATAGATCTGCTACGAGTGGCTTCTCCTGTGCGCCCAGGTGCGGGCGGGGAGGGGCTGGCGCACCTGCGTGGGGCGGCCGAAGGGATGCCAACTCGACAAGCGTGCTGATGGCAGGTGCGGCCCTCCTTGGTCACGCTCTCAACCATGGCGGCGGCCGAAGAAGGCGAGCGTCGGAGGGCCGAATAGGAGCGAAGGCGCCGGGGAGCGGGAGGCACCCGGATTCGGAGCCGGGCCCATGGCCGGACATTCGAACACTCCCTCAGCGCAGCACCATTGGACGTCGGCCAATCGCGATTGTGATATGAAACTGGCTTTGTCCAAGTGCAAAGCCAGTTCGCCGCGACACTGCCCGCCAGGGACAGAACGCGAATTCGTTGGTCGCAGGGCTAGGGGGTGTCCCTAATAGGCGGGGCGTATGAACGGGGCATTGTAGAAAGCGGACGCTCGGCGCTGGCGGGCTGATGCCGGGAGCGCTCCTCGGCGGACGCACGCCAACGGCCGCGCTGCGC
>Ga0182011_10000182_pt1 | contig 52684 bp, 43 predicted proteins | sample 711E1DmetaG_FD_120481 | JGI IMG/M metagenome (GOLD analysis project Ga0182011, IMG submission 120481) | Permafrost microbial communities from Stordalen Mire, Sweden - 711E1D metaG | ecosystem: Environmental > Terrestrial > Soil > Wetlands > Permafrost | place: Sweden: Stordalen | collected...
AAACAATGTCAGGATATTTTTTGAACATTAAATATTTACTATGTACAGAAAATCTTTACTATTTATTCTACATCAACTTCATTCATTCGGAATCAATAAGATTGGAATATGAAACCTCAAAAAAATATTAAAAAGGTTTTGTATGTTCTCTCCGCATTGTGCCTGCTCGTATTTTTTTCATCATCGGGTTTCCGTGATAAAACCACAACCGGCGGATGGTATCAGCAGTATTTACCAACAGGAATAACGAATAATATAAATTGTCTTGAATTCACCGATAGTCTGACGGGATATATTGCTACCGCTAATAATACAAGTGCTGTTAGTTATTTATTAAAAACTACAAATGGCGGCGATAACTGGTTTGTTTTGGTCAGAGATACAACAGGAAATATTTACAGCGGATTGAGATTTTTTAATCAAGATACAGCTTTAATACAAGGCTATGACCAAATATTAAAGACAACAAATGCCGGATTAAACTGGATTGTCCAATGTTATTTACCCGGTACTGCACTTGATGGTTTTTATGCTTTAAATTTGGATACAATTTTTACTGTAGATTATAACTCCATCATTGGCGGATTATGGCGGACAACAGATGGAGGAACAAGCTGGCAAATGCTCGTTAATTTTGGTTCGGGAAATCCCGAGGCTGTTTATTTTTATAATAAAAATATCGGGTTTATAGTTAGGTATGGTACAGATACTTATAAAACAACTGATGGGGGATATAATTGGTTTTATATACCATCCGGCGGATTTAGTGATATTTATTTTTTCGATAGTTTGAATGGTTATTTAGCTTCAGGTTTTAACATGAAAAAAACAACTGATGGAGGATTAAATTGGGTAACTCAACAGTTACCGAATACGTTTGTTTCTGGAATAGAAAAATTTTGTAAAGTTAATTTTGATACATTGTGGGGAATAGGCGGAACGATTTATAATAACGGTTATAGAGGTATAGTTTATAAAACTACAAATGGTGGTATTAGTTGGGGATATCAAGTTCCATTGAATAATAATAATATACCTACATATTCTTTTGTAGCATTTATAAATAAACTTAATGGTTGGGCATATCATACTACTTATGGTACTGGTGTCCATACAATTACCGGTGGTTCTGATACGACATTTTTCACAGGAATAAAATTAGTCGAAGAATATGCACCAACCGGTTATTTATTGAGGCAGAATTATCCGAATCCGTTTAATCCTCAAACGAATATACCTTTTGAACTTAGTGAATCCGGATATGTGACATTAAAAGTTTATGACATAACGGGCAGAGAAGTGAAAGAACTTATAAACGGCAAGTGGGGAAAAGCAAGCTATGTTGCAGAATTCAATGCGGAAAATCTCGCCAGCGGGATTTATTTTTATAGGTTAAAATTTGTAAGCGATGCGACGAAGAAAGAGTATGTTGATACGAAGAAAATGATGCTAATCAAATAACAAAAAACAAATACAAAAAATAAAAAATAAAAAATAAAAAATAAAAAATAAAAAAGAGCGGTTATAAATGCTGAATGCTGAATTCTGAATTCTGAATAATAAAATTTGTCTCACGTTTCACCTCTCACGTTTCACCTCTCACGTTTCACCTCTCACGTTTCACGTTTCACATTTCACCTTTCACGTTTTACAGATGAAATTATTTATTAATAGGAAAAAAAATGATAATAGATTGGAATAAAATTTACAGCCCCGTGTTGAATTTAAAATTTTCTTTTATTGAATAATAAAATCCTATAACTAAAAGTGCGATAAGTCCGAGTAAATGGGAAACCGTTGCGTAACCAAGCGCAACTTCCGCATTTATACCGTATATGCTTACCAATGCTGTCTTGGTAAGAAAATGAAATGTTCCTGCGGAATTACCCGGCAATGGCAATGTCATAGCAAATGACATCAATGTAAGTATCAGGTTGGCATCCAGAAATGTTAAATTAATATTAAATGCAAAGAAAGTAAAATATGTTGAGACTGCATAACACAGCCAGATTAAAATCGTAAGCGAAAAAATCGGAAAATAACTTTTCGGACTTTTCACAAACAAAAAACCGCTTATTAAAGAAATGAATGTTTTATGAATTTTTTCCTGAAATCTCTTAGGCAGAATTTTTTTGGAAATTTTTTCTACAAATATTTCGGTTTTCTCAAGATTAAATAACATTATAACAACTATCAAAACAAATAACAGAATTGCGGCTGAGAAATATAAAGAAATTCCTTCCAGATTAAATTCTCCGAAAGCATCCGATAATTTTTGCCTGAAGAAAAAAAGACAGATTCCGAAAACAATGAACATCGAAAGCATATCGAAAATTCTTTCGACAACAATAGTTCCGAAACAAAATGCTTTAGAAATATTTTCCTTTTTCGCAAGCAGAACAGGTCTCGATACTTCACCCGAACGCGGAATTAATGCGTTCATCATATAGCCTATCATAACGGAAGAAAAGAGATTGTTCATACCGATATTTTTTTTGACAGGGTTAAGCAGATATCTCCACCTCAATGCACGGAAATAACTTCCTATTACACTTCCTATCAGCATACCAGATATTGCCCAAAGGTAATTTGACCGCTTTAACTGTAAAATTAATTCATTTATATCAATTCCTTTGAAAGCCAGATACATGAAAAATATCAGCAGTAAAGAGAGAATTGAAAATCGAAGTATTTTTTTAAATTTTTGAAACAATTAATATCTTTATTAAAAAATAATTTGCAAATCATCAATTTTAGAAAAAAAGCCATTGATGATTTTAAAAATAATAAAATTTAAATTTTATACTAAATTATTTAGCGAAGATCCACAATTTCGACCCCATCAGGAGGAGAAAACGAAAATTTAGAATTACTTACACCGGAATCCAACGTAATCTTTTTTAATATATATGTTGAAGTGGATTCGGATGTTGTTATGACAATTTTTCGAATTAAATTTGAATTTTTATCAACACAGATTTTTGCTTCTTTTATAGAGCCTTTTTTCCTTGGTGTCAATTTCAGCAAGTAACAATCATTTCCCCCCACATTTTCATCACCATCGAGGTCGGAATAAAAATTTACGGGATAACTGAAAAGAAATTTATTCGGCGAAAATGTATTCCCGTTATCTTTATAATTATCTATAATAACCTGGTTTTTCTTTTTAGAATATGCCCAAGAAGTAACTCCGTCCGTAACAATAACATCATTTTTGGTTTCAATCCTGTATTTATCTTCTTTTTGAATATAAATTATGCCTGAAGAAGAAGAACTTTTACCTGAAGAATATTGAACCGATTGCGAATAGTTTGCAGTTGCATCGGTTATACTGCTGTATTTCGACTGGACATTTTTAATAATTTCCTGCGCATCCTGTGCAATACAAATATTAAATAATGGTATAAACGAAAATATTAACAAATACTTGAAAATTTTCATAAAGATATTAAATTTATAAATCAAACTACTAAAAATAGAAATCGAATTCAATTACAATTTATTTTTTAAAATGGGGAGGTTTCCAGTTAGCTCTTTTGTAGGAACTTAGTTCGAGTGTAATGCTGCCAATTGCAACATTGAATTTTGCTTTCAGAGGTACGCGTGCTTCATCGTTAGACATCCAGCCTATAAACTCGCCCGTCAGACCGAAGACACCTACGAAATGTGCAGTTCCGAACACTTTTATTGCTTCCATATCATAATCCACCAAATCACTCGATACAACGTCTTTGTTAAAATTAAATGAATAATTTACTGTGGATTCCTTTTCATTGATATATACAGGAACAATGTAATTTCTGTTTACAAGCGACTGAATTCTTGCATTATAAAAAAGCGATAGTCCATCCTGAAATTTTTTGGTGCCGTCAATTTTAATTTCCTTTTCTTCTTCGGCTATCAGGTTTCTGTCTTTTTTCGCTTTTATCAGACCCATGTCGTAATCGAACGTATAATCTATATGAGTTATGTCCCTGTCTTTGAATTCGGTAGAATAAAACCGGTATGAATAAAGTGAATCGTTTTTATGAAGCATCGTGGTTTCAAACCAATAGTTAATATCCACAAGAGGTATGGATTTATTACTTCTCAATTCGGCTGTCGCATAATATTTCTTAGTCTTAGTATCGAAATTAGTTATTTTAAAATGGACTTCCCCGAGTTTAATGAACCCGTAATAAGCAGTATAGACTAATTCTTCGCCGACTTCCATAATTTGTTCATGAGAATTAGCATAAACATTCGAAAGGATTATAAAGTAAATTAATATGAATTTAAATAATTTCAAAAATAATATTTAATATTTATATAACCGGTTTAGTCCGAATTTTAATGAATTTATTATAATTCTATATAAATTAATAATTAATAATTAATAATATATAGAAAATTGCATAAGTAAAAAACTCAAAAACCAAAATCACCTTCGGGACTTACACAAGCATTAAAAAAAATGCCGGAATGTTTTAACCGGCATTTTCAATACGTTTAAGATTTAATATATTACTATTTGTTTAAGCTCATTAGTTTTATGGCTTCATCAAATAATGTCAATGCTTTTCGAACCTGGTCATCATTTGCCATAAACACTGCATAACTTCCTTCATTACCCCATATATCCCGGGCAATTTGTGATTTGATAGAAGTCTTAATGAAATCAAGGTCTCTTGTATACGCTTCATTATTAAATTCCACTTTTCGTTCTTTGGCAAGTTCAACAAGATTCTTTAGCATAGTTTCAGTTACAACGAATTTAGAACTAAAATCGCTGTAATTAGGATATGAAGATTCAATATTTTTTCTGTTAGCAGTCATATATTTTTCAGCATATTCATAAAATAAATTTAATCTTCTGAGTTGTACAGTGAAAGAGGTTAAGGTATCGAGCTTAACGAAGAAATCAGGAGTGACACCACCGCCGCCGTATACCGTTCTGCCGCCCATAGTTTTGAATTCGAGTTTTGTTGTATCTTTCGATTCCTGCTCGTGTTCGTGATAAAGATTTTCGCCTTCCAAAGTATCGTACATCATAATTGGATTTTTATACTTTCCGCCTTCGTATGGTTTTTGAATTAACCTGCCTGATGGCGTGAAATACCTTGCCGTAGTAACTCTGAAAGCAGAACCATCGGCAAGAGGAAATTGCCTTTGCACAAGACCTTTACCGAATGTATTTTCACCGACAATTAATCCCCTGTCCCAGTCCTGAATTGCTCCAGCAACAATTTCACTTGCTGATGCGGAACCTTCATTGACTAATAATATCAGAGGAATATCCTGAAAAGCACCACCCGTGGAATTATATACTTCTTCAAATTCTTTAATGCGGCTCTTTGTATAAACTATTTTTTTACCGGCAGGTAAAAATTCACTTGCCATTTTAAAAGCCTGGTCGAGATAACCACCCGGGTTTCCTCTTAAATCAAGAATTACCATTTTCATTCCCGCACCGCGGAGTTTATTCATATTTTGCATGAACTCATCATGTGTCGTCGATGCAAAACGTGATACTTTAATATATCCCGTCTTATCATCAATCATAAATGATGCATCTACGCTGTAAATAGGAATTTTATCCCTTGTAATCTCAAAATCGAGAGGTTTTGATAATCCTGATCTGACGATAGAAACTTTAACAATGGTTCCTTTCGGACCGCGTAATTTTTTAGGTACATCATCACGGGAAATCTTTACGCAATTGGCACCATCAATTTTAACAATTTTATCACCGGCAAGTATACCGAGTTTTTCCGAAGGTCCTCCGCTTATAGGCGAAACTACTGTTAACGTATCGTTAATTATATCGAATTCAACACCTATTCCTTCAAAGCTTCCCTGGAAACTTTCATTTTCTCTTTTGACTACATCAGCACTCATATATACGGAGTGAGGGTCGAGTTCTTCCAGCATTCCTCTGATAGCAGCTTCAGTAAGTTTTTGTGAATCGATATCATCGACATAATACCTCGAAGTTATATTTAATACTTCACGAAATTTACGGACCTGGTCATCTATTTTATCATCCGAAATAGCGGTCTGAATTTTCATTCCCGCAATGATTCCCACAACTATAAGAAGTATGAAAATCGGGACTATTAGTTTTTTGTTCATCTTAATGTTTTCTTTTAAGTTTAATACACAAATAAATTATATAAGTTCCTTATTAATGTCAGTATAAATCCAACGCTTTCAATTTATTAATTATTTAAAAAATAACAGCCATAATATAAAATAAAAAGGTAACAAAATTACCAAAGAATATTTATATATATATGCAAAAAATCCGGGAAGTTTAATTCCCTTGTGTTCCGAAATCGATTTCACGAGTAAATTCGGACCATTTCCAATGTAAGTCATCGCACCGAAAAAAACAGATGATACTGAAATTGCTATGATAAAACCGGAATTAGTATTTAAAAACGCATTAACATCCGGAATACTATAAATAGAAAGATTAGTTAAACCCATAGATGCCGCCAGAAAATTTATGTAAGCAGGTGCACTATCAAGAAAACTTGTTAATATACCCGCACCCCAATAAAAATCTCCCGGATTCTTTAAACCTATAGATGCAGAATTCTGTTTTAAATAGTCCAGAGCCGGAATCATTGTAATGAAAATACCTGCAAATAAAATCGCCACTTCCTTTATGGGTCTGAAATTAAAATTATTCCGCTTATGAATTTCAACAGGAGTGGTTTTATAAGAAATAACAGCACAGATAAGCATTATTGCTTCCCTTACAAACAAAGGTTTTGTAATAAATACCGAACCAATAATAATAATCAAAGGAATGAAATTTATAAAACCTCCGGCTTTTATCTCTTCTTTCTTTTTCTCTGCTTCCGATTGTTTTCCGGATTTTAACTTTTTATAAAAATAATTATCGATTAAGAAAAAGATAATCAGCAAGTATAATACTGCAATAATCCAGTATAAAAATAAATTTTCCGTAACCCAGAAAAACGGTATGCCTTTTATATAACCTATAAGTAATGGCGGGTCGCCTATTGGAGTTAATAAACCCCCGACATTGCAAATGAGGAAAATAAAAAATATTATATGATAACTTTTTATCCTGTATTTATTTGATTCTATATAAGGTTTTATTAAAAGCATCGCCGCACCTGTCGTTCCGAAAATATTTGCAGCAACAGAACCAACCGCTAGAATTATCAAATTATTTACAGGAGTAGCCTTCCCTTTTATTTTAAAATAAATTCCTCCTGATACAACATAAAGACTGAAGAGAAGACAGATAAAACTGAAATAATCTTCCAGGGAAAGAATGATTTTATCAGAACCATTCAAAAACATTAAATAAATAAATATGATAATTACGGCAGGTACAAAAGAAACAATAAAATAATTTTTATGCCACCATTTTTCGTTTACAAAAGGCAATATCCCGATTGCTAATAAAAGCAGAACAAAAGGAGCAATTAATATTAAATCCATTAAATTATAAATATAAAATCAAAAAAATAAAATGAAGATTAGTAAAAAGGTAAGGTAACAAAAAAATAATTATTTTAATTTATTGAAAAATTTCCGTAAATACTACAACTACTTGCTCTTCATTGTACATTGTACATTGAATTTTTATTTTGGTACTGCATCGTTATTATTTATTCTTTGTTTAGCACTATCATAAATTAAAAGCACCTTTTTAACACTATTTTCAGATATTTTAAGAAATGTATTAGGCTGAACACCTATCCAGACAATAAATATTAATATTGGAATTAATGTACACAATTCTAATTTACTGACATCTTTTAAATCTTTATTTTTTTCATTTTCTATCGGTCCCGTCATTACTCTTTGAAATAACCATAACAAATATACAGCTGATAGAATTACAGCCGTCGTGGCAAATATCGTATAAGAATATGAGTGAAGATTCGGCGCATTAAAAGCTCCGACCAGAATTAAAAATTCACCGACAAATCCGTTTAATCCGGGTAATCCGATAGAAGATAAACAAACGATAAGAAATATCGCAGAAAAAACCGGCATCACTTTCATCAATCCGCCGAATTCGGAAATCTCTTTTGTATGCCTTCTTTCATATAACATTCCCACAATTAAAAATAAAGCGCCTGTTGATAAGCCATGATTGACCATTTGTAATACACTGCCCTGTAACGATTCCTGTGTTAATGCAAAAATTCCAAGTACGACAAATCCTAAATGGCTTACGGATGAGTATGCTACGAGCTTTTTCATATCCTTCTGGACAATTGAAAGTAGTGCTCCGTAAATTATTCCGACCACTGCTAATACAGCAATAATTGGTGTTAATTTTATAAATGCAGCCGGGAATAATTCGAAAGAAAATCGAATTAAACCGTAAGTACCCATTTTTAAAAGAAGCGACGCAAGTATAACACTCCCTGCTGTCGGCGCCTGCACGTGTGCATCGGGTAACCAGGTATGAAAAGGAAACAGCGGGACTTTAATTAAAAAGCCAAGAGTAAAAAGAATAAACAGATATATCTGCTTATCCATTGGTAACGAAGATGTTACCGTAATTAGCTTTGTTAAATCGAGCGAAAAAAATCCTACGTACGGAATGCATAAAAATCCTAACCAGATTATTCCAATCAATAATAACACACTGCCTGTCATGGTATATATAAAGAACTTAACGGTAGCATAAACTCTGTCGTCCGAACCCCAGATTCCTATCAGGAAATACATTGGAATGAGAATAAATTCCCAAAAGAAATAAAATAAAAGTAAATCGGTTGCACAAAATACACCAATCAGTGAACCTTCAAGAAGCAGGATTAAAAAATAAAATTCTTTCGTCCTGTTTTTTATTGTATTAAAAGACGCGAGAATGCTCAATGGAATAATGAATGTCGTTAAAAGTATCAGAAGCAAGGAAATGCCGTCTATGCCAACCTGATAATAAGAATTCAGCAACGGAATCCATACCCTTCTTTCAACAAATGCATATTCGCCGGAATCAGGATTGAAAATGAAAAATATATAAACCGAAATTATAAAAGTAATCAAAGATATGATTAAAGCATATGTTTTTATCAAAGTGGTTTTTTCTTTGTTAAAGAAAAAAATCGGGATTGAAAAAACTATCGGAAAAAAAATCAATATGCTTAATGTATATGCCGCCAATATTTTTTAATATTTACTTTTTAAATTTGTAAAAAAATTCTCTCGCTTTTACTTTTTTGCAGAAATAAATTACTAACCAAATTCAATTATCTAATTCTATATTGAAATTTATTTTTATTTTCTATTTTTTATTTTTTAGAATCAACCTTTCATCCTTCTTCCTTTTTCCTCATTAATGAATATCCAGCCTACAACTTTTCCTATGTTTATTTTTTCAAAATTCTGCCAGTAATCGTAGTTGAATACATGTCTCGAACTATTCCTGACATCATTTTGCTTTTCTGTGACATCCATTATTTTTTTAAATCTTTCTTTCCATAATTTCCAGTTACTTACTCTAAGGTCGAACCAACCGTCCTGTGCCCATTTTTCAATTTTAGCTTTTGAAATTTTTATAGTTTCACCTTCTGCAACCGATGGAATCTTTATATCAGGTCCGCGTAATATTTCCTTCCCGTCGGGATATAAAATAGGAATACCGATGGAAACGATTTCGTTCCTTAATTTAGGATTCTTTTTAAGCAAATCGAATATTTTTTTTGAATGATTTTCCGGAGTATCATTAATGAAGTTACTGAAATTAGTGTATATTAATTTAATTAAATGAACTTCGTACAAAAGCTTCGATAATTTTGGCGGACCGAGCATTTCAAATGCAACCGAATACGTGTTGTTTTTATTCTCAAGTTCTCTGATTTTCGCCGATGCACTGTGTTGAAGGAATCCTGCCCTGTAAGATGGTTCCATAGCGGATGAATCAAGAGCGCTTATTATGTCGTTGCCTGTATTTCCACCCCGCAATTCCCTGTAAATATTTTCTGCAATTTCTTCAGGGGTTACAAATTCCATCTGACCGTTGGTAGTGATTGCTTCAAATTCACCTCTGGAAAATATTCCGTTTTCACCCGTGTCGATGTAAACCGTTTCAAGATTCCCTGCTTCCTCGAATTTTTTATCAAGAGTTCTTTTAAAATCCGAGTTCAGTTTTATAGTGTCGTCTGATTTTATATTATAAATCTGAATGGGCATGCCGCCTCTTTTTATTTTGCCGTACGATATTTTTTTCCAGGCAATTGCCGCAGTAGGTTTAATTTCTTTTATTAAAGGACTGTTCGGTGTACGTGCCATCAGGAAAAGCAGTAAAGTGTGCGCGCCTGCAACTGACGATTTGCTAAGTAAAACTCTCGATGGTTTTTCTTCACTGTGAGTAAACGGAATGTTAAGTCCCATTCCTCCTGTACCGCTTGTGCCGACTTTAAAATAATATTTAACATCGAAATTCACCATAGCATTATATATAATCTGAACATGACGGATTAACTGCGGGATATAAGATGTACACATAAGTTTTTCGGAAGCAGTAACAAGTTTTTCATAATCCTTATCCTTTGAATTTTCAGTAATATTTAAAACATCCGCATAAGAACTGTAAATATTTTGATAAGCAATTCCTGTAGCGGTATTGATACAATCAATAATAATATCGGGCTTGAATTTCAATAACATTTGATAAATGGTCGATTCTTTAAGCATTTTTTCGTCGAGTTCATCGATAACATCGTGAATCATTTTACTCCTCATTTCCCTTTCATTCAGTAGTATCCGCCTGTCCATATCTTTAAAATCATTACGAACAAAAATATTTCCCCAATAAGGAACAAAAAGTTTTTTCTTCTTAAATTCTTTATTCAGAATGTCACATATTTCTTTTGCTTCATTTTCTTTCAATGAAGTTAATATTACTTGTTTTGGATTACCTTCAACTATCTTTCTTGCAGTGGCAGAGCCAACTAAACCCCAGCCGCCAAGAATCAACACCTTCTTATTTTGTATATCCATTTAATATATGATAATGTGATTAATTTTTAAAAAATTTTTTATTATAATTTTATTGTATTTTTCTTCTTCTGACATTAAAAACAATAGGAGAGAAAAATAATGATTTCATTTTAATTTTATTCTTTTCATTTGAATAACACATTTTTTCCTTCAACCTCATTAATAATACCATGATAATCTGTTCCCGGTATATATGAAGTGAAAGATTTATTAATATTTCCCCGATTATTTATCTTTGAATTTAATTTGATATGATTTAGAAAATTTTCTGCGGGTTCAAGAATTTTAAGCTCACCTTCATCTCCGATAATTTCTCTTAAATCGAATGAGGTTAATCCCGGATCTGCCCCAACAACAAGACATTTCGTGCCTTTCGAAATACTCAGGCGGGTACATAAAATTCTTGTAATGTCCTCCCAAACCGAACGCTGGAATTTAAGCCTCTCGAATTCTGTATCATATATACCGGGAAAATAATCTTCACTCATAAAAAGAAATTACAAAAATTAAAATAAAAAGGATATTATTTCATACCTTACCTACAAAAACAGAAAAAAATTCAAATATTATTTAATGCGGTTTATCCCCTTTTAAAATTTATTCCTTCGAATATGTACCGGCTATCAGGAATAATTTTGAATAACTTACATGTACAAATAAGGTTTCCACTCCTCATCGACACGACCCACAAAATTCTTGATAAATGTTATATGAGAAGGTTTCTTCGGTTTAGTCCTCAATGACATTTTGGCTTCTTCAGGAGTTCTGTCACTTTTTTTATTGTTGCATTTAATACAAGCAACAACAAGATTTTCCCACGTGTCATCACCTCCGCGCGATTTCGGAATAATGTGGTCTATAGTTAAAGCTGACGTTGAACCGCAATACTGACACCTGTGATTATCCCTTCTTAAAATATTCTTTCGGGAAAGTATTATTTTTTTAAAAGGAACTCTGACAAAAAGTGATAATCGTACGATGCTCGGATAGACGAATGTCCGGTAAACAGTGTTAATGTATTTATTGTCAACGCTGCTGACAAGTTCAGCCTTACCGAGAAACATTAAAACAACTGCTCTGCGGACATTGCATATAGTGATTGGTTCATAATTTTGGTTTAAAACAAGAACCTTATCATTAAGAATGCTCTCACTGTTGATTCTTCTATTTAATACTCTATACTCGTGGAAGACAAATACCCTCCTATAACTTTATTTAAATGTAAATTTAAAGAAATAAAAAAGAATAATCAATCAATAAGGGTATCTGTATTTTTCGTTCAATCTGCGATAAATTCTATCGGAATCATAAAAATTATTAAAATATTTTATCTTTCTGATAAAATATAATATTAATCTTCTACCTAAAATGAGAAACTAAAATCATAAAATATATTACAAAAAATAAGGAACGATTTAAGATTAATGATGTTAAATGCTTCATTACTATAAAATTTATAGTAAATAGTAAAATTATAAATGAAATTAAAAATGAAATACTTTATTAAATACTTATTAACAATTATAATTTTTTGTTTTTTTATTAATACAACATTCTCCAGAACATATACCTGGAATAAAACAGGTGGAGGAGATTGGAGTATTAAGACTAACTGGTCTCCAGCGAGTGGTCCACCGGGGATAACTGATGACGCAGTTTTCCCGGGTAGTATAACAGGACCAATATCTATTACAAATACTCCTTTCACAGTAAATTCAATTACGGTTAACACGAGTACTACTTTAAATCTATTAATTGCAGGTGGTACACTTTTTATAAATAATTTAATAATTAATGGTGGGAATTTAACTTTTGGTACAGGTACTAATATTAACGTATTTGGTACATTAACTATGATAAATGGTAATATAATTACCGGTTCGAATTTACTTACACTCGGGCTTAGTAATATAATCACGGGTTTATTTACATATACTTCAGGAAATATAATTACAGGAAGCTCCGGAGGTTTTGTCAGATGGTTTGATGCATTAACTGTTTCGAATATTATATTCCCTGTAGGAACATCCGGAAATTTAAATAAAATAACTTTATCTTTTACGACAGCCCCTACTGCAGGTGGAACATTGACTGCAAAATTCGTTGCTTCTGACCCGGGCACAAATTCTACAGTTCCTCTGTTAGACGGAAGTTATACAGTGGACACTTACAGTCCTTCCGGCTACTGGCAAATTGATAACAATGGAATTACAGGGGGAACTTATACAATCGGTCTCGAAGGTCAGGGTTTTAATGTTGGTGGTACATCCATTTTAAATTATCCGTTATTAAGAGTGTTAAAAAGATCTGCGGCAGGAAGTAACTGGACCTTACCAGGCTCACATGTTGCCGGAACGGGAACAAATAACGACCCGACTGCATGGAGATCCGGTTTATCGGGATTTAGTCAATTTGCTTATGGAGGAAATATTCCGGATAACCCATTTTCCGGACCATTACCTGTTGAATTAGCTTCTTTTACGTCATCAGTCAATGTTAGAAATGTTACTCTGAACTGGTCAACTATCAGCGAACAAAACAATTCAGGTTTCCAGATAGAAAGAATTAATAATAATAATAGTCAATGGTCGATACTAAGTTTTGTGAAGGGAAAAAATAATAATAATTCAAATAATACATATTCTTATTCCGATAATAATCTTCAGACTGGAAAATATTCTTATCGCCTGAAACAAATTGATTACAATGGTAATTACAAATATTACAATTTGAATAATATCATTGATATCGGGTTGCCGTCTAAAATAATATTATCACAAAATTATCCGAATCCATTTAATCCTGTAACCAAAATCGATTATCAAATACCTGTTGAGAGCAAAGTTTCTATGATTGTATATGATATGCTTGGTCGGGAAATAAGTCGCCTTGTTGACGAACAGCAGAAAGCGGGATTTTATACAGTTCAGTTCAATACAAATAATTTTGCAAGCGGAATATATTTTTACAGGTTAATTACAAACGCTGGCGGACAACAGCAAATGTTAACCAAAAAATTATCTATAATTAAATAATTTAATAATAACATTTAATATATCTAATATAAAATAGAAAGGGAAAAAAATGAAAAAGATATTCTCTATAAATAAAATAAATAATCAAACTATAAATTCATCAAAATTACTTTATTATTGTATTATAATAATGTTGCTTTTCACGGTATCATTCGCTAATGCAGCAACTATCACAAGTGCTGCGACGGGCAATTGGAATACGGCAGGGACCTGGACAGCCGCAAATAATAACCGTACAGGTAGTGTTACATCTTTAACAACCTCTACCGCGGTTACGGGTTCCGGTACTTTATTTCTTTCAGAACTTTCGGTTGGAAGCATAATAGGATCTCAATCAGGTAAAGCTATTGGAACGGTAGCATCTATTACCGATAATACTCATCTAACTTTAACAGCTAATGCCACAAATACCGTTACAGGTCTCACATATCGAACTACAGGAGGAGTTCCAAGTCCGGTTGATAACGTAACGATAAATGGTGGAAATACTATTACGATAAATGGTACTTTTACCTGTGCCACATTGCAACTGGGAAATAATAGTTTTACAACGGCAACTTTAACTTTTGCAACAAGTGGAAGCCCATCACTTTCAGTTTCAGGTGCTTTAGTGATTGGGGGTGTAGGTTTGTTAATTAATAGTGTTGGGATAATTACTTTTACAAGTGGGTCCCGTATGACAGCAGGAAGTTTACAATTTGACGGATCGAGTATAGGTGGAAGTACCGGTACAATTAATATGACTGCCGGAGGTACAATAAGTATTGGAGGTGCTATAACGATAGGAACGGATGGTGGAGGAACTTGGACGCTAGGTACTGGAACAGTAATAATGACAGCTAATAATACATTACCTGCGACTATATTTACTACGTTCAATAATCTGTCAATAAATTCCGGAACTACAACATTAGGAACAAACACAACAGTAAGTGGAGTTTTAACTATTGGAACCGGTAGTACTTTTGATGTTTCGACGAATAATTTTGCACTTAACGTAAGTAAAGATTTTACAAATAATGGAACGTTTACACAACGAAGTGGAACAGTTACATTAAATGGTTCGGTTGCTCAAAATATAAACGGAACAACAGCTACAACTTTCAATAATCTTACTATAAATAATTCGAATGGGATAACACTTGGAGCAAATGAAACTGTAAGCAGTACATTAACCTTAACAAGTGGTAACGTAACAACAGGAAGTAATACTTTAATATTAGGAACTTCAACATCTACATTAGGGATATTAAACAGGACAAGCGGTACTATAATAACAGGCTCTAGTGGTGGATTCGCAAGATGGTTCGCAGCAGCTACAGTATCAAATGTATCTTTCCCGGTAGGAACTTCAGGAAATTTCAATAATGTGACATTATCATTTACAGTTGCTCCAACTACAGGAGGAACTCTAACAGCAAAATTCGTAGCTTCTGACCCGGGAACGAATTCTGCTACACCAATAACGGATGGCAGTTACACCGTTGATACATACAGCCCTTCAGGTTACTGGCAAATAGATAATTCCGGAATTACAAACGGAACATATTCAATCGGTTTTGAAGGTCAGGGTTTTAACGTTGGTGGAACTTCGATTTTGAATTATCCCTTGTTAAGAGTTTTAAAAAGACCCGCAGCAGGTAATAACTGGAGTATACCAGGAACTTATGTAGCAGGTACCGGAACGAATAATGACCCTACAGCCTGGAGATCCGGACTTTCCGGTTTCAGTCAATTTGCATATGGTGGAAACAATCCGGATAACCCGTTTGCAGGACCATTACCTGTTGAATTAGCCTCATTTACTTCATCTACAAACGGAAGAAATGTAACATTAAACTGGTCAACTATGAGTGAACAAAATAATTCAGGTTTCCAGATTGAGAGAATTAATAATTATGATAATCAATGGTCGATACTGAGCTTCGTAAAAGGAAAAAATAATAATAATTCTAATAATTTATATTCCTATTCCGATAATAATTTGCAAAGTGGGAAATATTCCTATCGCCTGAAACAGATTGATTATAACGGGAATTACAAATATTACAATTTAAATGGTAACGTAGAAATCGGATTACCATCAAAAATTACTTTATCTCAAAATTACCCGAATCCGTTTAATCCGACAACGAAAATTGATTACGCATTACCATCAGATAGCAAAACTACACTCGTTGTATATGATATGCTTGGACGCGAAGTTTCAAAACTCGTAGATGAACAAGAAAAAGCAGGATTTTATACAGTACAATTCAATACAAATAATTTTGCAAGCGGAATGTATTTCTACAGATTGATTACAAATGCTAATGGACAACAACAAATTATAACAAAAAAATTGACTGTAATTAAGTAATTTATTTTCGATTTGAGATTCTAAATATTCAGCCTCAATCATAAATATGGTTGAGGTTGATTTATTAATAGATTTAATAATATTGATGATTCTGAATATATTGTAAAATAAAATTAATTAATTTTATTTATAAGGTGCTTGCAAATATTAAAAATATTATTTAAATAATATAACCTATTTATTCAAATCTTTACATGGTAAACAGTTTGTTATTATAATAATCGAAAATCATCATTTTTTATTAATAAACTCACCTTAGCGATTACAAATAAGTTTTTAATGGAACGATTTTAACTTAATATTGTTGCAACATTATAACTTTTTTCTAAAATAGTGTTGGGAAGTTTTTAATTTTAGAAAAAATTAATTGTAAGTGTTATAGATATAAATGTTTTGAAAGTGTTACAAAAAAATCAAAATGGTTATCAACTATCATTATATAAGAGTAATAAAATAGAGTATAATATTTATTCATACTTCTCAATACTTCTTTCTTGAAAAGAATTAAATGGTGTCAACTTTTATTTAAAAAAATAAAGAAAGAGAGGATTGGGAAATGAATGAATTATTAACCCTATTCCGCAAATCTTCCTACAGGTTAAATTTCGCAATATTATGTTTATTTTTAATCAGCGAAATCACTTTCCTTAACAATACATCTTATTCAGAAAATAATAATATTCCTTTTAGCCCAAATGCTGTAAATACAAGCATTGTTAACGGTAACTGGGGTGCAGGTACTACATGGAGTCTGGGTCATGTCCCTCTTGTTACGGAAGATGTTTCAATCGCAACTATTGTGGTATTTAACACCGCGGCAAGCACGGTTGCAAGTCTCACAATCGGTACAGGAGACTCACTGACCCTTAACAGAGGTACTTCTCTGACAGTCAACGGAGTTTTCACAAATAGTGGAGTTTTAACTTATGCAGCAGGTGGGGGAACTCAGTCTCTCATACTTAAAGGGGATTTTACAAATGCAGGAACATTTAATGAAATTACGGTTCGGGACAGATTATTTTTCTCCGGGACTTCTCTTCAGACCATAAGTAATACCGGAACCATTTCTTCTCCAATGACTGATTTTACAGTCAATAATACTGTCGGAATTAATATATCGTCTTCCACTCAACTGGTTGTATTAACTCTTAATTTATACACAGGCACAGTTGTCAATTCAAGTAAAATTACGGTAGGAAATGGCGGAGCAACTGCACCCGTTATTCAAAGAGGTACAGTCGGAAATATATCTCCTGCAGGTTCAATGGATGTTAGTTCTGTATTCAACATTGGCACGGGAGGTTTGGATTTAATTTATGATGACTCAACAACGCCAATCACTATGGGAAATGAAGTTCCTCCGACGTTATCCTTTGATAGACTCGATTGTTTTGACGGCACAATAGTAAATTTAAATTCAAGCATTACTATTACAAATAATTTCGTATTCAATAGCAATTTCAGCGGCTCGTTCAATATCGGTGCAAACACTTTAACTCTTGGAAAAACTATGACTTTGACTGCAGGTTATACCGGACTTCTTAAGGGAGGCGCAACATCAAATCTTGTTATGACAGGGACTACAGCTACGAGCATTGCCGGTGTTACAAATGGTCTTAATAATTTCATTAATAATAATAATAAAACTGTTACTTTAACGGGTGCAATAACAGTTTTTGATACACTCGGATTGGGCGTAAGTTCATCTACGAAAGATTCCACATTCCTTACATTAGGAAACGGAGCCATTATTACCCGCTCCGGAGGAACACTTACAGCAGTTCCAACTTTCGGAACAAGCGTAAATATAATTTATACGGGCACATCAACTTATTCTACTGATGTAGAAATGCCTTCTGCAAATGGAATCCTGAACAACCTAACAGTTAATACACCTGATACGATAAAACAAGCAAATTCAGCTAATACCGTAACAGTAAATGGAACATTTTCTTTAGTCAGTGGAATGTATTCTATCGGTTCAAATACATTAACTTTGAAAGGTGCTGTTTCCGGAACAACAGGTTTAAATGGAGGTCCGAATAGCATATTAACTCTTGGAGGTACGGGCTCCGTCACTTTACCAAACATAACAAATAATCTAAAAACTTTTAAAATTAACAGAAATGCCGCTAATATCATAACATTAGGTGGAAACCTGATTGTTAATAATACATTAAATATGTCGGGAGGTAAAATTAATACGGGAGCGTTTATTTTAACACTTGGCTCAGCAGCAGATACAGCCTCAGTAGGTACATTAACATATACATCCGGACAGATTATAACAGGAAGTACAGGCGGATTCAAAAGATGGTTTTCGGCTAATACTATATTCAATGCTTTGTTTCCTATTGGTACTACTACAAATTTAAATTTAATTACTTTTTCTTATACAGCAGCACCGACAACCGGCGGCTCGCTCACAGCGAAATTTGACCCGACTGACCCGGGAACAAATTCTTTAAATCCAATTGATGATAATGGATACACTGTAGATACTTATAGCCCATCAGGTTATTGGCAATTAACGATAGGTGATGGTATGTCCAATGACGGAACGTATTCTTTAGGTCTCGAAGGACAAGGATTTAATGTAGGGGGAACCTCAATTCTTAATTATCAGCTTTTAAGAATATTAAAAAGACCTGCCCCCGGAAATGACTGGACTGCGAGTGGTACATATATAGCCGGAACAGGAACAAATAATGACCCGACTGCATGGAGGTCAGCACTTGTAGGATTCAGTCAGTTCGCGTTCGGTGGAAACTCGGTCGATAATCCTTTCGGTGGACCATTACCTGTTGAACTTTCTTCATTCTCTTCATCATCTAATGGTAGAAATGTTAATCTAAGCTGGTCAACTTCTAATGAACAGAACAATTCCGGTTTCCAGATTGAGAGATTAAATAATAATGATAAAACAAATCAATGGTTTGTTTTAAGTTTCGTAAAGGGAAAAAATAACAATAATTCGTTAAACAGTTATTCGTATTCCGATAACAATCTGCAAAGTGGTAAATATTCATATAGGCTAAAACAAGTTGATTATAATGGAGCATACAAATATTATAGTTTGAATAATATAATCGAAATAGGATTACCTGCTAAGTTAAATTTATCACAGAATTATCCTAATCCTTTCAACCCGACGACTAAGATTGATTATTCCTTACCATTTGATAGCAAGGTTACACTATTATTATATGATATTTTGGGTCGGGAAGTTAAAAAAGTAATAAATGAACAACAAACTGCGGGATTTTATACAGTAGAAATTAATACAAATAATCTTGCAAGTGGTATTTATATATATAAATTAGCTGTCAACTCAAACGGAGCTAATTCAATTCTGATAAAGAAAATGAGTTTGATTAAATGATTTTTTATTGATGCCGGGAGTTTTGTCATTATTCACGTCACAATCTGTTTCTTGTATCGGGGAGTCTCCTGTTCTTTAGGGACTCCCGATACAATATTCTTTTAAATTTATTCCGGGTCTCAGGATCGGAAATATAATCTTTTAATAGTATATACCTCAAGACAAAAATCTCAATAACAATGATATTACTATTAATCATAGTCTAAATACTATTATCAAATTTTTTTAATCAATTTTAATATATTTAAACCTATTTTTATTTTGGCACAACAATTGCTAGTATATAAGTGTAATTAAAGTGGCTTTGGGAGAGCGTTTTAGTTTCAAGAGTTTTTTTAATAATACAAAAACAAAAAAAATGAAAACAATCAACCAAAGCTTAAACACGACACTTAAAATAATTGTATTTACAGTTTGTATTACTATTATCTTAGGAATTTTTAATTCTAACATCTTTGCAAGTGAAAATTTTAAAAACATGACTGAAACAACCAGTCCGACACCATATAGTGCGAATGCAATAAATACTTCAAAGGCAAACGGTAACTGGAGTTCTTATTTAACCTGGTCTTTATACCATGTTCCAACCAGTACAGAAGATGTTGTAATTGCAACTAATGTTACTTATGATATGACAGGTCAGACAGTCGCTTCTCTTACGATTAACTCCGCTAAAACACTTACTATATATAAAGCTAAAGATTTAACAGTTAACGGAAACGTATCAAACGCCGGAATAATTTTATTTGGTGACTATATAGGCACAGTAAATTCATTAGATATCCATGGTAACTTCACAAACACCGGAACGTTTACTGAAATCGGAAACAGCAGATTTTATTTTTCGGGAACTTCAGCTCAGACATTCACAAATTCAGGTACGATAACGGCTACGATGAATGATTTAACAGTTAATAATACAAACGGATTAACAATCTCAGGAAACATAAATATTTTGACTTTAAATATGGTGTCCGGAAATATTGACATAACAGGCTATACTTTAACTCTCGGAACAAGTATAACGACTACAGGAACTTTAAATTATACTTCAGGTCAAATTATCACAGGCACAACAGGCGGATTCTGCAGATGGTTCGCAAAATCAACTGTAAGTAACGTATATTTTCCGGTTGGAACCGCAGCAAATTTGAACAAAATTACATTGTCGTTCACCGTTGCCCCAACGGCAGGTGGCACATTAACAGCCAGATTTATACCTTCTAACCCGGGAACAACTTCTTCAACAAGTATAACAGACGGAAGTTACACAGTAAATACTTACAGTCCAACAGGTTACTGGCAACTTGATAATTCAGGAATCACAGGCGGTACATACAATGTCGGATTTGAAGGTCAGGGATTCAACGTTGGTGGAACATCCATTCTTAACTATGCACTTTTAAGAGTAATCAAAAGAGATAACTCATCTTCAAACTGGCAGGCATTAGGAACATACCAGGTAGCAACAGGCAGCAATAACGATGCAACAGCATGGAGATACGGTCTTACAAGCTTCAGCACATTCGCATTCGGTGGAAATACAGTTGATAATCCGTTTGCAGGTCCATTACCGGTTGAATTATCATCATTCACTTCCAATACAAAAGGAAGAACTGTAAATCTTAACTGGTCAACAGCGAGCGAACAAAACAATGCAGGATTTCAAATTGAAAGAACTAATTTAAACTCAAAAGACCAGACCTGGACAGTATTAGGTTTCGTAACAGGTAAAAACAACAGCAGCTCACTTAATAACTATACATACATAGATGAAAAGCTTCAAGCCGGAAAATATCAATATCGTATGAAACAGGTTGATTTTAATGGTAATTACAAATATTATGAACTTAATAATGTTATTAATATTGGCGAACCGACTACAATCAGTTTATCACAGAATTATCCGAATCCTTTCAACCCGGTAACAAAAGTTGATTATTCATTACCAACTGAAAGTAATGTATCAATCGTAATTTATGATATGATTGGACGCAAAGTTCAGAACGTTATCAGTGAACATCAGCAGGCAGGTTTCTATTCAATACAGATAAATGCAAACAATCTTTCATCCGGTGTATATTTCTACCGCTTATTAGCCGAAACAAATGGACAGTCAATCGTGATGACAAAGAAAATGAATGTAATCAAATAATCTTTACTATTTTCCATAAGTAATATAAAAGATATTAAAAGGTTTAGCATTAAGTTGCTAAACCTTTTTTTCGTATAATTTTTGGACTTTCTTTATAGTATATAAACTATCATTGTGAAAAGTAAATTTAAATATAAACTTATATATGACTATTTTTATTTGGTATGCAAATTGCAATATTATAGATATAATAAGTAACAAATGAAGTTCTCAGACAAGTAAAAACAAACAGAAAGCAAATAAGAGCTTCGTTAATAAAAAGCGGATTTGGGGAAATCAGGAAATTTTAAAGTTTTTTATTAACATTAAATCAAAGGTATATAGAAATGAACACGAAACCGAATTCTCACAACAGCGGTAAACTCACAAAAATCGTATTAGCACTTAGTTTTATCTTAATAATCTCTCTTTTTTCACAAAATTCATATTCAACATCAATTTCAAGCGTTTCCAGCGGAGGCTGGTCGAGTAAATCGACATGGAATCTTGGAAGAGTACCTATAAGTACTGATGATGTTTATATAAACAATGCAGTTAACGTTAATGTTAACGGTGTTGTAATTGCCAGTCTGACTATAAATTCATCCAATGCATTTTCTTTAGATAAAGGAACCGATTTAACTATTAATGGTAACTTGATGAACAACGGAAGCATAACAATTAATAACAGTTCGACCGAAATAACTTCAATTACATTAAAAGGAAATTTTACAAATAACAGCGGTGCAACCTTTTCGGAAACAGGTTCTAATGAAAGATTTTATTTTTCCGGGACAACCACTCAGACATTCACAAACAACGGAACTATTTCGGCAACAATGTATGATTTAACTTTAAATAATACTGCAGGTTTAAATATTTTGAGTAATATTACAGTTGGCGGAACAATAAATATGATACACGGAAATATAAATTTAAATACCGGTTCAGGTTATATTTTAACACTTGGTACAAGCACAAGCAATCGTGGCACATTAAATTATACATCCGGTCAAATTATTACCGGTATTAATGGTGGATTTAAAAGATGGTTTGCGGCATCAACAATATCAAACGTGATTTTCCCTTTAGGTACTTCAAACAACTTAAATAAAATTACATTATCATTCACAACTGCTCCAACTGCCGGTGGAACACTGTCGGGAAAATATATTTCATTAGACCCGGGAACAAGTTCCTATGCTCCGATAACTGATGGCAGTTACACAGTAAACACATATAGCCCGACAGGTTACTGGCAAATTGATAACTCCGGAATTACCAGCGGTATTTATACAGTAGGACTCGAAGGTCAGGGATTTAATGTAGGTGGGACGTCCATTCTTAATTATCAAGCCTTAAGAGTAATAAAAAGACTGGCAGCAGGCAACAACTGGCAGGTACTTGGTACACATATGAACGGAACGGGAACAAACAGTGACCCTACAGCATTAAGGACAGGACTTTCCGGATTCAGTCAGTTCACATTCGGTGGCAACACTGCTGATAATCCTTTTGCAGGTCCATTACCGGTTGAATTGACTTCATTTTCTTCTTCAGTAAAAGATAGAAATGTTAATCTCTTCTGGACAACATCGAGTGAACAAAACAATTCCGGATTCCAAATTGAAAGAACAGTTTCAAATACAAATAACAATAATTGGATAAATGTTGGATTCGTAAAAGGAAAAAACAATAGCAACACTTTAAATCATTATTCATACTCAGATGAGAAGCTTCAAACCGGGAAATATCAGTATCGCTTAAAACAAGTTGATTTTAATGGTAACTTTAAATATTATGAACTGAATAATATAGTTGAAATTGGAGTTCCTTCAAAGTTCAATTTATCTCAGAATTACCCGAATCCATTTAATCCTACAACGAAGATTGATTATGATTTACCGTCGGACAGCAAAGTAAGCATTAAAGTTTATGATATTATGGGAAGAGAAATAATGTCATTGGTCAATGCTTCGCAGACAGCAGGAAATTACACAGTACAGTTAAACGCAACCAACATTGCAAGCGGAGTATACTTCTACAGATTAATCGCCAGTTCAAACGGAACTGACAATGTAATCACAAAGAAAATGAATGTAATAAAATAACTGCCTTACCCCTCTCCTTGTAGAGGTGGTCCAAAAAGCAGATAAAACGATTTTGTCATTCCCGCGAATGCGGGAATCCAGGAAATTTTAGAGGTATTTTTGAGTTATCAAGTTTGTTTATCTTTTTGAAATAAACTTTTGTAGAAGATGGAAATAAGTGAGGTAGAAATGTACTTGAGTATGATCAAATAAAATAACGCAAGTTATTAAGGTAAACAGAAGAAGCCCTGCCGTGAGAATCAGGGCTTTTTTTATTTTGCTCCAACCGTTCCCCCCTTTGAAGGGGGGTTAGGGGGGATGATAAATTAGATTTTCGCAATGGGTATACAGAATATGTCAAAGAACAATCACTGATGAACTTGATTTCACTGATTTCTCTGATTTTTTAGTTCATCAAGTTTATAAAATTTAAAAACTTCATTTCACTTTTAATTTATTATAGAGCTGCTTATTTGAAGAACAATAAGCATTCAACATAAATGTTGATTTACATACTAAAATGATTTCGGCGATAAAATGTTTAATTGAAAAACTACCGGTGCAAAGTGCAATTTTTTTATTAAGTATATTGAAACACAGAATGTTAGAAAAAAAGTAAGGTGCAACGGTGGTGCAAAGAAAGTGCAATTTTTCCAATGTTAAATTTTTAATGTTAAATGTTAAATTAAGAGCGAAAGAGCTGAAAATTACAACGGATTGGAATAATATGTAAGTGTTTTTATTCAATATTGAGAAATTTTATTTTTGCATCACTGATAAATAAAAATCGTGAAAAGTGAAACGTGAAACGTGAAATAAATCCGGAAAATTGGAAAATTGGTAAAAGCATAGCACACTGATGACACAGATTAAACTTATTGACACCGATATTTTATTTTTTAATTTCATAAAATAATAATTACAAAAATTTCTTATACAAAATAGAAATATTGTATAAAAAATAAATTTATATTGATAATTTTTTGAGGAAGTCAGGCGGGATGCGGGTTTGAGCGATTTTCATCTTTTTGCACCCCCCTATTTTCGAATGGTAATAATTGAAATGAATAGGGCTGAAAGCTACGACTGATAAGAGAAATTAAAATATTTTGCAAAATGCATTTTTGGGGTAAAACTTGTATAAATAGACAATGGAGTCTAATTATAACCAAAGTTAAATTATTGATAAAACAATGATGAAAAAATATTTACCACTAAGGAAAGAAGTTCACAAAGCAAAACAAAGAAGAGAAGAAATTAATAGACTTTTTTTATTTGTAATATTGTTATAAATTTAAACAAGCAAAATGATTAAGAAGAAAATGAATAAAAAAATAGAGCCCATTGATTTTTCAAAAATATCGAAGGAATATGAAAGAAAATGGGTTGTTATAGCAAAGAACAACAAAGATATCTTAAAATCCGGTGAATCAATAAATGATTTAACAGAATATTTAGATAAAGGAACGGTTGTTTTTGTGCCAAGCATTAAATACACAATAAGCCCAAAAATTGAGAAAAGGCGAATCTTCGAGAAGAGCGTTAATGAAAAAAATTCAAATAATCGATTATAATTAATATATTCTGTAATAAATTAATATATTGACAATATATAATATATTCAATAATTTAACTTAATATTTATTTATAAAATCTACTCAAACTGTAACTTATATAAATTAAACTATGTTAACTACTATTGAAGAAAATACAGAAATTATGAGTTTAATGATAAAAAATTCAGAAAATAACTGGGTAGTAACCGTAACAAAAGATAAATTTTATACTTGTGATGAGGTGATAGACGCTTATATTCAGGGAAAAAAAGAAGGTTTGGAGCAAATTCAGAAAGTTGCTTTAGAAAAAATGATTGAGAACATTAAGAAATCCGGTGAATTTACAACGGAGCTATTAAACTTTTTTCACAAAGAAAAATTTAACCCTGTCTCCGCATATTTAAAAATAATTTCATGGAATTTATATAATGTTCTGATAACAATTCCTGAAGAGGAATATCTATCAGACAGATTTTTATCAATTTACGAATATATATCACAATTCGAGGAAAAAAATAAAAATGATTTTTACAAATTAGAAATAACCATAACAGATACAAACAATCTTAACAACAAGAACATTATATCAGACGGATATATTTTCAAACATAAAATGTCGATAAATTGAGTTTAGAACATGGAAAACATAATGAAGAGGCATGTGATTATTTATTTATTGATAAAAGATTTTATGATTGGGTTGTAACGACAGCTTTTTACTCCGCATTACATTATGTTCATACAAAAATATTTCCATTCAAAGAAGGTTTAATAAATTATACAAATTTTGAATCTTATTATATTTTTAAAAATTCAAAAGAAAAAAATTTAAGCAAGCATTCTTTAACAATATCCCTAGTTGTAAATAAAATCCCGGATGTAAGAACATATTACAGAAGATTATATGATATGTGCATGTCAGCGAGATATAAAGATTATAAGACAACATATGAAAAAGCAAAAAAAGCAAAGGAAGATTTAGAAATGATTAAATCGGGATTAAAGATAAGTTAAGATTCGAATAATCCATTATCATAATAACCATATTTACGCAAATCAGAAATTTATTCAATTTCAATTTTATCAATCCCTTTCAATATTCTATTGGCTTCGGTCCGGGTAATGATGATTTTCTGATATTACTCTATATCTTAATTATTCAGGGTGCTGCATTTTCTGAGGTTTAAGAACATTTCACGAAGAGCACAAAGTAAGAACGAAGAAAAACAAAGTTTAGGAATTGATGGTTTTTGGTGTCGCTAAAGAGCAACTAACACCAACAACGTCTGAAAATCGTGCTCTTTTCCCCCTTAGAAGAGGGGCTCAGGAGATAATCATTTCAATTTATTTACTTTTTCTGATGATGTTTAAGCTTCATTATAAATCATCGTTTTTCAAAAATCGTGTTAATTCGTGTCAAATGCCTTTTCTGTATTACATGCGATAATAATTTTTTTTCTAATCTTACGAATCTACTTAATCAAAACCAATTTTTTCGTCGCTGTAAAACTACCTGCCTGAAGCTTACAAAAATAAACCCCACTTGAATAATCCGAACCATCAAATTTAACTTTATAAGTACCTGCGTTCATATTCTCATTAACTAATTTTTCAATCTCTCTTCCTGTAATATCATATATACTCAACTGTACAAAAATATTATTTCCCAAAATCCCGAATTCAATATCCGTAACCGGATTAAATGGATTTGGAAAGTTTTGATAAAGTATGTATTTATCTGTAATTTTTGAATCTCTTATTTTAAAAATAGAAGATATACCACCAAATTCGTGAAATCCAATACAAGGAGTAATGCTGTCTCTTCTCAAAAACCAATAATCAAAATTTATCCCGTTAATCATGATACCATGATTATTACATATTGAATTTTCTTTAATCTTAAAGCTATCGGGGACGTTAAAATTCAGGTTAAGGAAGTTTGGATTTCCCTGTATATTGTTTCCGGAAGGTAGACCAGGTGGAATTGGTGAATCAATAAAACAATTATTTGTAATGGACCATTTACCAACCTGGTAATAATCCTGACTCGCTGAGAAATAATTTCGTTCGATACCTCCATATCTCCCTTTCGGAATAATATTATTTTTAAATTCACACCCGGTTGGGAGCGCGAAATTAACGGTGAATGTATCTAAATAAAAACTTTCCCAGCCTTTTATATTATAAACTGTGTTGTAATATATTTTAATATTTTTATAAGAATTATTAAAAAACGTATTCGCAGCATCATGATACCAGCCAAAGGCAACACTCGTTCCATATATAAAATTATTATGAATTTTTATATTCTCAACCATCCTGTTAACTTCATAATTACCTGCACCTTCGGCAGCCCAATAAATGCCGTTACCGGGAGCTTTATATCCTCCCGGATATTCACACGTTCTGTTGTATAATGAATCATTTGAAAATAGCCAATTATTATTTACCTCGCCATTATAAGAATTGTCCATATAAACATATGCACTATAGCAATTATAAATGGTATTACTTCTCACTTTAAAGCTATCTGTTCTTATCAACGTAATACCCTCACCCCAGCAATTATGAATTTTATTTTTAGAGAAAATAATTCCATAGCAGTAGGTCATCGGTTGGTTAATATCTACATATGATTGTAATGCAGATTCCCAGCCCGGGCATAATATTTCATTCACGTTACTTAAGACAGCATTTGATATTTCGCAATTGTTTACTGTAGTATAGCTGCCTTGTATATGAATACCCTGTCTCTTTGTATTATTTGTTTTACAACTATCTATTATAATATCCCGGCTCATATTAAAAAAACTATTAACGCGTAAACCGATTCCTTCATTTTGTCCTGTTGAATTAAAAAAGTTAATTCCTTTAATTGCAATCTTTCTTGAACTCTCAATTGTTACTATTGCATCCCAGAAATAATTAACAAAACCTGAACCATCAAGTGTTACTGATTCATTAAAATAGGGCATAATATACACCCATCCGGTTTGAGTAGTATCTCTACGAAAATGATGATTTACCCCGTGATGGACTCCACCTCTTATAAAAATTGTGTCACCATTATTGCAGACTAAACCCGCCTTGTCTAAAGTTTTTATTGGGAGACTACTATCTCTTCCGTCTCTTCCGTTATCAATACCGGTTGTAGGATTTACATAAATTCGATATGCACTAACTCCACGATTATTAGTGTTTTCTATTTTGGCTTCTTGAAAGTAAAAATTAAAGATGATTGAAATTATGTTGAATAGTAATATAATATTCATTTACTTGTATTTTAACATTAATGTCTTTTGAATTAGTAAATTGTTTTTCCACCCTTGTTCCCAAAGTCCTCTTTGGGAACAGAGAACTAAATTTCTTTTCGTTGCCCCATTTTTATCGAACTTACTATAATAACTATTCAATTTCTATTTTATCAATTTCTTTCATTATTCTGTCGTTTTCGGATAAGGCGACTATGATTTTTTGATAATGCTTGATATCTTCATTATTCAGTGTTCTGCCTTTTTTGTCTTTCAGCCATTTTTGTACAGGCTGGTATCCGCCGTTATAGAAAAATTGTTGTTGATGACGTTCGCCACGGCGAATCTACGATATAAAGAGCAACTAAACGCAAACATCAGCTATAATAGTATTTAATGAAACTTATGTATAATTTCTATTTTATATTTAAAAATATCCTTATACTTTGAATCTTTTGAAATTAACCAATTCATATCCTGTAATGCATCAGAATATTCCCCAATATGATAAAGACATAATGCCCTATAATATTTTGACCGAGTTAAGTAAAACTCTATACTATCTTTTTTATAAAGAAAACTATTTTCTTCGATACAAATAGAATTATTAAAATCTCTGGTAGCTTCTTTATATTTATTTTTTTTAAAATAAATTTCTCCACGTTTAAAAAAATACATTGAATGCGCATTTGATGTATCAAAATATCCACATTGTCTTAACGATGATATATCTTCAAATTCTTTTTCCCTAAATTTAATCGCATAATTAAGATTTTTTAATTCTTCTGATTCTTTATGTATATCATGATAAATAACACTAATTATATAATAAATATAACCAATATCTTTATATTTTGAACATTTTAATAATATTTCAATAGCTTTTTCATTATCTTTGAAATCAGACCTATAAATAGAAGATAATCGTAAATAAGATGGAAAATAAGATGAATCTAAACTAATAGAATAATTACTATAATATAAATATCTTAAATAAGCATTTGTATCTTTATAATTTATATATAGAGTAAGTGATATAGAGCCTAAATCATAATATATTTCAGATAAATTATAATATTTATTTGACATCTTTTTAAAATCTTTTTCAGCAAGTGTATCATTTAACAAGGAATATAATGAACAACCTCTTTCATAATAGATTGAATCATTTCCCTCATGAGAATTTAAATAAAGAGTATAATAGAAAATAGCATCAATTGCATCTCTTCTGTTAAATGCATCTTTTGCTTTCCCTAATAAATTTATAGTATCTTGAATTTCGTTTCTGTAAAGATATATTTTTTCATTATAATTCTCAGATAATATATCAAGTTTATCTTTATAAACAATTCTTATTGCACCGACATATTCTTCATAAATTTTATTTAATGGAATCGCAAAATTAAATCTTGTAGATTGGTCTCCGCCGACGATAATCCCCACTAACTCTCCATTTTCATTTAATAAAGCACCACCACTACTTCCAAATGTAACATCAGCAGAAAACTGAACTAAATTATTACCTAATTTATTACTTCTATTTAAACCACCTATCATACCGGGAGAAAACGAATTAAATAATAAATTAGGTGAACTAATTGCATATACTCTATCTCCTATTTTAGTTCCCATTTTTCCATCTGACCACTTTACTGGTTTTAATAAATAATCGCTTACTTTTAAAAACATTATATCATCTAATGTATCAATTTGAAAAATTATAGCTCCTTCTAATGTATCAGTTCTACTTAATATTGTAATATCTTTAAATTCATATATTTTATTTATTAGATGAGAATTAGTCAATATAACTCCTCGTTCATCAACCACGACACCACTACCCTGATCCGATCTATGGTCATAATAATTTACAAAAACCATAACTACTGAACTATCTACCCTTTCAAATAATTTGTTTGGGTCTAAATTTTGAGAAAAGCCGAAATATGGTATTGTTAACAAAAATAGAAATAAAAAAATAGATAAAATAATCTTATTGTTCTTAAAATTATTATTTTGTTTTTTCATGATTATTTTCTCCGTTTCTTTTTTTCCTCTGAGAACATTGGGTTTGTGTATTTTTTGTACAGGTCAAATAAGAATTCGAGGCGGGAGAGTTCTGTCGGGAATGGTTGGGAGCGATAACATAAGTCAACCGCCTTATCAAGGTGTTTATGTGCATCGACAAGTTTTTTAGGCATAGATATAGGATCATATAAATCTGCAAGTGACTGGTCTTTGAATTCCTTTCGAATTTCGAGAAGGTTTTTTACTTCTTCTTCAACTTTTTTTAGTTTCCCTTTTGAAGGTTCGAGAGGCCAAGGGAAATTGTTATATACAACTGTACCAGAATATTGATAATCGCTTTTCATTCTTCCGCAAGTGTATTTCATCCAAGACATATGCATAATAGAAGATAAAACTCCAAAATGATATTTCGAATGGATAGGTATTATAAGGCAACTTCCGCTTGCAATTACATTTTTATCTATTATTCCGAGAGGAATATATTTCCTTGTTTCAGATGAGACTTTGGGGATTAAAATATAATTAGTATCAGGTTGCCTAATTTCACCGAATAAATAAGGATAATCGGCAAGTTTTTTTGTTTGAAGACGATTACTTTTTAATCGGTATTTCTTTACTTCTTTTATTTTATCATAAATAAATGATGAACTGCTAAATTCTTTAGGATTTACATCATAAAGCCAAATACACCATCGCTTAAAATTATTCAAAAATTCATCTCCTCCCGTAAATGGACGTATGAATTTTTTCAATATCTCATCATTTTTGACCGCTTCTTTTTTTTCTTCATCTGATAAAATTAAAATGCCCTCATCAATAGCCATGCTACCATAGTTGATTTCCGGTACATCGCACAAAGGGTTATTTCGTTTCAATATGACAATGTCATCTGAATCAACGAGATAAGGATTTATATTTTTAGCTTTTATTTCGTGAGGTTCATAATTAATATTTTCATATTCATAAATATATTTTGCTGAAATATCATAATTAGCAAAACCTATGATAACAACATGAACATGTGCTTTTCCTTTCGCTTCGTTATCCCATTTAAAAGTTCTATGGGCAAAATGGATTTTTAGTTTATATTTATTAAATAATATATTCCAAAGTATTCCAACCTGTTCCCCTTGCGAAATTGAATTTGTGGAAACGAATGCAACTTTTATTTTCGTATTCCGAATATATTCAGAAGCTTTAATATACCATGATGTAACATAATCTAAAACACCTACACCCGAATTCATATTTTCAAATATTAAATCCATATCATCTTTCTGCGAAATATTTTGTTCTTTTTTGCCAACAAAAGGAGGATTACCCAAGATGTAAGAGCATTCTTCTTGCTTTATAATTTCATTCCAATCGATACGTAATGCGTTTTTATTGTGAATGTGAGGAGATTTTTTTAATGGAATTCTAATATAGTAATCACCAAATTCTTCAGATGTTAAAATATTCATCTGATGGTCAATCAACCACATTGCAACTTCAGCGATACGGGCAGGAAATTCTTCAATTTCAATTCCATACATACAATCAACATCAATATGGCTTAAATCTTTTATATCGAAACTAAGTTGAGTATTTGTTTCTAAATACTTAGCTGAGTGAAAATCTCGAACAACTTCCTTACGTTCATAGGATTTTAACAATTTAAGAATCTCAATTTCAAGTAATCTTAATTCTCTATAAGATATTATCAAGAAGTTTCCACAACCACAAGCAGGGTCAAGAAATTTAAGACCGGATAATTTTCTTAAAAGTTTTTCAAGTTTAGGAATATTATTCTTTGATTCATTAAACTCGTTATATAAATCATCAAGGAATAATCCTTTAATTACCTTCATAATATTCTTTTCAGATGTATAATGTGCCCCGAGATTACGACGCTTTTCCTGATCCATAACGGACTGAAATAAAGAACCAAATATTGCCGGAGATATAAGACTCCAATCGAAATGACAACACTGCAACAGAATAGCTCTCATTTGAGAATCAAACGAAGGTATAGGAAGATATTCGCTATATAAATCACCATTTACATAAGGAAATACATTTAATTCTTCATCAATATTTTTTTGTCTTTCATTTTCAGGCGTATTTAGAATCTGGAAAATATTGGCAATATGAGCTCCAAGGTCGGAACCATCACGATTAGTCTTTTTTTCGATATAGAATTGAAAATGACCAAGCGGAAATATTCCGGTATCATCAGCGAATAAACAAAATAATATTCTTACGAGAAAAATTTCAAGATTATGACCAACGTAACGATTTTCTTTTAAAGCATCGTGAAGCATTCCCATTAATTCAGCAGCTTTAATATTTACAGGGTCTTCATCCTGATATATTTGTTTTTTAAAACCAAGGATAAAATCGAAGCGATTTATATTTTTATATAATTCTTTTAGAGGAAATTGAAAATGAGTTTTTTCTTCAAGGTCATATAAACGAAATCTGTGAAAGTCTGAAACGAGAACATATTTAGGAAGTTCTTCTTCACTTATACCGGGAAAATAATCGAGTGCCTGAGTGAAAGCTTTATCGAGGTCTTTACCGAGAGATTTATGTTCAACAATCAAGACACCTTTCCAGAATAAATCTATATAACCCTGTTTATCGCCGAGTTTTTTCACGGGTTCTTCGAAAGAAGCAACACGTTTACGTGTGATTCCGAAAATATTAAAAAATTCATCCCAGAAGGTTTTAGCTTCGGCTTTTTCACTTGAAGCATTTTCCCAATCTTTGGAGAATTCTATTGCACGTTTTCTGACTTCGTTCCAGTTTAATGACAAGCCCGTTTAATGTTAAATTAAAAATGTTAAATTAAAAAAAGAGCAAGAACAATAGTTCAAAAATAAAGAGTACAAGAAATGTAACAAACATATATTAAAAGTAATAATTTTTTATTAGAATGTTAAGACAAAATAAATAGCGGAATAGTGAAAGGGTGAAATAGCGAAATATTATGTTACCAAAGATTCATAAGACTCTTAAAATTCGAATTAAGAGCTTAGATACGAATGGTCGGGAGTCCTTGAAGAGCAGAGACTCCCCGATACAATTTAATCAAAAAATAGATCATCCCCCTTTATCCCCCTTCAAAGGGGGAAATAACAGACGAAACAGCTAATAGAAAAAAACAACATCCTCCCTGCCCCCTCCCGATGAAGAGAATCGGGATTAAGAACAAAAAGCGACTTCAAAGTGGGAAATAACAGACGAAACAGCTAATAGAAAAAAACAACATCCCCCCTGCCCCCTCCCGATGAAGAGAATCGGGATCAAGAACAAAAAGCGACTTCGAAGGGGGAAAAAGCGTGTATTACTATTTTACGTTTTGAAGTGGAAGTAGATAAACAGGATTAATGCTACGAAGATGGAGTAGGAGACGTAGCTCAGGAAAACGATTAAGATGCTTTTGAAGAATCCTTTGATTTTAGGTAAATGAGCATATTGTATAATTGCGAAAATCAGGAATATAAAGTAAACAGTTAATCTTGCATCCCAGATTCTGATGTCAATTAAAGATAACAGCATAAGTACAATTCCGAAAACGAGAGTAGTGCCCAGCCAGTAAAAAGATAATGCAAGACTTTCCGCATAATTTATGCCCATCTTTTTTCTGAAAAAGAGAAAGAAATATAATGCAAAAAATACAGGCAGGAAATAATTTAAATAATTAATGTATGCGTTTATCTCGTGCTGAATTTGTTCGAGTGCTTCCTTAGTTGAATCCGCACTGCTGATACTATAATCCACGAAGGCAAAATATTTCCCGCTAATCAGATGGAAGATAATCACGAATACAGTCTGAATAAAAATAAAATATGAAAATGGCTTGACGTAAGATTTTCTGAGTCCGGAAATATATTCCTTTGCAGTGCCGCCGGGATTGAAAAGGAGCTTGCGAAAAGTTTTTAAAATCGAATTATCCCAGTGCAAAATGCCGTGAGTTACTTCGTGAAAAATGACTTTTACCTGAAGACGTTTAATCTCCATTTCCTGTCCGCAATCGGGACAGTATTTTCCGTCAGATTCCGCTCCGCAATTCAGGCACTTTTTCATTTGCAAATATAAATAATTTTAGGAAAAATTAATACTAAGAAGTTCTTAAAGTTATAAAGTTTGTAAAGTTATAAAGTATATTCGACTTGAAACGTGAGAGGTGAAAAGTGAAACGGAAAAACGGAAAATGGGAAAAAGTGAAGTGTGAAATAAGAAAATGGGAAATGGGAAAATGGTAAGAGCGAAGAGCTTTAGAGCACACACCCCTAACCCCTCTTTTTAGAGGGGAATGAGAACAACCCCTAACCCCTCTTTTTAGAGGGGAATGAGAACAACCCCTAACCCCTCTTTTTAGAGGGGAATGAGCACACACAACTAACAAATCTTATAGAGAGGAATGAGAACAAACAACCAACTCCTCTTATAGAGAGGAATGAGCACACACCCCTAACCCCTCTTAATAGGGGGGAATAATATTTCGTGGTTCTATCTGTTGAATTTTTCAACAATTCGGATTATATTGTTTGTTATTCCTTATGTTTCGACTGGATTCCCGCTTTCGCGGGAATGACAATGAAATAAAAGGAGGACTGATACCGACACATTTGAATTATATTTTACAACAATTTGTTATTAAAACAAAGGTTAATTAACATTTCTTACTATGCAGAATTCAGTTAGCAAAAATAAATCGGAATGGCTTGAAAAAGCTAAAAAGGCAAAAACTACGGGTATGAAGTTCACTTCTTTAAGCGATAAGGAGCTTGAAATAGGTTATACTCCCGAAGACGTTGCAGGAATAAACTACGAAAAGGAACTCGCTTATCCGGGTGAATATCCTTATACAAGAGGAATCCATACGAATATGTATAGGGGCAGACTCTGGACAATGAGACAATTTGCAGGTTTCGGTACTCCGGAAGATACGAACCAGAGATTCAAGTATTTGTTAGCTCACGGTCAAACGGGACTATCCACGGCGTTCGATATGCCTACATTAATGGGATGGGATGCAGATGCACCGCTTTCAGATGGTGAGGTCGGAATTTGCGGAGTCTCTGTTTCATCGCTTGCAGATATGGAATTGCTTTTTGAGGGCATTCCATTAGATAAGGTGTCGACTTCGATGACAATAAATTCCCCTGCCATAATTTTACTTGCTTACTATCTTGCCGTTGCGGAAAAACAGGGCGTTGAATTTTCAAAGTTAAGAGGCACGATGCAAAATGATATTTTGAAGGAATATATTGCACAGAAGGAATTCATTTATCCGCCTAAAGAATCCATGAGAATCATAACCGATATGATTGAGTTTTGTACGAACGAAGTTCCGCAGTTCAATCCTGTAAGCGTCAGCGGTTATCACATCAGAGAAGCCGGCTCGACTGCGGCACAGGAGCTTGCTTTTACGCTTGCTGACGGATTCGCTTATATCGAAGCCTGCATAGAAAGAGGAATGGATGTTGACTCATTTGCACCAAGAATTTCTTTTTTCTTTAATTCTCATCTTGATTTTTTTGAGGAAATTGCGAAGTTCAGAGCGGCAAGAAGAATTTATGCAAGAAGGATGAAAAATAAATACGGCGCGAAAAATCCAAAATCACTTACGCTCAGATTTCATACTCAGACTGCGGGATGTTCACTGACGGCGCAGCAGCCTGAAAATAATATTGTACGCACTGCAATCGAGGCGCTTGCGGCTGTGCTCGGCGGAACGCAATCACTGCATACGAATTCGATGGATGAGACTCTTGCTTTGCCATCCGATAAAGCTGTTAAGATTGCTTTAAGGACACAGCAGATAATTGCATTCGAACACGGAGTGATAAACGTAGCCGACCCGCTCGGAGGAAGTTATTATGTTGAAAAAATTACGAATGACATAGAATCGGAAGCAGAAAAATATTTCGAACTTATAGATGCGCAGGGTGGTGTTATTGAATGCATCGAAAACGGATTTTTCCAGAAAGAAATTGCAAACTCAGCATACAGATATCAGCAGGAACTCGACAGGAAAGAAAAAATTATTGTCGGCGTGAATGATTTTGTAGAAGAAAATGAAACCATAGATATTCCTATTTTGCAAATTTCAAAAGAGGTTGAAGAGCTGCAATTAAAGAGAATTAAGGAATTGAAGGCATCGAGGAATAATATTGATGTTAAAAAAGCGCTTGAAAATTTGAAAAGAAATGCGAAAGATGGTACGAATCTTGTTCCGGGAGTACTTGAATGTGCAAGGAAATATGTAACGCTTGGGGAAGTTTGCGCGGAACTGAAGGAAGTGTTTGGTGTGTATGTGGAAAATGCGGTCTTTTAACAATTGAAAATTAAAAAAGAACTTTAACACTAAGAACACGAAGGTCACAAAGGAACACTAAGAATTTTTAATTTTTATACTTTAAATCTTAATTTTTAATTCTTAATTCTTAATTCATAATTTTTAATTCTTTGATTGTTGTCTCTATCAATAAATACAGAATCCTAACTACTGACTTTTTATATACTAAAGAAATATTATCTTCACTATATTTACCTCTATGAAAATTTTAAAATATTTTGGACTGATAAGACCGAAGCAGTGGCTGAAAAACTTCTTTGTTTTTGCGCCGATTTTATTTGCCGGACAGTTACTGAATTTCGATTTGATGTTCAAAAATATTATCGCCTTTATCGCTTTTTGTTTCGTTTCCAGTTCCGTTTATATTATCAATGACATCTCGGATATTGAATCCGACCGTGTTCACAAGAAGAAAAGATTCCGACCCCTGGCGTCAGGTGAAATTTCAATTAAGCAGGCAAAAATATTTTTTATTTTCATAGCATTAATAACGATTGCAATTACTTCACTTCTGAATATTTATTTTGCAGTTGTAATTATTGTTTACTTCGTAATTAATGCATTATACTCATACAAAATCAAAAACATTGTACTGCTCGATGTATTTTTCATATCATTCGGTTTCATGCTGAGAGTTCTTGGCGGAGCAGTTGCTATAGATGTTGCCATATCAAGCTGGATGAGTCTTACAACAATTTTCATTTCACTTTTCCTTGCTATCTCCAAGAGGCGCGCAGAGCTTTCTCAATCGGACTTGAATGACGTCAACAAGCAAAGAAAAGTTTTAAATAATTATGATATTGTTTTCTTAGACCAGATGAATACAATTGCGGCAACAGGAACCATTATTTGTTATGCGTTATATACAGTATCGGAAAAAGCCGTTACAACTTTTCATACGGATTATTTAATTTACACGACTCCATTTGTAATTTATGGAATATTCAGGTATATGTATCTCATACACAGAAAAAATCTTGGCGAGAACCCCGAACAAATCGTCACTAAAGACATTCCTTTAATAATCAATTTAATTTTATGGTTTATATTTTCAGTTTTAATTATTTATAAACAGAAATTCCTTTTTAAAATTTGACAAATAATAAATCAAGTAAAAAGAAAATAAGCCCACAGTACAAGGCTGAATTCCTTATATTCTTTGTTTCTATCACCTGGGGATTAAGTTTTCCGCTTGTAAAAATCGGGTTAAATTATTCATCCCCTATCTTTTATGTTTTCGTCAGATTCCTTATTACGACAATCATTTTCTGCGCTGTTTATTACAAAAGATTAAATAAAATTAATTTTAATGATTTTAAATACGGAATTTTTATAGGAATTTTTCTTTTCATAGGATACGTAACACAAACTATCGGATTAAAATATACTTCTGCAGCAAATTCTGCTTTTATCACGGGCACAAATATAGTTTTTTTACCTTTCATACAATTATTAATTATCAAGACCAAACCTAAATTTGAAAATGTTTTAGGAATAATTATTGTACTGTTAGGTTTATATTTTTTAACGGATTTTAACGATTTGAATTTCAGAGGTGACGTGTATGCATTGATGTGTGCGATATCTTATGCGTTCTACATAGTATTTCTCGATAAATACACGAAGATAAAAGATTTTGTGAGTTTAACGCTCGGAATGTTCGTCGGTACTACAATTTTCACATTAATTTCTTCAGGAATAGTAGAAGGTGCAATTTACGGTGATTTAAGATTTGATTTTAATTATATATTAATAATTACGATTCTTGTGAACTCCATATTTGCCAATTACATCGGGCTTATAATTTCTTTTAAATATCAGAAAGATACGACACCGGTAAGAGCGGGATTGATTTATAATATGGAACAAATTTTTGCCGTTTTTTTTGCATATATTTTTATTTCCGAAATAATGAACTTAAAGCAGGTTATTGGTGCATTAATAATGATATTCGGTGTTTTGACTTCCGAATTTTACAGTATTATTAAGAATTCAATAATAAATGAAAAAGTTTAAATTAACAGTCGGGGGACTGGTTCAGGGTGTCGGGTTCAGGTATTTTTGCTATAAAAAAGCAAATGAATACGGAATTAAGGGTTACGTAAAAAATCTGTACAACGGTAAGGTTGAGCTTGAAATTGAAGGTGATGATAATTTAATTAAAGATTACATCATTGAAATAAAAATCGGACCTGCTTTTGCCGATGTTAAAACGGTTGATATTACAGAACTTGAATACAAAAATGAGTATAAAGACTTTTTTATTTATTAATGTTTATTTACTTGTAAATATCATTGTTATATTTTATTATTGAACAATAAAAGTTTTATATAATATTTTTAAGAAACTTAAAAATAAAAATATCATATGGTTTGCATTAAAAAAATAATTTTGGCGGTAATATTAACGGTCTTTTTTTGTACCGGTAATATAAAGTCCCAGACTCTTACCGTATATAATTTTCTTAAACTCGACGTCGATGCACGCTCTGCTGCATTAGCCGGGAGTTATGTCTCTATGGAAGATGATGCAAACCTGATTTTCTATAATCCCGCGGGAATTTCTACAATCACTTCACCAAAAGCTTCTGCGGGATTTTTTAAATACCTTCTCGATATAAATTCAGGAAACATTGCTTACGCACAAAAATACAAAGATTACGGATATTTTGGAATCGGCATAAGGTATGTAAATTACGGAACATTCGACGGATTTGATGAAAATTATAACAGCACGGGAACATTTACGGCGAGTGATTTTGCAATTTCACTCGGGTATTCAAATAATTACAAAGATATTATTAATTACGGTGTGAATTTAAAATTCATAGATTCGAAATATGATGTATACAGTTCTGCGGCGCTCGCCCTCGATTTAGGTTTGTTCTATAAAATTCCTGACCAGAATTTTAATCTTGGTATAAGCTGTCTTAACCTGGGAACGCAGATAAAATCATATATGGATACGAAAGAACAGCTTCCGCTGGATTTACGATTTGGTTTCAGTAAAAGACTTGAACATCTGCCATTAACTTTGAGTGTGGGATTTTGCAAGCTTAATGAAGATTACGATAAATTTTTCAGCAGGTTCAGAAATTTATTAATCGGCGGTGAATTTGTCGTAAGTGATTACGTAGATTTCCGTATTGGCTATAACAATGCCGAGAGACAGGATTTGCAAACGGGAAGTTCACTTGGAATCAGCGGATTTTCAGCCGGTTTAGGAATAAAATATGAAGCTTATTCTCTCGATTACGCTTTCAATTCGCTCGGCAAGATTGGATCGACACACAGGATAAATATCGGGTATAATTTCAAGAACTAATCAGAATAAATTTATTTTAACTCCGTCTTTCCTGATTTTCTTAGATAATGTCTGAATCTCTTCAAGTGTTTTATTCAGATTATCAAAAAACCTATCATCATGCATAAATTTTCCGACACCGCTTTTTTGTGACTGTACGTCCGAAACAATCAGATTTAAATTACCGATGAGCGTATCTACTCTTGATGTAAGAGCCTGAACATCTTTGAATGTATTTTGTAAATTAGGACTTGTTTCTCCGACAAGACCGTTTACATTATCTACGGTATTTCCGATTTTATGAGTAAGCTCTTTAAGTGTATTTTTATTTTCTGCGACAAGAACATTTAAATTCCTCGAAGTCACTGCAATATTTGATAACGTACTCTTTAAGTCCGATTTTACATTCTGGTCGCCCACTATATCGTTTACATTGAGAAGAACCTTGTTCAAATTATCCGTAGCATTATCGAACTTCGTTACCAGTTCTTTTACGTTACCCATCATTCCTGAAATATCTCTGACAAATTTGCCAATATCCGAAGAGACAGCACCTGCGAGAGGAAGTTCATAATTTATTTCTTCATTGCTTTTTCCGGGAACTATATATAACTGTTTTCCTCCCATCAGTTCAAGAATAGCAACTTCAATTGTATAATCTTTTTTAATTTTAATTTCTTTTTCAATAGTAAATTTTACTTTGACCGAATCGCCTTCAAGGTCTATATCAACGACTTTTCCTTTTTTCACACCATTTACGGAAACGGGGTCTCCGACATTTAAACCGCTGATATTTGTAAAATATGCGGACATATCGCGCTGGGTTTTTTCGATTAAAAATCCTTTTACCCAAAAAACTGTAGATACAACAATAAAAAAGGCGACGAAAACAAAAATCCCAACCTTAATTTCAGAAAACTTTTTATTAGCCATAAAAAATTATTTTGATATTCCTAAAATTTTATATTCCATTGTTCCATCAGGTGCATCAACTACAACTGTATTTCCTACTTTTTTACCCAGAAGTGCTTTACCGATGGGAGATGTTATTGAAATCTTATCGAGCTCGAAATCCGCTTCGTCGGGTGAGACGAGCGTAAATGTAATTTCTTCTTTGTGCTTTAAATCTATAACCTTTACGTTTGAAAGTATATGGACTTCATCATTCGGCATTTCAGCAGGATTAATAAGTTTGACCCTTGAAAGCAAGTTCTCGAGTTTACCGATTTTCATTTCAAGATGCGTCTGGGCTTCTTTTGCAGCATCATATTCGGCATTTTCGCTTAAATCTCCATGTGAACGGGCTTCTGCAATTTTATCAGCAATATTTTTCCTCTGAATAGTCTTAAGTTCGATAAGAATATTTTCAAGTTCAACGAGTCTTTCTTTTGTTATGTAGACTACACCTGTTTGTTCCATAATACTTTTGAATAGTTTTTTTATTTTAAATATAATTTCTTTTCAGTTTCTTTTGTTTTTTTGTATCAAGCAGAATCAAATGTCCGAGTTTATCTCTTTTCGTCATTAAGTAATTTTCATTTTCCGGATTAGAAGGAAATTCAATAGGAACTCTTTCGACAATTTCGAGTCCATAACCTTTTAAACCGATTATTTTTTTAGGATTATTTGTCAATAAACTGATTTTTCTGACGCCGAGTTCTCTAAGTATCTGAGCACCTATTCCGTAATCCCTCAGGTCAGCCTTAAAACCGAGTTCAATGTTAGCTTCAACTGTATCTTTGCCATTATCCTGAAGATGATAAGCTTTCAGTTTATTCAGAAGACCAATTCCTCTTCCTTCCTGTCTCATATATAACAAAACTCCCGCCCCTTTTTCTTCAATTTTTTTCATCGATTCTATTAACTGGTCGCGGCAGTCACATCTCAAAGACCCTAAAACATCGCCTGTAAAGCATTCCGAATGCACCCTGACCAAAATCGGTTTGTGAGGGTCAATTTTTCCTTTTATCAATGCAATGTGGTCGACAGAGTCAATAATATTTCTGAACATCTGTATTTTAAACGAACCGAAACGGCTCGGCAGACTTGCATCTACCATACGCTTTACAAGCACATCTCTTTTCAGCCTGTAATGTATTAAATCCCTTATGGATATTATTTTAAGATTAAACTTTTTAGCAATTTCTATGAGTTCAGGCAAACGTGCCATTTCACCATTATCTTTTAATATCTCACAAAGAACTCCTGCAGGATAAAGCCCCGCGAGTTTTGCAAGGTCGATGGTTGCTTCAGTATGTCCTGCTCTTTTTAATACGCCACCTTCTTCTGCTTTAAGCGGAAAAATATGACCCGGTTTTGCAAGCATTTCAGGTTTAGTATCGCTGTTAATCAATGCTTTAATTGTTTTATCCCTGTCGAAGGCAGAAATTCCGGTAGTTGTATCTTTCAGATAATCTACACTTATAGTAAAAGCGGTTTCGTGCAAAGCCGTATTGGAAGAGGTCATCATATCGAGATTGAGCTCTGTTAAACGATTTTCTTCCATAGGAACACAAATCAAGCCTCTCGCATGTTTAATCAGAAAATTAACGAGAGCTGGCGAAGATTTCTCAGCAGAGAAAATCATATCGCCTTCATTTTCACGGTCTTCATCATCGACAACAATTACTATTTTCCCTTTCCGGAAATCATTTATCGCCGATTCAATTGTACTTAATTTGAATTCTTTTATGTTTTTCATAATAACAATAAAAATTGCAGGAAATTAAAATTAATTATCCTGCAAATCAAAAAAAAATTATTTTTTTGCCGGTAAAGTATCGGTCACACCAATGATAGTTGCAATGGCGCTTTTATCAACTTTTACTTTTACGTTATCTGCAATTTTAACGAGCACATCTTTTCCGTTTTCTTCCATACCTTCTATAGTTCCGTGAATTCCGCCGGAAGTGATAATTTTATCACCCTTCTGGACAGAGTTTAAAAGTTTTTGTCTTTCTTTCTGTCTTTTTTGCTGTGGTCTTAAAATTAAGAAATAGAATACGAGTATAATAAGTAAAAACGGTAGTATAGTCGTTAAAATATCACCACCCGGTTGACCTTGCAAAAAAATCGCAAATATATTATTCATTAAAAGATAATCCTTTCTAAATTATTTTTTATTATTTATAGAATATTTTTCTGTAAATGTTTTTTTAAATTCCTTAAACCTGTTTTGTTTTATTGATTCACGAATATCTTTCATCAGCTTTGCATAAAACCCGAGATTATGTATTGTTGCAAGCTGGTATCCGAGAATCTCGCCTGACATAATCAAATGTCTTAAGTATGCAAGTGAAAAATTTTCCGATGTATATGTTTTACATTCCGAATCGGGAGAATTATTATCACTTGTAAACTTTGCGTTTTTTAAATTAATCTCTCCGTAAGTTGTAAACAGCCTTCCGTGTCTTGCATTTCTCGTCGGCATAACACAATCAAACATATCGATTCCCCTTTCCACACATTCAAGAATATCGAGCGGAGTTCCAACACCCATAAGGTAACGCGGTTTGGAAGCAGAGAGATAATTTGTGCTTTCATCAACAATTTCGTACATCACTTCATTTTTTTCTCCTACCGCAAGACCACCGATTGCATTTCCGTCAAAATCATATTGTCCCAATTCTTCAATATGTTTTATCCTCAAATCTTTATAAATACTTCCCTGACAGATTGAAAATAAATGCTGTTTAAATCCATATAAAGATTCTGAATCCTGAAATGATTTAAGACATCTTAATTCCCATTCTGTAGTCATCTTAAGAGCTTTTTCAACTATCACTCTTTCAGATGGATTCGGAAGACATTCATCGAGCGACATTAATATATCCGAACCGATTATTCTTTGAATTTCAACAACTTTTTCCGGAGTAAATAAATGCTTCGAGCCGTCTATATGTGATGAAAACTGCACACCATCATTGGAAATTTTTTTCAGAGATGATAAACTAAAAACCTGGAAACCACCACTATCGGTTAAAATACTTTTGTTCCAGTTCATAAATTTATGCAGCCCGCCCGAATTTTTAAGTACATCAATTCCGGGTCTCAGGTATAAATGGTATGTATTTCCAAGAATTATTTGCGTATTGAATTCATCCAGTTCCCTGTTCTCGATTGCTTTTACAGTTCCGCCTGTTCCGACGGGCATAAAAACAGGAGTTTCTATATCTGAATGCGCCGTTTTAATCACGCCTGAACGGGCTTTACACCCTGATTCAGAGCTATTACAAAGAACATTAAAAAATTTTATCGTATCTCGTCCCAATTCTGTGAAATTGACTTTCCAAATAATGTAATCCAGACTGAATTTCGTGTCCAGTCCCAGAATACTTTTCTATAACCTAATTTTCTGTATCTTCGCGGAGATTCAAAGATAATACGATTTTTCAGAAATAAAACTTTTCCTGTTTTTCTAAGCCTTTTGTATAAATCGAAATCTTCTCCTGCATAACAATTTTCATTATAGCCTCCGATAGATTTAAAAGCTTTCCTGTCTAAAATATGACATTCTCCTCTTCCCATACCCATAACAAATTTATTCAGGAACCTCACATAGTTGTTATATAAAAAATGAAAGAGTTTATCGATTTTAATTTCTTCGTTTTTAAAAACCTTCACAGGGCATGCAATAGCTGAAATATGGTCCCTGTTCATTTCGTATAGAATTTCATCAAAGAACGAACTTACATCATTAATCAACGTATCAGCATTTAAAAAAACAAGAACATCTCCGTCCGAAACCGACGCACCCTGGTTTCTTCCGCGGGCAATGTTCTGCTTATATTTTTCATTATGGACTATTACTTTATCAGCATAATTTCTGGCTATTTCAAGTGTTGAATCAGTACTTCCGCCATCGCTAACTATTACTTCCAATCCGAAATTTTTTTTTATATCACAATCAAACTGCTTCAGAGTCTGTGTGATTAACTTTTCCTCGTTAAGCGTTGGAATTATGATACTAATTTTTTTAGTATTCATATAAAGATACTAAATCTTTTTTATAGCTTTAATACCTTTTTTATCCAGTGTTTTGATAGCTTCCGTAGAGATTCTCATTTTAACGAATCTTTTTTCATCTTCAATCCAGATTCTTTTTTTCTGAAGATTTGGAAGCTGTTTCATTTTGGTTCTGTTATTTGCGTGGGAAACATTATTTCCTGTCAATGCTTTTTTCCCTGTAATCTGACATACTTTAGACATTTAAAAAACTCCTGTATTTTATATTTTACGGTTTAAAAGGTTTATAAGTTGATTCATAGACCCTTGCATTGCGCTCGAGAAATTTATATGAACCTTTAGGTGATTTTACAGCCGAAACGAGCCTGACATATATAAGCCTGGTCTCTTTATTTGTTTCCGGGTCTATTACCATTGTGTCGTGTTTCCTTGCTAATTTCGCAGCTTTTTCTGCGAATGATTGTACTTTTGCCATAATATTTATTTATATTATTTTATTATTTAATGCTGATTCAATTTTATTGTTAATACCCGCTCTCACTGTATCTTCGGCTTTGAATATCATATTTTTCATAGCCAGAGGAGAAGATTTTCCGTGTCCTATAACGGATACACCATTTAATCCTAAAAGCGGAATTCCGCCGTATTCTTCGTAATCAAAATCCTTAATAACTTTTTTTAACGTACCATAAAACATACCAATCCAGATTTTCTTAAAAAAGCCCTGTTCAGAGTACGATTTAAATCTATTTTTAAGAAGTGAAAGAACACTTTCTGCAAATTTCAAAACTATATTTCCGACAAAGCCATCACAAACAACAACGTTGGTTTTACCCTTTAATATGTCGCTTCCTTCTACGTTACCTATAAAATTCAGATTCGAGTTTTCAAGTAATTTATATGCTTCTGTTGTGAGTTCATTTCCTTTAGATTTTTCTTCACCTACACTTAAAAGACCTACAGTTGGTTTATCAATTCCAAAAATATAATTCATATAAATACTTCCCATCAATGCATATTCAAACAAATGGTTAGGTCTGCAGTCAACTGTTGCTCCCACATCGAACACTATGCATTTCCCTTTTTCAGTCGGGAATATAGAACCAATCGCCGGTCTGCTGATTCCTTTGATTCTTCCGAGCTTTAAAGTTGAGGATGCAAGCACTGCTCCTGTATTACCCGCGCTAATCGTTGCATCCGCTTTTTTTTCTCTCTGTAAATCGAGAGCTACAATTAAAGAAGAACCTGGTTTAGTTTTATAAGCATCTGCCGGAGAATCTTCCATCGAGATTACTTCTTCTGCATTTTCTACGCTTATATTGCGGGGTTTACCGCCGTTATTTTTTAAAATTTCATTAATCTGTATTTCTTTTCCGACGAGAATCACTTCTACCGAACCGGCTCTTTCTTTCGCAGCAAGTATTGAACCCAGAACCTGGTTTTCAGGAGCATGGTCACCGCCCATTGCATCGACAGCTACTCTTATTCTATTTTGTCCTTTTATATTCATTATAAAAAAATAATTGTCTTTGGAAAGATAAAAGACAATTATATTTTAATAAAATTAATTATGATTTTTTAGGCAAAACCACACTTTTTCCATCATAAAAACCACAAGATGGACAGACAGAATGATTCAATTTCATTTCACCACAGTTCGAACAAACTGACATTGCCGGAACAATAGCTTTGTAATGTGTTCTTCTTTTTCTGCCTCTTGCTTTCGAATGTCTGCGTTTTGGATTTGGCATTACTTCTATTATTTTTATTTTAAATTAAAACTCTTTATTATTTGTTATTTTTTATTAGATATTTCGTTTCTGATTTCTGCAACTGCCTCTGCAACTGCTCTTATTTGTTTTTTGTTATCTGTTTTTTGTTATTTGCAAGCAGCTTTTCCCACACCGGGTTAACTTCTTTCTCTTTCTTAATATTTAAGATATCATCTATTTTCTTATTACAATAAAGGCATATATCATCTTTTTCTTCCGGGGTTTTTTTCATTGGTATTGCAAGTAAAATAAAATCTCTTACTTCGTTATCTAAATCTATAAAACCCGCGTCATGAGAAATGCATTTTAATTCATCTGTATCATATTCCAGATTTTCCTCAACAACATTATCAAAAATATACTGGTAAACAATCTCAAAATCCGTTTTCAGATTATAAATAAAATCTTCGAGACACCTGTCACACTGAAAAGAGATTTTTGCATTAATCCCGATTTTACAGGTCATCTGGTTATGGCTCTTATACAGTCTTACTTCAGAATCAATATTTGATGCAAAATTAAGCTCGCTCAAATCGAATCCTGAAGCGGGTTCTGAGAAATTATAGTTATGTTCCCCGTCGCTTAACCCTTTAATATTAATTAACATGACAGTAATAAATTAAAGAACTTTATAATTACTAAAAATAATAAATTTATAAAAACTTTTAACCGTTTTTTATAATTTAAAATTTAACATTTAAAATTTAACATTGCTCTGAGAACTATTCTCCAATCAAAGTCTTATAAGCCGCTGCATCAAGCAGTTCATCGAGTTCACTTTTGTTAGACAACTCAATTTTTACAAGCCAGCCCTTACCATTAGGGTCTTCATTGATTAAAGAAGGATTTTCATTAATCGTCGTATTAATTTCGACTAATTTACCTGATACCGGAGAAAACACATCTGATACAGTTTTAACGGCTTCTATGGAGCCCAAAGAATCACCTTTTTTTACATCTGCTCCGACTGAAGCTGTAACATCAAGATAAATAATATCACCAAGTTCGCTCTGTGCATAATCCGTAACGCCGATAGTCCCTGTTCCGTCTGTAACGTTTATATATTCATGGTCCTTCGTATATTTGTAACTTTCCGGTATATTCATTTTGGTTTTATTTAAATTTTGTAAACATTTAATTTACGAAAATATAGGGTTTTATTCAAATGAAAAACAAATCCTACTTTAATTCGTAAAATCCGTAAGATTTGTAAGATTTATAAGATTTTCAAGATTTGTTTTAAAATTCATAATATTTAGAACCCCCCTTTGAAGTCGCTTTTTGTTCTTGATCCCGATTCTCTTTATCGGGAGGGGGCAGGGGGGATGTTATTTTGTTTGTGTCGGGGAGTCTCCTACGTTCTTTGTAGGGACTCCCGACACAATAAAAACTTCAAAATTAAAATTTTGAATATAAATTAAAACATAGGAATTGTAAATTAATAACTGATTTAATTTTAAATTTGAAATTGATAATTGCTCTTTGCGAACTTAGCGTTTTTCCTTTGCGTTCTTTGCGTTTAAAACTCTTTGCGAACTTAGCGTTTTTCCTTTGCGTTCTTTGCGTTTAAAGCTCTTTGCGAACTTAGCGTTTTTCCTTTGCATTCTTTGCGTTTAAAGCTCTTTGCTCTTTCTTGACAAACTTGATAAACATTACAAACTTGACAAACTTTTACGATTTAACCAAACCCGAACGAATTAAATTAGTTAATAAAATAACTATCGAAATTCTTGCAGACATAACATCAGGCAGGAATACACACATTCTGAAATATTTTTCCGACGAAGATACTTATATCCGCAAGAACGCTTATCAATCAATTGGTAAAATTTACAAATCCAATAAAGAACTTCGCACAGGAATTCTGAATCAACTTGATAGATTAATCGAACTCGACAATCCAAAAGTAAGACAAACAGTCATTAATTCCGCAGGCGAGATTGGAATATCAGATTTTAAAGCTATAGAAAATTTACTTGAAAAAGGATTATCAGACGAACATCATTCTGTTCGTAATGCGGTGATTGGTTCGATGAAAAAAATGGGAGAAAAAAATCCGGAACCTATTCTGAAATTTGCAAAAAAATACTTACATCATCCGGATAAAGAAATCCGCAGGGAAATATGCCACGGAATAGAACTCTTCGGCAGAACTCATCCGCAGGATATTTTACCATTACTTAAAGAATTGCAGAACGATGAAACTGCACGTGTCCGGAATACGGTTATTCATGTGCTCGGACAAATCAGTTATAAAAAGGGCTGTCTGGAAACCGTTATCTCCGACCTTAAATGGTGGGAAAATGATGAACTCGTAGGTTTAGCAATCGCAGAAATCATCGATGTCCACAAGCGCTACAAAAACTTCTCCGCACTGACGCAAAAAGAAGCAATTGATTATATAAACGATAATCTTGTTATTTAATTTTTTCTGATATTAACGGGAAACCTTTATGGGATTTATATTTTTTAGAATTTATATAATGTATAATAAACATATTAAAAAAAGATAAAATAATAACATGTTAAGCACATTAATACTTTTTGTCACATTTGTTGCACTCGATGTTCTTATAATAATTTTGATTATTAATTTGATTAAGAATAAGCCTGTCAAGCCGGTTCTTAGAAAAATCCTGGTTGTTTTTGTTTCGTATTCCGTATTATGGTTGTTATTTTATTTTAAAAGTTCGGAACATATAGTTTTGCCCGGAACCGATATTTGTTTTGATGATTGGTGCGCCTCAGTCACAAAAATTGATAAACCCGACTCTCTCGGAAATTCTTCTGACGTAAAATTACCCCATGGAAAGTTTATTTTATTACATATAAGGGTATCGAATCATGCAAAAAGGATTGCCCAAACACCTTCAGAGCCAAGAATTTTTATTATGGATAGCAAAGGAATGAAATATTTCATATCAGATGAAAGTCAACAATCACTTGAACAAGAAATCGGAAAACAACCTGATATTGGTGAAAGACTTGAATTACATCAAACAGTCGAGACACAACTTGCTTTTGATGTTCCGAGAGATGCAACAGGATTGAAAATAAGAATTGAAGAACATCCTGCTTTCATTACAAAGATATTATTTCCTGAGGACAGAGATGTCTTTATTATAGAGTGACGTTAAATGTTAAATATCAAATTCAATCTTCATAAACTTTCCGAATCTTATTAATCTTACAAATCTTACGAATTTTATAAATTTTACAATTTTTACAAACTTGAAAAACGCGATGAACATGATGAACATGACAAACTCAAATCTCCCGTTTTAGTGCTTCCTTTTCTATTTCAAGTTGTTTGATTTTTCTTTCGAGTGCGTCGAGTTCTTCGGGCATCGAATCTATTTCAATTCGAAGTTTCGATGCGGCTTCATCTATTAAATCAATTGCTTTATCAGGTAAGAATCTATCTGATATATACCTGTCAGATAACTGCGCTGCTGCTACAATCGCGCCATCTGTGATTCTGACACCGTGATGAACTTCGTATTTTTCCTTTAATCCGCGAAGTATGGATATTGTATCAACTATGTCGGGTTCTAAAATCAATACCGGCTGAAATCTTCTTTCAAGTGCCGGGTCTTTTTCTATATATTTTCTGTATTCGTCTATTGTGGTAGCGCCTATGCAACGCAAATCCCCTCTCGCGAGCGCGGGTTTTAGCAGGTTCGATGCGTCCATCGAACCTGCTGTCGCTCCTGCTCCTACCACAGTATGAATTTCATCTATGAACATTATTACTTTACCACCTGAATCCTGAACTTCTTTAAGAACAGCTTTCAATCTTTCTTCAAATTGTCCGCGGTACTGAGCTCCGGCTATTAAGGCACCCATATCGAGTGCGACAATATATTTGTCTTTAAGATTTTCCGGAACATCTCCCTGTACGATTCTGATTGCAAGACCTTCTGCAATTGCTGTCTTCCCTACTCCGGGTTCGCCAATCAATATTGGATTGTTCTTTGTTCGTCTCGATAAAACCTGAAGAACTCTTCTGATTTCTTCTTCCCTTCCGATTACCGGGTCGAGTTTTCCCCTGTTCGCAAGGTCGTTTAAATTTCTTCCGTATTTTTCGAGAGCCTGAAATGTTTCTTCGGGATTTTGACCTGTCACTCGTCCTGAACCCCGGATTTCTTTTAATACTTTTAAAATATTTTCTTTTGTTACGTCATTTTCCTTAAAAAATTCTCCGACTTTGGAATTTTTATTATTACACATTGCAAGTATCAAATGTTCAACCGAAACATAATCATCTTTGATATCCGCTGCCTCTTTTGATGCTCCTTCAAGTACCTCAGAAAGGTCACGCGAAATTGCTAAGTTTCCGACTCCCGCGCCGCTTACTTTCGGAAGTGATTCAAGCATTTCACCTATCCGAATTTGAAGTAAATCTTTATTAACACCAACTTTATGTAATAATGATGATGCGATTCCCTCTTTATCCTGTACTAATGCAGCGAGTAAGTGTTCGGGTTCGACTACCTGGTTTGAATAGTTAGTTGCAATCTCCTGTGCTGTTTGCAGGGCTTCCTGTGATTTAAGTGTAAGTTTATTAAAATTAAATGGCATATCTCTATTAATTAAAAATTTATAAAATTCGTAAAATTTGTAAAATTAGAACAGATGTAAAAAAAATACAATCTTCTAATTTTAGGAATTTTATTAATTTTCTAATCTATGAATAAATACCAAATTTTTCAATTACAACTTTAATAGCCTTTATTTAACTTGTTTGAATGTATAAGATTAGCATTATAATTTCGGTTTACAAAAAAATCAGAGAGTTAAGGCTTATTTTATATGCACTTAGCCTTCAAACATTTAAAGATTTCGAAATTATAATTGCCGACGATGGCTCAGGGAATGATTTTGAAGATGCTGTTAAGGAATTTGCCTCTGAAATTGGTCTGAAAATTAATTTTGTCACACAGGTTCACGATGGTTTCAGAAAAAACAAGATTTTGAACGAGTCGATAAAAGTTTCAAAAACGAACCATTTGATATTTATAGATGGTGACTGCATTCCGCACAGCAATTTTATTAAAGCACATTTTGAGAATATTAAGAAAGATACTGTGCTTTGCGGTAGAAGAGTTTTTCTTGGTGAAAAATTATCTGAAAAGTTCGATGAAGATTTTATTTTGAACCATGAATATGAAAATAATAATTTTAAAATATTTAAGGATTCTCTAAGGAAAGATAAATCATCCAAATATTTTGAAGAGGGATTAATCGTAAAGTTTAAATTATTACGTCGCGTATTTAACCCTAAAGAAATTCATATTCTCGGTTGTAATTTTTCACTGCCAAAAGATTTGATGGAAAAAATAAACGGGTTCGATGAAGATTATGTTGGTGCTGGAATCGGTGAAGACACAGACCTCGAATACAGGCTTTCGCTGATAAATGCAAAATTTTATTCGGTAAGAAATCTTGCAATATTGTACCATCTTTATCATAAAAAGAC
>Ga0182011_10000183_pt1 | contig 52539 bp, 47 predicted proteins | sample 711E1DmetaG_FD_120481 | JGI IMG/M metagenome (GOLD analysis project Ga0182011, IMG submission 120481) | Permafrost microbial communities from Stordalen Mire, Sweden - 711E1D metaG | ecosystem: Environmental > Terrestrial > Soil > Wetlands > Permafrost | place: Sweden: Stordalen | collected...
GGCCTCCGCGAGGGCCAGTGTCCGGAGATCTTCGACGAGCCCCGTCAGCATCCGGATCTCCTCGACCGCCACGGCCAGGTGCGCCTCGTCGGTTGGGTGGACGCCGTCGATCATGGCCTCGAGCTCGCCCTGCAGGACCGCCAGCGGCGTGCGCAACTCGTGGCTGACGTCAGCGAGGAGGGTGCGTCGCTGGCGCTCGTCCTCTTCGAGTCGGGCGGCCATGGCGTTGAACGCCTGGACCAGGGCCCTCAGCTCGCGTGGGCCACGGCGATGCTCAACGACTCGGGCCGAGTAGTCGCCCGCTTCAAGACGGCCGGCGGCCTCGATCAGATCGCCGAAGGGAAGCGCGAAGCGTCGCGCGCTACCGGCGGTGCCCGCGACGGCCAATATCAGGAAGAGCATCACCGCTCCGGCCAGCAATCCCGTGCTCGGGCCGGGCAGGCCCAGGGCGCCCAGGATCTGCGCGATCAAGATCAGCGGGCCGACGATGACCAGGGCGAAGACGAGGAAGACGCCGATGGCGAAGCGGATGAGGAAATGCCGTCGCACGCGGTGCCACGGGAACTCGCCCCGTGGCGGCCACGGCTCGTCGGCCGGCCACCAGCCGGGCCGATCGCGGTGTGGGCCTCGCCATGATCTGGACGCGCCGCGGAAACGGTCCGCTCCTACGTGGCGTCGGCCCCCGCGGCGCGGCTCGAAACGTTGCCCCGTTCGCCACGGATCGGCCGGCTGGCCGTCCGGTCGATCGTCGGCCGGGCCGCTCACTCCTGCTCCTCGGCGAAGCGGTAGCCGACGCCGTAGACCGTCTGAACGTAGCGCGGGCGGCTCGGGTCGGGCTCGAGCTTGCGGCGCAGGTTCTTGACGTGGGCGTCGATAGCCCGCTCGTACGATTCGAAGGCGAGCCCGTGGATGGCGTCGAGCAGCTGCGATCGGGTGAAGATGCGACCGGGCTGACGAGCCAGGGCAACCAGGAGCTGGAATTCGGTCGGAGTCAACTCGACCGTCCGCCCGTCGGCTTCGACGCGCATTCGGCCGATGTCGATCGAGACGCCGGAGACCTCGATTCGATCGCCCGGTTCGGTCTCGCGGTCGACGCGGCGCAGGATCGCCCGAATCCTCGCCACCAGCTCGCGCGGGCTGAACGGCTTGGTAACGTAGTCGTCCGCGCCGATCTCCAGGCCGAGGACGCGGTCCAGCTCGTCGTCGCGGGCGGTGAGCATCACGATCGGCACCGATGACTCGCGGCGCAAGGTGCGGGCGACGTCGAGGCCGTCCATCCCCGGCAAGCCAAGGTCGAGGACGAGGATGTCGGGCTTGCGAGTGCGTGCGGCCCTCAGCGCGGACGGTCCGTCGATGGCGGTCAGCACGGCGAATCCGGCGTGCTCGAGGTAGTCGCGAGCAAGCTCCACGATGCGTGGTTCGTCGTCAACGACCAGGACGGTCTTCACGGTGACCTCATGCTAAGCCCGAAAGGCGAAGGCTTGGCGCCTCCGCCCTCCGGCCCGGGTTCTCGAACGCTCAGCTCTGGACGCCGCCTGTTCGGGTGCCGCCGGTTGGGGTGCCGCCGGTTCCCGCGCCGCCTGGCGTCTGGCCGGGCTGCTCGTCATGGGCTCGGCGATGCCACTCGTCGAATGCGGCCTGGCGGTTCGAGCGCCACTGCTCTGCGCGCCAGCCCCAGGGTCCGCCCGGCCCTCCGGGGACGTGGCGATCCCAGTCGCTGTGGGCGTGGCCCCAGAACGCGAACCGCATCACCCGGAAGACCACCACCAGGATGAGGACCGTGACGATGAGGCCGACGATTCCAGAGGCGCCGAAGGCGCCGCCGTAGACCCACGGCGAGACGTTCGTCGCGCTGGTCCCGGCGCCGGCCACATACCCAGCACTGTAGGCGCCTGCCGTCAGCGCGGCGACCACGCCGACAACCAGCAGGGCGCCGAGAAGGCGAAATCCGCCTCCATGTCTCATTTCATCTCCCACCACACGCTCCCGATTCGCAGGATCGGTTGGCCGGAAGCGTCTGGCCAACTTCAACGCCCAAGCTGACGATCGGCTGTGAAGGACTCGTGAACACGGCCCGGAGGAGTGGTGTGGGCGTGGCCCGGTCTAGCTGGAATCGGCTACCGCGCGAAATACCCCGTAACGTCGAACACGACGTCGGTCCTGGCTCCGGCCAGGCCGACGAAGGTGACCCACAGCGTCCCCGTCGGGCTGAGGGCGGCGACGACCGCGTTGGCGCGGTCGTCGCCCTTCGGGAAGTTGAGGCTCGATGTCTCGGGCGCCCCGGCCGGATCGTCCGGCGTCAGGCTCAGGAAGCCGCCGCTGGTCTGGTTCGCGACGGTCAGGTTGCCCGTGACCGCCACCGCGCCCGCGGGGACGTCAAGCGTCATGTCGAGCGACCGTTCGATCACCGTGAACTCGGCAGGCGCGCCCGAGCGCAGCGGGGCGCCCAGGCCGATGGCGGTGCGCGAGTCGACCAGCCGGTTCGGCGTGAGCGGGACATAGGTGGCACCGGTCGTATCGCCGACGAAGTAGCCCGTGACATCGAAAACGACGTCGGCGCTCGCGCCCGGGGTCCCGACGAACGTGACCCACAGTCGCCCGTCGGTCAGCGGAACCGTCACCGCGTTGGCGCGATTGTCGCCGGTCGGGAAGTTGAGCGTCGACGTAGCGGGCGTGCCAGAAGGCCTGGTGGGCGTCAGAGACAGGTAGCCCGCCGAGCGCTGTTTGGTGACCGTCAGGTTGCCGGTAACCGCGGTTGCCTCCAGGGGCACGTTGCGCGTGGTGTCCGATGGGTCGCGATCGACGACCGTGAACCAGACGGGCGTCCCCGCTCTCAGCGAAGCGTTGAGCCCCAGGCGCGTGCCCGCTCTCGAGTCGACCAGCCGGGTTGGTGTCAGCGCGACGTAGGTAGATCCCGAGCTATCGGCCACGAAGTAGCCGGTCACGTCGAAGACGATGTCGGCCGTCGTCCCGGGTTTCCCGACGTACGTCACCCACAGCGTTCCCGTGTCGCTCAACGAGACTGTGACCGCGTTGGCTCGGTTGTCGCCCTGCGGGAAGTTGAGCGTCGAGGTGGCGGGCGCGCCGACCGGTTCGCCCGGCGTCAGGGCGAGGTAGCCGCCCGAGCCCTGCTTCGTCACGGTCAGATTGCCGGTGACCGCTATGGCAGCGACCGGAACGTTGAGGTTGGGGTCGCCGGAGCGGTTGACGACGGCGAAATGGGCCGGCGTCCCAGAGCGGAGCGATGCGCTCAGGCCCAGTCGCGTACCGAAGCGCGAGTCCACGATTCGGTTCGGCGTGACCGGCATGTACGTCGCGCCGAACAGGGGCGTGGCCGTCGCAGAAGCGGCCGCCCCCGTCCCCTCGACGTTCGTGGCCGTGACGCTGAACGTGTACGAGGAGCGATTGGTCAGGCCGCTGAAGGAGCATGTCAACGCCGCAGGGAGGGTCACGACGCATGTGGTCGTCGGCGGGGAAGAGGTCACCGTGTAGCTCGTGATCGCCGGTCCGCCATTGGAGATCGGGGCCGCCCATGTGACGACCGACGTCGTGTCGGAGGCGACGGCCGAGACGGAGGTCGGCGCGCCCGGAACCGGGTTGGCGCTCACGACCAGCGTCAGGTCCTGCGTCGCGGCTGGGGCGATGCCGTTGTCGGCGGTCACGCTGAAGGAGAAGCTACCCGGAGTGGGTGCGGTGCCGGACAGTTGCCCCGCGGCAGAGAGAGTGAAACCGGCCGGCAGGCTCCCCGAGGTGATCGTGAAGGCAGGCGCGGGAACGACGGCGGTGGCCAGGACGATGTCCGTCGCGTAGGGGTAGCCTTCGCCGGCTACTGGAAGCGAACTCGTGGCGAACAGCGGGATGCTCTGCCCGTCCGTGTTGCCACCCCAGCACTGGATCGAGACGGCGAGGTAGCCGCATCCATGGATGTCGCCGAGCGCCACGCGGGAAGCGGTGACGGCCGGAGGCGAGGTCTCGCCCGCGCTGTTGTCGCCCCAGCACGCTACCTGGCCCTGCAGTCCAACGGCGCACGCGCCGTTGGTCCCCGCGTCGAGGTCGATGAACTTGCCGGCCGGGTGGTTGAGCTGGCCCAGGCTGTCGTCCCCCCAGCAGCTGATGGCGGCGGCGCCCGTCAGGGCGCAGGTGTGGTACCGGCCCGCGGACACCGCGGTGAACGTCCCGGACGGCGGGGCGGCCTGGCCGTGCGTGTTGTCGCCCCAGCAGACGAGACCCTCGCTCGTGTCGATGGCGCAGGCGTGGTACGTCCCGACCGTGACCGCCTCGTAAGTACCGGCCGGCGGGCTCGTGACTCCCTGGCCGCTGTCGCCCCAGCAGTGGATGGCCCCGCCCGTGTCGATGGCGCACGTGTCGGCCCCGCCGGCGCTGACAGTCACGTATGAGCCGGCCGGCGGGCTGCTCTCGCCGTTGCTGTCGACTCCCCAGCAATGCAGCGCCCCGTCGGTGTCGATGGCGCAACTGTGGGAGTCGCCCGTGGCGAGCGACACGTAGGATCCGGCGGGCGCATCCGCCTCGCCATGGCCGTCGTAGCCCCAACAGGAGATCGCGCCCTCGCTCGTCAGGGCGCAGCTGGTGCGGCCCCCGGCTCCCAGGTCCAGCACGTCCGGGGCGAGGGCAGCGATGCCGTGCGGTGTCCCAAGGCCGGTCGGACCGTCATAGCCGACGGCACCCTGGCACAGGTAATTGCCGCACGAGCCGTTGTGGCCGCTGGTCACGTCCCAGAGGTCGGCGGCGTGGTCGTACAGGAGGCGGCTCGGATACGACCCCACGGCGGGCCGACCAGCCAGGGCAAGCGCGGCCGCGACCAGCGGAGCCGCGACGCTCGTGCCGCCGAACACCTGCCAGCCGCCCGAGGTAGAGTCGAAGACCTCGACGCCTGTTGTCGGGTCGGCCACAGCGGATATGTCGGCGGTGGTCTTGTGGGTGCATCCGGCGTCGGTCTGCCAATAGGGCTTGAGCTCGTAGGCGGAACAGCCGCTGCCGGTGCCGAGGGTAGGGCTCGTCCCCCAGACAGTCTCAGTCCAGCCGCGTGCATTTGCGGCGCGTTTGAGCGAGGTTCCGCCAACGGACATCACGTACGGAGAAGATGCCGGGTATTCGACTCCATCCGCATATCCGTAGTCACCGGTAGACGCCGTGATCGCCACGCCGGGATGGTCGTAGTGCGTGTCCTGGCCCGCCTCTGTGGGCCACTCGTATCCGCCGTAGCTGTTGGATACCGCGACCGCTCCGAGACTGACGGCAGTGTCGACGGCGGCCGCCAGATCCGCCAGATTGTCGGTGTCGGCCTCGACCAGTAGGATCTTGCAGTCGGGGCAGATGGCCGACACCATGTCCATGTCCAGCTCGATCTCCCCGTCCCAGCCGATGTTCACCTTGGGGTAGGCGGTCCCGCCGCGCTGGTCCACTTTCTTGAAGCAGCCGCTGGCAACGGTGCACGGCGGCAGGCCGAACTGGGCGCGGTAGATCGCCACGTCGGAGGCCGCGCTCATCAGGTCATAGGCGTCGACGATAGCCACGATCCGGCCGTTCCCGCCGCTCGACGGCAGGCCGTACGCGGAGCGCAGATCCGACGGGACGTAGCCGTTGGTAGCGGCTGGTGACGCGCCGCCGGCGTCGGCGGCCCTGGCAGGCGTCAGGGTGGGTTGCACCGCGATGTCCGTGCGGCGCAGGGCGGCGCACCGGGCGAACGGCGCGGGCACGGGTCCGCACACGGCCTCGTACGAAGGCGCGCTCGCCGGGCCAGTGCTGGCTCCGGCTGAGCCGGCCGCCGTGGCGGCCGGCGCGGCGAGCCCGGCGGCGATCATCAGGGCCGCCAGCGCAAGTCGTGCCCTCCGGCGCGGCGACATGTGGGTGAGAATGCGAGGCATCGACTCTTCCTGAGCGGTCGACCGGGATGTGTCGGCCCATGATGCCGAACCGGGCGCCGCGATGCCAGCCCCACTTTCTCCGCGTGGTCTCTGGGCCGGGTGGAGAACCGCCCGCCAGAGAGTGGTCGGCGGTCAGTCCACGTCGCGCCGGGTCATGCCCCAGCCACCGAGCAGCACCCCGCCGACCGCCAGAACCAGGCACGCCGCGACCCCGGCCGGATCCCAGATGCCGACCAGCGGCGCTCCGAAATGGGCCGTCAGGGCCAGCTGGTGAACCCAATCGGGCAGGTTGAGAGCCGGCGCAAGGAAGTCGACGAGGAAGGTTGCGATGACCAGGACTGCCGTGACCTCGCCGGCGAACGTATTGCGCAGCAGGCCACCCACGGCGATGCCGACCCCTGCCGCCGCGGCTGCATAAAGCCCGACGATCGCCGTGCCCGCGACCGGTGTGAGAACGTCGCCGCCGGCCGCCACCACTCCGATCGCGATCCCGAGCATTGCCACGGCGGTCATGGCGGCGATTGCCCCAAAGACGCCGACCCCGCCCGAGATCGCCCAGCGAGCCCGCCCCAGCGGGCTGGCGAGGAGCATCTCGAGCCGGCGGCCGCTCTCGTCGGAGGCCCAACCGGATACGAGTGTCGAGGCGGCCAGCCCGGCGACGATGAAGCCGAGGTAGGCGAAGAGAAGCTGAAGGAAACCCGCCCCGGTGCCGATGTCGTGGCCGGGGAAGATCCTCTTGAAGAGATCGAGAGTGTCGGGCGACTTCACCAACTCGGAAGCGAAGGAGGCGCTCGAGGCCCCGATCAGGAGGCCGTACACGCCCAGGCCGAGCCCCCACGCCAGGGCCATCGGCAGCCGCTCGCCGAACGAGCGGCCGGCGGGTCCGCGAACGCCGAGCAGGGCGGCGGGCATGGCCGGCAGCGGGATGGCGCTCGTGGAGCCGAGGTCGCGCCGGTCGAAAGCCACGATGCCGACGGCGAACAACACGGCGGCGACGACGACCGTGGGAACGAGCGACAGCCAGTCGTATTGACCCGCTAAGGGCAGGTGACCGGCCATCCAATAGAAGAAGCTGAGGTCCGCGGGCAGCGTGAGAGCCGGCACGTAGGGTTGGTACCCGCTCACGATGAACCCGAAGGCCAGCAGTGCGCCGGCGACGCCCGCAGCGCTGGCGCGTCCCACGAACGGAGCGATGGCCCAGGCGACGGAGCCGTAGGCCAGGCCGATGAGGCCGACCCAGACGGCGAAGCCCACGGCCGCCAGGATCGGGATCTCATCGCCCGGCTGTGTGGCGGAAGCCTTGCCCCCAAGCCAGGTGACGACCGCTAGGAACCCCACCGCGATGGCCATTCCGGTCACGTGCGATGCCAGCTTCTCGATGGCGATGCGGCGCTTGCCGAAGGGGGCGGCGGCCACCATGTCCAGGCTGCCGCGCCGCGCCTCAGACGCCAGAGTTCCCGAAAGCGCGACGATCGACCATACCGCCGCGATCGCGCCGAACATGGGGCCGTACTTCCACGACACGGCCCCGCCGAGCGTCACCGCGTTCACCGGCCGGTTGTACAGCCCGGCGATCGCGGGCGGGATGCTATCGATGACGCTCTGCAGGTCCAGGCGCGACGCGGCCGTCGGGTATGAGGCGCCGATGGCTTTGAGGCCGGTAAGCATCAGACCGCCGAGCAGCCCCGCCACGATGATGAAGGCCAGGCGCGAGTCGCGGATCGTCTTGGCGTAGATGCTGCCGAAGCCGTATAGCCGGCTCCACAGCGAAACGGTCGCCATCTGCCCGATCGGCGGGCGGCCGGCTTCTACGGCCATCACTTCACCTCGGCCGACTCGCGGCCGTACTGAGCCAGGAACGTCTCCTCCAGGCTGGGCTCGCGGCTCAGGAAGTCGGTCACGCCAAGGCGGGCGGCGGCCTGGACTACGGGCGTGATCGGACCGAAGACCCGCAGCCGCAGCAGGTGATCCTCGACCTGGACATCGCTGACGCCCTCCAGCTTCTTGAACTCCGCGGCTGGCGGATCTCCCTCAAATCGGAGCTCGACCTGGTGGTGGGCCAGGTCGCGGAGCGCGTCGACGCGATCGACTCGGGCAATGCGACCTTCGCGAATGATGGCCACGCGATCGCAGCTCCTCTCCACCTCGCTCAGGATGTGGCTGGAGAGGAAGACCGTCCCGCCGTCCTTGACGGACTCACGCAGCAGCGAGAAGAACGTCTGCTGGACGAGCGGATCGAGGCCGGAGGTCGGCTCGTCGAGAAGGAGGAGCTCCGGCTTGTTCTGGAGCGCCGCGACCAGGCCGACCTTCTGCTTGTTGCCTTTCGAGTACTCGCGGAAGCGCCGGCTCGGGTCGAGGTCGAAACGCTCGATCAGCTGGGCCTGGTAGGCCCGATCGACACCGCCGCGCAGGTTGCCGAAGTATTCGAGCGTTTGTCCGCCGGTCAGTCGGTCGTAGAGGGCGAACTCGCCGGGCAGGTAGCCGAGCCGCCGGTGGATCGCCGCTGGGTCGGCCGACGACTCGATGTCGAAGACGTATGCCTTGCCGCTGGTCGGCCGGATCAGGTCGAGCAGAGTCCGGATCGTCGTCGTCTTGCCAGCGCCATTCGGCCCGAGGAAACCGAAGACCTCGCCCTTCTGGACATCGAGGTCCACTTCGACAATCCCGCGGTGCGACCCGTAGGACTTGGTGAGCTTCTCGGTCCGAATGACGGCGGTCATGAGCTCTCTCCGAACGACGACTCGACGGCCGTATTGTAACCACTTCTGCGTGGCAGTCGCTACCGAATGGCAGTCACTTCCGTATTATTGGACAACCGTTCGGGCGTCGGGCCGGCGGACGGCCTGCCAGTGTCCGCCGCCCGTCCTCGCGCCGGCCGTCAGCTGGCGACCATCGTTCCGCACGTGGCGTCGCCGCTGACATGGATCGTGTGCGCTTTCGCGCCCTTGGCGACGTTCTGCTCCAACAGGTCGGCGTCGACGTGTGCGCCGGTCGGCGTCAGGGTCGCCACGGCCGTGGCGGTGTTCCGGAAGAACCCGTCTCCGGACAACGAAACGCTCAGAGTGCCGGGAGAGACATACACCACCGCCAAAGTGGGAGTCGAGCCGACCTGGATCAGGCCGAGAATGGAGACGCTCGATCCGTATGTGGTGGTCACGCACTCAACGTTGACCGGGTTCAGCCCTGCGCCGAGGGTGCCCTTGGGTGTGGGCCCGCTGAACGTGAGGGTCGAGGAGCCGGGCATCTGATTGCCGCAGTCGACACTGCCGCTGATCGAGGTCAGGACGCCGAGGTTGCCGTGAGCGTCGCCGGTCGCGACTTCGGTCAGGGGCGAGTCGATCTGGGCGCCCGTGGCGGCCTCGAAGTTGGTGACGCCGGCGCCGGCGAAGTCGCGCTCGACGTATGTCGCGCCTGAGCCCGAGTCGTACCTGACGGTGACGCTGCCCGACTGAACGAACACGTAGACGGACAGGTTCGGGTCGGCCGGCTGGCCCAGGACGCTGATCTGCAGACCACCGGTCGACGGCAGATTGCATCGGACCTGGGCGTTGCTCACCGCTCCGGCCGCACCCGCCGGGCCGGCGACCGTCAGATGCTGCGTGGCCGGTCCCAGGGTCAGCGCCGGCGTGGCCGCAGGCATCGAAGTGCCGCTGGGAACCGTGGTCGCGCCGGCGACGGTAGCGGCCGGACCCGACGTGGCGCTCGAGCCCGAGCAGGCCGCCACGAGCAGGCCGGCCGCCAGGGCCGGCATGAGGGCTCGCCGCAACCGGGCGGCTGAGCGGAACCCACTGGGAGCCATGGATCCTCCTGTCGGCCGGCGCTGCGCCGGGTTGGTGCGAATCAATCGAGTGGCCCCCTGTCTACTCCTGCTGGCAGGTAGGTCCTCTCGCCGGCGCCCTGTGCTGCGCGAGGTGCAACGGCAACGGGCGGACCTGCCCGAACGGGTTGGTGACCGTTCCGACACCCAAGCCTTGTCCCGCGCCGGTGCGCGAATGCGCCGGAGAATCGGCGCTCGTGCCCGGCTGCCCCGCTGCGCCGGCGGCCGTCGATCCCCGCCCGGCCCCTCGTCCCCCTTGAAGTGGCACGGCAACGGCGTAGGATAAAACTGCGGACGCGTTGAGGTAGACGCGTCCTTGTTCGTGTCCTGGCGGGAGGAGTCGGCGTGATCTTAGGGGACGGCAAGGCGGGCTGGCGGTCCCGGCTGGCGACCGACATCAGTCTGATCGACAGAAGGGCTTTCTATGGCGGCGGCGCGGGCCTGTTGGTCGTCGCTGTCCTGGGGACCGCCGCCAACGCGTTCGACCTGGCGATAGCGGGTGCCGCGTCGACGCTCGTGACCGTCGCGGCGGTGGATGCCGGCCTCGCGCTGTTGGCCGTCGGGTGGTTGGCTCCGTCCGAACCTGGGACGCCGTCGCCCTCGGGCGAGATTGCGGCACCTGCGGACGAGACGCCGACCGCGACCTCTTCCTCCGACGTCCATCCGATCGCGCAGCCCTTCGCCGTCCGCCGGAAGGCAGACGGTCGCGCCGCCGCCCGGCTGGCGCCGGCCGACGAGAAGCGGTATCGAGAGCTTGCCGTGTTTGCCGGGCGCGGCCCGGTCCCGCACTCCGCGCTCGAAGCGCTCTGGGGATCGCAGGGCCTGTCGTCCGACGAAATCGCGCGCTTCGCCAGCCAGCTTGTCGACCGCTCTCTCGTCCAAGCGGGAGCCGATGGCGAGCTCATCGTCGGCGAGCAGCCCGACGCGTCCGGTCCGGGTTCGGTCGCCGGCGGGAGAGGCTTTGCGGCTGTCAACGGCCGGCTCGTCGACGGCTATCGATCCCAATGTTCGGACGGATCTTGGTCGCAGGGTCCGAACGATGGTTACTTCTTCGAGAACATCGCCTACCACATGGCGCAAGCCAATCGCGCCCAGGAACTGAACCGCCTGCTCCTGGACTACGACTGGCTCCGCAGGAAGCTCGCGATCGGCGGCATCATCCGCCTGCTGGCCGACTTCACCTGCCAGCCCCTACCGCCCGACGTCGCGGCGGTGGACAGGGCGCTCGTGCTCTCGTCGGTATGTCTGGCCGCTCGTCCGGATCGGCTGGCCCCTCAACTGGCCGGCCGGCTCGGCGGCGTTTCCAGCCCCGGGATCGATCGCCTGCTCGATCAGGTCCGCGACCGCGCCCCCAGGCCCTGGATCTGCCCGCTCACGCCAGCCCCAACCTCGAAGGGCAAGTCTCTGGAGCGTGCGGTGCCCCGCCACGACGGCGCGGTTCGGGCCCTGGCGGTCACGCCGGATGGCCGCCGGCTCGTGACCGGCGGCGACGACCGCACCATCAGAATCTGGGACCTGGCAACTGGCCGGCTGGAGCGGACGCTGCGGGGACACCTCGATTCTGTGCGGGCGGTCGCGGTCACTCCCGACGGTCGCCGCATCCTCTCCGGCGGCACCTACGACGTCGTCCGTGTCTGGGATCTCGCGAGCGGACAATTCGAGCACACGATCGCGGGCCAGGGTGGAGTCCGCGCGGTGTACGCGGTGGCCGTCACTCCGGCGGGCGAGCGGGCCGTCTGGGGCGGCGCAGGCTCCGCGGTGCAGGTCTGGGACCTCGCCCACGGCCGCGCCGAGCACACGCTCAGGAGCCAGGATCCCAACGTGCGAACCGTGGCTATCACGCCGAATGGCAAGCTGGCCCTCTCCGGCGGCGACGGCGGCACCGTCCAGGTTTGGGACCTCGAGACCGGCCTGCTCGTGCGCGCCATGAACGGCCACACCAGCCCCGTGCCGGCAATCGCAGTCACGCCCGACGGAAGCCGGGTCGTCTCGGGCGGTCACGACAGCACCGTTCAAGTCTGGGACCTGGAAAGCGGCCGGCTGGAACGGACGCTGTGGGGTCATACCGGAGCGGTCGGCACGGTGGCGGTCACTCCGGACGGAAAGCGGATCGTTTCCGGAGGCCTGGACAGGACGGTGCGGGTCTGGGACATGTCCGATGGGCAGGAGATCGCCAGGTGGACATCCGAAACCGGCCCCGAATCTGACCCCGACCCCGCGATGTTGGCCTTCTGCCCGATCCCAACCGATGCGGCGCGGGTCGTATGTGGGAATTCGGCCGGCTCCGTGCAGGTCCTCCGGCTGCTGGAGGCCTAGGTCTGCCGGGCCGCTTCGCGTACGGTAGTTATCCACTTTCCGCTGCCTTCCGCGCAACGCGGCCGAAAACGCGCCGCTCGAAGGGGTGGCGCGACATCCCCCGACCCGTTCGAAGGTCACGCTGGAGCTTCGTCGTTATCGGATCGGCGACCGAATCGGGGCTGCGTGAGCCTCCGGCGCCCGCTCCGCGCGCTGCCGGGCCATCCGCTCGGCGCCGCCGTCCACACGGCGCGGCTACCATGAGCGAGTCGGAGCGGCCAGCTGGAGAGAGGCATGATCGACGAGTCCACCGCCCTCGGGGCGCGGGTCCTGGAGCGGCTGAGCCGGGATCGAGTCATCTGGATGACCACCGTGGATCGGGGCGCGCCTCAGCCGGCGCCCGTCTGGTTCCTGTACGAGCGCGGCGAAGCAGGCGAGCGGATCATCGTCTACAGCAAGACGAGCGCCCGGCGCATCGCCAACATCATGGCGGACCCCAAGGTCGCCTTGAACTTCAACTGCACCCCGGGCGGCGGAGAGGTGCACGTGATTCGCGGTTCGGCGCGGATAGCGCTGGAGCTGCCGCCGGTGCCCCAGTTCGAGGCCTACATCGCCCGCTACCGCGATTGGATCGAGGAGGACCAGTCCTGGGGTGGAACCTTCGAAGGCTTCGCCGCACAGTACGCGGTACCGATCGAAATCACGGAGCTCTCCATCTGGGGTTGGTAGCCGCACTTGTCCGCGCGGCCGCGCGGTCCCGGCCAGACTTTCCCACCAGGCGACAAGCCACCTCTCGACACGCCGCGTTTCGCGTGGCACCTTGCTCAATGGTCCGCCCGAGACCCCTGAATGCTTCGCGGACGAGATGACGACGAAGGCTTCGCACCGCCCACTCCTGTCGCGGCTCAGGACGATTGCGCTCCTCGTGCCGCTGGCGCTGCCGGCCCTGTCGGGTTGCGGCGGCGCCGCTCCGACGTGCGGTCCGAGCGACAGTTCGTGTCTGCGGGTTCTCTTCGTCGGGAACAGCTACACATACGTGAATGACCTGCCCGGGACCCTCGCCAGCCTGGCTCAGGCCGGCGGCCACACGGTCCAAACCGACTCGCTCGCCAGCGGCGGAGCGACGCTCGCCGACCACATCGCGGACCCGGCCACGACGCCCAAGCTCGACGCCGTCAAGTGGGACTTCGTCGTCCTGCAAGAGCAGAGCGAGATCCCGTCCATCGAGGCATCGCGCGCATACACGATGTATCCGGCGGTGAGGACGCTCGTGGAGATGATCCGGCAGAGGGGCGAGACGCCGATCCTCTTCGTGACCTGGGCCCATCGGGACGGCTTGCCCGACAACGGCATGCCCGATTACGAGTCCATGCAGCAGTCCATCGACCGTGGCTACCTCGCGATCGCGGCGGAGTTGCTGGCGCCGGTGGCACCCGTGGGGGTCACCTGGTTCGTCGTGCGGCGCCAGAACCCGGACATCGGCCTATGGCAGGACGACGGCAGCCATCCATCGACCGCCGGGACTTATCTGGGGGCATGCGTCTTCTACGCTGCCATCTTCCGCCAGTCTCCCGAGGGCCTCGGATTCACCGATGGGTTGTCCACCGCGACGGCCGCGGTTCTGCAGAAAGCCGCCGCCGTGAACGTACTGTCGGACCCGGCTCAGTGGTGGCTGCCGTAGATATATCTCGCAAACCTCGGGCCGAGCTCGCCGTCCTCGTGCAGGCGGAGGCCAACCCGGGCCCGGTTCGCCCGCACCCCGGTCCGGATTTGTCGGGCGGTCCGATCGGGCGTAGGCTGCCTTGGCTGCCGATCTGGCAGCAGCGCTGCACGTGGTCGATCCTGTCCCGGAACGGCCTCGTGCCAGCTCAGCCTCGACGGGAGGCGGGTCATTCCCAGGACCGCGTTCGTCTCGACTTATCCGCCGCGCAGGTGCGGCATCGCCAAGCTCGGCCGGCTTGCCTATCGGCGCACCCGATCGATGCTCTGGCCGCAGGTCGCCGAACGTTACCGGGCCATCTTCGCCAGAGTGACGGCGGCCGCGCCGCCTGCCTCCGCGGCCGGCCGGGTAGGGGCGCTCGGTGGCTGAGCGACCGCTCTATCCGGTCTGCCGGATTCACATCGACGAGCTCGCAGACGAGATCGGCGTGTGGCAGCACGCTATCGGAGCGCGACCGAACCCGGCCTTCGGCTACTGCACCGATGACGTCGCGCGTGCGCTCGAGGTCGACATCCTCCACTCGCGCATCCTGGGCTGGAGCGCCGTCGAGGCCAGTGCGCGGCGATCGATGGCGTTCCTCGCGGCTGCCTTCAACGCGCGCCAGGGCCGCTTTCGCAACTTTCGATCGGCCGGCGGAAAGTGGCTCGACGAGGTTGGCTCGGAGGACTGCCACGCTCGGGCGCTGCTCGCGCTGGGGATCGCCATGGCAGATGCCCCCGATCCCACGCTTGCCGACGAAGCCGCCCGCCTCTTTCGTGAGGCCCTGCCTGCGGCCGGCACCCTGACCGGACTGCGGCCCATCGCCTCGGTGCTCCTCGCGTATGACGCAGCCCTTCGAGGAGGCGCGAACGGCGAATTGCCGGCGGCGTTCCGGGCGCTCGCCGCTCGGCTGGCGGGTGCCTTCACCGAGCTGAGCTCCGATTGGCCCTGGCCGGAGCCGGTCGTTACCTACGAGAACGCACTCCTGCCTCTGGCCTTGATCGCGGCCGGCAGCAGCCAGAACGACCAAGCCATGCTGCGGACCGGGTGCAGGGTGCTCGACTGGCTGACGTCGGCTCAGACGAGCGACTCGGGCCGGCTCTCCCTGGTGGGCAACGAGCACTGGTGGCGGCCCGGCGAAAAGCCCGCGCGGTTCGACCAGCAGCCGATCGACGCCGCCACACTGTTGCTGGCGGCCGAGGCGGCGTACGTCGCGACGTCAGCGGAAAGCTACCGGCGTCTGGCCGAGATGGCGTACGGCTGGTTTCTGGGCGACAATGACATGAGCGTGCCGGTCGCCATTCCCGCCACCGGCGGCTGTCATGATGGGCTGACCCAGAACGGGGTGAACTTGAACCAGGGCGCGGAGTCGACGCTGATGTGGCTGATCGCGCTCGAGCACATACGCCGGCTGAGGGCTGCCAGCCGGCCTTCGGAGGTTGCCATCTCAGGCCTGACGTCTTCCGTACCGCAGGTAGGCACATGACCGATCCGGGCGGCGAGCCGCTCTTCGTCCGCGCCGCGGCCAATCCCATCATCAGCCCGCGCGACCTCCCCTATAACGCCAACGCCGTTTTCAACCCGGGCGCCGCCACGGTCGACGGAGAGACGGTCCTGCTACTTCGGGTCGAGGATCTGCGGGGCATCTCGTTGCTCTACGTGGCCCGCAGCGATGACGGCATATCGAACTGGCGCTTCGACGAAAAGCCGCTGCTGGCGCCCGATTCGGGTCACCCTGAGGAAGTGTGGGGCTGCGAGGACCCACGCCTGACGTGGCTGCCCGAGCGTGAGGAATGGGCCATCACCTACACCGCGTACAGCGCCAGAGGCCCGCTCGTGTCGTTGGCAATGACCAGCGACTTCCGCGAAGTAAGACGCCTGGGGCCGGTGATGCCGCCCGAGGACAAGGACGCGGCTCTGCTGCCCACGCGCTTCGACGGCCGCTGGGCGATGATCCACCGTCCATCTCCGCTGCGCGGCGGAGCCCACATGTGGATCTCCTTCTCGCCCGACCTGCGCCACTGGGGCGACCACACGCTGCTGATCGAGGCCCGCGATGGGGCATGGTGGGACGCCGGCAAGATCGGCCTGGGACCGCCGCCGGCGGCCGTCCCCGGCGGCTGGTTGGTCATGTATCACGGAGCCCACGTAACTGCATCGGGGCCGATCTACCGCGTCGGGCTGGCCCTGCTGGATCGGGCCGATCCGACCATCCTGCTGCGCCGCTCCGAAGAATGGATCCTCGGGCCGGCGGCTCCGTACGAGCGCGTCGGGGACGTCAGCAAGGTCCTCTTCCCGAACGGTTGGGTCGTCGACGAGGAGGGCGACCGACTGGTGCTGTACTACGGCGCGGCCGACTCGGTCGTAGCGATGGCCACCGCCAGCCTGTCCACCCTGCTCGCCCACGTCGACGCCATGCCTGAGCCACAGCACCGTCGTGTCTCGGACGCCCACCGGGCTCCCTGGCGCTGACCCGCGGATTTCGAGCAGCCGACGGGCCGCCGCAGTGGCCCGTCGATCGATGGATGGGGCTACGACCTGGGCACGAGCTGCCCGCCGCCGGCCAGGCTGTAGGTCTTTCCGCCAAGGGCGGGAGTGGCAGACAGGCTGGGGTCGTAGGTGACGGTGTGGCCGTTGCCGTGGATGTTCGTGATCGTCGTGCCGAAGATTACCCTCGAGCCGGTGGATCCAGGCTCTGCCCACCCCGCGCTACCGAGCCTCCGACTTCCGGCGCCCCTCCGGCCCCGGCGGTAGGATGCTCTCATCGAACCGACCGACCGGTCGGTCGGTTCGTGACACAGCCGAGCCGACCCCATGCTGCCAGGAGCCCGCCGATGCGCCGCCAGCGCTCGCAACCAGCGGATCACGGTCGCGCCAGCCGCGAGACGATCCTCGACGGGGCGTTCCAGGCGTTCACGAAGGGCGGCTACCGGGACACCGCCATCGACGACATCGCTGCCGCGGCCGAGATCTCGAAGGGCGGCATCTACTTCCATTTCCCGACGAAGGAGGCCATCTTCCGCGAGCTGATGAGGACGACGGCCGACAAGCTGGTCGGCAAGGTCGAGGCTGCGGTCGCGTCCGAGCCGGATCCGATCCGCAAGGCGGAGGTCGCGCTGGCGACGGTGCTCGAAGTGTTCGCCGGCCATCGGACGATGGCCAGGCTCTTCTTCGAAGCCGGCAGCGGCGGTCGGGGCTTCCAGGCCGAGACGAACGCCCTGCACGAGCGATTCGCCTGCCTGATCCAGTCGTACCTGGACGAGGCCATCAGCCAGAGCACGATCCCTCCGATCGACACACGCGTCACCAGCGTCGTCTGGTTCGGAGCACTCGATGAGGTCGTGGCGCGCTGGCTGCAGGCGGAGCGGCCGGGCCGCCTGGAAGATGCGTACCCGACTTTGCGGGCGCTGCTGCTGAGGAGCGTCGGCGTGGCCGCGGAGACCATCGCCGCTGGCCCCGCTCCGGCGTCCCTCGCAACGTTCCCGGAGCAGCCGAAGTGATGGCACCGGACCGCGAGGGCGTGGGCGTCGACGCGGCCGGGCTGGTCGCCGAAAGTGTCGCGATCGAACCATTCGATCCGATCGCCCTCTATTCCGCCGCCGTCGAAGCCGGCCTGGAGGCGACGCTCTGGCTTCGGCCGAGCGAGCAGTTCGCGCTTGTCGGCATCGGTCGCGCGTGGTCGGTCGAGGCTTTGGGTCCGGAGCGTTTCCGCGAAGCCGACGCCGCCTGGCGATCGCTCGTGGCCGGCGCCCGTGTCTCACGGCCGGCCGAGGTTCGCGGGCTCGGGCCGATTCTGCTGGGGGGCATGGGATTCGCAGGGCGGACGCCCGAGCTGCAGGGCGAGTGGGCGCCGTTCGGAGCCGGATCGATGGTCATGCCGTCGCTGACGGCGCTCCAATCCGGGGGCGGCGCGTGGCTGACGACGACGGCGATCGGCAACTCCGCTGCCGGCGCGGAGGCGAACGGACTGGAACGAACGTGGGCGCGACTCGCCCGGCGCGCCGCCGAGCTCGCGCCGCCTGCCGGCTCCTCCGCCACGCCCCCACCCGACGCCCCGCTCGCGATCGACGGGGAGTGGCCAACGGCGCAACAGTGGCGCCATATCGTCGGTCTCGCGACGGGCGCCGTGGGCCGCGGCCGGCTCGACAAGGTCGTGTTCGCCCGCCGCGTCGACATGTCGTCGCCGGCCGCGCTGGACGTTCCGAACGCCCTTCGCCGCCTCGCCGCCAGCGCCCCCGAGAGCACCGTCTTTGCCTTCCGGCGCGGAACCGCAACGTTTGTCGGAGCCACTCCGGAGCGGCTTGTCCGCGCCGAAGGGCGGACGTATCGCACCGCTGCCGTCGCCGGCTCGATCCGGCGCGGCGCCGATCCCGCGGAGGACGCCGCGCTCGCCGCCGAGCTGCTGGCTTCGGAGAAGGAGCGCGAGGAGCACGCCGTCGTCGTTCGGGCCATCCGCCGCCAGCTCGCGCCCATCTCCGAGCGCATCGAGATCGCGCCCGAGCCGAGCGTCCTGGTCCTTCGCCACGTCCAGCACCTCGTCACGGAGGTTGCCGGGACGCTGCGGGTCCAGGAGGGATTGCTGGCCCTGGCCGGCCGGCTGCATCCGACGCCGGCCGTCGGCGGCGAGCCGCGCGACCTGGCCCTGGCCATGATCGACGAGAACGAAGGATTCGATCGGGGCTGGTACGCCGGCCCGGTCGGATGGCTGAGCGCGGATGGCGACGGCGAGCTGATGGTCGCCCTCCGCTGCGGCATGGTCGAGGATCGGCGCGTGACGCTCTACGCCGGGTGCGGGATCGTGGCCGACTCAGACCCCGACTGCGAATGGGAGGAATCGAGGATCAAGATGCGAGCAGTGGCGGCGGCCCTCGGTCGGGCGGGAGACGAGCCATGAGCGCGGGTGGCAGCCGGCCGAGCCAGCTCCGCGCCTTCGTCGAAGAGCTGGCCCGGGCCGGCGTTCGCGACGCGGTCGTGTGTCCCGGCTCTCGATCGACCCCTCTCGCGCTGGCACTTCGAGCGCACGACGGAATCCGAGTCCGGGTCCTGATCGACGAGCGCTCGGCCGGGTTCTTCGCCCTCGGCATCGCGCGAACGACCGGGCGCGCGGTTGTCCTCCTGGCGACCTCGGGCACGGCCGTGGTCAACTTCGCGCCGGCCGTCGTCGAGGCTTCTCTCGCCCGGGTGCCGCTCGTCGTTCTGACCGCCGATCGGCCGGCGGAGTTGCGCGATCGCGGCGCGCCGCAGACGATCGACCAGGACCACCTTTACGGTCGTCATGCGAAATGGTTCGCCGAGCTCACGCTGATGGACGAGGCGCCGGACACCCTGGCGCATGTCCGCTCGGTGGCCGGGCGAGCGGTCGCCACGGCGCTCGAAGGACCGGCTGGGCCGGTCCATCTCAACCTGCCGCTGCGCGAGCCGCTGATCCCGACCGAGGATCTCGGCGCCATCGCGGACGACGAGACGCCGTTCGCCGAGGCGCCGTTCGCCGCCGCGGTCGAGGGCCGGCGGACGCTGACCGCCGACCAGGCGGAGCAGATCGCCCAGCACCTGGCCGCGACGGAGCGCGGCCTCATCGTCGCCGGACCGCTCGACGACCCGGCGACTCATGAGCCGATCGCGCGCCTCGCCGCCGCTACCGGCTACCCGATCCTGGCCGACCCGCTCTCCGGTCTGCGCTGCGGGCCGCACGATCGCTCGCTCGTACTCGCCCACGCCGACCACATCGTCCGGGCGGGTCCGTGGATCGACGCCCATGCGCCGGAGATCGTCATTCGCTTCGGGGCGATGCCCACGTCGAAGCCGGTCACGGAGCTCATCAAGGCGGCCCGTGCGGAACTGTTCGTCGTCGACGGCGGCGGAGGCTGGCGCGAGGCGGGGCTCGTCCCCGCGACGTTCGTGCGGGCGGACGCGGCGTCGGCGGCCGAGGCTCTGGCGGATGCGGTCGCGGACCCGCAGTCGTCCGGCCACGGGCCGAACGCGCAGCCGAGCGGCTCGTGGGCGCGGGCCTGGCTCGCCGCCGAGAAAGCCGCCGACCGGGCGCTCGACACGTGGCTCGGCGAGCTGGAGGAGCCGTTCGAGGGCGCGCCGTTCAAGGCTCTGGGCGAGCTGCTTCCGGCCGGGGCGCTGCTTTGGGCCGGCAATTCGATGCCGGTGCGGGACATGGACGCCTGGCTGCCCACGGGCCAACGGGCCGTCCGCGTGCTCGGCAACCGCGGTGCGAACGGGATCGACGGCGTGACCTCGACGGCGCTCGGCTCGGCCGCGGTGGCCGAGGGCCCGGTCGTGCTCGTCGTCGGCGACGTGTCGTTCCTGCACGATCTCGGCGCTCTCGTGACGGCCCGACTGCACGCCCCGAACCTGCTGGTCGTCCTGGTGAACAACGACGGCGGCGGGATCTTCTCGCTGCTGCCCCAGGCTCGAACGGCGGCGCCCGGGGCCGGCCTCCCGGTTCACTACGAAGAGCTGTTCGGGACGCCTCACGGGATCGAGCTCGGGCCGATCGTGGAGGCGTTCGGGTTCAGGTATCGCGCTGCGGGGGGCGGCGGCTACGCGGACCTGCGGACGGCCATCGAGGCGGAGATGGGCCGGCCGGGCCTGCGCGTGGTCGAGCTGCGGACGGACCGGGCGCGCAACGCCGAGTTGCACGGCGCCGCGGCGGCGGCCGTGGCATCGGCGTTGGCATCGGCGTTGGCCGCGCTGGTCGGGGAGAGGACAGCGTGACCCGCATCCACGTCGACGGCGCGAGCTACGAGGTTCGGAGCGGCGGCGACGGTCCGCCGATCCTGCTGATCCACGGCTTCACAGGCCGCGGAGCGGACTGGGCGCCATTCCTTCCGGCGCTCCGCCGCGTGGCTACGACCATCACCGTCGATCTCCTCGGTCACGGCCGCTCCGACTCCCCCGCCGACCCGGCCCGTCACGCCGTCGAACGCCAGGCCGCGGATCTGGCCGCCATCCTGCGGCAGCTCGGGGCCTCACCTGCGGCGGTGGTCGGGTATTCGCTCGGGGCGCGGGTGGCGCTCCGGCTGGCGGTCGCCTCGTCGGGGGTCGTGGCCCGGCTGATGCTCGAGAGCCCCTCCGCGGGCATCGCCGACCCGGCGGCCCGCGCCACGCGAGTGGCCGCCGACGAAGAGTTGGCTCGGATACTCGATCGGGCCGGCATCGAGGCCTTCGTCGAGCGCTGGGAGAACCTGCCCGTCTTCGCCTCCGAACGGGCGATGCCCGACCTCGACCGAGGCCGCCTCCACGCCGCCCGAATGAGAAACCGCGCCCCGGGCCTGGCCGCGTCACTGCGCGGCGCGGGGCAGGGAGCGATGGAGCCGCTCGGGAGCCGTCTGGCCGGCGTCAGGTCGCCGACACTGGTCGTCGCCGGGCCGCTCGACGGGGTCGGCGCGGATCGGGCCATCGCGATCGCGGCCGCCATCCCGGCCGCGCGCCTGATGATGCTGGAAGGCACCGGCCACGCGCCGCACCGTGAGGCGCCGGATCGCTTCGCGGACCTGCTCGTCGACTTCGTCGCCCGCTCGGCACCGCTCCCCACCAGCGAAAGGAAACCGACATGACGACCGGCCCGAAGACCGCCTGGACTTCGGTCGTGGAATACCGCGACATCCGCTACGAGCATTCGGGCACCGGCATCGCACTCGTCACCATCGACCGGCCGGAGGTGCGCAACGCGTTCCGGCCTGAGACCGTGGCCGAGCTGATCGATGCCTTTCGCCGCATTCGAGACGACGGCTCGATCGGCTGCGTTCTGCTGACGGGCGCCGGAGACAAGGCCTTCTGCTCGGGCGGGGACCTGCGGGTCAAGGGCCGAGGTGGCTACGTTGGCGACGACGGACTTGCTCGGCTCAACGTCCTGGATCTGCAGCGCCAGATCCGCTCGTTGCCAGTCCCGGTGATCGCTCTCGTAAACGGCTTCGCGATCGGGGGCGGTCACGTCCTGCACATCGTCTGCGACCTGTCGCTGGCATCGGACAACGCGATCTTCGGCCAGGTCGGGCCCCAGGTCGGCAGCTTCGACGCGGGCTTCGGGATCGGGCTCCTGGCCCGCCTCGTCGGCGACAAGAAGGCCAAGGAGATCTGGTTCCTGTGCCGCCGCTACGATGCCAAACAGGCGCTGGCGATGGGCCTGGTCAACGCCGTGGTGCCGCCGGATCAGCTGCTCGACGAGGGCGTCGCCTGGGCGGACGAAATCCTGGCCATGAGCCCGACGGCGGTCCGCTTCCTGAAGTCGGCCTTCCTGGTGGCAACCGACGGACTGGCCGGTCTGCAGGAATTCGCCGGCAACGCGACCGGCCTCTACTACACAACCGACGAAGCGCACGAGGGTTCGAAGGCCTTCCTCGAGAAGCGCAAGCCCGACTTCAAGCGGTTCCCCCGCCGACCCTGAGGCCTGCCACATGAACGACGCCTCCTCCTCCGCCTTGCGGCCTTCCGCGCCGCCGACCGACCGGCCTTCGGGCGTGAAGGTCTGGCTGCTGGCGATTCGGCCAGCGACTTTGCCAGCCGCGGTCGGGCCGGTGCTGGTCGGGCTGGGCGCGGCCATCGGCTCGGGCGCCGCGTTTCGACTCGACACGGCGCTGGCTTGCCTGGCGGTGGCGCTGCTGCTCCAGATCGCGGCTAACATGGCCAACGACCTGGCCGACTTCCGGCGGGGCGCCGACACTCCGGACCGGATGGGACCGACTCGCGTCGCCGCGGCCGGCCTGATGACAGAACGCCGGCTGGAGGTCGGGATCGCCTTTGTCATCGCCGCGTCCGCGGTCTTCGGGCTGTACCTGGCGTTCGTCGGCGGGCTCGGCATGCTGGTCCTTGGCGCTCTCGCCGTCGTGTCGGCCCTGGCCTACACCGGCGGACCCTGGCCGTACGGCTACCGCGGCCTGGGCGAGGTCTTCGTCTTCGCCTTCTTCGGCCTGATGGCGGTCGGCGCCACGGCGTATCTGCAGGCCGGCCGGGTCGAGGCGGTGTACCTGCTCGCGGCCGTGCCGATGGGCGCGCTGATCACCGGGATCCTGATCGTCAACAACCTGCGCGACATCCCGACAGATCGGGCCGCGGGCAAGCGGACGCTGGCGGTCATGTTCGGCGAGGGGTTCGCGAAGACCGAGTATTACGCGATGCTGGCGGCGGCGGCCGCGACTCCGCCGCTTCTGCTGGCCGCGGGGTTCGCGGGGCCGGCGGTTCTGCTGCCGCTTCTCTGCGGGCTCATGGTTCCGCCGCTGGTCCGCGAGGTCCGAGCCGTCGGGTCCGGGTCGGATCGGCGGCGGCTCAACCTGGTGCTGAAGGGCACTGCCCGGCTGTCGCTGGCGTACGGGGTCTTGTTCGCGATCGGGCTGGCCGTCAGGATCGGTACGTGAGCGGCGAGGAGACGGCGAGCGCCTTCGCCGTTGTGGCTGCTGAGGCGATCCGGGTGCGGGTGCCGTTTCGCCGACCGATCCGCACGGCGGCGGGGGAGTGGACCCATCGCGAGTCCTGGATCCTACGGCTGTTCGACGCCGCGGGTGGGGTCGGGGTGGGCGAGGCCGCGCTGGACTTCGATGCGGCCGAGGGGGCGGTCGAAGCCGAGCTGGCTCGACTGATTGGCGAGCTGGTCGAACGCCTGTGCGCTGGCGGCCGTTTGCCGCGCGGCGACGAGCTCCAAGCGGCTGGCGTACCGGGTCGGGCGTTGACGTGCGCGCTCAGTTCGGTGTACGCCAGTCTCCACCGCGGCTTGAGGAGTAGGGGCTTCGCCGGTCCGGTGCCGGTGAACGCCACGATCGGATACCTGGAATTGGCGGAGGCTGAGGCGGCGGCGCGAGAAGCCGTCGCTGCCGGTTTCGGCACGATCAAGATGAAGGTCGGTCCGGAACGCGACACTGGAGAACTGGTCGAGCGCGTGGCAGTGGTGCGAATGGCTGCTGGGCCGGACGTGCGCCTGCGGCTGGATGTGAACGGGGCATGGGGCGTGGTCACCGCTCGGGAGCGCATCGCGGCCGTGGCCCCTTACGGGATCGAGTATGTGGAGCAGCCCGTGGCCGCAGGGGACCCGCGCTCTCTGGCGGCGGTCCGCGAGGCGTCGCCCGTGCCGATCGGCGCTGACGAATCGGTGTGCTGTGTGAAGGCGGCGCGCGAGCTGGTCGAGGCTTGGGCCGCCGACGTCCTGGTCGTCAAACTGGCGCGAGTCGGCGGGCGGACCGCGGCCGTGTTGATCGCGGCGCTTGCCGCTGCGAATGGCGTGCCCGTGGTCATCTCGACACTCTTCGAGACGGGAGTCGGCATCTCGGCGGCGCTCGGGGCAGTAGCGGCGGTTGGGGTGCCAGACGGCGTGCCGCCCAGTTTCGCCGAACTGGCTCACGGCCTTGCGACGGCGCATCTGCTCGAATCCGACCTCTTGACCCAGCCGCTGCGGGTCGCGGACGGGCGCATGGTTGTGCCGGTCGACATCGCCCTGGATGAATTGGCCCTGAGGCACTATGCCGTCGAGTGGCACGGGCGCCGCCCATGACCGTCGTGCCGCCCTTTGTCGAGGCCGCCCGCGTTCACGCCCGCCTTCGACCCGACGATCCCGCCGTCCTCGACGGCGACGTCCGCTGGTCGTGGGCCGAGCTCGACCGGCGCGCCGACCTCGTGGTCGCCGGGTTGGAGGCCGCGGGCATCGCGCCGGGCGACCGCGTCGGGTTTCTAGCCGTGGCCTCTGCCGGAGTCCTGGCCGCGTTCCACGGCATGGTCAGGGCCGGCATCGTCGCCGTGCCGATCGGGCCGCGGCTGACAGTGCCGGAAATCGCCACGATCGCGGAGGCCGCGCGCCTCCGAGCGATCGTGGCCCCGAACGCCGCTCGACGTGAGATCGAGGGGATCCCGGCCCTCGATCTCGAGGCCTTGCTCGATTCCCGTGGGTCGGGGTCGTCACGCCGCGCCGCGTCCGCCGGCGCGCCGGCCGTCATCGTCCCCACCTCGGGAACCGTCGGCCGGCCGAAGCTCGTCCGCCTCGGAGCGGCTCAGCTCGATGCCAGCGCCGCAGCGTGGTCCGCCGTGCTGCCGCCGGCGACCGGCTGGCTGCTGTCGCTGACCCTCGCCCACGTTTCAGGCATCGGGATGCTGGTGCGGGCCGCCCGGGCGGGCGTGCCGGTCGTCGTGCCCGTCTCCGCGGACGACGAGCCGATCCTCGCCGGACTTCGCGCCGCGCGATCGGTGGGCATGAGCGTCAGCCACATGTCGCTGGTGGCGCTGCAGCTGGTCCGCCTTCTCGACGCCGCGGAGGGCGCCGCACCTCCCGCCGAGGTTCGCGCCATTCTCCTGGGCGGCGGCCCGATTCCCGAGTCGGTCGTGTCGCGGGCGCTGGCTGCCGGCTGGCCGATCGTCCCCAGCTACGGCATGACCGAGACGGCCTCGGGCGTGGTCGCGATGCCGCTCGGCGAGGCCGGCCGTCGCCCCTGGTCGGCGGGACGACCGCTGCCCAGCGTCGAACTTCGGATCGGGACTCCCGACGGCGCGGCGGCCACTCCCGCCGCACCCGACGCGGTAGGCGAGATCCTCGTGCGCGGACCGATGGTCTTCGCCGGCTACGAGAACGACCCGGAAGCGTCCGCCGCCGCCATCGACTCGCACGGCTGGCTGCACACTGGCGATCTCGGCAGCCTGGACGGCGAGCGCTGGCTCCGCGTCACCGCCCGGCGCGACGAGATCATCATCTCGGGCGGCGAGAACGTCGCTCCCGCCGAGATCGAGGCCGTGCTGGCGGGCCATCCGGCCGTCGCCTATGCCGGCGTCGTCGGTGTCCCAGACGAGAGATGGGGCTCCGTCCCCATCGCCATTGTGGCGTTCCGCCCCGGCTGCCGCGAGGACCCGGAGATTCTCCGGGCGTTCGTCCGCGACCGGCTGGCCTCGTTCAAGGTGCCGGCCCGCGTCGTCGAAGTCGATGCCATCCCCAGGTCGCCCGCCGGCAAGCTGCTCTGGCGCTCGCTGCCGGCGCTGGTCGCCGCCGGAGGCCCGGCCGTCTCCGGTGGGCCCGGCCGCCGCCCCTCGCTGGCCGGGACGACGCGGATCGAAGCCGACGACGGCCAACCGCTTGCCAGGCGCGACCTTTCCGGGGCGCCTGGCGCGCCCACCGTCATCCTGCTCCACGCGACCCTTTCGACCTCCCGCCAGCTGCTGCGACTCGCCGGGTTGCTCCGGCCCGACGCCCGCGTCCTGCTGCCCGATCGGCGAGGAAGCGGCGCCAGCGCGATGGAGGCCCCGGCGCCGGTCTCGATCGCGCGCCACGTCGCCGATCTCCTGGCCGTCCTCGACGCCGCCGCCGTGGCCCGCCCCGTCATCTTCGGCCACAGCTTCGGCGCGCTGCTGGCGATCGAGTTCGCGGCACGTCACCCGGAACGGGCGGCCGCGGTCGTCGCGTACGAACCGCCCTATCTGGCGGTCGCCTCCGCGGCGTTGGTTGCGCGGCTCGGTCGGGTGGGCGACGCCGTCGCCGCCGTGCACGCCACCGGCGGCCCCGCCGCGGCGGCTCAGCTGTTCGTCCGCGCGGTCGCCGGCGACGGCGCGTGGGAGAGTCTCGCACCGGCCCAGCGCGCCTCGCTCGAGGCGAATGGTTCGGGCGCCCTGGCCGACACCTCGATGTCCGATCTCGACCTCGAAGGGCTGTCGCGCATCACCTGCCCGGTCGTGCTCGCCACTGGTGGCGCCTCGGACGACTTCTATGCCCCGATCGCCGACGCGCTCGCGGCCGCCATCCACGGTTCGCGCCGAGTGGTTCTTCCGGGCCTGCGCCACGTCGCGCCCGTCACGGACCCGGCGCCGTTCGCCGGGTTACTCGCGGAGCTGCTCGCCAAACGGATCTGAACGAGATGACCGGTTGTGCCCTGGCCGCCCGACCCCAGCCTGCGTCGCTGTTCGCCGGAAACGACTTCATCGCCTTCGGCGCGATCCAGGCGCTTCGAGAGGCGCGAATGGACGTCCCCGCGGACATGTCGGTTGCCGTCTTCGACGACCTGCCGCCGGGCCGGGTTCTCGACCCGTCCCTGACGGTGGTCTCTCAGCCCGCCTACGAGATCGGAAGGCGGGCCGCCGAACTGAGGCTCGAGCGATTTGACGGGCGCTGTCCCTGAGGAGGCGCGCACCATCCTCCGGGCGCCGAGGAATGCCACGGTGCGCCGAGACTAGAATTCGAGAACCAGGCCGTTTTCAAGCGTCCTATTCCCCATGGAGGCGCACCATGGAGGCGCACCATGGAGGCGCACCGTGGTCAAGCCCGTTCTGTCGGCAAGCCGGTATGTCGGCGATTGGCCGAAGATCGGAATCACCGCACCCTCGATCAGCGGACCGACCCGACGTGGCCCACTCAATGGTTCACGCCAATCCTGACGGGAAGCGGTCCGTTCAAGGACGTGTACAGCGTGATGGCCAATTGGGGCGCCAACCACTGCGCCGTGAGTTACGGGCACATCGGCGAGGACCTGATCAGCCTGGCCGCGCTGCTCCGCATCCCGGTCAGCATGCACAACGTCGCTCCCGAAAAGCTCTTCCGGCCGAGCGTCTGGAGCGCACTCGGGACCGCCGATCCGGAGGGCGCCGACTACCGGGCCTGCGCCAACTTCGGGCCGCTATACGGTCGCAGTTAGGCCAATTGGTCGATCAACCTGGAGAGCTGACACAGCGGGAGAACTGATGGGTCGTGCGCGCGCGCCCTTAGAGATCGGCGCCGAGGCCAGTGGCCGGCCGGCGGATTCGACGCCCTGGACCCTGCGCGCCATCTACACCGCGATCGGACTCTCGACAGCTTCGATAGCCCCGTTCGTGCCGGTCATTCTCAAGGCCCGCGGCCTGGACCCGGCCACGATCGGGCTCGTGGCGGCCCTCGGGGCGCTCGCGGCTACGGTGGTTGTGCCAGTCTGGGGCCACCTCGCGGATTCGGTCGTGGGTCGGGGCCGGGCATTTCGGATGGGGCTGCTCGCGGGGGCCTGCATGGCGGCGGGGCTTCTGCTCCAGATCCCGCTCATAGCGCTCGTCGCGATGTTCGCGAGCTTCACCGTGTTCGCGAGCCTGTTCATCGGGCTGGCCGATGCGCTGGCGGTCGTCGACCTGGCGGCGCCGGAACGGCAGTACGGCGCCCTCCGCGCCCATGCCAGCCTGTCGTTCACCGTAGGCGTGGTCGCGGTGGGCTTCCTCTACAGCTGGGCCGGATACGGCGCGGCTCCCGTGGTCTTCCTGGTCTGGGCGGGCGCGCTGTTGCTGCTCGTGCGCCGGGTCCCCGATCGCTCGACCCGTTCGACGGCCCGGCCGCACGCGGACGGGGCTGCAGGTAGGCGAGGCCACCGCTTTGGATCCCTGGGTCGGGCGTTCGCCGTCCAGCCTCGGCTGTGGCTCCTCTTGACCGTCTTCGCCCTCGCGTTTGCTGGAGTGCAGGGGGCGCTGACCTTCATCGGCATCCGCATCGTCGAGCTCGGCGGTCAGCCGTCGGATGTCGCGCTATCGCTCGGCCTGGCCTCCGTGGCCGAGATCCCGGGGCTCGTGGCCGCCGGCTGGCTGGGTCGCCGGATCGGGCTCCGCTGGCTCTTCGTCGCCTCGCTCGTGCTGTACGGCCTGTGCATCACGTCGTGGGGCGTCCTGCCGTTCGTGGTGGCGATCAACGCCACCCGCGTCGTCACCGGGCTGTGCAACGGCTCGCTGATGGCAGCCCGGGTGCTGATGGTGCCGCGGCTCCTGCCGCGGTCGTTGCAGGCAACCGGGCAGGTGCTGTTTCAGGCCGCGACTCTGGGCTTTGGAACGGTGATGGGCAGCGTCGTCGGTGGTGTGGTCTACGGCTGGTTCGGACCGACGTTCTTCTTCGCCGCCGCGGGCGGGCTGGCGGTCGCGGGTGGCTTCGGGGCCTGGTTCGTCCTTGCGGGTCCGGTCGGCGCCCGATTGACGGGCCGAGCCCTCGATCCGTTCGAGCTGAACGAGCCTCCGGCGATCTGACCCGGCCGCGTGGTGCGCCCGGCGGCGGCGCCTGGCGCTGGCGCCGCCGGGTGTCGGGTCGTAAACTTGGGACGACCATGAGCCTCAAGCGACTCCAGGGGATCGAGCCCGGCCGCATCGGCCTGTTCGCCGGGCCGCTCAACAGCCAGCCGGCCGCAATCCAGCGCGAGTTCGCGCGCGAGATGGAGCGGCTCGGCTATGGAACCCTGTGGTACGGCGAGGCTCTTGCGCGAGAGGCCTTCGCGCAGGGCGCGATCTACCTTGCCGCAACCGAGCGGCTGGTCGTCGCCAGCGGCATCGCCAACATCTGGGTCCGCGACGGGGCGGCGATGGCCAACGGCGGCCGGACCCTCGCCGAAGCGTGGCCCGGGCGGTTCATCCTGGGCATCGGCGTCAGCCACGCCCCGCTGGTCGAGTTGCGCGGCCACGACTACGAGCGGCCGTACACGGCGATGGGCGAGTACCTCGACGCCATGGAAGCGGCGCCCTGGCGCGGGCCGGAGGCCCCGCTGCCGCCGATCGTGCTGGCCGCGCTGGGACCCAAGATGGTCGGCCTTGCCGATGAGCGTGCGGCCGGCGCATACCCATACTTCACCACGACGAACCACGTCCGCGAGGTCAGGCGCATCCTCGGCTCGGAGCCGTTCCTGGCCGTGGATCTACCCGCGGTCATGGCCGGCGATCTGGCCGCGGCGCGGGCCATCGGCAATCGCCATCTGGGCTTCTACCTCGGGTCGGTCAATTACCGAAACAACCTGCTCCGCACCGGTTGGTCCGAAGCCGATCTCGAGACCCCGGGCTCGGACGCGTTGTTCGAGGCCATCGTCGCCTGGGGCGACCTCGATCGAATCGGCGACAAGGTGCGCGAGCGCTTCGAGGCGGGCGCGGACCAGGTCGTCCTGAACCTCGTGGCGGCGGATCCGTCGGCTCCGCCGCTGGCCGAGCTGCGGGCGTTGGCCCCACTGGCGCGCAAAACGTAGCGGCCCTACCTGGCGTGCCCCGCCAGGAACTCCCAGATCAGCTGCGTCGCGTCGAACGTCCGGCTCGTCCGTCCGAAAAGCATGGCGGGCAGCGCGAAGCGGCTCCCGGGCCAGGTGTGCCCGCCGCCCTCGATCCGGTAGAACGCAACCTCTGATGACGGCGTCGGACCATGCCAGGTCCGGATCGTCGTGTCGGGTGAGAGCGTGGCCAGGGTCGGGCCATCCGCCGCCCCGTTGGCGGCGATCCAGAACCGCGCCCAGTCGTCCACGCCAACGCTCGGGCCGGCGGCGCGTCGAATCATCACCCGGCTCCGTAGACCGCGGCGAACGCCGCCAGCGTACGGTGCGACGTCGTCGGCGCTGCCGTGGATGCTGAGGATCGGTACCGGACCGGCCGGACGGCAGGTCGCGGCGAGGCCCACCGCGGCAGTCCCGGCCACCTGCGCGACGGCGGCGACGCGCTCGGCGAGCTCACACGCGAGCCGGCCCGCCATGGTGGCGCCGTTCGACATCCCGACGACGTAGATCCGCCGCGGATCGATCGGCAGTCGGGCGGCCGCGTCGTCGATGACCGCCGCGAGATAGCCGAAGTCGTCCGGCCTTCGTCCTTCGGGTGCCGCGTCGCGGCCGTCGTTCCAGATCTCACCGACGGCGCTCGGTAGCGCGAGCGCGAAGCCCGCCTCGCCGGCCAGCGCGCCGAAACCGGTCATCCGATCGAACGTCTCCGCGCTGATGCCGCGACCATGAAGCTCGAGCACCAGCGGCAGGCGGCCACCGGCTGTCCCCGCGGCCGCAGGCACCCGGAGCAGGTACGGGCGATCGATCCCGCCGTGGATCAGCGGGCAGGCGTGGCGGCCGGCGGGTGGCGTCGTGTCCAACGGTCCTCCATGTCATACGCCGCTGCGCTTCCGCAGACCGCCGTGTCGGCGGGGAGCTCTGGCCGTGACATTGTCGCGCGATGGCCGCGGACGGGTGGCTCGATGGCCGCGGACGGGCCGCCGTCGGCGGCCTGGCGGCTGTGCCGCACCGTGAAATCTGCTCTGCCCACCGACGTGGGCGCGCCGACGCGCCGGTGACGGCGTAGACTCGGGAAAGTTGACTTGTCGGGGGTCAAGCCCGGATAGGGGAACGCTCGCGAGGGAGGTCCATGTTCCATTTCAGCGTTCATCCCGCGGCCATCACCGTCACGGACGGCGTCCGAGATGCCTGGACCTTCCTGGTGGGGTCCTGGCGCAAGTGGCTGCCAGCCGTTCTCGTCCTCGTCGCCATCGAGTTTCTTACATTCCTGCTCTTCGTCCCCGACGTCAGCAGCCTCTACCACATCGACACGTACACCGGAAAGTTGGTGTGGAGCCCGAACGCGACGGACAAGGTCCCCCTTCTCGTCCTCGGCTATTCGCTGGTGGCGGTTGTGAGCCTGGTCGTCACCTGGATCCTCGCCGCGACCGCCATCGGCGGGCTCAGAAACCGGCCGGTAACCGCGGAGCACGTGGTGTTCCGGGGTCTGCTGTCCCTTGCGACGAGCATCCTATTGGGCCTGGCTGCCGGCGTTGCCTTCGTCGTGGTCACGATCGTGTTCGTGCTTGCTCCGCTGCTCGGCCTGCTGGCGTTGTTGGGCCTTATCGTCGGGGCGATCTACGTCTGGATCCGGCTGAGCTTCTTCAGCCTGGCCATCTTCGATGGCTTCGGCCCGATCGAGGGGCTGCGCGAGAGCTGGCGGCTGTCAAAGGGAGCGGTTCTGCGGCTTCTCGGCTGGGGCCTGATGGCGTCGCTGATCCTCTTCGGCGTCGAAATCTGCGTCAGTTTCTTGGCGCTGTTCTTCAGGGCGATCGGAGGCGGCGCGGCATCGCAGGCCACCACGTACTCGCTCATCTCGCTCGCGTCCGGCTTCACGGTGTTCCTCATGGCTGCCCTCTATGAGAGCCAGCGCGCCCGAAACGATCCGTCGCTCTATCCGTACGCGCCCATGCCGACCTATCCCGGTCTCTATGCTCCGGGCCCTTATCCGCGCGGTCCGTATGCCGCCGGTCCCTATCCGCCCGGACCGTACGCTGCCGGGCCATACACGCCTGCGCCGTACCCGCCCGGACCGTACGCCGGCGGACCCTACCCCGCCGGGCCCTATGCCCCGGGGTCCTATCCGCCCCCACCCTATCCGCCCGGACCGTACCCCGGCGGACCTTACCAGCCCGGGCCGTGGGGCCCTCAGCCTTACGCCCCCGCGCCGGGCTGGCCCCCGGCCCCCGGGGTTGCGCCGGCGTGGCCGCCATATCCGCCCGGCGCGCCCGGCTGGCCGGCATACCCATACCCCGCCCCCGCCGGGCCGGCGGCCGAGCCTGTCTGGAAGTCCGACGAGCCCGAAGCCGCGCCGCCGCTCGACAGCCCGGAGCCGCCGGAACCGCCCGCTTCGAGTTGACGTCCAGCCGACGACTTTGGGTCCGAGTGGGCGTGCCTCCAGAGTCCCGCAATAGAGGCCACGTGAATGTGTCGGTCGATCCAGCCACTCCACAACTACGAGCCTCCGCCCGGCGATGATGAGGTGCGCGCCGCGGCGCTCCAGTACGTCCGCAAGATCAGCGGCATGACGCGGTCGGCTCAGGTGAACCAGGCTGCCTTCGATCGGGCCGTCGAAGCCGTGGCCGCCGCGACGCGGCAACTGCTTGGCTCCCTCGTCGCCACGACCCCGCCGCACAATCGAGCGATCGAGCGTCAGCGCGCCCGGGCCCGCTGGGAGCGGCGCCAGGCGCCGGCCCAAGCTGGTGGCCCTGACTAGCCGACCGCGCCCTTCGCCCTAGCCCCGCCCTTCGCCCTGTTCGATGGCCGCAAGAAATGGCCCACCGGCGGGTCGCCGCTGGAGGTCGCGGCCGTTGTTGACACGCCCAAGTCGGGTGCTATCCTGCCGCTACATCGATATGTGATATACGGTAATTTGAGGTAGGCACGCCCTTATGGAAGGCCGGATCCGGGGACAACTTCTGAAGGGGACGACTACTCTGCTGGTCCTGACGGTGCTCCGCGACGGCGAGCTGTACGGCTACGAGATCGCGCAGCGGATCCGTGAGCGGAGCGGCGGCGCGTTCGTCCCGAGCGAGGGGTCGCTCTACCCGGCGCTTCACAGCCTGGAAGCGGCCGGTGCGCTCGAGGCCAGCTGGCAGGCTAGCGATCGGGGGCCGCGCCGGCGCTACTACAAGATCACGAAGACGGGTCTCGGGATGCTCAGGGAGCACTCCCAGGAGTGGGCGACGTTTTCGCTCGGCATGGCCCGGGCGGTGGGGGGAGCCGACCAATGACCGTCGACTTGCTGGCGATCCCGCTCTCGTGCGGCTTCTTTGCCCTCGTGGTCGCGGCGGTCTTGCTCGTCCGCCGCAGCGAGCGCCGGCTCGGACGCGGGCCGGGTGCCCCATCCGCTCCGAGAATGCCCGGACCGGATGGCGGGACTGACCCGATAGCCGCCTATCTCGACCGAATGAGCGGGGAGCTGGCCCTGCCGGCGGCCGATGTGGCCGAGGTCAGGGCGGAGCTGGCGGGCCACCTGGCGGACTCGATCGCGTCGCTCGAGGCCGAAGGGCTCGACCGTGAGACGGCGATCCGCGAGGCACTTGGGCGCCTCGGGCCGGCTGTCGAGCTCGGCCGGCAGATTCGGGCCGCCCACCAGTCGACCAGGAGGCTCCTGGCCGGCGCCGGCGGAGGCGTCTTCGCGGCGGGCGGTGGCTTCGTGCTCGGGTACATCGGCGGAGGCTTTGCGGTGGCTGCGGTGGCGGTGGGAATCGCTGCCCTCATGGCCGGCCTCGCCGCGGCGGGCCTCCACCTGCCCGACCTTCTCCAGGACCCCCATGGGATCGGCGGCAACTCGATCCTTATCGGTTTGACTACCACAATTGCGGCCTGGGCCGCGACTCGCTACGCCGTTCGGACCTCGGCCAGCGTGAGCCATCGGACGCCGCATTCTGTCGCGGTCGTCTGGGCCGCGGCCGGCGGTCTCGGTTTCGGTTGGTGGGCTCTATTCGGCCTGCACGGCTACCAGAGCTGGTCCACCGTTGCCGCCGAGCTCTGCATTCCCGTTGCCGCGGTCGCGGGCGCCTTCGTCCGGATCGAGCGACCGCTGCCCCACTCCCCCCGCTGGGCCGTCGTCGTGGGCCTGATCGCTTTCATCGTCGTACCACTCGTCCTGTTCGCTGCCGTCGGGTCATCCGGCTCTGGCTCAGGGTCCGGCCAGGCCGCGTCCTTCCAGGCATCCGACCTCCACCTCGATACCGTCGCGCCCATGGCACCGGCGCAGTGGCTCCCAGATCAGATCATGACCAGCGGAGCCGACGCGGACGGGGCTTCCGGCGCAACCGTGATCAACGCCCAACGAATCTCCGGCCAATCGACACTTCCGATCGCACCCCTCCTGTCCAATTGGCGGGACCTGCGATTCGAGTCCTGGCACGCTCTGCCGGAGGACGAACCGGGCCCGGGCGGCATCGACACGCACTACACGAGTCCTTTTGCCGTCCAACCCGCCGCCCTCAACGGCGAGTCGCTCGACGCCACCTTCGATTTCGGGCGGCTCCGGGACGCGGGGTCGTGGTGGGTCCTCCTCACGGCCGTTGGTCCGGACGGTCACCGCTACCGGTTGGACGAATTCGGTTACGGAGGCTCGAGCGACTTCAGCGGCTCCGCCTGGGATTGGCTGATGGCGCCGCAATGAGCCTGATCCACTCCCGGGGCGGGAGCGCCATGCCCCTGGCCAACGAGCGCAGAAGAGTTCTCGAGGCGCTCGGAGACGAGGCCATGACCGGCCCGGCGGTGTTTCGTCGGATGCGCGAACGGTCTATCGGGGACGCGACCGGGGTGGGGGACGGCGTGCAGGCCGGCGATCAGGCCTTCCTCTACCCGGCCCTGCACAGCCTCGAGGCCGACCGGAGGCTGCAGGCAACCTGGCTGCCCGACGCCGGGGGCGGGTCGCGGCGCGCCTACCGAAGGCGGCGCCCGCTTCCGAGTCTGCCCTGCGCCATGCGGCGGAGCTGATACGCCGCTGAACTGCGGGGTCGCCCGCGGCTCTCGGCGTTGTGGGTGAGCGCCAGGGCCGCGAGGCCGCAGATTCGGGGATCTGGCGGCGCGGTCTCGGTTAGACTCACATCTTCGAATCCGTCGCAACTTCGAGGATGCCCAATGACTCGTCGATCTCTCAGGATTCTGTCCCTGCCCCTGCTCGTCATGATGATCGCCGCGTGCACGAGTGGGTCGTTCGCCACGCCGACGCCGGCCCCGACGGCGGCGCCGACCGCCACGACCGCGGCGGCGCCGCCGTCGATCATCGTCACGGTTACCCCAACGCCGACGGCAAACCCGTGCGACAAGTCGGTCCTCACGACGCTGACCGCCGGCAAGCTGACGGTCGGCACCGACAACCCGGCCTACCCGCCCTACTTCCAGCCGCCCGCCAGCGGCAATGCCCCGGCTCCGTGGAAGCTCGGCGACCCGACCAACGGCCAGGGTTTCGAGAGCGCAGTCGCCTACGCGGTAGCCCAGAAGCTGGGATACACCCAGACCGACGTGGCCTGGACGGTCGTCCCCTTCGACAACTCGTACGCGCCCGGCGCCAAGCCATTCGACTTCTACCTTGCGCAGGTCTCCTACACGACCGAACGGGCGCAGGCGGTCGATATGTCGGACGGCTACTACTTCGTGAACCAGTCAATCGTAGCGCTCAAGTCCAATCCCATCGCCTCCGCCAAGACGATCGCCGACCTCAAGCAGTACAAGTTCGGCGCCCAGGTAGGAACGACCGCATACACGACGATCCAGGACATGATCGCGCCGACGGCGAAGCCTTCCGTCTACAACACCAACGACGCGGCCATCCAGGCGCTCAAGGCCAAGCAGATCGACGGCCTCGTCGTCGACCTGCCGACGGCCTTCTACATCACCTCGGCCCAGCTGGATAACAGCGTCATCGTCGGCCAGTTCCCGGCCACCGCGGGGGCCGACGCCGAGCACTTCAGTCTGGTCCTCAAGAAGGGCAGCCCGCTGACGACGTGCGTCAACCAGGCGATCGCCGCTCTCAAGGCCGACGGAACCCTGGACCAGATCACGAAGGAATGGCTGTCCGACAAGGCCAGCGCCCCCGTCGTCGGCCAGTAGTCGTTCGTTTCCTCCAGGTATGAGAGGTTGGGGCTTCGGCGGCCCGCTCGACTCCGGGGACTTGATCCTCAGATCGGGCGGACGTCCCCCTGTCCGGCCCAGATTCGACCAGTCGGCCCTCCGTTCGACGCTGGTGGCCTTGCTCAGCACGGTCGTCTTTTTCGCGTTCGTCGGTTTCGTGGTCGTGAACGCGCCCGGCTGGAGCGCGGTTCAGGAGTCCTTCTTCAACGGCAAGGTGTGGCAGGAGTCGGTGCCCGACGTGGTTCCGGCGTTCCTGACGAACGTCCAGCTCTTCTGCATCGCCGAGGTCCTGATCCTGATCCTGGCTCTCGCGATCGCGGTGCTGCGAAGCCTGCCGGGCGCGGTTCTGTTCCCAGTCCGGCTGATGACCACGATCTACGTGGACTTCTTCCGAGCCGTGCCGGGCGTGTTGATCATCTACATCCTCGGTTTTGGCATCCCCGGTCTCGGGATCGCGGGAGTACCGACCGACCCATTCTTCTACGCGGTCGTCGCCCTGACGCTTGTGTATTCGGCCTATGTGTCGGAGGTTTACCGAGCCGGAATCCAGTCGGTCCACCCGAGCCAGGAGGCCGCGGCCAGATCGCTCGGTCTCAGCCAGTTTCAGGCGCTTCGCTACGTCGTCCTGCCGCAGGCCATCCGGCGGGTAATCCCGCCCCTTCTCAACGACTTCATCGGACTTCAGAAGGACACCGTCCTGGTGTCGTACATCGGCGTGGTCGAAGTCTTCCGGCAAGCGCAGATCGATGAGGCGGCATCGTTCAACTTCACCCCGTACGTGGTCGTGGCCCTGGTCTTCCTGGTCATGACCATCCCGCTCGCCCGGTTCACCGACTGGCTGGTGGCTCGGGATCGGCGGCGCTTCCTGGCGAACGCCCGATGAACGAGCTTGTGGCATCGGGTCCCGAATCGTCCACGGCCGCGCCACCGGCGCTGGAGATCGCGGGGCTTTGGAAATCGTTCGGCGATCTGCACGTCCTGCGCGGTGTCGATCTCACAGTCGCCGAACACGAGGTCGTCTGCCTGATCGGTTCGTCCGGCTGCGGCAAGTCGACCCTGCTGCGCTGCGTCAACCTGCTGGAACCGATCGATGCCGGCCGCATCCTGGTCAAGGGCAAGGAGATCACGGCGTCGGGCGTGGACGTCAACCGCATGCGCCGCCGCATCGGCATCGTGTTCCAGTCGTTCAACCTGTTCCCTCACATGTCGGTACTCCACAACGTGACCCTCGCGCCACGCAAGGCCGCCGGGAAGCCGAAAGCGCGAGCCGAGGCCGACGCGACCGAGCTGCTCGAACGGTTCGGCCTTGCCGACAAGCGCAACGAGTACCCCGACCGGCTTTCGGGCGGTCAGCAGCAGCGCGTCGCGATCGTCCGAGCCCTGGCTATGGCGCCGGACCTGCTGCTGCTCGATGAGATCACGAGCGCCCTGGACCCGGAGCTGGTGGCGGAGGTCCTCAACGTGATCCGTGAGCTGGCGCGCGGCGGCATGACGATGGTCATCGCCACTCACGAGATGGGGTTCGCGCGCGACGTCGCGAACCGGGTCTGCTTCCTCGACGAGGGCGTGATCCTCGAGCAGGGGGCGCCGGCGGACATGTTCAGCCGCCCGCGCGAGGCCAGGACGCAGCAATTCCTGGAACGGATCATCGCGGCCGGCAGGCTGTAGCGCGGCGGCCGGCGGGCCCCAGGACCGGCGCGCCGCCGGCCGGTTCAGGGCAGAGGGCGCCAGGCCTTGTTCAGCAGAATCGCCAGCGCCGCGGTGAACGCGCCCAGACCCACGAAGACGAAGCTGACTTCCGTCACCTCGTGCTTGGTGATCAGGTTCGTCGGGAGGTTCGCGAAGACGCTGTCGAGCTCGGCCGCCGTCGAGGCCGGGTGGTACGTCCCGCCGGTAATGGCCGCGATCTCCTTGAGCGTGGCCTCGTCGATGCCGCGCGGGAAGTTGCCACCGCCGCCTCCACCATACGCTCCGCCGCCGCCGCCGCCGCCGCCAAACCCGCCACCGCCGGGTTCCCGGCCGACGTACTGAGGCGCGCAGGTCGGGCTCATGGCCCCACCGTTGGCCGTTCCGAAGCCGATGGTGTAGACCCTCACGCCCCGGTCGGCCGCCTGCTGGGCGGCAGCGAGTGGGTCGGTGCCGGTGTTGTTGGCCCCGTCGGTCAGCAGGACGACGATGTCGGGGGCGTAATCGCCCTTGGGCACCGGTGCCGGCGCAACCCCCGTCGACGAATCGGTCTGGCTCCTGGCGACGGCCGGGTCGATTTCCGAGATGGCGTCGATCGAGGCCAGGATGCCATCGCCGACGGCGGTCCTTCGTCCGGTTGCGAGGCTATTCAGGGCCTCGGTCAGCGCCGTCCGATCGCTGGTCGGGGCCTGGACGACTTCCGCGAAGCTGCTGAACGCGACGATCCCAAATCGAGTCGTCGAAGATTGGCTGTTGATGAACGATGCGGCCGCGGTCTCGGCGGCCTGCAGACGGCTGGGCGGGATGTCGGACGAGCACATGCTGCCCGAAACGTCGATCGTGAGAATGATGGTCGTCTGGTTCGTGGGCACGGCGACGACCGCCACGGGTCGCGCCATGGCGAAGACCAGGGCCGCGAGGGCCGCCACGAACAGCGCGAACGGCAGGTGCCGGCGCAGCCGCGACGATCCGGGCTCGGCTTCGCGCACGAGGGCCAGGCTGGAGTAGCGCACGCCCGATCGCTGCCGCCGCCGCAGACTCCAAACGTAGACCATCACCGGCACCGGCAGGAGCAGCAGCAGGAGCAGCAAGCTCGACCACTGGAAGTCCATCAGACCCGTCCTTCCCGGCGGCCGAAGCGCGCAGGCTCTGTCATGGCAGTCGACCGAGCCAGAGAAGCGATGTCAGTCCGCCCGCGAGCAGCATCAGCAGGCCCAGGCCCGCGACGAGCGACGTCACCTCCGTTTCCTGGGGTTGGACGACGAGCTGAGTGTCGAGGTTGTCGTAGATCGAGCGGAGCTGCTGCGCGTCGGCCGGGCCGTAGTAGGTGCCGCCGGTCGTCTGGGATATCTGCTGGAGCGTCGCCTGGTCGAGCTGGGTGAAGACCTGGAAGCCATCGAGGTTCAGCGTCGTGCCGGCGGCGCTGCCGAGGCCGACGGTGTAGATCCGCACTCCCATGTCGGCGGCCGCCTGCGCAGCGGCGAACGGGTCGGGTGACTCGTTGTTCTCGCCGTCGCTGAGCAGAACGATGGCCGCCGGGGCGTGGGTTCCGGACGGCACGGGCGTCGGCGTCGGTGTCGGGGTTGGGGCGGGGCTCTGGTTGCTGTAGTAGTTCCCCGCGAAGGGCCCGGCTTCCGCAACGGCAATGGCGTTGAGCGAGGCCAGGATGCCCCGGGCGACTGACGTCCCACGCTCCGGCGTCAGGCGGTCTATCGCCGAGAGCACCGTGGCCTGATCGGTGGTAGGCGTCTGGACCGACACGCCCGAGTCGCTGAACGCCACGACACCGATTGATATGCCGTCCGGCTGGCGCGCCACGAAGTCCTTCGCCGCCGTCTTGGCCGCATCCATTCGTGTGGGCGCCATGTCTTTCGCTCCCATGCTGGCGGAGACGTCGAAGGCGAGGATGACCGTGCCTTCGACGCGGGGCAGGTCCACAACCGCTTGAGGCCGCGCCATGGCGACGGCAATCACGGCCATCCCGACCAGGATCAGCGCCGATGGAGCTCGGCTGCGCAGGCCGGCCGGCCGGCGGGTGGTTCCCTGCGCGAGGCCCAGTCCGCCACGAGTCGCGAGCAGACGGTGGCGGCGGCGGTCCAGCGCCCAATACAGCAACGCACCGATCGGGACGAGCGCCACCGCGAGCAGCATTGGCGGCCAGATGAACGTCACGGCCTACCTCCGTCGCCGGCGGCGAATGGTCGCCATACGCACGATGGCGCGGACTAGGTCTTCGTCCGTCGAAAGCGACAAGGCCTCGACCCCGGCTCGCCCGAAGGCGCCGTTCATCTCGGCCTCGCGCCGCTCGGCCGCGTCCCGGAAGCGGCGCCGGAAAGCGGCGTCGTGGGTGTCGACATAGAGCTGCTCGCCGGTCTCGGCGTCCTCCATGATCAGCGCGCCGACGTCGGGCAGCTCGATCTCGCGCGGGTCGAGCAGTCGGACGGCGACCACCTCGTGCCGTCGATTCAGCAGGCTCAGGGGGCGCTCCCACCCGGGCGCGCTGATGAAGTCGGAGACGATGAAGACCAGCGAACGGCGCTTGATGGTCCGCTGGCCGGCGTCGAACAATGGCGACAGGTCGGTGAATGGGGCATTCGCCAGGCGCGGGTGCCGGAGCAGGTCGTCGATCAGGCGCAGAACCTGGTCGCGCCCGCCTCGCGCCGGGATGATTCGTTCGACCGTGCTGCCGTAGAACATCGCGCCGACGCGGTTGCCACGCCGGGTCAGCAGCCGTGCGAGCGTCGCCACGAAGTCGGTCAGGACCGTCCGCTTGACGCGCTCTGTGTCCACTGTCCCGAAGTCGACCGAGGGGCTGAGATCGAGCAGGAACCAGGCCGTGATCTCGCGGTCCTCGACGTACTCGCGGACGTAGGGCGTGTCCATCCGCGCCGTGACATTCCAGTCGATCGACCGGACGTCGTCCCCGGGCTGGTATTCGCGCAGGTCCACGAGATCGATGCCGTTGCCGCGGAAGAGGCTGCGGTAGTCGCCCTGGAGCACGCCGTCCAGCCGGCGGATGACCTGCCAGTCGAGGCGCTGGAGAACCTTCTCCGGGGCGGAGACGGCTCGCTCACGGCGCAAGTCACCTTCGCGCCCGTTGTCAGGTGGCTCCTCGTCGTGCCACCGCGAAGCGGTCCAGGGAAAGGCCTCAGGCGCTGGCGCGGGCGTTGGATCGCTCCCTCAGCGGTACCACTGGCACCGGAATCCGCTTGAGGACGGTCGTCAGAACGTCGTCGGCGGTCACGTTGTCCGAGAGAGCCTCGAACGACAGGACCAGGCGATGGCGCATCACGTCGCGGGCCATGTCGAGCACGTCCTGGGGCAGCGCGTAGTCGCGGCCGCGCACGAAAGCCAGCGCCCGGGCGGTGAGGATCAGGTTGATCGAGGCGCGCGGACTGGCCCCATACGTGATGTACTTCTCCAGCTCCGGCATACCGTGCAGCCTCGGCGCCCGGGTGGACGTTGCCAGGCGCACGGCGTACTCCATCAGCGCCGGATCGACGTACACGCGGTCGGCCTGCTGCTGCAGCTCGAGCAGGCTCCTGATCGAGAGCACCTCCTGTACCGGCTCGAGTGGGCCGGTCATCCGCTCGACGATGACGAACTCCTCGGTCGCGCTCGGATAGCCGACCAGGACCTTGAGCATGAAGCGGTCTACCTGCGCCTCCGGCAGGGCGTACGTCCCTTCGGTCTCGATCGGGTTCTGGGTCGCCAGGACCAGGAACGGGTCGGGCACCTTGTGAGTCTCGTGGCCGATCGTGACCTGCCGCTCCTGCATCACCTCGAGAAGCGCGCTCTGGACCTTGGCCGGAGCCCGGTTGATCTCGTCCGCGAGAAGAAGGTTGGTGAACACCGGACCCAGGGACGTGTTGAATTCGCCGGTCTTCTGGTTGTAGATCCGCGTTCCGACCAGATCAGCCGGGACGAGGTCGGGCGTGAACTGGACGCGCTTGAACTCGCCGCCGATGGCACCGGCGAGAGTCTTGATGGCCATCGTCTTGGCCAGTCCCGGCACGCCTTCGACCAGCAGATGGCCCCGCGCCAGGAGCGCCACCGCGAGCCGTTCGAGGAGGTGGTCCTGGCCGACGATGACCTTCTTCACCTCGTACAGAAGGCGCTCCATCGGCACGGTCGGCGCGTCGAACGCCCCCGGCGCCGTGTCGGCCTGTTCGTGCGCTGTCTTCACTTGCTGCACCTCGCTACGTCAACCGACCCGGTCCGCCGGCTTCGATTTGCGTTGGGTCCGCGGTCCGCGGTCCGCGGACGGTCGGCGGCTAGTCCGGCGGCAATCCCGCGGCTCCGCCGGCCACATCGATGGGCACCGCCAGGCCGATGCCGATGAACACGCCCTCGTTCGTGGGATTGATGAGACCGTCGACGATCCCGATCACCTGGCCGTCGCGGTTGACCAGCGGACCGCCCGAGTTGCCCGGGTTCACCGCGGCGTCGATCTGGATCAGGCCCGTGAGCTGCGGACCGTTGTTGGGAAGCTGGAAGGAGCGATTCAGGCCGGAGATGACGCCCGCGCTCATCGAGCCGTACAGGCCGAAGGGATTGCCGAGGACGAAGGCCTCGCTCCCGACCTGCACGCTCCGGGGATTGCCGAGGACGGCCGGCACGATGTCGGCCGGGGGCTGCGCCGCCTGCAGGACCGCGATGTCGTTCTGAGGTTGCGTGGCCTGGATCGTAGCCTCCGATTTCGTCCCGTCGGCGAACGTCACCTGGATGGACGTCGCGTCGGCGACAACGTGCAAGCAGGTGAGGATGTCGCCGGCGCTGTCCACAACCACGCCACTTCCCAGGGTTACGTCTGCAGCGGGGATGGCGCCGGTCGGCACGGCGGAGTTACGCGGCAGGGTCGAAGCGCTCGGGGCGGGTGTGCCGCCCGAACCCTGGGTCTCGATCAGGACGAGCGAGGGGGCGACGGCCTGATACGCGCGCTGCGAGTCGGCAGGTCCTGGGGTGATTGAAGCCAATGCCTGGGAGATGCTCTGGCTCACGTCCTGCTGGTTGAGCGGCCGCGGCGCGGGTACCAGCGCGCCGTAGAGCGCGACGGCGAGAAGCGCGGCCACGAGCCCCGAGGCGAACGGGACGCCCCGACGGAGTCGGGTTCTGATGCGAAGGGGCCTCCGGCGCCAGAAGCGGCTTGCGGACGGAGCAGGCGAATCCTGCGGGTTTGCCATGAGCGGGGACCGAACTCCAGTCCGTGTCGCCAGCCGAAGGGATTTCTTCCGTGGGTGAAACGGCGGAAGAGCCGCTTCCAGTGAAGTCTCGGGAGCAATGCTGCAACCTGTCTGAAAAGCGACGAACAAATCGGCCGCCACGGTGCGCGGGCCGGGACGTGTATTTGCCCGGCCGAAAGAAGACCGTCCGCGGTGAGATCAGCGCCGTTTGGGCCCCGGCAAAGCAGCCGAGCCTTAAGGTTCCGCCGCCGTGCCCACCGCCGCGGTGGCCAATTCCGGGGCTGCCGCCGCCGTGCCCACCTCGTAGTCGTGGATGTACCGGCGTCCTCGCAGCCACGACGCGGCGGCGGCGCCGAGCGACAGCAGGACGCAGACCGAGAACGCGATCTGCAGCCCGTCGTGGAACGGTCCGGCCAGCAATTGCGGGAAGAACGAGTTCGAGAGGACCGTCGCGCGCGAGGCGCTCGGAAGACTCGCCAGCACCGACGACGGGATAAGGCTCGACATCGGGTTGTAGCCGAGGAATGCGGCGAAGAGCGCGCCGATCGGGGGGATGCCGGAGATCTGGCTTGCCACGCCGGAGGGAATGCCCGCAGCGGTCAGCCGTCCGTACATGGCGCGGGGCAAGTTCGCCGAGAGTCCCGCGACGACGAGCGTGAAGATGAGCGTCAGGCTGAGGCTCGAGGCCACATTCTGGAACGTCGCCCGCATGCCAGACGAGGCGCCCCGGTGCTCGGGCGGTACCGAGTTCATGATCGAGGCCGTGTTGGGCGAGGCAAAGGCGCCCATGCCGATCCCGAGCATGAGCAGGAGCAGCGCGAAGGGGACGTAGTCGAAGTCGGCCGGAAGCGCGAGAAAACCCACGAAGGCCGCGGCCGTGATCAACATGCCGCCGGTCGAGAAGTAGCGAGCGCCATATCGATCGGACAGCGCGCCGCTCAACGGCCCGGCGATCAGGAACCCGGCGGTCATCGGGAGCATATACAAAGCCGCCCACAATGGAGCCTGCTCGAAGGAGTAACCGTGGAGAGGCAGCCAGATTCCCTGCAGCCAGACGATGAGGATCAGCTGGAGACCGCCGCGGGCCAGAGACGACAGAAAGCCCGCGATGTTGCCGGCCGCGAACATGCGGATGCGGAAGAGCTCGAGGCGGAACATCGGATCGGACACGCGCCGCTCGACGGCGACGAACACGGCCAGGAGGACGAGGCCGCCCGCAAGCTCCCCGATCACCCACGGGTTGCCCCAGCCCATGCTCGCGCCGCCGTAAGGCTGGATGGCGTATGTGAAACCAACCAGGACGAGCGTGAGCCCGACGGCGAACAGCACGTTGCCCGGAATGTCGAGTTGCTGGTGGGCGCGGATCGTGGCCGTCTCGTGGAGCATCAGATATGCCCACACCGTGCCGAAGAGTCCGAACGGCACGCTCATGAGGAAGACCGCGCGCCAGTCGACCGCCGCCAGCAGGCCGCCCAGGAGGAGCCCGCCGAAGGTGCCCGCGAGCATGCCGATCTGGTTCATGCCCATCGCCAGCCCGCGTTTGTCGGGCGGGAAGGCGTCGGTCAGGATGGCTGCCGAGTTCGCGAAGAGGAAGGCGCTCCCCACTCCCTGGACGATTCGGAAGACGATCAGCTGGACGGCGGCGGCGTTGCCCTGGCCCTGCACGAAGAAGCACAGGATCGATCCGACCGTGAACACCGCGAAGCCCGCGTTGTAGAGACGAACGCGGCCGTACATGTCGGAAATCCGTCCCGCGCTGACGAGCAGCGTCGCGGTCACGAGCGTGTACCCGACGAGCATCCAGAGCAGGTAGTCCGACTCGCCCGACGCGAGCGGATCCACACCGATGCCCCGGAAGATGGCCGGCAGCGCGATGAGCACCACGCTGCCGTTGAGTCCGGCCATGAAGACGCCCAGCGTCGTGTTGGAGAGCGCGATCCAGCGGTAGTCGATGTGGGCGAGGCGGCGGGGACGGTTGGCCGGCGTCATCGGGTAACTTCGGCTTCGGCGGCCGACCGGGGCTGGGACGGACGTGCCCAAGATCGCCCTGGCGCTGGCCGCCTCGCGTAATCCATGACCACGTCATGCACTCCCAATTCGGGGCGAACTTCGACGGCCGGAGTATCTCAGAGTGGGACTGAAGGCGTGTGGCGCCCCACGCTTCGACTGCCACTCGTATGGTGAGTGCCGCCATCCTCGCCGGCGCACGGGTAGGTTTGGCCGGGAGTGTGCCCGGTAGGAGATCCCCGGTGGACTTCTTGATGCGCAAGATGACCGGAATCGCGGGCCCCGTTAAGAACGGCGCGCCCGGCGGCGCCCTGATCGAAAGCATCGCCGACACGGGCACGACGATCTCGTCGCCGTCGGTTGGGCCCGAGGCGCCCGTTTACCAGCTGGGTCTGCAGGTCACTCCCATCGGTGGCGCCGGCGCCCCGTATCAGGTCACGATCAAGGCGGTGATTCCGCGGCTGTACATCCCGATGGTTCTGCCCGGCGCGCGCCTGGGCGTCATGGTCGATCCGCTGAACCCTATGAACGCATCGCCCGACTTCAGCCGCATCGGCGGCGCCGCGCCCGCAGCGCCTGTCGCGCCCGGCGGCTTCAACATGGACTTCGATGCCAGCGGACGGCTGGCGGCCGGCGAAGTGGCCGCGGTGGCGAGCGGCGTCCGGAGCGGCGCGGTCAACACGATCAAGGGCAGCGCCGATCAGCTCCTGGCCACCGGCACGCATGGCACTGCAGTCATCACCACGGCCATGCCCCTCGGCAAGACCGTTCGAGACCTCAATCCCGCGGCCGATCCGTCACGTCTCAACGACCCGGTGTGGGTCTTCACAGTCGAAGTCACGGTGGCCGGAGAGGCGCCGTTCCCCGCGGTCTTCGGCCATCGCGTGCCCCTGGCGAAACTGGCGTCTGTGGCGCTGGGAGTGAAGCTGGCGATCGCTGTCAACATGGCGAACCGGAACCAGGAAGTCGCCATCGACTGGGACAAGTCGCCCATCGCCTGAGGAGCGGCGGCCGTCGGGTGCGGAGTGCCGGCCCGGCGCGGAGTGTCGGCCGAGCGCTCGGTCGCCGTGGCTTGACGGGAGTCGATCCTGGCCTGACCATCGCGCCCATGCCCGCCCACGTCGCGACCGCCGATGTTTGACTCTCTGCTCGTAATCATCGTGGCCGGACTCGTCGGGCCGCTCCTGGCGGCCGGGCGACGGCCCCTCATCCCCGCCGTGATCGGGGAGTTGATCGCCGGCATTGCGTTCGGTCGTACAGGCCTCGGCCTGATCGATCCAACGACCCCCGCCAACGCCCTCCTCTACGGCCTCGGCTTCGCGATGCTCATGATGGTTGCCGGTTCCCGCGTGGATCTTGACTCGCCAGGCCTCCGGGCAGGGGTTCGTGGCGGTGTCATCGCGGCCGTCGTGGTGGCCCTCTTGTCGTTGCCGGTCGGGCTGGCCATAGGGGTGGCCATCGAGCCCGGCGCCCCTTCTCTCCTCTTCCCGGTCCTTCTCGCCGGAAGCTCGGCCGCCGTTGCCTTCCCGATCCTCGAAGAGCGTGGCCTGATCGGGCCCGGAGTTGGGCTGCTGCTCGTCTGGATCCCCCTGGCCGACGCGATCACGGTTCTCCTGATGCCCCTGACTCTGATAGGCACGGAGAAGGTGCCGGCGGCGCTTGGCGGCGACGCGCTGATCGTCGCCTGTACGGTTGGGGCGCTGTGGTTCGGCCAGCGGGTGAGCCGCTCGCCGCGGGCCATGATCCTGCGGGACCGCTCGCAGACACGAGGCTGGGCCCTTCAGCTGCGGGTGACACTTCTGATCCTCGTCGTCCTCTCGCTCATCGCGACCCGCTCTGGGGGCTCCACCCTCCTCGCGGGCTTCGGGGCGGGGCTCATCCTCGCCCGGCTCCGCGAACCGGCCCGCCTCGAGGTGCAGCTCTCGGGCATAGCCGAGGGGTTCTTCGTCCCGGCTTTCTTCGTGCTCCTCGGCTCCCAGCTCGACCTGCGGTCGCTCGCCGGCGACCCGTCGGCCATCATGCTTGCCGTCGCGATGGCCGCGGGCGGTCTGGCGATTCATCTGGCCGCAAGCCGTGTTGTGGCGCCGCCCCCGTGGAGCGGATTCGGCCTGGCCGCGGCTGCCCAGCTGGGTCTGCCGGCCGCGGCCGCATCGCTCGGCCTGGGAACCGGCGCGCTCTCACCGGCCGTCGCGGCCGCGATCATGCTGTCCGGCTGTCTCACCGTCTTACCCGTGTCGATCGGCACGCGCCGGCTGGCAGACGCACTCGCCGCCCCTCCCTCGGGAGCCGCCGGCGTCGGACCCGCGGCGACCGAAAACGCGCCGGCCCGATGAAGCCTGAGGTACCAGAGCCTCCCGGTCCTAGACTTGAGTGGGCGGCCCGCAGCCGCTTCGCACGGTCGGCAGCTGCCGGCACTCCCACCTCTTGAGCACACGGAGGCATCGGCCGATGGAGCTCGACGGCGCGGTCGTCATCGTCACGGGGTCCTCGTCGGGCATCGGTGCCGCCACTGCTCGATTGGCGGCCGGTCGCGGCGCCAGGGTGGTGCTGGCCGCGCGCCGCAGCGCGCGAATCGAGGCCCTGGCCCGCGATCTGCCGGACGCGCTCGCGGTGCCGACCGATCTTCGGGACCCGACCCAGATCGTCCGGCTGGTAAACGCCACCCTGGATCGTTTCGGACGGGTCGATGTGCTCGTCAACAACGCCGGACAGGGCCTCCACGTGCCGGTCGAGCAGGTCCGGATCGAAGACCTGATGGCCATCACCGAGCTCAACTTCTACGCGCCTCTTCTCGCGATGCAGGCGGTTATCCCGCCGATGCGCAAGCAGGGCGGCGGTGCCATCGTCAACGTCAGCTCGATGACGTCTCGCATGGTCCTGCCCGGCGTGGGCGGCTACTCGGCCACGAAGGCGGCGCTCAACTTGCTCTCGCAGGTCGCCAGACGCGAGCTCGCGCCCGACGGCATCGTGGTGTCGGTCGTGTACCCGGCGGTGACCGCCACGGAGTTCCACCAGTCGCTGGCCGCGGGCGGCCGTGTAGGCGGAGGATCGTGGGCGCCCAAGCCGCACTCGGCGGAGTATGTAGCCGAGGCGATCCTCGGCGTGATCGGGTCGGGGGAGGAGGAGGTCCTGCTGACGCAGGGCTGGGACGGGGGCGCCGTCTGATCTACGGCGCGGCGCTGGCCAGTCGGCTTCGACCGTGCCTACCCTTTGAGGAAGACGCCAGGAGTGATGTGGGAGGGACTTCACGACTACCTTCGGCGGCAACGAGCCAGCCGAGTCCGGCCAGACTCCGATACCGGATATTGCGTCCGCGCCACCGCCCGCCCAGGTGGCCGATGCGGCTGAGCGCCACGGCGGACACCGCCGGATACCCCGGAGACTGGCTGTGCCGGCGGCGGCGGTCGCAGCGCTCGCGATTGTCGGACTGCTCGGCGCGGGGCTCGGCTTTTGGCCGGGCGCGGGAGGTACCCGCATCGCGCCGGTCACACTGGGCTGGGACGGCATTCCCAACCAGATCGACGGTCAGCGCGTCTACCGCACGGCGGACCAGGCGGAGTGGCAAGACCTGAGCGGCAGTTTCCTCGTGGGCGGGTGGCCGGACTTCTACGCGATGGGTTACTTCCCGGGCGCGTTCAGTTCGGGCGGGACGGCGACCACGCGGCCGGCATGTCCCGAAGTCGTGGCCACGGTCGGCGCTCCAGCGCCTACTTGCTACTTGGGCCCGCGCTGCTCGTAGCGCCGCTGCTCCTCGACGGTGCGCTCGGCCAGGGGTTCTGCCTCGAGACGATCGTCCGGGATCGACGCTCCGCTGTCCACCGATCGGCCGTAGGTGCCGAGCGCGATGCGCTCCTCGGCGCGCCCGACGGCGATGAGCTGCTCGCGGAGGTCTGCCGCGAGGGCAACGGTGATCGATTCCGTGCCGAGAGCGCTGCCGGCGTCTTCGTACTCTCCGGTCTGCTGGCGCTGGAGCGATCCTTCGTCATGGATCTCACTGTTCAGCCCGGCGAGCGCGGCTTCGACGCGCGATCGCTCGCCGGCCACGAGTTCACGGGCTCGTCGCTCATTCACGTTCACCTCCTGGCCGGCCCACCCGGCTGCTCGCCTGGCTCCGGCCTGATGATGCGCCGATTCGGCGACGGTTGAGCCCGGATATCGCATGAGATTCCCCTGGCAGTGTGCAGTCGGAGTGCCGAGCAGTCATTACGCTCGGTCATGTGTCGGTCGCCCGGCGCGGCCGCGGACGGCCTTCGGCCGAGCCGAGCCGACCCTACGCGCCTGTGGCGGCCCCGAAGCGGAGTCGCGGCTCGAAACACTGCAGAGTCAGCGCCTGCCGCGGCCCAGACCCACGGGCAGCCGCACAAACCCTGGTCCGTCGCGATGCGCACGTCACGTCCGTGTCCGGACAGCGCAGTCTCGTCTGGCTGGGCGAAGCTCAGCGGCGCAGACGTTCGTCCCCGTCCGCCCCGCCGTCCCAGCCCTGGTTCGAGAACGTGGGGATGAACCGGTAGCCCTTGCCCGGGACGGTGGCGATGAAACGCGGATCCCGATAGCCGTTCTGCAGCTTGATGCGCAGCGACCTGATGTGGCGATCCACGATGTTGCTCTCGGCCACGAAGTCGGTGCCCCAGATGGTGTCGAGGACTTCCTCTCTCGTCACGACCTGCCCGCTCCGGCTGGCAAGGAGGTACAGCAGGCTCTGCTCGATGCCGCTCAGGTGGACGACCGAGTCACCGGCGCGTACCTGGCGGTTGAGGATGTCGACCTCGATCTCGCCGAGCTTGATCGTCGGAACGATCGGCCGATTGGTCCCCGTCGCCCGGCGGGTGATGACGATCGACCGGGCGAGCAGCTCCTCTGGCGAGAAGGGCACCGTCAGGATGTCGTCGACGCCGAGATCGAAGGCCTTGAGCTTGGTCGCCAGGTCGCCGCGGCGGGTGAGACCCAGGACCGGCGTGACGCTTCGCCGCAGCGTGTTCGAGGCGCCGAGGCGCGCGAGCAGGGCGGTGCTGTCGTCGTGGTCCATGTCGACCACGGTCATGTGGGGCTGCCACTCGGCCAGAATCACCTCTGCCTCGGCCAGGCTGTGCGCAGCCCGAACGACAAAGAGACCGTGATTGAGTGTCAGCTCGATGAGGTCCACGATCAGTTGCTTATCGTGGAGCACCAGGGCGCGGTGGGCCTCGAATTGGGGAGCGCTCGCGCGGCTATCAGTCACGGTCCATCCTCGTAGCGCACCGCACCGGCGGGTGCGCTATCGGATTCTACTTCTGCCGTGTGCCGATAGGGTCAGCTGCTTTCGAGAGCCCGGCGACGTGCCCGTGGCACCCTCGCGCGGCCGGACGACCAACGGTCAGGCTCAATCGGTCCCGGCCCGGCTCAATGCCCCTTGGCCGGTGCCGACACTGGCGCGTTGGGTTCGGGCACGATGAGGACCGAACACGGCGCGTGATACAAGACGGCGCGAGCCACGCTTCCAACGAGCAACGGCCCAAGGCCGCTCCGGCCGTGCGAGCCAACGACGATGAGGTCTGCGTCCCAGTTCACGGCCGCTTCGACGAGCCGGTGTGCGGGGCTGCCGTCTTCCACGCCGCTCTCGGTCTGGAGGCCGGCTTTGTGCAATCGGGCCGCAGTCTCCCCGGCGAGGGCTTCGTGCTGCTCATGCAGTTTGGCGGCACTGGTCGCGTGCGCTTCCCGGAGAGCGTCGCCGCGCAGCCAGGGATTCCACTGTGGGTCGATGTCGGCGATGCTGAGGACCCGGACGCACGCCCCGTGGAGAACCGACCAGCGACGAATGGTGTCCGCGGCCGCTGCGGCACTGGGAGAGCCGTCCTCGCCGAGCAGGATGCGGGCGATGCGATCTCGCCGGGCGACGAGAACCGGTATGAGGCTGTGGTCGACGATCTCGGCGGAGACAGAACCCAGGACGGCCGACTCGAACGGTCCGCGGCCGCGGTTGCCCAGAACGATGAGATCGGCGTGAAACGCTGACGCTTGATCGAGAAGAGCGGTCGCGGCTCGCTCGCGCAGGACTTGCGTCTCGACCGTGAGGTCCGGCGTCGCGAATCGCCGGGCGACCTGGATGACCATCCGCCGCGCTTCGGCCTCCATCGCGTTCTCGGTCTCCTGGATCACGTCGGCCGCCATGACCATGCCCGGCATCTCGAAGAGGGCCGCGGATCCGGGATAGGCGGTCAGGACCTCAATCGTGCTGCCGATAGGCCAGGCCAGATTCGCCACCAGAGCCGCCGCGCGGTCGGATGACGTGGAGCCGTCGACCCCCAGGAGAACGCGCATCTGGAACTCCTTCAACCCCGTCGTATACGGAACGCCCAGCGGTCGGCGGCCTCAGTCGGCCTCGAGGGCGGCGTTGATCTCCTTGGTGGCCTCATCGGAGAGGGAAGTCTTGAGGACCTGGCCACCCAGCGGGGCCAGGGCGGCGAGGGCCTTGTCTTCGGTCCACTTCTTGACGAAGAGGACGAGGGCAGCGGTGCCGGGCTTGAGGACGTCCTGGGATCGCTGGCGGAAGTCGTCCTTGATGCCCCAGCCGGTCAGGGTGCCCATGACGGCGCCCATGATGCCGCCGAGGATCAGGCCACCCACGGGGATCAGGAAGAGCAGGCCGAAGAGCAGACCGAAGAAGCCTCCCATCATGGCGCCCGAAGTGGTGGCCCCGGTCTTGGTGACCATCTTGGCCTTGCCGTCGGCGTCCTTGGCCACGACGGCGGCTCCGGCAACCTGCATGATCAGGTCGTGCTGGAGCTGGACCACGACCTCGTAGGCCTTCTCCGCGGTGGCCTCATCGGGGTAGCCGATGACGACAAGATCCACGCCATCTGTCACGGAGTCTCTCCATCCTGGTGTTGCGCCGGCCTGCCGATTCTCGGCTGTCGAAGTGCGAACCTCTCGGCGGCTCGGGTGACCGATGCAGAGACTCGCGACATGCCATTCGCTCCAGCAGTCTGCAGTCCGAGAGCCGCGTCGTCATGACAGCTCGTCATCTGAGCCGGCGCCCGGGCAGCAGTCCGGCGTTCCCATCAGCGCCTGGCCGTGAAGCGGAATCGGGCAGTTTCAGGGCGGGCTCGCGACCACGCGCCCGCCGCCCGGGAACACTCAGTGGCGTCGCGCCGTCTTGGTGCGGCCGCTGGCGGGTCGGCTCAAGCGTCCACGGCCATCGGTCCGGCGACTGCACCCGCCGCTTCCGGGACGACCTCGGCCGTATGCGGCCTCAGCAGCGTCGTAACCCGGAGCAGCTCGTCGAGCATCGCGTCGGCCGCGCGGGCCATGGCATCGTTGGGACGGACCTGGCCGGACTCGTCGATGAACTGGCTGAAGAAGGGGATGTTCACCGATTCGACGACCGGGACCATCTTGAGAGCCGTGACAACCTGCTTGAGCTGCTGGACGGCGCGCGTGCCCGCCGCCACGCCGCCGTAGCTCACGAAGCCGACGGCCTTGTTCGCCCACTCCTCGGACAAATAGTCGATGGCGTTCTTGAGTGCCGCGCTGTAGCCGAAGTTGTACTCGGGCGTCACGAAAACGAACGCGTCGACACGCTCGATCTTGCGGCTCCAGTCGATAGTGTGCTGGTGCACGTATTGGTGGAGTCGAGGGTGATTCGGTTCATCGAGCAGAGGCAGGTTCACCCGCGCCAGGTCGATCAGCTCGATGGCGAAGCCGGAATGAGCCGCCGCGCGGCCCCGGAACCACTCCGCGAACTTGGGGCCGATGCGTCCCGGGCGCGTGCTACCGATGACGATCGCAAGAGTTGGCTGTGGCATCGCGAGCCTCCATCCCCGTATCGATGCTCGAGGCGTCAATATGGGCCTCGACCTTCGAGCGCTCCGGATGGGCCTCGTCGAAGTCCAGCGCCACCGCGAACTTGCGGAACTGACCGCGA
>Ga0182011_10000184_pt1 | contig 52519 bp, 51 predicted proteins | sample 711E1DmetaG_FD_120481 | JGI IMG/M metagenome (GOLD analysis project Ga0182011, IMG submission 120481) | Permafrost microbial communities from Stordalen Mire, Sweden - 711E1D metaG | ecosystem: Environmental > Terrestrial > Soil > Wetlands > Permafrost | place: Sweden: Stordalen | collected...
CTCGGCTGGCAACATACTGACTCTTGGATTTCACAGAGGAATACGCGCCAAGTGGATCGTGTACTCTCGACTCATCTTCTGGCATTTTCAGCCGGAAGATATCCATACCTGATCAGGACTGATGCTCCCGAAAAAAGTCAGTTTTCGTTTCTCTCTGTCATACCCTCTCAGGATGGAATCCAGTTATTTTAAGTCGTTATGGACTCTCGCTCCCACGGGAGCAGCAAAATTCTGGACTTCTTTACAAACTCATCCGTCTATAAAGCAGCAAAAGGGTTTCCCTCCATTTTTTTCTTGACATTGATTCATAATTTCATTACTTTCCCATATGTTCATGCGATGAACAGATGGGGGTTTTGATGCCTAATCACCTGAAAACCGATCTCGCAACGGAAGAAGCCTTGAAGATACTCCGGGAAATCGATTCCAATCCGGAGATGACCCAGCGGGAGATGTCATCGCGCTTGGGATTGAGCCTGGGAAAAATCAATTTCCTCGTCAAAGCCCTTATCGACAAGGGCTTGATCAAATCAGAGAACTTCAAAAATTCCAAAAACAAAAGTGCCTATCTGTATTTCCTGACCCCCCGCGGCTTTGAGGAAAAGACGAAGGCCACATACCACTTTTTAAGAAGAAAGATGGATGATTACGAAAAACTGGAAGTAGAGATCAGGCAGTTGAAAAGGGAAGCCGGTGTTGTGGATACCCCTGCCGAAATGCAGGAAAACATCCCGTCATAGGACGGGTAGATATATTTGTAAGTATTAATAGCTTGTTAAAAGTCAAAGACATCCTCTCTCCTTAATCCCCTCCCGAGGAAGTGGAGGATAGTCTTTTTACAAGAACATCAGTGCCCGTTATTACAGTAAATATATTTTTAGGGATGCCTTCTGATGTAATCCAGAGGGCGGAGCTGTAGCATAGAACCCCCTTTTTCCTGTCGACGTGATGCCTGAATACGAAAAAGAATTAAAGCCCTACATACAGATCAAGCCTGTAAAAGGCTGGCAGCTCATTGATTTCAAAGAGCTCAGCAAATACCGGGACCTCTTCTATTTTCTTGTAACCAGAGATATCAAGGTCAAATATAAGCAAACGGTTCTGGGAGGGCTGTGGGCTATTATAAGACCTTTTTTCATGATGGTCGTCTTCACGTTGTTTTTCGGGAAACTGGCCAAGATCCCTTCCGACGGCATCCCTTATCCCATCTTCAGCTACACGGCCATGGTGGCATGGATGTACTTCTCGACATCTATTGCCGATTCCGCAAACAGCCTCATCGGGGAAGCAAATCTTATATCCAAGGTTTATTTCCCAAGGGTCATTGTGCCCCTGTCGCCGGTTTTGGCAGGACTGCTGGACTTCTGCATCGCCTTTATCGTGCTCATCGGCATGATGGTCTACTACCAGTTATATCCGAATATTATGATTGTATTTTTACCGTTGCTGATGCTCCTGATGATTCTCACGGCAAGTGGCGTGGGGATGTTTCTGGCAGCACTCAATGCCAAATACCGGGATATCCGGTATACCGTCCCGTTTATCATACAGTTGTGGATGTTTGCTTCTCCCGTGGTCTATCCCGCTTCACTGGTGCCCGGAAAATATCGATTCCTGTATGCGTTGAATCCCATGGTAGGTGTTATCGAAGGGTTCAGGGCAGTGCTCTTGGGAACAGTTGCGTTTCCAACACAAATGATTGCGATTTCTGCCCTCGTCAGTGTCGTCCTTTTTGTATTCGGGTTGTTTTACTTTAAGCAGATGGAACGATATTTTGCGGATGTCGTATAAGAGTTTATCCTTTTTTTCCTGTTGGTGAATCGAATCCATGAGTGAAACAATTGTCAGCGTTGAGAAGCTGTCCAAAAGATATCGTATTGGTGCACGGGAACAGGGATATCGGACGTTTCGCGAGGCCATCATAGACGGCTTGATGGGTCCCGTAAGAAATTTCAAACGCCTCAGGAAACTTACAAATTTTAATGATACGAAACAGAATCAAATCGCAGGATCATCTTTAGCCGACCCGGACGTGGATAATACCCCGGATGATGTCATCTGGGCATTGAAGGACATATCCTTTGAAGTGAAGCGAGGCGAGGTGGTGGGCATTATCGGCCGCAACGGAGCAGGAAAAAGCACCCTGCTTAAGATTCTTTCGAGGATAACAGAGCCGACGGCGGGTGTTGTCAGTTTATATGGAAGGATATCCAGCTTGCTGGAGGTTGGAACAGGATTTCATCCTGAATTGACCGGTAGAGAAAACATTTTTTTAAACGGTGCCATTCTAGGTATGCGCAAGGTGGAGATAGAAAGGAAGTTTGACGAAATTGTGGCCTTTGCCGATATCGAAAAATTTATCGACACACCGGTAAAGCGCTATTCAAGCGGCATGTATGTGCGCCTGGCTTTTGCCGTTGCTGCCAACCTAGAGCCAGAAATTCTGATCGTTGATGAAGTGCTGGCCGTGGGTGACGTGGCGTTTCAGAAAAAATGCATGGGAAAGATGAGTGACGTTGCCAAGGAGGGACGTACAGTCCTGCTGGTCAGCCATAATATGGCCGCAATAAGAAATTTATGTTCTAGATCCATTCTCCTTGATGAAGGGAATATGATTATAGATGATTCGACTGCTCGAGTAATTGATCATTACCTCAGTCATAAAACTCTGGAAAAAGCGGTTGTATCGAAAGCTGAAATTGAGACTCGCATGGAAGGGGTTATTTTAAAAAATGACCCTCATGTAAGATGTGCTGAAATTGCATTAATAGATCAAACGGGGGAGCCAAAGCTTACCTTTTACTCGAATGAACCGATTTTTATAAAAATCAAACTCCAATGTCTTAAGGCAGTTTATAATTTAGGAGCGATTTTGCATTTGACAGACGAGAAAGACAACTTGTTACTCTTGACGCAAAATATCGACGATCCCGATATGATGGACGGCTATAACCGTCTTGATGAAGGAATTTATGAATTTATTTGTGAGATTCCACCCAATCTTTTCGGAAGCAAGAAATTTTACCTTACATTGAATTTGGAGTTTCCCAAGAAAGAGCATCTGGTTATTCCAAAAATCATTGGTTTTGAGGTTAAATTTAATGGTTATAATGGTATCCATCACGACTATCCCTTCTTCTTTCGGCCACAGTTCAAGTGGCGAATGCAGAAATTAAATTGAAACAGAGGTAAATAAAATGCTGAATAATAAAGTCATATTAATAACTGGTGGAACTGGATCTTTTGGTAGAAAATGTACCGAGATTATCTTAGAAAAATATAAACCTAAGCGGCTTATTATATATAGTCGAGACGAGCTAAAACAATTTGAAATGGCACAGCAATATCCCGATTCAAAATATGACTGCATGCGTTATTTCATCGGGGATGTTCGTGATATGGAAAGACTGTCCAGAGCGTTTCACGGTGTTGATTATGTGATTCATGCAGCAGCTCTTAAGCAGGTACCGGCTGCCGAATACAATCCCTTCGAAGCCGTTAAAACAAATATTCTTGGAGCTCAAAATATTATTAACGTTGCGATCGACCAAGGTGTGAAAAAGGTCATTGCCCTTAGTACGGATAAAGCGGCAAATCCCATCAATCTATACGGTGCGACGAAACTTTGTTCCGACAAACTCTTCATAGCCGGGAATTCTTATGTCGGGCACGAACATACCATTTTCAGTGTTGTACGCTATGGAAATGTTGTAGGAAGCCGGGGAAGTGTTATTCCATTCTTTCAAAAGTGTAAAGAAGCAGGATGTCTGCCCATTACCGATCCGCGTATGACGCGTTTCTGGATTACACCTGAGCAGGGGGTCAATTTTGTACTGAAGTGCCTTGAAAAAATGGTTGGTGGAGAACTCTTTGTCCCCAAATTGCCGAGCATGAATATAATGGACCTTGCTCGTGTCATCGCGCCGGAATGCCGGACCAAGATTATTGGCATCCGTCCGGGGGAGAAACTGCATGAAGTCATGATCCCAAGAGACGAGGCTACCCGTACCATTGAATTCGAACATCACTACATCATCCAGCCCGATTTCCGGTTCTGGCTGCGCCGCTATAACGGGCAAGGGGGGAGCGCCCTGCCGGAGGATTTCGAGTATAATTCCGGGACCAATCCCTGGCAGCTGACCATCGAGGAGATGCGGGAGATCATCGAGCACATATGATCCCCTACGGTCGACAGAGCATCGACGAAAACGACATCGAGGCCGTAGTAGAAGTCCTTCGCTCCGACTGGCTTACTACGGGCCCCAAGGTGGAAGAATTCGAGAATGCCTTTGCAGCATCCGTCGGGGCGCAGCACGCCGTGGCGGTAAGCAGCGGTACGGCGGCCCTCCATGCAGCCATGTTTGCCCTCGATATCGGGCCGGGTGACGAGGTGATCGTTCCGTCCATGACCTTTGCCGCCTCCGCCAACTGTGTCGTCTTCCAGGGGGGGACGCCCGTATTTGCCGATGTGGATCCCGGTACAATGCTTATTGACCCGGAAAAGGTTGAAGCAAAAATTACTTCAAGGACCAAGGCGATCATTGCCGTTGATTATGCTGGGCAACCTTGCAGGTATGATGATCTGTTGGCGATTGCTGTCCAGCACGGATTGAGACTCGTGGACGACGCCTGTCATGCCCTGGGAGCGACGTATAAGAATCGCCCTGTGGGATCCTTGGCGGGTCTCAATACCTTCAGTTTCCATCCGGTTAAACACATCACAACCGGTGAAGGTGGGATGATTACCACCGATGATTCGAAATTGACCGAGCGTATGCAACTTTTCCGCAATCATGGCATTTCGAGTGACCACCGGGAACGTTTTCTAAAAGGGTCGTGGTTCTATGAGATGGTCGACCTCGGTTATAATTACCGTCTGACGGATTTCCAGTGCGCCCTCGGATTGAGCCAGCTTTCCAAGCTTCCTGGTTGGATTGCCCGGCGTCATGCCATTGCGCGCCTTTATGATGAGGCTTTCACCGGTATAACTGCCATTGCACCGCTCACCTTGAGGCCGGAGGGGACCCATGCCTACCATCTCTATGTGATCCGCCTGGCGGTGGACCGTGATGCTGTTTTCCAAGCCCTGAGGGAGAGAGGGATTCACGTGAACGTCCATTACATTCCCGTCCACTTGCATCCCTACTATCGGAAACGCTTTGGTACGGGGCCAGGCCTATGCCCGATTGCAGAAAAAGGCTATGGGCAGATACTTTCCCTTCCTATATACCCAGGGATGTCCGCCGCGGATGTTGAACGGGTCGTTGGAGCCCTTAAAGAGGTTGTTGATTGTCATGGTTCTTGACGGGGATATTGGAGAACATCTTATTTTGGGAACGGCCCAAATGGGTATGAACTATGGGATTGGCAACCGAACTGGACGTCCATCCGATGAGGAGATCCGTGCCATTGTAGCAGCAGCATGGGGAGCGGGGATCCGCAAGTTTGATACTGCCCAGGCCTATGGCGATAGTGAAATAGTCTTAGGGCAGGCACTCCATTACCTGAAGCTTTCAGAGAAGGCCCGAATCGTGACCAAAATAGATACTCCCGCTGATCTGACCGATAAAAAGAAACTTCGGAAGACAATCACAGAGAGCTTGAATCGTCTTGGTGTTTCCCGATTACATGGTCTCCTGTGGCACCGGGAACAGGTTCTTGATTTACTTTCGGAGGAACTTCAAACCATCATGTCAGATCTCATTGAAGAAGGTATACTGGAACATTGGGGCGTGTCGTTATATACACCGGCCCGTACCCTGCAGGCCATTGATGCGGGGGTTTTTGACCTGCTGCAAGTACCTGCTAATGTCCTGGATCGTCGCTTTGAGACTGTAGGTGTATTTGACAGAGCCGAAGAACGGGGTATGCAGATTCATGTTCGAAGTGTTTTTCTTCAGGGGCTTCTGCTTATGGAAATTGAAGCAATTCCGGAGGCAATGAATTTTTCCCTTCCTGTTTTAAACTTGTTTAAGGAGATCTGTGCAGAAATGGACCGCCCCCGTCACGAGATCGCCCTGCAGTACATAAAGTCGCGGTTCCCCGGAGCAAGCGTCATTATCGGAGCGGAAACCACGCAACAGGTCAGAGAAAATGTCAATGCCTGGTCGGGAATCATGATGGACTCCTGGATGAAGCGGATAGAGGAGGCCTTTGCTGGTGTGGGGGAATCTGTTGTGGATCCGACAAAATGGTCCATGCAATAAGGCGGAGGAAGACAATGAATGATATGGACTGCTCGCAGAAGAAGATCTTTGCCTGTTCCGAGGGCGATCAATATTACCAACGGAATAGAGATAAAATGAACGCGGCGTTGCAATCCTGGGAAAGCGATCCGGTAATCCGTGCGGTTTCAGATCTCGGGTTGCAGCCGAAATCCATATTAGAAATCGGGTGCGGTAATGGTTGGCGCCTTCATGCTCTTGGGAGTTTTTATCATGCTCATTGTTTCGGAATTGATCCATCAGAAAAAGCCGTCAAGGAAGGATCAACTCTGTTTCCTGATTTATCGCTGATACAGGCGACCGCAGATGAAATCCCCTATCCGGATCAGAAGTTTGATCTGGTGGTGATCGGGTTCTGCCTCTATCTATGCGACCGAAAAGATCTTTTTAAAATTACCTGCGAGGTTGATCGCGCCTTGATGAATCGGGGAAAGCTGATCATTCTGGATTTTCACCCCCCCTTTCCTTATCGAAACACCTATAAACACTGCCCTGGGATATTCTGCTTCAAGATGAATTATGCGAATCTTTTTACTTGCAACCCTGCATATGTTCTGGGTTACCAGCATGTATTCGCCAATCCTTCCGAGAAAATCCATTTTCCCGATGAACGCGTTTCCGTCATCGTTCTGAATAAGGATGCCGACGGCGCGTATCCGGACTCTCCCTTTCAGAAGTCATGATATGAAAAGTGTCGCAATCATTCAGGCGCGCATGACTTCCCGCCGGTTGCCGGGAAAAGTAATGATGGATATCTCCGGTAAACCGATGCTGTTTCATGTCGTTAGACGTGTCCGACAGGCAAAGACCATCGATCTGGTCGTGGTGGCCACATCAACCCACCCGGAGGACAATACGATTGAAGAGTTTTGCCGAGGGTTCAACATCCTCTGTTTTCGGGGAAGCCTCGATGATGTCCTGGATCGTTATTTTCAGGCAGCCTGTCAATATGAAGCCGATATTATTGCAAGATTAACGGCGGACTGTCCCCTCTTGGATCATGATGTCATTGATCAGGTGGTGACGGCCTTTCATTCCGGTAACGTGGATTATGCGTCCAATGCTTTGGAGTGTACCTACCCTGACGGATTGGACACGGAGGCTTTTTCCCAAAATGTATTGGAAGATGCCTGGCGAAACGCCAAACTAACATCCGAGCGGGAACACGTCACCGCCTATATCTATAATCATCCGGAAAAGTTTCGCATTGCGAAAATAAAACATACCCAGGATCTCTCAATGCTTCGCTGGACCGTTGATGAACCGGGTGATCTGGCATTTGTCCGTTCCGTATTCCAGCATATGGGATCATCGGATTTCGGGATGACGGATGTGATCGATTTGTTACAGCGGCATCCGGAACTCGGTCAGTTAAACAGCCATTTCAGGCGCAATGAAGGATATCTGAAATCTCTCGCAGAAGACAGTTTGATCGATCAAGAAAGGCATAAATAATGGGTAAAGGACAAAAACTGTATTCTCTTGCCAAGACGAAAATTCCCGGCGGCACACAGCTTCTATCAAAGCGGCCGGAAATGTTTCTGCCGGAGAATTGGCCCAGCTATTTTTCCAGAGCTAAAGGCGTTGAGGTTTGGGATCTGGACGAGAATCGGTATATCGACATGAGCATCAATGGAGTCGGGTCTTGTATTTTAGGAGTGGGTGACCCCGATGTGGATGCTGCTGTCAGGGAGGCTATTACGGCAGGAACGATGTCCACACTCAATAGCCCAGAGGAACCTGAACTGGCCGATCTGCTGTGTGAGCTTCATCCCTGGGCGGAGATGGTGAGGTTTACGAGAGGAGGTGGAGAGGCCATGGCTGTGGCTGTCCGGATCGCACGGGCGCACACAGGCAAAGAAATTGTTGCGTTTTGTGGCTATCACGGATGGCATGATTGGTATCTGTCAGCTAATTTAAATGAAGAGAGCGCCCTTGATGGACACCTCCTTCCGGGTCTTGAACCTGCGGGGGTGCCTCGGGGACTTCTGGGCACGGCATTACCGTTTCAATATAACCATGTTGAGGAACTTCAGGAGATTGTTTTAAAGAATCGAGATAAGATAGCTGCCGTTGTGATGGAACCAATCCGGGATCAGAATCCGGTGCCCGGTTTTATTGAAGGGATTCATGGGATCGTCAAAGAAACGGGAGCCGTCTTGATTATCGATGAAGTATCTGCGGGATTTCGTCTTAACACGGGTGGCGCCCATCTCCTTTATGGATTCGAACCGGATATAGCCGTATTTGCCAAGGCCATGAGCAATGGTTATCCCATGGCAGCCATCATCGGAAAGGGGCATGTGATGGATGCGGCACAGAAAACGTTTATCAGCAGCACTTACTGGACAGACAGGATCGGTCCCGTGGCTGCTTTGGCAACGATCCATAAGCATCGTCGTCTGGAGGTGGCAAAACGGCTTATAGCCGTGGGACAACGTATTCAGGAGGGATGGCGGGAAGCGGCCCATCAAGCAGAATTGGCGATTGATGTCGGTGGAATTCCCCCTCTGTCGCATTTCAATCTTATCGGAAATGACGCGCAGGCCACTCATACACTTTTTACGCAACTGATGCTTGAACGGGGATTCCTGGCCGGCAGGGCGTTTTATTCCACTTATGCCCATCAGAACGAACACATTGAAACTTACCTGGATGCCGTGAAAGATGTGTTCGGCATTATTGCGGACGCGATGAAGCAGGGGGTTGTTCAAACGATGCTCAAGGGACCGATAGCACATAGCGGCTTTCGGCGTCTTGCATGAAAGATTTGTTGATCCGCGCTGATGCAACGAGACAAGCCGGTATGGGACATGTAATGCGTTGCCTGGCTCTTGCCCAGGCTTGGCGGAATCAAGGAGGAAGAGCCCTATTTCTGGGTCATTGTGAGGGTGAGCAGTTGCAAAGTCGGATCTCATCCGATGGCTTCGATATAATTCCCCTCAAGCAGAGGCATCCCGATCCCGTTGATTTGAAAACAACGATTGGCATCCTCCATAAACTAAATGCTGGAACCACAAAACGCGATACCTGGCTGGTTGCCGACGGCTACCATTTTGATGATGCCTATCAAAAAGGGATCAAAGACGCTGGCTATTCCCTGTTGTTGATTGATGACTATGGTCAGTCAGGCCATTGTTGTTCGGATATCATTTTGAATCAGAATATTTTGGCGGACAGTTCTTTTTATCCAAACCGCAATCCCGAAACACAACTTCTTCTCGGCCCTTCTTATACGCTTATACGGGGAGAATTCAAACCATGGAGGAAAGCACCGCGGCAAATTCCAGATGTGGCCCATAAGATTCTCGTTACGATGGGTGGTGGTGATCCGGACAACTTGACTCTCAAAGTCTTGCAGGCTTTACAGGAATTAACATTACCGAACATAGAAGTGAAAGTGGTTATTGGGCATACGAACCCCAATAAGCATCTCTTTCAGGAAGAATGCGTTAATGCTGTACATCATATGCAAATTCTGTTTTCCATGAAAGATATGCCGGAACTGATGGCTTGGTCTGACTTGGCGATTATTCAAGCGGGTGGGACATTGTGGGAATTACTTTTTATGGGTTGCGCCGTCATCAGCTATGCAACCACAATGTTTCAAGAGGAGATTCTGAAAACATTGGATCGAATGCATATTGTCAAATATCTTGGATATGTGGATCAAATGGTCCCAACTTCATTACTTTCTTCAATCCATGACCTTTCTTCAAGCAAAGAACATCGGGAGGAGGTCCGTAGATTGGGTATGGACATTGTTGATGGACAGGGCGCCGAGAGGGTGTTGGACCATATGCGTCAAAGGACAATTCCGTAAGTGAATTTGGTCGATGCAGATGGTTGACGTCGCTGTTTCCCTGATCCCTTTTACAAAAGATCATATGAAAAAGACGTTCACCTGGGTGGAGGATCCGGATTTACAGCGATACTTCCTCATGAGAGGTCAGCCGACATGGGAAGGCCACAAGTCCTATATTGATCGGATTTTAAAGGATTCTTCGCAGTGTGTATTTGCCATCATTTATGGGGATCTACATTGCGGTAACTGCGGACTAAAAAATATTGTATCCGGGAAAGAAAGCGAGCTTTGGATTTATATTGGTGATGTTTCCCTGCGAGGAAGGGGTATCGGTCAATTGGCTGTAGGGCTGTTGGTACAAAAAGGATTCGAATTATTCCACCTGGAAATGATTTATGTTCATTTTGGAGATTTCAATGTCGCAGCTCGCCATCTCTATGAAAGGATGGGGTTCGGGCAGGTTCCTCTCAGGGAAAGCACTGATGGACCATGGGTTAATCGGACATGTAAAATCGTTAGAATGGAATTAGAAAGATCTTGATATGAAAGTTGCCATGATGCAACCATCCTTTTTACCATGGCTTGGTTTTTTTGAACTCATGTATCAGTCGGAGCGGTTCATCTTTCTCGATGACTTTCAGTTTTCCGTTCAGAGTTACCATCAGAGAAATCGTCTTTTCTGTAATCGTGGACAGGTTGATTGGTATACCGTACCTATACAAAAAACGAGCTCTTTCAAGTTACCACTGAACAAAGTTAGCATCATGGAGACAATACCCTGGCGGGCAAAAATGTGGAAACGGATCCAACAAAACTATTCCAAAGCGGCATACTATCATGAAATTGCTCCGTTAATAGAGAAATGGCTACTTTCCACTGCACGTTCTCTGACTGAAAATAATCTGAATTTTATTATGACTGTATGCCACATTTTAAATTTAAAACGTGATTGCCGTTTTAGTTCACAGTTACCATCCAAAGGTCAGAGATCAGAACGTGTCCTGGAACTGCTCCTATGGTGTGAAGCGGACTGTTATTATTGTGCAAGAGGTTCTTTTGATTACATGTTGGAGGATGGGCTATTTCCGGCGGAAACCGTCGATATCCGTTTTCAGGATTTTAGACCGAAAGCGTATCCACAAGTGGGAAGCAAGGAGTCCTTTTTCCCCTACCTGTCTGTGCTTGATGCTCTAATGAATGTGGGGCCGAACCGGACCATGGAACTAATCGTGAATGGAACAGAGAAGTGGCCGTGTTGGGATGAAATGGTTGCAGAACGATCTTTGAAACAGAATAGTTCTATAGAAGATGCAACCGTGGAGGGGATTGATGGATAATCATTTCATGATAGGGCAGAGACGGGTTGGAATCGATCAGCCCGTATACATCGTTGCCGAGATATCGGCCAATCATAATCAGGATTTCCAACAGGCTGTCCGCATGATCCAGACGGCAAAAGATGCCGGGGCCGATGCGGTCAAACTTCAGACCTACACACCTGATACAATTACGATTGACTGTGATAATGAATACTTTCAGATTAAAGGAACGATCTGGGAAGGCCGAAGGCTTTACGACCTTTATGGCGAAGCTTATATGCCATGGGAGTGGCAACCGGAACTCAAACAAATCGCTGATCAATTGGACATGGCGCTCTTTTCCACGCCCTTCGATGAGACAGCCGTTGATTTCTTGGAAAAGATGGATATTCCCGCCTTCAAAATCGCCTCCTGCGAATTGATCGATTTACCTCTTGTCCGCAGGGTAGCCCGGACGGGGAAGCCGGTCATCCTGTCAACGGGTATGGCTACACTGTCGGAAATCGACGATGCCGTGCGGATGGTTCGGGAAACAGGCAACAACCAGATCGCCCTCCTGAAATGCACTAGTTCCTATCCAGCGACTCCCGAGGAAATGAATCTTAGGACCATCCCCCACCTATCGCAGGCTTTTGGTTTGCCCGTAGGCCTTTCGGATCACACCTTGGGCATTCCTATTGCGATTGCAGCGGTGACCCTGGGCGCCTGTATCGTGGAAAAGCATTTTACCCTGTCACGTTCGATTTCCGGACCAGACAGTGCCTTCTCTTTAGAGCCGCATGAATTCAAGGCTATGGTTGATTCCATCCGCATGGTTGAAAAAGCATTTGGGGCTGTTTCATATAAGCCAACGGATCATGAGGCCATGAGCCGGGTTTTTCGTCGATCCCTTTTTGTCATAAAAGACATGACGGCAGGGGAAGTGATCACGCATGAGAATGTACGTAGTATCCGCCCCGGACATGGTTTGCATCCGCGTTACATAGAGACGGTCTATGGCCGCAGGGCTAAGCGTGCGATTAATCGTGGCACCCCTTTAAGTTGGGATCTGCTTTCCTAATGAGTCAAGACTTGTAAAATCAGAGGCCGAATTGCAAAAGATTGTTGCCACCATTGAAGCAAGAATGGCATCCTCGCGATTGCCGGGCAAAGTTCTACTGCCGGCCGGTGGAAAACCCATGTTAAAGCACCTTGTCAATCGATTGCGGCAGGTTAAATCCATTCGGGATGTTGTCCTTGCAACGACGGTTAATAGAATAGATGATTGTCTGGAGGATTTTGCTAGACATGAAGATATTTCATGCTTTCGGGGCAGCGAAGAAGACGTGATGGGCCGGGTGATTGGTGCTGCGGATTCTGTGAATGCCGGTATTGTCGTTGAAATTACCGGGGACTGTCCGATCATAGACCCTCTGCTTATCGAGCAGACCATTCAGATGTATCTTCACAACCCCTGTGACTTTGCCAGCAATTCTCTCATTCGCAGTTATCCGGATGGGATGGATACTCAGGTCTTTTCCCTGGATACACTCAAGCGTTCTGCCGCCCTGACAAAAGATCCACAGCATCGAGAGCATGTGACGCTCCATATCTGCAAGCATCCGGAGCTCTTCCGACAAGTTTGCCTGATCGCATCTCCCGATTTACATTGGCCGGAATTGGGATTGACCCTTGACGAGAAGAGCGATTATGAACTCCTGAAAAATCTTATTGAGTATTTTGGATCATCCCGACCGTTTTTTGGCTGTAGGGAGGTCATAGATCTTCTTAGAACTAGGCCTGAGTGGTCAGCGATCAATCAAGCAGTGCGACGCAAAGGGGTTTCATGAACAGGATTCTGGCGGCCGTTGTTGGTTTGGGGAAGATAGGGCAGGGGTATGATTACCATCTCTCCGACAATCGCTTGATCTTAACGCATGCCCGAGCCTATGATCAACATGACGGATATGAATTGGTGGCCGCCGTGGATATCGACGAACTCCAGCGGGAGAGATTTACCGCAAGATTCGGCTGTCCTGCTTATGCCAATGTGGAATCCATGATGGCCCGTCATCAACCGGATGTAGTTTCGATCTGCGTCCCCATGGCGCAGCACCTTCGGGTTATGCGGCAAATTATTCCTTTTAAACCCCGAGCCGTTCTATGTGAAAAGCCCATTGCTGCCACCCTGTCCGATGCGGAAAATATGGTTAAGATGGCAGAAGCAATTCATTGTGTCTTGCTTGTCAATTACCTTCGGCGGTTTGAGCCAGGCGTGCTGTCTCTGAGGAAAAGCCTCATGCAGGGCGATGTAGGAAAGATTGAGAAGGGAGTTTGCTGGTATAGCAAAGGCATCCTGAATAACGGCTCCCATTATATTGACCTTCTCAGATTCCTGCTTGGTGAAGTGAATGACCTACGTCTTCTAAATAGGGGACGCTGTGATAATGACTCTGATCCTGAGCCGGATTTCTATTTGCGCTTTGGTCAGGTGCCGGTCTATCTTCTGGCGGTCCGGGAGGAGTGCTTCTCCGTGGGGAGGCTGGAGCTGATGGGGACCGCCGGGCACGTCTTGTACGATGATTTCGGCGAGACCATCCGGATCAGGAAGTCGCACAATGATGAGCTTTTCTCCGGCTACAGGGTGTTGGGCCGTGAGTCGGAAGCCATCCCCACCGATATGAAAAGATATCAATGGCATGTGGCAGATCATCTCTACCGGCATCTGATGACGGGAGAGCCGCTGCCTGCCGACGGCCGATCGGCGTCGGAAACCCTGGCCGTCATAGAAAAAATCAGGCGGTCCTGCAGAGAGGCAAGCCCATGAGTTCGCTCGCCCTGTTGGGGGGAGACCGGGCCATTCCGGCGCCCTTGTTCCGTTACAACACCATCGGTCCGGAAGAACTGGCAGCGGTGCAGGAGGTCATGAAGAGCGGCGTCCTGTCACGTTTCCTCGGCTGTTGGGATCCGGATTTCTACGGAGGCGAGCGGGTGCAGGCCCTGGAGGCGGCCTGGGCGAATCATTTTTCCGTTCGCCACGCCGTGACGGTGAATTCCAACACCTCCGGCCTTATCGCCGCTGTTGGCGCCGTCGGGATCGAGCCAGGTGATGAGGTGATCGTCAGCCCCTGGACCATGAGCGCCTCCGCCACGGCCATCCTGGTCTGGAACGGGATACCGGTGTTTGCCGATATCGAGGAGGAGACCTTTAATCTTGACCCCGTCTCGATCGAGAAAAACATCACCCCCCGGACGAAAGCCCTCATGGTCCCCGACATCTTCGGCCATGCGGCTGACTTGGACGAGATCATGATCCTTGCCGACCGTTACCACCTGAAAGTAATCGAAGACGCCGCACAGGTGCCCGGGGCCCTCTACAAGGGACGCTTCGCAGGCACGATCGGTCACATCGGGGTCTACAGCTTGAATTACCACAAGCACATACACACCGGAGAGGGAGGGGTATGCGTGACCGACGACCCCGTCCTGGCGGAACGTCTGCAGTTGATTCGCAACCATGCCGAGGCCGTAGTGGCCGATAAGGGGGTCGAGGACTTGTCCAACCTGATCGGTTTCAATTTTCGCATGACCGAGATCGAGGCGGCCATCGGCCTGGAGCAGCTGAAAAAACTCCCCGCCTTAGTGGCACAGCGGGCGGCGGCGGCGGATCGTCTCACGGCGGGCCTCTGCGATCTGAAGGGTCTCAAGACCCCCATCGTGAAGACCGGCTGCACCCACGTGTATTACGTCTATCCCCTGGTCTACCTGGCGGTTGAGACGGGCATCCGGCGCAGTGTGATCCTGGAGGCCCTCCAGGCCGAGGGGGTCCCCGTAGCGGGAGGCTACCAAAACCTACACCTCCTGCCAATCTATCAGAAGCGGATCGCCTATGGGAGGAGAGGCTTCCCCTGGTCTGCCGATTTCTACAAGGGACGGGTTTCCTATGCCAAGGGGATCTGCCCGGTAGCCGAATCCCTGCACGACGGCTCGTTTCTCCAGATCGGCCTCTGCGCCTATGCATTTGACGATCATGAGGTGGATCTGGTGATCGATGCCTTCCGCAAGGTCTGGGAACATCTGGAAGATTTGAGGGGGCTATAGCGGATGGCGACGGACGTTCTGATCTTCGTCGAAGATCCCGGCCCGGCCCAATACGCGGCGCCACTCCCCGGCGCCTTGGCCGTCAAGGGGAGGCGGACGGTCGTCTATGCGGCGGGTCTGGCCCGGGATACCCTGAAGCAGCGCAACATCCCCTATCTGGGGGTTGACGTGACCTCGACTCCGGAGTCCATAATCCGGGAGATTCAACCGGGGATTCTGCTGACGGGGACATCGGAGAACCCCGATTCGCTGGGGCTCCGGCTTATTTCGGTGGCTCAGCGGGCTGGCATCCCCACAGCGGCGTTCATCGACGCCGGCGTAAACGCTCCATATCGCTTTCGGGGACGGAGCAGTGAAGCCCTGGCCTATGCCCCGGACTGGATTCTCGTCCCGGATGCTTGGACACAAGACGAATTCGTCCGGATCGGCGCCAGGGCCGACAGGGTCATCGTCTGCGGCCATCCCCAGTACGACCATGTCCTGAACCTGGCCCGGAGATGGACGGTCGCCGACCGGGAGCTGCGGCGGCGGCGATTCCTGCCAGGGCTGACGGAGGGACAGCAGGCTGTCGTCTTCCTGAGTGAGGGATCCGAGCGGCTCCGTCTGCTGTCGCCGGCGCCGGCGCCGGATGAATATTCCCTGCGGGGTCGGGGAGAACGGACTGGAAGGACCGAGATTATCATCGAAGAATTTCTGATGGCGGTAAAGCATCTGCCACGGAGCCCCTACCTGGTCCTGCGCCTGCATCCCAAGGACTGTCGGGACGATTTCAAGACTTATGCGGTGGATTTCGACAGGATCGACCATACGTCGCCTCCCCTGGAACTGGTCTTCTGTGCCGACCTGGTGGTGGGGATGACTTCCATGCTCCTCCTGGAGGCTGTCCTTCTGGGAAGGCGGACCCTTTCGATCGTTCCCCGGACCTCGGAGAGGGACTGGCTACCGACGGTTCGTCTGGGGATCACCCCTTGTGTCATGAATCGCCAAGAATTGGAAGCCAAGCTGGCAGATCTCGTCCGGAATGGCGGTCCTGATCGGCCAGACCAAAGCTCCTTCGTGCTGGAAGGGTCTCTGGCACGCCTCACAGGCTTCGTGGAGAAAATCCTGACCCATGGCTGAAAGACCGGTCCTGCAAACAGCCCGACTGCGGATGGTCCCATTCTCCGAGGCCCATCTGACTACCCGCTACGTGGGCTGGCTCAACGATCCGGAGGTGGTCCGCTACAGCGAACAGCGCCATCAGACCCATACCATCGAGTCCTGCCGCAGCTACTTGCTTTCTTTCTCCGGGACACCCCATTACTTCTGGGCCATTGTCGTAATGAGCGGCTCGCTCGGGCATATCGGCAACATCAATGCCTATGTGGATGAAAAAAACCTCCTGGCGGATGTGGGAATCCTCATCGGGGAAAAGAAGGCCTGGCGCCGGGGCTACGGCCTGGAAGCCTGGCGGGCCGTATGCAGCCATCTCCTGGATGTGGCCGAAATGCGTAAAGTGACGGCAGGGGCTTTGGCCGTCAACACCGGCATGATCCGCCTGATGCACAAGGCAGGCATGGTGGAAGATGGTCGGCGCATCCGGCATTATCTTTTCGATTCCCGTGAAGCAGATGTGATCCATGGCGCCCTGTTCCGACGGGAGCCTTCTGAAGGTTCAAAAGGCTCCCTATGAAGCGTTTCTTGGAACGGATCCAAAGGGTCACCCGCCGGATAAAACTGGATCCCCGGGAAGCGGCCTTCATCCGTCACAATGAGGGGCTCTGGAAAAAATACCGATCAAACCCTGAAGGGGGGGAGATTCTCCTGGAGGCCAACCCGATGGCCAGCAGCATTATCTCCTTCAGCTATCTGGCCAATATTTTGTCACATATCCATAAAGCCTCGATCACGGCCTATCTGCTGAAGGAAAGGAATTTCAGGTCATTCCTGACAGACACGCCTCTTCGGCAGATCTATCGTTCCTTCAACACGGACCGGTTCATTTACCTCGATCTGAACCCAGCACAGCAGCAGGAACGGGACCGGCTCTTCCGGCAGATCCATCCCCGTCTCAAGACCAAACGGGATGTCGAGGAACTTACCGTGGAGGGCGTTTGGTTCGGCGATCTGCTCTACGATTCCCATCTGATGGCCTGCCAGGTTCCTACCATCGACATCGATGACGGCAGGTTCCAGGATTCCCTGAAAGAGGCCCTGGGTTACTACGTTTTTTGGCGTAACTACCTGGATGCCCACACCGTCAGTGCCGTTGTTTTGAGTCATTGTGTATATTACAAGTATGCAATCCTGCTACGTCATGCCGTCCAGCGGGACATTCCGGTCTATCAGTGCAATGCCACGCATGTATATCACCTCAGCCGAGCACGCCTCTGGGCCTATGACGATTTCTATGACTATCCGGAGCAGTTTCGCCGGCTTTCGCCTAAAAAGCAGGATAAAGGACAGCAAATGGCGCGGGAAAGATTGCAGCGGCGATTCTCTGGTGAAATCGGTGTGGATATGCATTACTCAACCAAGTCAGCCTATGTGAAACCCAGATCGAATCGTGTTATTAAGGAAAGTCCGCGGATTAAAATACTTGTAGCACCACACTGTTTCTTTGATAGTCCTCACCCCTATGGGATAAATTTATTCACGGATTTCTACGAGTGGCTTAACTTTCTCGGCATGATCACTGAAAAGACGGATTACGATTGGTATATAAAAACTCACCCGGACTTCCTGCCAGGCAATATCCCTATTATTGAGGAGTTTATTAAGAAGTATCCACGATTTAATCTAGTGCCACCAGAGACGTCTCATCTGCAACTGATTAGCGAAGGTATCAATTTCGGGCTGACTGTGATCGGGACGATTGGTTTTGAATATGCTGCTTTAGGGGTACCGGTTATTAATGCATCGTTGTGTAATCCGCATATAAGGTATGGATTTAATATTCATCCTAGGACAATTGATAAGTATGAGAAAATAATAATGAATTTACACACTCAAAAATTTGAAATTAATAATGATGAAGTTTACGAGTACTATTATATGGCGTTTATCAATCATACGAATAACTGGTTGTTTCATGATTATGAAGGTATTTCAAAAGAAATAGGTGGTTATGCAAATCAATTTAGTTCAATAAGTTACAAGGTTTTCATTAGAGAGTTTATCATGCAGAGGCATGAGCAAATCATTCATTCTTTAAAAAGATTCATTGACTCAAAAGAATATAGATTTCGAGATAAAGGGGTAATGTTATGAAAGTTATTATTTTATGTGGTGGTGTAGGTACGCGCCTTCGTGAAGAGACGGAATTTCGTCCGAAGCCAATGGTCAATATAGGTTCACGCCCTATCCTTTGGCATATCATGAAATACTATTCGCAATTTGGATATAAGGATTTTGTTCTGGCTCTTGGGTACAAGGGAGAGATGATAAAGAACTATTTTTGTCATTATGAACTGATGAACAATGACGTGACGATCAAGCTGGGTCAGCCAGAAAGTATGCATATTCACCATTCTCATGATGAAACCGGTTGGAAAATCACTTTAGCCGATACAGGCGAGAAGACTCTCAAGGGTGCGCGCTTAAAAAAAGTGGAAAAATATATCACCAATGACACATTCATGATGACCTATGGAGATGGTATCGCAGATATAGACATCAAGGCGCTACTGGCCTTTCATAAGACTCACGGGAAGCTGGCAACTGTAACGGGTATCAATCCTGCTTCCAGATTCGGTGAACTGAAAATAGATGGAGATCGCGTTGCATCTTTTACAGAAAAACCAAATAGCAGTGAAGGGTTGATTAATGGTGGTTATTTTGTGTTTAACAGGACTATCTTTGATTATCTTACCGTCAATGACTCCTGTGATCTTGAGATTGGTCCCTTAGAGAAAATAGCTAATGAAGGACAATTGATGGTTTACAAACACCAAGGTTTCTGGGCATGCATGGATACATTACGGGACATGGAGTATCTCAATAAGATATGGGATGATGCTGTAGCGAAATGGAAAATATGGAAGTAGGCCGACGATACGATATGTTTAATCAAATTTATAATAATAAAAGGGTTCTTATTACAGGACATACGGGTTTCAAAGGCTCATGGCTGGCCCTGTGGCTATCCCAGATGGGTGCAAAGATCACCGGCTATTCTCTGCAACCGCCAACCGAACCCAACCACTTTTACTTGCTCAGCATGGGCATAAACTCCATTATCGGCGATATTCGCGATACCGATAAATTGAAACAAGTATTCAAAGAGCAACAACCGGAAATCGTCTTTCATCTTGCCGCACAACCCATCGTCAGGCTTTCCTACAAGGATCCGGTGGAAACGTTTACTAGTAATGTCATGGGAACGGTCAATGTTCTGGAGGCATCAAGAGAAAGCGGTACAGTCCGAGCCATTGTCAACGTCACCAGTGATAAATGCTATGAGAATAGAGAATGGCCCCGGGGTTACAGGGAAATGGATTCTTTGGGCGGATATGATCCCTACAGCGCCTCGAAAGGATGCGCTGAACTCATCACCAGTTGCTGGCGCAATTCCTTCTTTAATCTAAAAGATTATGGTAGTGCGCATCACACTCTTTTGGCGAGTGGCCGTGCGGGGAATGTCATTGGGGGAGGAGATTGGGCTATTGACCGACTTATCCCTGATATAGTGCGTTCCGTAGAGCAGAATGAAAAAGTAAAGATTCGGAACCCACATGCCATAAGGCCGTGGCAGCATGTTCTTGAACCGTTGAGCGGATATTTGCTTCTCGGGCAAAAGCTATTGGAAGGGCGAAAAGAATTTGCCGAAGCATGGAACTTTGGACCATCGGAAGACGAGAATGCAACGGTGGGTGAGATTGTCGTTCAGGTAAAAAAAGTCTGGCCGAAAATTGACTATGAAATAATCATGACTCCCGATCAGCTGCACGAGGCAGGTATACTCAGGCTCGACTGTTCAAAGGCCTGTACGAAACTGCATTGGTCACCCATATGGAATGGAAATGCCGCAGTGGATAAGACGGCTCTTTGGTACAGGACATTCTATGAATCAAAAACCGTAAGAAGCCTTGAAGACCTCAATAGTTATGTCGCAGACGCAAGAAGCAAACTCATTTCATGGGCGGAAGAATGAAATTTTTTGAAATCCCATTAGCAGGAGCATATGTCATTGAACTTGAGCCGTTTCTAGATGAAAGGGGGCTCTTTGTGCGAACCTTTTGCCAAAGAGAGTTTTCCAAAATCGGTTTTCATAAGCAAATTGTTCAGATCAACCATTCTGAAACCAGGCATAGAAGTGCAATCCGGGGTATGCATTATCAACTCCCGCCGGCCTGTGAGATAAAAATAATCCGTTGCGTTCAAGGCAAGGTCTTTGATGTCATGGTAGACATCAGGGCGGGTTCACCCACCTTTATGCAGTGGCATGGCGTGGAATTGTCGAATGACAATTTACGCATGGTTTACATCCCCGTGGGATTCGCCCATGGATTCCAAGCCCTTACCGATAATGCCAAACTGATTTATCATCATTCCGAATGCTACAGCCCGGAATATGAGCGTGGATTAAGATTCAATGATCCCGCCGTGGCGATCAACTGGCCATTGCCTGCAGGTGCTATTTCCCTTAAAGATCAAAGTTACCCACTAATTGACAATAACTTCAAGGGGATTCCAAAATGAACTGTCGCCATTGCCAAGCCCCGCTTGATCATCTCTTCCTCGACCTCGGATTTGCCCCACCGTCTAACGCCTTTCTGAAAGCGGAAGACCTGATCAAACCGGAGCTTTACTTCCCCCTGCGACTCCAAGTTTGCACCCACTGCTGGCTGGTTCAGACAGAAGACTACGTCTGCGCCGATGAACTCTTCAAAGGCGATTACGCCTACTTCTCCTCTGTATCGCAGAGCTGGCTCGATCATGCCGCCCGATATGCGGGAAATATTACGCAGCAGCTTGGTCTCAGCCAGGACAGCTTTGTGATCGAGGTCGCCTCCAACGATGGATACTTGCTGAGAAACTTCGTGGCTGCTAACATTCCCTGCCTCGGCATCGAACCGACCGCCGACACGGCCGAAGCAGCTGGAAAAATCGACATTCCGTTTCTTCGTGAATTCTTCAGTGAGGCGCTTGCCAAACAGCTCAGGAGTGAGGGCAGGCAGGCCGACCTCATCATCGGCAACAACGTTTTTGCCCATGTGCCCGACATCAACGACTTCACCGCTGGTCTGAAAACCGCGCTCAAACCTGGCGGCACGATTACCCTAGAATTTCCACACCTGATGCGCCTTATTGAACATACCCAGTTCGATACGGTTTATCATGAGCATTATTCATATTTATCTCTTTACACGGTCAATCGCATCTTCGGGGCAGCCGGGCTGCGGGTGTTCGATGTGAAAGAACTAAATACCCACGGCGGCAGTCTGTGTGTGTATGGCTGCCATGAAGACGACCCGCGACCCCAGACGACGGCATTGCAGGCACTTCTGATCGAAGAAGAACGGCAGGGGCTGAGGATGCTGACCACCTACCTGAATTTTCAACGACAGGCCGATCGGGTAAAGGATGATCTGCTGGTATTCTTGATCGAACAAAAGCGCGCCGGCAAGAAAGTGGCCGCCTACGGCGCCGCCGCCAAGGGGAACACTCTGCTCAACTACGCAGGGATAAAGCCGGATCTCCTGCCGTATGTGTGCGATGCCGCACCCTCTAAGCAGGGGAAATTCTTGCCAGGTAGCCACATTCCCATCCTGTCGCCCGCCGTACTGAGGGAAGACAAATCGGATATCGTATTGATTCTTCCGTGGAACATCGCCGACGAGATAATTCAAGAACATGCGTATGTGCATGACTGGGGTGGAAAATTTGTGGTGGCTGTACCTAAGATGAGAGTGATTGGATAGACTAATGATGACATTGCAGATTCATCCCACAGCAAAGATTTCCAGGCTTACAGATATTGAGGAATCTGTCCGCGGAACACGCATCGTGGTAGGGGCGTATTCGGTGATTGACAGCTTCGTGAAGATTAAGCCAGTGGGCGGTACTGGCGATGTCATCATCGGTAGCAATGTATTCATCAATTCAGGCTGTGTGCTTTACAGTGGGAATGGCATATTTATCGGTGATAATACATCGATTGCCGCGAATTGCATACTTGCACCAATAAACCATGCATTCCAAGATCGTCATCGTTTGATTCAAGAGCAGCGATTCAAACCGAGTAAGGGAGGTATTGTGCTTGAGGAAGATGTGTGGGTCGGTGCAGGATGTATATTGCTTGATGGCAGCATACTGAGAAGGGGCTGCGTGATTGGCGCTATGTCCCTGGTACGTGGCGAAGTGCAGGCATTTAGTATTCAAGGAGGCTATCCGCTGCAGCTGATCGGTTGGCGCAAATGAAATTCACTATCTTTGGGAGGGGAGGTTTCATTGGCCGAAACTTGTCGCGCTATCTTGAAGGTCGAGGCCATAAAGTTTGGATACCAAGTCGCGCAGCTGAGGAGACTCGTGGCCAAGACTTGGGACATGTCATTTATGCGATTGGTCTGACGGGAGATTTTCGATCACGACCTTTCGATACGGTAGAGGCACATGTATGTAAGCTAGCGGACCTGTTAATATCTGCCCGATTCGATTCATGGCTCTACCTCTCGAGTACCCGCATATATAGCGGCTTGCCTTTAAATGAAGTAGCCAGAGAAGATATGGTTCTGACTGTGTTGCCGGGTTTGGATGGAGTGTATAACATCAGTAAATTGATGGGTGAGGCACTCTGCTTATCATTGCCGAACAAGAATATTCGGGTCGTACGCCTCTCAAACGTCTATGGTTATGGTCAAAGTAAACATACTTTTCTTGCGTCAATCATCAATGAGTTGGTGCACACAGGAAAGGCTGTTATCCGGGAAGCCCCAGAGTCTAAAAAAGATTATATTGCCTTGACTGACGTGCTGCCGCTTTTGGAGGCAATTGCACTGTCTGGACGAGAACGAATATATAACCTAGCAAGCGGAAAAGCAGTAACGCACGCCGAGTTGGCAAATAAACTGATCCAATTGATAGAATGTGCAATTCAATTTGAAGAACAAGCCCCCTGCCGCAGATTTCCATTGATCGATATTTCACGTATCCAGAATGAATTTGATTTTGTTGCATCCGGGATTGATAGTAACCTACCTATGCTGATTGCAACAAGTGAACACAATTGAAAAAAGGAGAATACCGGATTGAACAAAAAAGCACTTGATCCAGTTGCTGCATTCGAACTTGCCCGCGCTGAAAGCATTTCCCGCTATCAATCCGACAAGAGATGGCAAACAATGTCCGGCCAATGGGTGCGCAGAGCCTTTGAACAGAAATATATGTACAATTTTAAATGGATGGGCCGTCCAATTATCCAGACGCCCATCGATATGGTCGCCATGCAGGAGCTGATCTGGCAAGTCAAGCCCGATCTTATCATCGAAACTGGCATCGCCCATGGGGGTTCATTGATCCTGAGCGCTTCCATGCTGGCAATGATCGACTACTGCGAAGCAGCAGAAGGGGGCATCACGCTGGATCCCAAAGCAAGCCACCGCCGAGTATTGGGGCTGGATATCGACATCCGCGCTCACAACCGCGTTGCCATAGAAGCGCATCCATTAGCCCATAAGATCGACATGATCCAGGGCTCCAGCATCGCCCCTGACATCATTGCCCAGGTACACGAATACGCCAAAGGCTACGAGCGCATCCTTGTATGCCTAGATTCCAACCACACCCATGAACACGTTCTCGCGGAACTGGCAGCCTATGCATCCCTGGTTTCTCCAGGCAGCTACTGTGTAGTCTTTGATACCATCATCGAAGACATGCCCGACGATATGTTCCCTGACCGGCCTTGGGGACCGGGTGATAACCCAAAAACTGCGGTTTGGGAATATCTCAAAACACATACTGAGTTTGAAATTGACAAGAGTATCCAGCACAAACTTTTGATAACAGTTGCACCTGATGGGTATTTGAAGAGGTTATTTTGAAAAGTAATAACAATGATCTTCCATTAGTCAGTGTTGGTATTCCTACATATAACAGACCAGACGGATTACGGCGTACGTTAGAGTGTATTACCAGGCAAACTTACAAAAATCTTGAAATTATTGTTTCTGATAATGCGTCAGAAACAGATGAGGTAGAGGTTATAGCCAAAGAATATATAGAGAAAGACCCAAGGGTTCAGTATTTTAAGCAGGAAATTAATAAGGGAGCAGCTGTTAACTTTCAATTTGTACTTGATAAAGCAACTGGTGATTATTTTATGTGGGCAGCAGATGATGATGAATGGGACCTGAGCTACATAAGATCTTGTCTCGAGGCGTTCAAGAAATCACGAGATATCATTCTTGTTGGGACAATGTGCAAAGTTGTTAATTCTGAAACTGGCGACTTTTATATGATTGATGAGGGATTTACGACTGTTGGTCTGCGTCCTCGAGAGAGATTTGTAAAGTATAAATCTGTCATTCATTCTGGGAAGCATATTGGTGCAATTTTCCACGGTCTGTATAAACGCGCTTCGTTGAATAGCGTAATGCCCCTGAGAAATGTTATTGCATGCGATCACATAATGATGGCAGATCTCTGTTTCCAGGGAGAAATTCTAACGGTTCAGGAGCCACTTATGGTCAAACGTTATGGAGGGGCATCTGTAAGTATTGAAAATATTGCGATTGTTTTAGGTATTACAAATCGCTTTGTTATAATGTTCCCCTATCTGAAAAGAGAGATTCTCCTTCAGAAAATTATTTTTCAAACCAAAAAATTTACTTTAATAGATAAAATAAAACTTTCAATTTGGTCTTTCTGTAACTATCTGTTATTAGAGCTTAAGTTAACACGTAATAAAATATTGACAATATTACCAACATGGATAAAGCAAGCAATCAAATGTTTTTGCGCAACATGGCAACAAGCTTTTTAAAATAAAATGTACGTGAAGAGTCTAAAAGGCAGGAACGGGTTACATAGGTACTCAAAGCCTCTCTTAGTTTCAAACCTGATTTGTTCAAAACCATTTGAATGCGTATATGTATGAGAGCTCTGTTTCCTGTACAAGTCCGAATGTTGATATATACCGGTAGTGCCCAAGCAGATCTACCGTCTAAGAATATGCCTATGTTCAAATCCGGCCCTTTGAAAGGGAACTCTCACGATTTTCTTTTCTTACTGCTTAGTGGATACTACCTATCCTGATTGAGGATGAAGAGACTCATTAGTATTATTCAAGACCAATTGCGCACCCTTCACCAAGAAATCAGGGCCAGATTATATGTCCGGAAAGGTCAAAAGCCCTGGACGGACGGGTATGGGGAATACCGGGAAAAGGTCATTGCAGCATATCTAAACGACCCCGGTCTGATCCGCCGTTTTCAAAGGAATGAGCCCCTGCCCGCGGAGTACGGATACCGCCTCGACGAGAGGGTAATCGAGTTCCCCTGGGTCCTCGCCCGTCTTGATGTTCGGGAATCGATGTTGCTGGATGCCGGGTCCGCCCTGAACTTTCCCTATCTGGTTGACCATGCCGCGCTAAGTCAAAAGCGGATCGTGATTTATACTCTCTCACCGGAGGAGGTCATCAAACGGGCCAACATATCTTATGTCTACGGCGACTTGCGGCAAACTCTTTTCCGGGACGGGTGCTTCGATGAGATCGTGTGCATCTCCACCCTGGAGCACATCGGGATGAACAACACCCTCCTGTACTCCGGCGATGCCCGCTTCGACGAGAGCCGTCCGGACGACTACCGGCGGGTTGTCGAGGAATTCCGAAGGCTCTTGAATCCGGGCGGGAGGCTGCTGTTGACCGTTCCGTACGGCCTTCAGGCGGATCTCGGCTGGCTCCAAGTCTTTGACGAGGCCATGGTGGGCAAGGTCCTGGAGACTTTTGGCGGAACGGCGTCCCGGATGGCCTATTACCAGTATCTCCCTGAAGGATGGCGGATCTCCACGGCCGACCAGTGTGCCCGGTGCACCTATTTCGACATCCATCACCAGCCGGATTTTGACCCCGATTATGCGGCCGCCGCGCGAGCGGTGGCCTGCATGGAACTGATAAAGTGACCATACCATGAGACCTTTGAACAACAGTTAAATTTATGGAAGAAAACAGGGAGATATCGGTGAAGGTGAGATTGGTTTTCATTTTCTTGAATCCCATAGATCCTCCTATTGGTTCGAATTTAGGGGAAGGTTAGCAGAAAAATACACTCAAATAAAGTTATATTTATAATTATATCAATATGTTAGATTTGAATAACCACTTTTTCAACAACAAACTGATGGACCAAAAACAAAAAATCGAGACGGGTTGTACAAAAGTCTCAAAATTTCCAAACAAAGCCAAATGAGCACTGAAAAGAAAACAGCATCGAACCGCAAAAATGCCCAGAAGAGCATCGGCCCCAAAACGGCCGCCGGAAAGGCGATCGTTTCCCAGAATGCACGTACTCACGGCCTGCTAAGCCGCAGTCTGATTATCGAAGGGGAGTCGCAGGAAGAGTTTTCCGAGATGTTGCGCTTATTGGTGGATGAGTTCCAGCCGGTTGGCCTGGTGGAGCACGCCCTGGTCGAGCGGGTGGGGATTGCGCTTTGGCGGCAGCGGCGCCTGGTGCAGGCTGAGTCGGCCGAGGTCAGCCTCAACCGGAAACGTTTTGGTGATCAGCAGGCACTCGAGGTATGCCAAATTCTGAATCTTGAATATGATGTTTATAAAAACATCCCGGCTCCGGAGTATGAACCTAAAGAAATAGATATTGCTTTGCTTAAGGATGAGAGAAAACTGTGGAAATCGCTTGTGGATGAGGAGGTCGCCGATGAGAATGACCCCTTTGCTCATCTGCCTGAAGAATTGCAGAGAGAGCTGCTCGATCAATTCGAGGTTGAAGCCGGCCAGCCAGATTGATTCGGTCATAAAAGCAAAATTTGGTTCATGGGCTCAAATGTTTCAGCTGTATGTCGATCAAAATGAATTGTTGATCCAGCAGCCGCGCATCCGTGAGGTGAGCAGGTTGCTCATGCAGAGTCAGGCGCTGCCTACCAAGACCGATTTGCTAGCCCGTTATCAGACCGCATTGGATAACGACCTCTATAAGGCACTCAAAGCGCTGCGCGAGGCACAGGCCTGGCGGCACGCCAAAGCCATCATCTCCTTGACGCCAGGGTATCCAGATGGCGACAGTGGCGGAGAATGAAATATGACTCCCTTTTCTTGAAGCCATAGATCCTCCCGGGGGATGAATTTGAAGAAACTATGGCGTAAAAAGGGTGGACCTCAAGATTCAATAACATAATACCAAGATGTTATCTTTGAATAACGGGAAATTTTTACGCAGTGCTGTGAGTTCTAGAAATCATAGCCATCCGAGTTGCGCAAAGGTCTCACCATATAATAAGTGGAATGAGCATTCTTTGTATGAAGAGAATATTATAAAAATGGCACAAACTGGGATGAATAATTGCACGTAATTGTCGATGGAATCATATTCGGCCTACAGTCGGCAGGCGGAATATCAAGGCTTTTTAATGAAGTTCTTCCTCGCATGTGTGAGATCGATGAGTCATTGCATGTACTGTTGTTAACCGATGGGAATGTCGTAAATAATCTACCAAAACATAAACGGATTGAGCAAAAAGCAATCCTGCCGGTGAACCGGTTTTTAAGGCCGGAGAGGCTCTGGCGATCCGTAATACCGGATGTGAGACAGTTTGTTCGTAAATTATCCATGGGAAGTGCGCGGGGAAAGATCTGGCACACGACGTATTTCACCAGTCCGGGAGAGAAAGGTGTACCAAGAGTCGTGAGCGTGTATGATATGATTTTCGAGAGATTTCCCGATTTATTCGATGGAGCAGGCACGGATCATTTCAACAGGCAAAAGAGAAATTGTATTCTGGAGTCCGATGCCGCACTTTGCATATCCGAAACAACCCGTCAGGATGTCATTCAATTTTATGGTTTAGATCCCAATCGGGCGCATGTCATTCATCTGGCGTGCAGCAATCTCTTCAGAAAGATGGAAGATCAGGAACCGGACGATGAGATATCGATTCATGGGCCGTATTTCCTTTATATCGGATCACGTGTACACTATAAGAAGTTTGATCTTTTACTTGATGCACTCAGTAAATATTTCCGAAAGGACGTCGGTCTTCTTGTCGTGGGTCCACCCTGGTCGTCCGATGAGATTAAAAAAATGGATATTCTAAATATTCGCGAGCGTGTCCGATTGCTTTCCGGCGTTGATGACCAAATGCTTTGCCGGTTATACAATCGGGCAGAGGCTTTTATCTATCCCTCTCTCTATGAGGGGTTTGGCATACCACTGCTGGAAGCGATGGCCTGTGGTTGCCCTGTCATTGCGTCCCGTATCCCTTCGACCATAGAGGTAGCTGGAGATTGTCCCATTTATATTGAGCCGGCGGAACTGGATGATATGATCCATGCATTTGACATCGCGTTATCGGAAGGTCGGGACTCCGATCGCGTCAAGGCCGGCTTTGAACAGGCTAAGCTCTATTCCTGGTATAAAACGGCGGAAAAGACTTTGGACATATATCGATCGCTTTCTTGATTTCACTTCCGATCCTCTCTTTTTACGTCAGTTTGTTCAATATCTTTCTTCGTCAGACCAAACCTTGTTGAATTTATGAAAAAGGCGTTGATTACAGGCATCACCGGTCAGGATGGATCGTATCTGACGAAGTATTTGCTGGCTATGGATTATGAAGTCTATGGCATGATCAAGATTTCGTTGGATGAAAATTTGGACAACCTGCGATACCTTGGCGTTATCGATAAAGTGGCGCTGATCAAGGCGGATGTGATGAACAGGGAAGCCGTCAGGAAGCATCTCGAAGCAATCAGGCCTGACGAAATATACAATCTCGTCGCTAAGAGTTCCGTGGCCCAATCCTTCGGTCAGCCTTTGGGTACCGTCGAATTCAATGTTATGACGACCCTTAATTTGCTCGAATCCATGAGAGATCTTTCCTTAGACGCAAGATTCTACCAGGCATCATCCAGCGAAATGTATGGGAAAGTAAAGAATCTTCCCGTCGTTGAAGATAGTGTCCTGCATCCAGTAAGTCCCTACGCAATCTCGAAAGCAGCCGGCCATTGGCTCGCTATCAACTATCGAGAAGCGTACAATATGTTCTGCTGTTGCGGAATACTGTTCAATCACGAGTCCGTTTTGAGGCCCCACAACTTTGTAACGAAAAAGATTTTATCTGCAGCGGCAAGAATCAGCACGGGATCGAAAGAGAAACTCATTCTGGGAAACATTGAAATCAGGAGAGATTGGGGATACGCTCCTGAATACATCAAGAGCATGTGGAGCATGCTTCAACAAGATGAACCGGGCGAGTATGTCATTGCAACGAATGAGGCGCACAGCATCAAGGAATTTGCTGAACTCGCTTTTTCACATGTCGGATTGAACTGGATCGACCATACTGTAATTGATGAAAAGCTTTACAGGCATTCCGACATAGATGTAATCTATGGCGATCCGTCCAAGGCGAGGAAGCAGTTGGGTTGGGATTATAAACTGCCCTTTGAAGAACTAGTCGGTACGCTGATGCAGGAGCAAATATGTCGTATGAAAAATGGTCAATAAGAAAATTATAAAACTCTTCACTTCGTTCAGTGTGACGGACTGTGGCTTTTTAAGAAGTCGACAGTATTAGGTATGCTTATAGCACATGAGATGTCCCACCTTCAGTGACCTTCCATTGCCTTTGCCGGGCCGATCCGGTTGGCCATGGACGGAAGAATCCCCGAATCATGGCGATACTAATGCCAGGTTATCATTGCCACGCATCAGTATTGTGATGCCGTCTCTTAATCAGGCCCAATTTATCGAGGAAGCCATAAGATCCGTCCTGTTGCAGGGATATGATGATTTAGAATTTATCATCATGGATGGTGGAAGCACGGATGGTACGATTGATATAATCAAAAAATATGAACCATGGCTGTCATTTTGGGTCAGTGAACGTGATCATGGTCAATCTGATGCCCTCAATAAAGGGTTTAATCGGTCGACCGGTGATATCCTGGCTTGGCTGAACTCGGATGATATTTATTGTATGGGGGCTCTCCGTTCGGTTGGCCGTTGTTATCAACTACATCCGGAAACAGGATTATTGTATGGTGACAGCGAAGTGATCGATGCCAATGGCGCTGTTACCGACAGAATCAAGGGTCAGGAAGCGGATCTGGAGTCGTTGCTGGTAAGAAATGTCATTCCCCAGCCCAGTGCATTCTTCTCGCGAACGGCCTTTGAAAAATCAGGCGGAATCAATACGGACCTACATTTCATCATGGATTACGAATTGTGGCTGCGTATGATGATGCAAGGGATTAGATCATATTATATCTCCCAGCTCCTATCCCAGTTCCGCTGGTATCAGGTTTCCAAATCGGGAAGTTACTCAACCCAGTTTGGCTATGAGTATTTGTCGTTTGTGGAAAAACTCTTTCGGGACCGGCAAAATGATAGATTGATCAAAACAAAACTCAAGGCCTTCCATTATGCATTCACGATGATCATGGCGTGCAATGGCCGGGGAGCGGACGATGACGATATATTAAGGGCGTTGGTGTTGTGGACACAGCATCTGGAACAATATCTTGATGATTACCTCAAGGATCCAAAATTATGGGCTGACAGCCTCTATCGGATTGGCAACGCTTATTGCCTGCAGGGCGACATGAGAAAGGGAAGGCGTTATTTGTCAAAGTCAATTGAGGTCGATAAGAGATTTGACAACATGGCAATTCCGGGCTGGTTGGTTTCCTATCTGGGAAATCATGCTTACGGATGGTATGCGAGTACCTTACAAGTTGCATCACCATTGGCAAGGCGTCTTCAATCATGAATCAGCCGGGTAGATACGATAATCTCTCGTATTCAGAATCAGGCCGCCTCCGGATGTCTGTGGCGATATACAACATGGCGCAGCGATGTCTGGGTTTAGCATGAGAATCCTGTTATGCTGTGAATCTTACTTTCCGTGCGGGGGAGGTGTTGCAAGGGTTAATCAGGAAATAGCGGAACGCCTGGTTCAGCGTGGTCACGAGGTCACCGTTGCGACCGCAAAGATGAACGAAAGGCATAGCCCGGAATTGAATGGAGTTAATATTGAGCAATTTGCTGTCTCCGGCAACCGGGTACGAGGCATGCAGGGCGAGACCGGGCGTTACCAGGCGTTTGTCTCGTCCGGGATCTTCGATGCTATCCTTATTTACGCGGCGCAGCAGTGGACATTTGACGCCCTATGGCCTGCGTTACCTGGCATTAAAGCTCGCAAGATTCATGTACCCTGTGGCTATTCCGGTTTTTATGATTCGTCATATAAAGAATACTTCCGTCAAATGCCAGATATATTGCGCAGATTTGATCACCTGGTTTTTAATGCGTCAAATTATCGGGATATCAATTTTACCAGGAGATGCGGTTTGACAAATTTTTCGGTCATTGCGAACGGCGCCAGCGAATCCGAGTTTGAACGCTGCCCCATACCCGATTTTCGAGATAAATGGGGTATTGCCGAGGATGAATTTATCTTTCTTACTGTCGGCAGCCCGCCGTTGTTAAAAGGTCATAGAGAAGTTGCCCTTGCCTACGCTCAATTACGGCATCCCTCTTCATCACTTTTGATACTTGACGGGAAGTATGATCCCGTAGTGAATCCACTGCTTCAAACAGTGCCGATTAAGATGAAACGATTACTTATCCGGATGGCAAAAACGATTCTGAAAAGACCTGTCTTTTCTGCAAGGGGTTTCGGTAAAGCGATGGAGAACCTACGCAGTCAAACCGGTAAACGTTTTCTCATCACGGATCTACCGCGTGCCGAGATCATCTCGGCTTTTTTTTCATCGAACCTTTTCGTATTTGCCTCCCATGTTGAATATTCCCCCCTAGTCCTCTTTGAGTCCGCCGCCGCCGGATTGCCGTTTCTTTCCGTTCCTGTGGGAAATGCAGAAGAAATTGTTCGGTGGACGAAGGGTGGTGAAATATGCCCGGCAAGCAAAAATAACACTGGCTATACGTTGGTATCTCCATCGGTGCTGGCTCAGGAGATGACGAGGCTGGCAACAGATCCTGAGCTACTGTCACAACTGGGACGTCAGGGACGAGATAGCTGGAAAAAAAACTACTCGTGGGAAAGAATTGTGACACAGTATGAAAAGATCATTGCCGGAAAGGTGTTGGTCCAGTGAAGATCATGATCATGTGCGGTGGTCAGGGAAAGCGCTTGGGGCGATTAACAGAGCAGATTCCCAAACCGCTGATCAGGTTACACGGAAAGACGATTCTACAAATTAAACTGGAAGAGTATTGCAGGCAGGGATTTCGCGAGTTTATCTTCTGCATTGGTTATAAAGGGGACATGATCCGTGACGAAGTGAGTCGATTGGATCTTGGGATATCGGACGAATTTTCCGATGCGGGAGAAGAAGCGGGGATTCTCCAGCGTCTTTATCATACCCGGAGCTTGTTTAACGATCACGTTTTGATGACTTACGGTGACACCTATACCAATATCGATCTCACACAGTTTATTGATGCCCACCGTCGAGGCTTGCAGAGTGTAACCATCGTCACCGCACCCATTAAAAGTCCATTCGGACTTGTTGAAATGGATCAAACCGGATCTGTGACATATTTTAAAGAAAAGCCTGTGCTGAATTACTATATCGGCTATGCCATCATCAATAGAGCGGCCCTGGATTCAATCCCTTCTGACGTATTGCGAATGCCCGATGGTGAAGGCTTGGTCGGCTTTTATAAGATGCTCATAACAATGAATAAACTTGGGGCATATAACCATACAGGACTTCAAATCACCTTTAATACACCCGACGAACTTAAATTTGCGGAAGAGGCGCTTTTCCAATTTTACACAAACTCGGAGATTAATAATGAATAAGAAAAAAATCTTGGTAACCGGCGGCGCAGGATTCATCGGGTCACATTTGACAAAGCGGTTGGTCCGCCGGGGATCGGAGGTCTCGGTTGTTGTAAAATATAAAAGCATCATCGACAATGTCCGTTTGAGTCCCATCTGGCATGACATTGACATTATCGAGGCGGATCTGAGAAATATCGATTCGCTGCGTCAAATCGGCGGTCACAGGCAGTATGACCTGGTATTTCACCTCGCGGCCTACAATCATGTGGGCGACAGCTTCCTGCACGTCAATGAAACCTTGATGTCCAATGCGGTGGCCACTGCCAATCTGCTGGAAATTCTTCCCGACTACGGACGTTTTATTTATACCTCGACATCCGAGGTGTATGGTTATCAGCTTGCCGTCCCTTTCCAGGAAGAGGCCTGTCCCTTTCCAATTTCACCGTACGCTGTCGGCAAATATGCCGGTGAATTATATGCAAGGATGAAGCACCACCAGACTGGGAAACCGATTGTCTGTGTCAGACCGTTTAATACCTTTGGTCCGTATCAGAGTGACAGAGCGGTCATCCCAGAGTTGATCATTAAGTGCCTGCTAAACCAACCCATCGAAACGACGGAAGGCATTCAGACCCGAGAATTCAATTATGTCGATAACATCATCGATGGCTTTGTTGTGGTTGCCGAAATCGATCCACCTCCGGAACAAGTCATCAATCTCGGCTCCAATCGGGAAATAGCAATTCGTGACCTCATACACCAGATTCATAAGTTGTCTGATTCGAGATCGGAACTTCGTATAGGTGCCTTGCCGAACCGTCCCACGGAAATCTGGCGGATGTGCGCGGATAACACCCGAGCCGGAAAACTATTGGGATGGAAACCGAATGTCTCATTTGAGGAAGGATTGATCAGGACCATTGCCTGGTACAGAAAATATCTCGATGTTTATTATGGGTTGTCATCACCGTTGAACCAACTGTAAGGCAAGGAAGGGAATGAAAATAGGCATTACAGGACATCGTGGCTTTATCGGAAGTTCTGTCTTCAGCGCATTAGCTGAAGCCGGGTGCAGCATTATTTCTCTGGATGAATTTACCTGTTTAGCTGCATTCGAAAATAACAACAGGGACGGATATCCGGTTGAGTTGGATTGGGTTCTGCATTTCGGTGCAAAGACATCAATCCCGGACAGTTATGTTCATCCCTATGAGACCTATGCCAACAATATCGGATCCACGCTTCTTGCGTTAAAGATCGCGGATCACTGTCATGCCGCCTTTCTCTTCATGAGTTCCTATGTTTATGGTCAGCCCCGATATTTACCTATCGATGAAAAGCATCCCGTCACAGCGGTAAACCCTTACATGGGTAGCAAGATCATCGGAGAAGAAATTTGTCGGCAGATTTCCGCCATGGAAAGCATCCCGGCCGTTATTCTTCGCGGCTTCAATATCTATGGCGATCATCAAATTCCCGGCAGATTGATCTCCGATCTGCTCGATGCGGTCCGGCGAGGGGAAACGATCCGTCTCAACGATCCGGCGCCTCTCAGAGATTATCTCTATATCAAGGATTTTATCGCACTCATCATGAAAATCATTACCCAGATGCCCATCAAGACGGGTACCTATAACGTTGGCTACGGTCAAAGTTATTCCAATCTGGAAGTTGCCGAACTGGTATGTCAATTATCGGATCAGAAATGTCCCTTGATTGTTCAATCGAATCCCCGTCCGAACGACATCCCGGATTGTTCCGTGGATACAAGTTTAATCAGGCGAACCTTTTCCTGGCAGCCGGAATTTCCTCTGCAAAGGGCTTTGTCCGAGTTGATAATCGACATCCAAAATGGAAAGACGAATGCACCTGGTAAATAGGATCCATACATTAAAAAAAACCATCCATCGTAAGTTCAATGCGGATAGGGCCTGTGTACCGGATCATAGCGGAAAGGAGTTTGAGGTGCGGATGTGGACGATTTCGGAATTCATTCTGAAGAAACTCATCCCCGTTGTCGGTGTTCATCCGTTTCCGCTCAATGAACTGTCATTGATGATATCAGCTGTTTGCAGGATAAGACCTTCCCATATTTTCGAATGGGGAACTAATATCGGCGTGTCTGCAAGAATCTTTTATGAGACTGTTCAATATTTCAGGATCGATTCCGAAATTCATACGATTGACCTGCCAGATGATGAAAGGCATGTCGAACATCCGGGTCAGCGCAGAGGTGCATTTGTCAAAGCGATCAAAAAGGTACAGATGCATCAGGGGGATGGAGCAGAGACAGCACTGAAATTATGGAATGCTTCGGCCCAGAAAGGACAGCCTCTGTTTTTCCTCGATGGCGATCATCAATATGAAACGGTGATTCGCGAGCTGAGGATAATATTTCGTGATGTAGCAAGTGCAAATTTCCTGATTCATGACACGTTATATCAAACCGAAGAATCAAATTATAATATCGGACCATTCCTCGCTATTGAAGATTTCCTCAAGAAGGTGCCGGACAGATTTTGTCGCATTGATGAACACCTGGGATTGCCGGGTATGACTCTGCTCTATCAGAAAGAAGCGATTTCAGGATCATCTGTTAGTTACCGTATATCATGAAAATCCTCTGCGTCTTTGGAGCGCATAATTATGGTGTCCCATCGCGGGGACAGGGATATGAATATACAAATTTTATTCCCGCTCTAAGAAGACTGGGTCATGAAGTGGCCTTTTTTGAATCACTGAACAAGAAACGGTACTCGGATTTTGCCGAACTGAATTATGAATTTTTAAAGGCAGTTGAGGGAGAGAAGCCGGACATCATCCTCTGTGTCCTTATGACTTACGAGATTTGGACAGAGACATTGTCCTTGGTAAAAAATAATAGTGATTCGATACTGATAAACTGGTCAACAGATGATTCATGGAAATATGAGCAATTTTCAAGGTTCGTATCACCGTGTTTTCACCTCTATGCAACGACTTACTCTTCAGCAATCTTAAAGGCACAGAAAGATTCCTATTCAAATTTCTTCTTGACGCAGTGGGCGGCGTGTGCCGAGAAACTGGCTGAGCCCGGCAGGGCAGAAGAATGCCGATATCGCGTTTCATTTGTCGGCTCAGCCTATGGAAACCGCACCCGGTGGATCGATGATCTGAAAAAGAACGGCATTCACGTGGATTGTTTCGGTCACGGCTGGAAAAACGGCCCTGTGAGTGCTGAAGAGATATCAAGCATTATGAGACAGTCTTATATCAGTCTGAGTTTCAGCGATTCCGGATTTTTCACGCAGGGGAATTATTCGAAAAAAAGCGGTCAGATCAAGGCAAGAATTTTCGAAGTTACGGGGGCCGGCGGATTTCTCATAACGGAGAATGCCGAAGGCATTGACAGATATTTTCTACCAGACCGGGAAATCATTGTATTTGACAATGTCGAATCGCTGACGGAGAAAATCAGATATTTCCTTTCTCATCCCGATGAAAGAGATTGCGTTGCAAGGGCGGGTTTTGTACGGACACGAAATGATCATACCTATGATATCCGCTTCCGCAATTTGATTGAAAAGATTGGAATGACTGACAGAGAAGCAGAGAGGAAGAGAGGATTTATCCTTGATCAGAATCAATTTGCCGCGTTGGAAAGGCGATATCGATCAGGCATCGCATTAAAATTACTAAGGAAGGTATTGGAATATCCATGCATAGCTCTCTGGGGAAAAGCAAGGGGACCTCGTGCAGCAAGAAGGATTGTATTCGAGCTAAGTTGGAGGCTGTTCGGGGCAAAAACGTATTCCGCAGGTGGGTGGCCGGGGCGAATGTTTTATTCCGAAAGTTAGGAGCGATAAATGATATTTTGCTTAAAGAAGGATTAGCCGCTTGATTCCCTGCTGCGTCATCGGTGGAACCGGTTTCATCGGCTCACACCTTGTGGAACTGTTGATAGCTAATAAAAGGCAGGTCACAGTAATCGGGAGAAGCGCTTCCCCGACAAGGGATTTACCTGAAGGCGTTTGCTATATTGCAGGGGATTATGGCGATAAGAATTTTCTGGCAAATGCTTTGCAGGGGATGAAGGAAGTTATTGATCTGGCGTATTCGACGGTTCCACAGACCAGTTTCGAAAATCCGATAAACGATATCACGAGTAATCTTCCAGCGGCTGTCAATCTGTTTGAAGTAGCCAGCAGCATGGATTTGAAAAAGCTGATCGTTGTTTCATCAGGTGGTGTTATTTATGGCGATCCGCATTATCTTCCAATAAATGAAAGTCATCCCACCAATCCAATATCACCATACGGAATCACAAAATTGGCGGTCGAAAAGTATGCCTTCATGTTCCATAGAATCAGATCTCTTCCCGTCATCTGTGTCAGACCGTCAAACGCATTTGGAGAAAGGCAAAAGCCGTTCGTTGGTCAGGGCTTTATCGCTACGGCAATAGCGTCCATCCTCAAGAGGAAGGAAATTGCTGTTTATGGCGAACAGGGGACGATTCGAGATTACATTTATGTAACAGACATCACGGAGGGTATTTTTTCCCTACTGGAGAAGGGTATGCCGGGCACCTGTTACAATATTGGTACTGGCATTGGGAAGAGTAATAAAGACGTACTGGATACACTGATTCCAATCGCGAAAGACTTCAGTTTGAAGACCAAAACTAAATATTTATCACCACGAGGATACGATGTGCCGGTCAATATCCTTGATAGCATGAAACTGACAAATGAGACGGGATGGAAGGCAGAGGTATCATTTGAGGAAGGTATGGAGAAGACTTGGAAATGGTTTTACGACAGGAGGAATTCTCCCTGGATTTGAGAGGAATGAATTTGAAGGAAATATGGCATAAAAAATGAGTGAACCATTCCGGAGCCAGGTGCAGGCAAGTGTTTCACCCCTGGTTACCGTGGCCATGCCGGTGTTCAATGCGGGAAGTTATTTGAGACTCGCCGTGTTTTCGATTGTCAAGCAGACGTTCACCGATTGGGAATTGCTGATCATCGATGATGGTTCGACGGACAATGCGCTTCAGGATATTGCGGACATTCGGGACGCTCGGATCCGGATTTTTCGGGATGGTGAAAACAAGGGGCTCGCGGTCAGACTGAATGAAGCGATCGATTTGGCCCGTGGTAGTTATTTTGCGCGCATGGATCAGGACGATGTGTCCTATCCGGAACGCTTTGCCAGGCAGATCGAAGCGTTGGAAAAGAATTCCCTCCTCGATATGGTTGCCGTGCGTGCCATCACCATTTCCTGCGATCATCGGTTGACGGGGATGTTGCCCTGCGCGGCGACGCAGGAAGAAATTTCCGTTAAACCCTGGCGCGGATTTTACCTTCCGCACCCGACGTGGATGGGGAGGATTGAATGGTTTCGAAAGTATCGGTACGCTGATCCGGGTCCATATTTTTGTGAAGACCAGGAGTTGCTGCTGCGCAGCCATGAACAGAGCCGATTTGGAATGATCATGGAGCCCCTGTTTGCCTATCGACTCCGGGAGGAGATCAACTGGCGCAAGTTGATCAAGACGAGGCTGACGGTATTGCCGGTTCAGTTGAGGCATTTTCTTTCGAAGGGGCAACTGTTCTTTGCCCTCATGGTCCTGTTGACTTTTGTCGGACGTTCACTGCTGGATGTATTGAAAGCGGTTTTGGGGATCGCATATCCCATCGTCAAGGTTCAGGGAGATGAAATATCCCGCAAATGGCAAGAGACCTTGAGCTTTGTTCAAGATAGAGCGATGGATATGGTGGACAGCCCCCCCTTGCCGGATCATCTCTTGAGTCCGCAGAAGCATTTGGCTCCTGTCTTATGGGTTGTCTTCTTTTGCTATGCGATATGTGCCGCATTGATTTTTCAGAAACTGTTGCTGCCTCTCGTTCCTTCGCTGCATGCAGGCGGAGGACTGCTTTCCAATGACGCGGTCTATTTTGATTCCCTGGCGTGGGAAATTGCACAACAGATATGGCTGCACGGTTGGAGTAGCTGGCGGCTATTGCTGCACGGGGTATCGGGAAATGTGATGATTCTCAGTGCGTTGTATGCCCTGTTCGGTCACGATCCCGCACTGATCATTCCCGTGAATGCGGCGGTACACGCCTTGGGCGGGCTGCTCATTTTTCTGCTGGCGCGGGAGCTTGCCGGCGAAGAGCCCATCGGCACCTATGCCGGCATTGTGGCCGCCAGTCTGTTTGTCATCTTCCCTTCCGCGTTGAACTGGTACAGTCAGCTTCATAAAGATGGCTACGCGATTGCCGGGACCCTGCTGATTCTGCTCATGTGGGTGAAGGCTGTCCGCGGACCGGCCCATATCCTTGGATGGCTTACGCTGGTGATCGGTCATCTTTTCGGTGTATTGATGGTCGGTAGCGTTCGTCCTCACAATCTCACATTGCTGTTGTTTGCGACGTTGGGGGCGTGCCTGGCGATTTTTATTGTGGCTGTGTTGCGGCGTCAACTGGGTCGTATTAAAAAACTTGCCTTGTTCTTTCTAATTGCTGCGATTACCTTGGTAGGGGGGATGACAGCCTTAACAAGGGAGACAGCCTTAACAGGGGAGATAACCTGGATGGGGACGATACAAGCCACTGCCAACTATAGTCCTGATACTGTCTATGCAAACTATAAGAGCGAAAATTGGCAGTGGCAAGATTTGGCTTGGTTTCCCGATAGTATTGAAAATAAAATTGAAATCGCAGCCAGAACTCGGGCGGGTCTGATTGATTTTGGATTGCGCGAAAAGGCTAAATCCATGATCGATGAGCATGTTGCGCCTCGGAACCTTGTAGAAGTGGCCATCTATCTGCCGCGCGCGCTTCAAGTGGCCATGTTCGCTCCATTTCCGTCTTCGTGGCTGGCGAATATCAGCATCACCCGCATGGTTGCGGCAGGCGAAATGTTCATCTACTACCTTTGCCTTCCAGGTGTCCTTCTCCTGTTGCTGTATAACCGCAGGCCTGCCGTTTTTCTGTCCATCTATTTCGCGTGTTTTTTTCTCTTGGTTCACGGGGTTATCATCGCGAACCTGGGAACATTGTATCGCCTGCGCTTTGGTTATTTGTTTATCATACTACTTCTTGGGGTGCTGGGGTGGTTCGTTTGGCTGGAAAGGTCCGATCGACTCAAGCGGCTGGTTCACCTGCTGAGACCTGCTGTTCCATGGAGCCAACCCTGTGAATCTCCGATGGCAGACCACGCACTGGAGCGCAAGCAAGCGGTGGGAGCGGGCTTTTGGGTCATGGTCTTGACGTTTCTGTGTTTTATCGGCTTCTTTCTGAGGGATCTCATGATGGCGCAGACCTTTGGCCTCGGGGCGCCGTTGGACCACTTCTTTATCGCCTTGCTGATTCCGATGTTCATTGTCACCGTGTTCTATATGCCTCTGGGCGCCGCCTTTGTTCCGGTTTATCTGGATGTAAAAGAGCGGTTGCTCCCGCAGGCCGCCCGGACTCTGGTGTCCAGTGTTTCCTCCTGGACGGGCGCCAGTCTGCTGATCGCGTGCCTGATTCTGTATCTGAGCGGGCCGTTCCTGCTGCCGCTCCTCTATACCAGAGGACCCCCCCCCGATATGGGACAGCTTGCCGCGTTATTGAATCTCGCCCTGCCCATCCTGCTGTTCAGCGGCGTGGTGATTCTGGGCAATTCGGTCCTGAACGCCAATGGTCGGGCCGTGTTGGCGAGCGCCGCGCAATTGGTTGTGCCCGTCGTGGCGATGATGGCATTGCTGCTTTTTGGCGGCAGATATGGCGTCAAGTCAGTCATGTATGGAATGGTGGGTGGCCAACTGTTGAACCTGTTCATTGTGCAGTTTTATCTCAAGCGCGATGATGTCTGGGTGTTGCCGCATCTGAACTTCCGATATCCGACCGGTCTTTCTCTGCTGCTGACGCAGTATTGGCCGTTGGCGGCATCCGCCTTGTTGATCAGTCTCGCCGCTGCGGTAGCCACGCTGCTGGCGATGTCGCTGCCCGGCGGCAGCGTTTCGGCCTTCAACCTGGGCAACAAGGTCGTGCTGTTTGTCACCGGCTTGGTGGGTGCCGCCATTTCGGCCGTCATGCTGCCGTATTTCTCGTCGCTGGTGACCAGGAATCACCTGATGGCGGCGCGGCGGGAACTGTCGTTTTTTCTGCTGTTCGCGACCTTCGTTTCGGTGCCCATCAGCGCCGGGCTGTTTTTGTGGTCCGAGCCGATCATCCGACTCATTTTTGAGGGCGGCAGCTTCGACAGCAGCGCCACCGGGCAGGTCACCCGCGTGATGCAGTATTCCATCGTACAGCTTCCTTTCGTTGTCTGCAATTTTCTGCTGCTGAAATTTGCCACGGCCACCAGGCACGTCATCGCCATCAGCGCAGTGGCTTTCGTGGGGCTGCTGGTCACCATCGGCGCCGGCATCTTGCTGATGAAGCATATGGGGATAGGCGGAATTGCCCTGGGGGCTTCGTTATCCATGCTGGTTTCGACCGTGTTGTTGCTCCTGGTCCTGCTCAGGAACGGGTATGTTACGGGGCTGGACACGGTCATTATGCTGTTGAACTGGCTGCTTTTTATAACCCTCTTGATGTGTTTTCATTTTCAAAGTGTCCCCAGCATTTATGTCACGATATTGGCGTATGTCGTTTTGATGGGGGGATATTTCAACTCATTGAAGTATGATAAGAATATGACAGCAAGGACGAATCCTTGAAAAAAAGGGTCTGCCTCGTGGTGTCCAGCGCCATGACCGTGAACGCCTTCCTGCGAGAACCGATCAGGAGGCTGAGCGAGCATTACGACGTGCATGTGATGGTCAATCTCAATCCGGGGGAATCCTTGATCGGCCTTGACGGTTCTGCGAAGGTTTTTCCGGTGAGGATCGAACGGAAGATTTCGCCTTGGCGGGATTTTCTGGCCATGTGGCAAATGTTTCGTTTTTTTCGCCGCTGCCGGTTCGGATTGGTTCATTCGGTCACGCCGAAAGCCGGATTGCTGGCTATGGCAGCGGCGTTCCTGGCAGGAGTGGACATCAGGATTCACACGTTTACGGGACAGGTATGGGCGACGCGCACCGGTTTGAGCCGGTGGCTGTTGAAGAATGTGGATCGATCGATCGGATGGATGTCCACAGATACTCTGGTGGACAGCATTTCCCAGCGCCGCTTTCTGCTCGACGAAGGCGTGCTCACCGAGGCCAAGTCCGGCGTGCTGGCCCAAGGTTCCATCTCCGGCGTGGACGTTTTGCGTTTTAAACCGGATGCCGAGGCAAGGGCCAAAGTCCGCAGCGAGCTGTACATCCCGGCAGGGGATATGGTTTTTCTGTTTCTGGGACGGCTGAATCGGGACAAAGGCTTGCTCGATCTGGCTGCCGCCTTTTCCGGAATCGACAATAGCGAGGCGCATTTGTTGGTGGTAGGGCCGGACGAAGAACGGATGGGTCCGCAGATGCTGCGGTTTGCAGGGGGAAACGCCAGGCGGGTTCACTTCGTCGGCTTTGCCGCCAAGCCCGAGGAATACCTGGCCGCCGCCGATGTGCTGTGTCTGCCCAGCTATCGGGAAGGTTTCGGCAATGTGGTGATTGAGGCTGCTGCCGTCGGCATTCCCGCTATCGGTTCGAAGATCTACGGCGTGGTGGACGCCATTGCGGAAAATCGGAGCGGCCTCCTGTTCGAGGCGCGCAATGTGGGCAAACTGCAAGCCTGTCTTCGGGTTCTCTGCAACGAGAAAGAGCGTAGAATCCGGCTGGGTCGGCAGGCGCGGGAGCGGGTGCTGGCGGAGTTTACCAGTGAACGACTGGCCGCCGCATGGCTGGACTTTTACCAGGCAAGATTATGAAACGCGCGATCGATTTCATGGTCGCGTTGCTTGCGATTTTTCTACTGGGGCCGGTGATCCTGGCGGTCGCTCTGCTTGTGAGGATTTGCCTGGGAAAGCCTGTCTTCTTTCGTCAGCAGCGCCCGGGGCTGCACGGCAAGCCATTCGACATTTATAAGTTCACAACGATGTCCATGGCGTGCGGCGAAGATGGGTTGCTTTTGCCGGACCAGCAACGTATGATGAAAGTTGGCGACTTTTTACGAAATTGCAGCCTGGACGAATTGCCGCAGCTGTTCAATGTGCTGAAAGGCGAATTGAGTCTGGTCGGCCCCAGGCCGCTGCTGATGAAATATTGGCCGCTTTACACAGAGGAGCAGAGAAGGCGCCATGCGGTCCGCCCCGGGATTACCGGATGGGCGCAGGTGAACGGCCGCAATGCGTTGAGCTGGGAGGAGCGATTTAATCTGGATGTTTGGTATGTGGATCATCAGAGCTTCAGGCTGGACATGAAGATCATCTTCATGACGATCTGGAAGATTCTGAAACGTGAAGGGATCAACCAGCCAGGACAGGCGACGATGGAGGAGTTCAGGGGCTATTCGAATGAATGCAAATGATGATCAGGATCGTTTTTCAGACTGGCAATTTCCGGAAATTGAAGAGGGAAAGCCTACCAAGTACAACTGGCTGGTTCAGAACGTTCAGAATTTCCAGCTTGGTTACAAGACAGACATTGGGGCATTCACCTACATCAATGCCAAATACGGCGTGACGATAGAGGATTTCGTGCAGATCGGTTCCCATTGTGCCATCTATTCGACTTCCACGATCGATCAAAAAAAAGGCCCGGTTCTGTTGAAAAGGAACTGCCGGATCGGGTCGCATAGCATCGTAATGCCGGGGGTGACGGTGGGAGAGAATGCTGTTGTTGGGGCGTATAGCTTCGTCAACCGGGATATTCCGGCGAATGTTGTTGCTGTGGGCGTTCCAGTGAAAGTCATCAAGCCTATACCGGAGGGAGATTGAATGAAAACCCCGCTGGTCATCAACGGGCTTACCTTTAACGGGGGACAACTCATCAGGAAAAATCCATTTTCTACCTGGCCTCACTATGAAGAGGATGAAGTGGCGGCTGCGATGCTGGTCCTTCGGTCCGGGCAGGTGAATTACTGGACGGGTCAGGAAGGGCGGAATTTCGAAGATGAATATGCGGCCTTTGTAGGCACAAAATATGCCGTCACTCTGATGAATGGGTCCGTGGCTTTGGAGGCGGCGTTGGTCGCTCTGGGGATGGCACCGGGCAATGAGGTCATTGTGACCAGCCGGACGTTTATCGCTTCAGCCAGTTGCGTCATCATGCGGGGAGGGCGGCCGGTGATGGCGGATGTAGATCCGGTCAGCCAGAATATCACGGCGGAGACCATTGCTGCTGCTTTGTCTCCCAGAACCAAAGGGATCGTCGTTGTTCACTTGGCGGGGTGGCCTTGTGACATGGATCCGATCATAAATCTAGCTCGGGAGAAGGGGCTCTGGGTGGTCGAGGACTGCGCCCAGGCCAATGGGGCAACTTATAAGGGTCGTCAGGTCGGGTCAATGGGAGATGTTGCGGCATTTTCCTTTTGCCAGGACAAGATCATTACCACCGGTGGCGAAGGGGGGATGATTACTACAAATAGGCATGATACATGGGAGAAAATCTGGTCCTATAAAGATCACGGGAAGAGCTTTGATGCCGTGTATCACAGGAAACATCCACTTGGTTTTCACTGGCTGCATGAATCCTTCGGTACGAACTGGCGGATGACGGAAATGCAGGCGGCGATCGGCAGGATGCAGCTTCGCAAGCTTCCGCAATGGTTGACTTTGAGGAGGAGGAACGCGGCAGTTCTCACGGACGGTTTTTCACGAATCCCCGGTCTGTGTCTGACCATTCCGCCGCAAGAGGTTGAACACGCTTACTATAAATACTATGTCTTTGTCGAGCCGGAAGCCCTTAAGTCAGATTGGTCCAGGGATAGAATCATGAATGCACTCATGGCCGAAGGCATCCCCTGCGGCTCGGGAATTTGCAGTGAAATCTATCTGGAAAAAGCGTTTGATCAGGGCGCGCTCAGGCCCCAAGAGAGGCTTCCAGTTGCCAAGCAACTTGGGGAAACCAGCCTGATGTTCATGGTGCATCCAACGCTATCGGTGGATGACATGGAAGATGTGGTCAGGGCAATGGAGAAAGTTATGTGCGTCGCCGTCCGGTGATATGAGTTTTATTGAGCCAAAACCAGTTTTCTTCAATCAGGATGATTTGATCAAACTGAGGATGGAAAAGGGCATACACCAATTGATTCCTGGCATTACCGACTGGGCACAGGTACAATGGCAGGGATGACATTCCTATTCCGCTTAAAGTAGAATACGAAGCGTATTACATGAATGATAGCAGTATTATCCTGGATTTAAAAATAGTATGGATGACCGCTGTCAATGTTTTAAGAAAAAGAGGCATTAAACACTAACCATTTGATAAAATTATGCATCGGCAACTGAAAAATCCAAAACTATACTTGATGGCTTTAAGTGATTCGTTTCTCTTTGCAATTTCGCTTACGGCAGCCTATTTGTTTCGGTTTGAATTCAGCTTGGATCATGTAGACATTAATCAAATTAAAACCATCCTGATCTGGCTGATTTCCCTTAAACTCATTGTCTTCTTCAGTTTCGGTCTTTATCGGGGGATGTGGCGCTACACGAGTGTCCGAGATTTCTGGAGATTGGCCCAGGCTTGCTTCATATCCATGCTTTTAATCATGACGGTGATCCTCTATTTATATCGTTTTCATGGTTTTTCACGGGCCGTCTTCTTAATGGATGGAATTCTAACATTTGTTCTTGCCGGTGGGTTGCGTTTCACTATCCGCGCTTATTTTACTTCCTTCCAGCCAAGTCTTAACTCCGATCGCATGGCGACTTTCCAGAAAAAACACAGGAAACTTATTTTGATTGTCGGTGCGGGCGATGCCGGTGAAAAGATGCTTCGTGAGATATTTGACAATAGAAACCTTGTTTATGATGTTGTGGGTTTTATTGATGATGATCTACAGAAACAGGGCCGTTCGATTCATGGTGTCCCGGTACTGGGGATGATTGGAAAACTGCCAGAACTGGTGGAAGAAAAAAGGATTGAAGAAATTCTCATTGCCATTCCTTCGGCCAGTGGTGAACAGATGCGGCACATCGTAGAACTCTGCAAGGGATGTGATATCACCTACAAGACCCTGCCCGGCATGGGGGAAATTATTGATGGCCGTGTCAGCATCAAGACTTTGCGGGACGTAAGCTTCGAGGATTTACTGGGGCGTCAGCCTGTGGATCTTGATATTACCAGTATCAGAAACTACCTGGATGGGCGAACGGTTCTCATTACCGGTTGCGGTGGATCCATCGGTTCGGAATTATGCAGGCAGGTGGTTAAGTTTCAGCCTCGGTCCCTCATTCTGGTGGATGCGAATGAGGCGAATCTCTTTCACATTCAGATGGAACTGCAGCACGAACTCTATTATCAAAAATGCACGGGTATCCTGGGGCACGTGCAGGACGAAAACCTTATGAAATCTGTTTTTCAGAGATTTCAGCCCCAGGTGGTATTTCACGCAGCAGCCTATAAACATGTGCCGATGCTGGAAATCAATCCCTGGGAGGCGGTTACCAACAATATCCTGGGAAGCCGGGTGGTTATGGCGCTGGCTTTTAAGCATAATGTGGAGCGATTTGTGTTGGTTTCAACCGACAAGGCCGTACGGCCCACCAATGTCATGGGGGCAAGCAAGCGCATGACCGAACTCTTTCTACAATCCTTTCAGGGAAAGGGAACAAGATTTGTGGCCGTGCGATTCGGAAATGTCGTTGGTTCTTCGGGATCTGTCATCCCCCTGTTCCGGCGACAGATAGAGCAGGGAGGGCCGGTTACCGTGACCCATCCTGATGTCAACCGGTATTTTATGACCATACCTGAAGCGGCCCAGTTGATCATTCAGGCGGGGGGCATGGGCAAGGGCGGGGAGATTTTCATCTTGAAGATGGGTATCCCTGTGAAGATTGCGGATATGGCGAGGGATCTGATCCGTCTGTCCGGCAAGGAACCCGACAGGGACATCAGGATCATCTACACAGGTCTCCGGGAGGGTGAGAAACTGTATGAGGAACTCATAACGGATGGAGAAGATATTCTCCAGACGGAGCATAAAAAAATCATGGTGCTTCGGCCCAACAATTACTCTAAAGACTTGAAAAATTCTGAGGAACTCCGCGATCGGCTGGATTCAGGATTAAAACAATTGCGGGACGCGGCGATTCGTCAGGATTCACTGGCTATTAAGAAAAAACTTCAGGAAATTGTCCCCGAGTATAACCCCCAGGATACGCAAAGTGTTCTATGAACATCCAGCGTCAACACACCCTTCCGGAAAATATCAAAAATATCCTTATCATTCAGCTCGGCGATATCGGTGACGTGGTCTGGTCAACACCAGCCTTCCGGGCTGTCAAGGAAGCCTATCCCGAGGCCAGATTGTCAATTCTACTGAGAGAAGGCAACGGGTCTCTGCTGGAGGCGGATCCTTCCATTTATAAAACCTATGAAGTAAAAAAATATCCGGGAAGTTTTTTAGTGAAGGCGATCCGTCAAATAGGATTCATTCGTGAATTGAGACAGGAACATTTTGATCTTGTTTTCGATCTGCGTTCTGATGATAGGGGCGCCTTTATGGCCTTTATCACGGGGGCGCCTGTCCGGGCTGCCCTGTATTACGGGGAGGCTCCCTTCTATCGCAATAGGCTGTTTACCCATCTTCTTGAGCCTCCTTTTTTAAAAGAAAGTTTTTTAGGCGCCGCTGAACAGACCTTCCAGATCATCCGTGGATTTGGCATTGAAGCAAAAACAGATGTCCCGAAATTGTGGGTTTCTGATGAAACAATGCATCGGGCTGAAAATATATTGGAGGACGAAGGGATACATCCCTTACCAGGTCCATCTGATCCCTGGGTCACCCTGAACCCCTTTTCAAGATGGCCTTACAAAGAATGGGACGTTAAAAAGTGGGCCCAGATTATCGATTGGTTGTGGAAAGAATATAAGATTGCCACAGTGGTGGTCGGCGCTGCAACGGAGCATGAGCGGGCCGGGAAAACCGTGCAAGCATATCCGGGAAAGAGTTACAATCTTGCTGGCAAGACCAGTCTGGCCGAGCTGGCGGGCGTTCTGAGCCTGAGCCGTCTCCATATCGGCGTGGACAGCGCCGCACCACATATTGCTGCAGCCGTCGGCACACCCACGATCACGCTCTATGGACCCTCTGACTGGCGGGACTGGGCCCCGGTAGGTGACAGGCACCGGGTTGTCGTCCCAGATATGGACTGCGTACCCTGTCACAAGAAAGGGTGCAACGGAAACGGACGAAGCGAATGCCTGGAAACCCTGGGTATCGAGCCCATGCAGACGGTCATCCGCGAAGTCCTGAAGTCTGCTTAGCGAAGGTGCTTTGCCTCATCAAGCAGCATGATTGGGATGTCGTCTTTAATTTCGTATAGAAGCCTGCACTGATCGCAGATCAATCCGTCCTGAGTCTCATTGAAGTGAATATCCCCCTTGCACTTGGGACATGCCAGAATATCAAGCAGTTCCTTACTGATCGCCACTACAAACCTTCCTTTCCGATTCCCGCCTTATTCGTTTCTTCCAATTTTTCCTTTACCGCTTCAAAAACCTCTTCCACCGTAATATCTCGCATACACTGTTGAGACTCGCAGGTCTTTAAAAAACAGGGGCTGCAGGGCAGCGCTTTGCGGATAACCCTGTGCCCTTCGCCATAGGGACCCGTCCTTAAAGGATCCGTCGGTCCGAACAGGGCAACGACGGGCGTGCCCACCGCGGCAGCCAGATGCATGGGGCCGGAGTCCGTGGTCACGACTACGGCGGCTTGCCGGTAAAGACATGCCAGATCCTTCAAGGTCGTCTGTCCGGCCAGATTAACGACCTTTGCTGTTTTAACTTCCTTGATAATCAATTCAGCATAGGGTTTTTCATGGGCGCTGCCCGTTATGACGACAGGAATATTCAGTTCTCCGGCGATCCGGTCGCATAGCCGGGCGAATTTTTCATCCTGCCAGAGTTTCGTCTCCCAGAGGGCCACGGGACTTACGGCCACAAAGGGCTTTTCGACGTCGATCCCCTCGGCCTGGAGAATGCTGGCAACATGGGTTTGACGGTCTTTACCGATCGGAATGGTAAATTCAGGGGCCTCGACATTGGCACCGAGATAATGAAGAAAGTCCAGATATCGATCGACGGCATGTTTCTTCATGTCTTCGGGAATTTTCTCACTATAAAAAAGACCGCTGAGCTCCTGCATGCTGTTGTAACCAAGTTTCCGCCTGCCGCCGCTCAGAAAAACAATGACGGCACTTTTGAATAGTCCATGAAAATCAATAACCAGGTCATAGGGGCGGTCTCGCAAGGTCTTCACAAACTCGATGAATTCTTTGACGGGCCTGCCGAAACGGCCCGTTTTCAGATCATTAATCCAGCTTTTCCGACGGGAAATGATCACCCGGTCCAGAGCGGGATGGTCCATGATCAGATCCGCGGCAGCCTCTTCAATGACCCAGGTGATGTGGGCATCGGGGAATTTTTGTCTCAGCGCGGCCAGGGCGGGCAGGGTATGAATCACATCGCCGATGGCGCTCAATTTGATCATGAGAATGTTCACTTGTCCTTGTCCTTGAGAATCCAGCGCACGGCGTCCAGAATGTTCCCGGCGATATAATCCGGTTCAACATCAAAGGCGCGATGTTCTTGTCCATAACCTGTCCGCACGAGAATGCCTTTTGCCCCGGCCCTTTTCGCGGCTTCTACATCCTTCGGCATATCTCCGATCATATAGGACCGTCCCAGATCGATTTCCATTTCATCTGCTGCCTTAAACAGCAGCCCCGGAGCAGGTTTCCGGCAATTGCACGCTTGAAGATACACCCCCTGTCCTTCGGTGGGATGGTGGGGACAGTGGTAGAAGGCATCGATAAAAGCCTTTCTGGCCTTTAACTGTTCCTGGATGCGGGCATGCACCGTCTGCACAAACTCTTCACTGAAGAAACCCCTCGCCACGCCGGACTGATTGGTGATGACCACAGCCTTCATGCCGTTCTGATTGATCAGGCGGATCGCTGCAAAGGCCTCAGGAATAATCTTCAGCTTCTCGAGGCTGTCCAGATATCCAATTTCCTCATTGATCGTTCCATCCCGGTCCAGAAAAACCGCCGCATGCTTTTTCATCAATTCATCGCTCCGTTCGGCCTTAACCGGCCCATCACCCTCCATTCATCGCTCCGTTCCAGCTCTTATCCATTTCCCACTTAAGGATTTTCCGTCAGGACCTTTCTGGCGGTTTCATAAACGTCATCCATCGTGATCAGATCCATGCACCGGAAATCTGTGGGGCAGGTTTCTTTCAGACAGGGGCTGCAGGCCACGTCCCTGTGGACAATCACACTTTTATTTCCCGCGGGACCTGTCGTCACCGGATTGGTGGAGCCGAAGATGGCAATCGTCGGAATGCCCAGGGCACCGGCCACATGCATCAATCCGGAATCGTTTGAAATAAAAAGCCTGCACCGGGCCATGAGCGCGATGGTCTCCTTCAGGTTCGTCTTTCCCGCCAGATCGATCAATGGACGCCGGGTGTGCTGCTGAACGGCATCGGTGCTTGTTTTGTCACTGTTGCTGCCGAAAAGAAATACCCGTGCACCAAACCCGTCGATCAATTTTTCAGCGACAGCCGCAAATCTTTCGGGAAACCACTTTTTCGCCGGTCCGTAGGTCGCCCCCGGCGCCATACCGATCATCAGAGGCGTATCGATCAAATCGAGAGATTGAAGCACATGACCAGCTGCGGCGTCATCATCCGGTTCCGGCTTCAGCAGGATCTCACGGCCGTCAGACTGACAGCCCAGGGCTTTGACCATTTCCAGGTAATAATCGATCTGATGTACTTCCCGGATCGCCGCTGTACGCAGGACCGAATGGGTCAGCAGCCAGCCCCGGCCATCGCTGTTGTATCCCGCACGATTCGTGATGCCGGCCAGCCGAACGATCAGAGCCGCTTCGATGGCATTCTGCAGAAGGATCGCCGTGTCGAACTTCCTCGCCCTCAATTCGCCGACCAGTCTGAAGATTCCGGAAACACCCTGATGAATTCCGGGGCGCTGGTAGAGCATCACCTCATCCACGTCCGGCGATAGACGATAAATGTCCGCAACCCAGGGCTTTGCCAGGACGGTTATTCCGGCGCCGGAAAAGGTCTTCCGGACGGCAGCGACGGCAGGCAGGGTCAGGACCGCATCGCCGATCCAGTTGGTGCCCCGGATGAGGATGTTTTTAACCTGGCCGGGCAGGAGTCGTCTGCTCCCCCTGACCTTCAATGATATTTCCGTTGTTTCGCCAGGTGTGTGCTTCATGGTGTCTGCAATTTTAAGATGATCAACCTTTCCAAAGCATCCCTTGATGGGAGGATATCCATCTCAATGGTCAGCATCAGGAGGCCATTCAGGAAAAGGGGGAACTGATCGAGCTTTATGGCGTCTTTTTCCGTCGTCACCATGAATTCAGCCCCGGCACGGACGAAAGCATCTTGAAGCTGCTTCACATCGGTGTTATTATAATGATGATGATCGGGAAAGGCAATGAAGCGGACGACGTCGGCATCAAGGAACGTCAGTGTCTTCTTAAAAGCCGCCGGATTGGCGATGCCGCTGAAAGCGCATATCTTTTTCCCTTTCAGATGACCCGGAGGATAGACCGGTCCGGCGCCGCCCTGACGGAGAGCTGTCAGCTTCCGGATCGCATGAAACACGGGGGCGGATTTGTTGAACGGGCGGATTTTGTTCTCGAATTCCGTCCGGTCAAACGACTTGCTTCCGTAATGATCAGCGGTTCCCACGGCGATGACGATATCGGCCCTTTCCAAGGCACTTAAAGGCTCCCGAAGGGGTCCCGCCGGCAGCAGGAAGCCATTGCCGAAAGGTCTGTCCGCATCGATCAGCACGATGTTGATGTCTCTCATCACGTCCCGGTGCTGGAAAGCGTCGTCAAGAATCAGGACATTGGCGCCCATCTGCCGAATGGCTGCACCCCCTGTCAGGATTCTTCGGGGACCCGTCAGGACAGGGACATCCGGAGCGGATTTCGCGATGAGCACCGGTTCATCTCCTCCTTCAGCGGCGCTCATCAGGACCTTCTTTCCGTCGGAAACGATATTCACCGGCGCGATCGATGTCCCACCGTATCC
>Ga0182011_10000187_pt1 | contig 52224 bp, 45 predicted proteins | sample 711E1DmetaG_FD_120481 | JGI IMG/M metagenome (GOLD analysis project Ga0182011, IMG submission 120481) | Permafrost microbial communities from Stordalen Mire, Sweden - 711E1D metaG | ecosystem: Environmental > Terrestrial > Soil > Wetlands > Permafrost | place: Sweden: Stordalen | collected...
CTGCCACGAACCGGGCTGCTGCCACGAACCGGGCTGCTGCCACGAACCGGGCTGCTGCCACGAACCGGGCTGCTGCCACGAACCGGGCTGCTGCTCTTTGCGAATGGCGTGGCCGGCAAGTCGCGAGCGCAGCGTGGGGTTGTTATACGTGGCCGGCGCGGGGGTTGGCTCGTCCGATGGGTGCGAAATGTTGGCAGCCTGTCTTCCGACCGGCTCCAGGCGATGCGAATTCGCAGCAGGATCGAGCCCGGGACTCGGGCCCTCTTCTTCGCTATCCAGCCGATCGTCGGGCATGAGGCGTCGAGCGGCCTCCGGGATGCGTGCCTCAGCCGTCGATGGCGGGCTTGCGGTTGCTGATCGTAGCGCTACCGGGTCGTGCCGCCATCGGCTGTCCCATCATGTCCTGCGGGGGAACCCCGAACGTGCTTCCCGCGACCGCCCGATCAACCACGCCTGGGCGTTCGAAGTCCTTGCCACACCAGGCGCACAGCATCCAGTCGAGGCCGACCAGTCGCTGGCAATTGGGGCAAACCCGATTCAGTCTGGTCCGACACCACGGGCAGATGATCCATTCCTCGTCAACCCGCCGATCGCAGCCTCGACATGTCTTGACGACCTCGACCTCAGCCAGGAGCGCTTCCTCGGAGAGGTTCCTCTCGTAGACCTCGCCAAGGAGTTCCGCCGGTCTGATGACGCGATAGACGATCACACCGAAAACGAACAGAAACGGTGTCGGCAGGAGGATCAGCGCCGCGGCCACGTAGGGCAGGATCGGGTTCTCGGTCCTGTCGTGCATGTCGCGGAAAGCCCAGAAGGCAGCCGCAAGCCAGACCACGAAGAGATAGAGCACGATCGAATACAGAACCAGCTGCACGACCGCACTCGAGAAGAACGAGCTGACTGCGCTTCCAAGCTGGCCAGAAATGTCGGGCATTGCGCTTGTTTCTCTCTCGATTCCGGCCTTTCGAGGCGTTCGCTACCGCCTCGGAAGACGTTGGGCAGTGTATCAGGGTGGCATCAGGCGCCGGCCGATGGCTGCCGGGCTGTGACGGCGCCGAGAGGTCGGCGGTGACGATCGGGGCTCCACCGCTCAGCCCGCGCTGCCCCGGGGCAGGCTGCCCTACCGCTCGACGGTTCTGCCCTGGTTGGGTCTCGCTACAGGTTCCGGCGACGAGAAGAGTGTGACGGTCGCGCCGGCCAACAACAGGACGCCGCCAAACAGGAGGGCGAAGGCGCCCATTCCGCAACCCCACGGCAGCGTCAGGTACAGGAGGAAGACACCCACGTACAGGCCCCCGAGAACCATTGGCATTATCGAGTCGGTCACCCGACCGATGATGGCCGCGAGGTTGGGAAGCCGTTCCTTGGCGCGGTCGCTGCCTGAGGCCGCGCCGAGCACGAGACCGCTGAGAAGGAACAGTGGCATGCTGGCTGGCATCAGCCAGCCCGACCCGTTCGGCGGCGGCGAGGATCCCGTCGTGCCGATGCCGATGCCGTTGCTGGCTGCCCAGGGCAGGAAGAGGCTGGCGATGCCCACGACGGTGCCGGCTGCGACCAGGCCGAATGCGACGAGTTCCTGCGTCGATTCCTTGCCTGCCGCGCCGGTGGCTTGCACGGATGCTCCGCCTGTTGGAGCCACCCCGGAGGGCACCGGGAGAGATGTGGGTCTCAACGGGGGCGCGGCGGCCATGGGTGCCGATGGAGCCGCGAACGGCGATCTGGGTGCCGGCCTGGCCGCTTGAGACCAGGAAGCCGGGCGGGCCGACGGGGGTTCGGCGGGGTTGTCGTCCTCAGAGGGGCTTCTGTTCTCGACCGATGAAACCGGGATCGCTCCGACGGAAACGCTCAGGCTGGGTCCTGCCGGTCGCGCAACTGAGCTGGCGCTCGACGGCCGCAGCGTCCAGGCTGAGGTCGCGGGGTCGCCTGGAGGCGCGACGTAGCCGCCAGGGATGTGCTCGGATGCGTCCGCGACCGGTTCCGCGACCGACTCGACGGCCGCCGGTGGCGCGAACTGCGCGACTGCCGATGGCGCGAACTGCGCGACTGCCGACGGCGCGAATGGACTCCGGGCGGGGACCCCCAACTGACCTTGCGCGAGTCCGAGTGTTGGGGCGGGAGTTGTCGCGAAGGGATTCGGGGCAGAAGGCGGCGGCGCGACGGGGGGCGCCTGGCGCTGTGCCGGCTCGGGCGGCGTGGCGTGGGACAGTCCAAGGGCGGCGAGGCGGGGGTCGGTGGAAGTCCCGACCGTTACGTCGGGGGCGGCGCGATCGGGCGCGCCCGAGGGGGTCGTCACCCCAGCCGGCGAGGCGTCGGCCGCGGGCGCGGGCGACGCCTCGCCCCGGGTCCTGCCGGGTTGCGAGGCGCCGTCTTGGGCCCCGGTGTTCGGCACCTGCGGGGCCACATCGGCGATCGTGGGCTCTGGCGTCGTGGCGCCGGGCAGCGGCGTTCCGCACTTACCGCAGTAGGCCTGGTCCGCCTTGACGGCCATTGAGCATTTCGGGCACTGCAAAGATCCGACCACGCGGAGCCCTCCGCTGATACGGCCGAAACAGCTCGGTCGCACACCACCGAGGTTTCCCGCGGCGGGCCCTCCGAGTCAATCCCCCGATCTCTCCGATTCGGGGCCCGATAGTCCCAACCCGGGCTTCGCGGCGCCCGTTTGAGCTGGTGACACCGCAGCCGCCGTCTCGGTGGTGAACGCCGCGCTCCGCCACGCGGAGGCGACCCCGGAGAGGGCCAGGGCGGCAACCCAGGCCAAGCCCAGGGCCACTGCCGTCAGTATGAACACCGCCGGTCTCAAGTCGCCAGGGGTGGCAAGCCGCCCGAGGACTATCTTGATCGGCTGCTCGTTCCGAGCTGCCACGCGGCACAAGTCGAATGTCGTGGCGATTGCGGCGATGGCCAGCGCGAGAGCCATGATGCTCGCTCCGAAAGAGGCGACTGCCGTGGCGGCCGACGAAATCGGCCGTTTGGCGATCTGGACCAATGCGCCGCCAATCGATCGCCAGATTCCTCGATCGAGCAGAACGAGTCGTCGGACCGCGATGGCCCCAACCACTTCGGATGCGAGCCATGCCAGCCCGACTACCAGGATCGCATCCGCGGCGCCCTGGATCACGCGCAAGACGAGCGTCGTCGCCAGGTCCGATGGCGTCGTCAGCTCGGCGTAGACGACCGTGTAGATGCGCGAGCCGGCCCACACGATGGCTGCCGCGAGCGGCACCAGGCAGATCGAGCGGATCGCCGCCATGTCGAGCAGGACCCGGAGTTCCGGGAGCGGCCGCGGCGAACGTGTCGTGTGCCCCTCCCTTTCCAGAGAGGCGTCGATGAGCCAGACGTCGACCAGCGACCCGAGCAGGAAGGCCAGCAGCAGCCAGAGTGCCACGGCCACCGAGACGATCGCCGCAGCCTCGAACAGCCAGGCCGTGGGCCGTCCGTCGATGGCGAACGCCTCCACGCCGATGGCGCCGGCAATACCGATCACGGAAGGAAGCACGGCGCCCGGCACGAGGAGCAGCAAGACCCCGCCGCGCAACAGGAAGCCGGCCAGGGCGACCACGATCGTGTCCGGGTCGGCCACGCCGAACTCCAGCGTCCGGCGCATTCGCCCGAACCAGCCTGCCAGCCGCTCCCTTCTTCGGGTCACGCCGGCTACGGCCCTGAAGGAGCGGGTGTGCCGACCACGTTCTGGAGCTGCGCGAGCAGCTGCTGCACGATCGCGATCTCGCTGCCGTAGGTCGCCCAGTCGCCCCTTTGGGCCGCGGCCTGCGCGGCGTTGAAATGCGCGCTCGCTTCGGCGACCAGCTCCTGGGCGTTGCCGCTCAGGGAGACACTGGGCAGTGCCGTGGGCGTACCTGCCGGTGTCGATGTTGCCGGCGGACTCGAACCGCCCGATGCTCCAGGCGATGCCGAGGCTCCCGGCGATGGCGTGCCACTCGCCCCGATGGCTCCCTGGCCGGCGTAGATCTGATTGAGGGCGTCCTGCAGGGTATCGCCCCAGACGACCTGGCTCGGCGTGCCTACCACCACCTTGACAAAGGCCGGGATGGGGTTGCTGGTCGAGACCAGATAAACGGGTTCCACATAGAGCAACGAATCCTGTATCGGCAATACCAGCAGGTTACCGAGAATGACCTGGCTGCCTCCCTGGGCCCAGAGTGTGATCTGCTGGCTTATCTGCGTGTTCGAGGCCACCTTGCCTTCCATCTGTTCCGGCCCGAACACGTTCGAACCGACAGGGAAGTCGACGACGCTGACCTGGCCGTATGTGGCCGGGTCGTTGTGCGCAGCCACCCACGCGATCATGTTCTTGCGCCCCGACGGCGCCATCGGTTGCAGGAGCACGAACTCGGGATTCGCCTGGGCCGGCAACCTCATCTGGACGTAGTAGGCCTCCAGGGGCAGCTGCGTAGGTGGGTTCGCGCCTGTGTCCACCGTCGAGCTCGAATTCTGGGGGAGGCTCCAGACGTCGCCGTTCTTGAAGAAGACCACTGGATCCGTGACGTGATACTTCGCAAACATGCTGGTCTGGGCGTTGAACATGTCCTCCGGGTAGCGAAGATGCCCGGGGTTGGTGGTGGGGTTTGCCGGGTCGCCGCGGATGTCCGACGGCATGGCGGAGATCGGCTGGAAGAGACCGGGGAACACGCCCTCCCAGGCCTGGATGATCGGATCGCTGGGATCGGCGACGTAGAAGGACATCTCGCCCGTGTAGGCGTCCATGACGATCTTGACGCTGTTCCGGATGTAGTTGAACGGATCGCCCGCCAGGCCGTTCGCGGTCGAGTTGCTGCCCGGGTTGTAGGTATTCGCATCCGGGAAAGCCGAGCTGGTCGTAAAGGCGTCCTGAACGTAGTCGAGCCCACCGGCCGAGTTGACGACAAGGTAGGGATCCTTGTCGAAACGCAAGAACGGGGCGATGAGCCCGGCGCGATCCTGGATGGCACGGTGGAAGAGAAGCTGGCTGCTGCCCGTGATCTGGTCGCTGATGAGCAGATTGAGATCTCCAAAGCGCGCCGAGAAGAGCAGGCGCGACAGGAGCGTGTCCAGCTTGATTCCGGTAGTGCCGGTCCAAGACGTGTACGCGTCTCCGCCCACTCCGGCCGTGGACGGATAGTCGAATTCCAGGCTGGCAGCGTCCGCGATCACGTAGTCAGTCTGGTTGGTCCCGAAGTAGATGCGCGGCTGGGTGATCGTCGGCGCCCCTTGCGTCGATGCCGGCGGAAGATCCTTGATGAGGAGATTCGGAAGACCGCCCTGTCCAACCTCGTTGACCGGGACCATGACCATCCCCATGCCGTGGGTATAGCTGACGTGAAGGTTCACCCAGTTGACGGTGTTGCCTGGCTGGGCGGCGTACTTGTCGGGATCGAATTCTCGGCCGGCGATCATGACCTGCCGAACGCATGGGGGAGCGGCTGGTGCGCAGGCGGCGGCGGTGTTGAAGACGTACCGGTCCGTGTCGACGTCGCTGAAGTTGTAGTAGGTCTTGATCACTTGCAGCTGGTCGAGCGTCTGTCCGAGCGGCTGGTAGTCCCAGAGCCGGACATTCTGGATGGTCGACGACTCGGCTGTGACTGCCGTCTGGGTGACGGTCGGACCCGGCGTGTCCGACGCGCTCGTCCAACCGTTGAGGTTGAAGGCCAGGCGCGTCATGTCGATGTTGTTCTTGATGTAGGACGTTTCCTGCGTCTGCTGGTTTGGGTCCACCGTGAGGCGCTGGACAAGCTGCGGGTAGCCGACCTCGAGGATGAGGAAGGCGCCTGCCCAGAAGACAAGAGTCAGGGCCAGCGGCGTGCGCCAGCGGGTGAAGGTGAAGCCCACGACGAAGCAGCCCACGAAAGCCGTCAGTACGGTCATCACGTTGATGGCCAGCATCCGGGCGTTGGCGTCGGTGTAACCGACACCCTGGAAGATGCCGCTCGAGTTGCTGTAGACGAGCTCGTAGCGGTCAAGCTGGTAGCCGATGGCAGCCGACCAGAGGTACAACGCGACCAGGAGGCCGAGGTGGACTCGGGCAGTCGAAGGCATAGATGCGCCCGAGGCCACTGCGACCAGATAGCGGATCCCCACAACCGCCAGGGTCATCAGCACCAGCAGGTTGGCATACGACTGGAGAAGTCGATAGAACGGCAGCTCGAACATGAAGAAGCCGATGTCCTTGCCGAAGGTCGGGTCGGTCTGGCCGAACGGAACCCTGTGCAGGAACAGCTGGATCGTGCTCCAGCCTCCGAGGACGAGCCCGCCCAGACCCAGGGCTACCAGCAGGCCGATTCCGAGAAGACTCCAGAAGACGGGGCGGCTGATGTCCGGCACCTCGATGGCGTCGGCCCTGGGGGTTCGCCGGGGCAGCGATCCTCCGAAGGGTCCGTTGCCCATGACGTCTCCGCCGAAGTAACGGTCGAGGTTGAACTTGTCCAGGAGATCGTCGAGTGAGAACCGTCGAAGCTGACCTTTGGGTATGAACCGCCCGACGAGCCAGAGGTTGACCCACAGGGTGAGGAACGCGACCCCGGCCCCAACGACGAAGAAGAGGACCTGGGACCCAAAGCGGGTCCAGAAGACATTTCCGTAGCCGACGCTCTGGAACCAGATCGCATCCGTCGCGAAACCGACGGTCAACGCGAAAATGGCCAGCAGGACGAGCAGGACCGCGACGATGACTCCGAAGATGATCCAGCCGCGCCCGATGTGGATCTCCGGTAGTTCATCCGACGGGCCGCCCGAGTAGCGCCCGTAGCCTCCGCGGAAGCCGCCTCGTCCGAAGCTCGGGCGCGCAGGCCCGTCGTCGCGATCGGTGTCGTCAGAATCGGGCCCGACTGACCTCATCGTTTCGTCCTTCCCTGATGTCTCGTTCGGTGGGCTGCCCTCCGCGGCATCGTCCGACCCACTGTCCGGCTGCCGGTCGCCGGCCTCTTTCTCGGCCTGGCGTCGGCGCAGTTCCTCCATGAAATCATCGAACATGTTGCGCACTGGTCGAGTCTAGCGACCCCCGCGAAATCGAGATACCGCGTGGGCCGGGCGATTCGAGGCGGTCCGCATAGAGGAACGGTCGGCGTCGTGGCGCGGTTCCACCCCGGGTCGGTCGTCCTGGCCCCGTTCGGCCGCTCGTATCGGCGACCCCATCTGCCCCGCAGCCGGTCGGCCTCAGTACGACAGCCTCAAGAGCGCATCGCGAAAGGCGCGCAGGATGGTCTGGGCCAGCTCCGACTCCCGCATGGACAGCACGCGGCCCGGTTCGAATCGGAAGCCCGCCAGCACCGCGAGCGGCGCGTTCCACGGTTGCTCCTCGTCCTCCGGAGGCTGGCCGAGGCGCAAGCGCAACTGCTGACGGCCCTTTTCTTCCAGGACGAGCCCGGACAATGTGCCGGAGAGCCCCGGGCCGAGGCGAAGCAGCGGCGAGCCAGGCGGCGTGCCGTAATCCGGGGCGAGTTCGTTGAAGACCAGCAGCGCGCCGTTCCGCTCGCACCACAGCAGCGCTACCCACCAGCCTTCCACTATCCGAGGCTGTGACATGCCGACCCACCGGTCGTCGCCCGGTCGGAGTTCGATCTCGCGAATGAACGATGGGCCGGGCGAAGGAAGGCGGGGTTTGGTCTCGTCCATCGGCGTCGAGGATAGCCGGGCTCGCACTTGCCCCGGGCGCACTTGCCCCGGGCGCACTTGCCCCGGGCGCCGCGCCGTTTCTTCGCGGTGTGTCCGGGCTAGGTGAGCGGTTTGCGGCGGCGCGGCGCACGTGGCGAGCCGGCCGGTACCGTGGAGTCAACGGGTGTAGCCGCGTCGGTCGGCTGCGCGACTTCCGGGCCGCCGGCACTCAGCGCAACTTCCGAGCCGCCGGCACTGTCCTCGCTCGGCGTGCCGAGCGGCACGAGACCGGCCGCTATCTCAGCGTCCAGGCGGGCCATCTCGGCTCTGAGCTCCGGGCTCGGCGGTCGCACCGCGGCCGCGTCGCTCGGCGAAACAGAGTCTGAGAGTGAGGCCGCGGGACCGGGCAAGGGCGGGTCGCTGAAGATCATGCTCAGCAAGCTCGTCTTCTTGCCTCTGCGGGCCTGCCGGTCGTACTCCTGCAGTGACGGGGCCACCTCCGTTACGCCCGGAATCGAGACGCTCCCGGCGGCCGTCGCGTCCAGCGCCGCGTGGCAGCTGGGGCAGGACTCCGAGTTCGGTGGGACCGCGGCCGAGCACCAAGGACAGAGACCCTCGGGAACCTTCGCCTTCTTGCGTGACTTACCGCGTCCACGCTCCGCGGTCGGCCCCGGAGCCTGCGGCGAAGGTGTCGCTGCGATGGCCGGCGGGACGGCCGACAGGGTTGTCTGCGGCGGAGAGCCGGCCGGCGATGCGCCGGCAAGCCGCGGAGTGGCCGCAGGTGGCTCGGTGCTCGTCGGTGCCGCGCCGGGCTCCCAGCTGAGTTGGGGAGTCTGCGTGTGGCCGGCAACGGATCCCACGGCAACGGCTTCGCCGTGAATCAACTCGCCTCCCGCCCAGAGGCACGCGACCCCGGCCAGCAGGGGCAGGCCGAAGGCCCGGCCGAGTTCGTCGGGAACGAGCGCAACCCCGACGATCGCCATCGCGACGGCGGCATATCGGAGGTTGCGTTGAGGGTCGGGCGCGACCATCGCCATCGCCATCGGCGCTGCCATCAGCACTGCCGCGCCGATGAAGGCCCACAGGACGACGGCGCCGGAGATGCCGTAGACACCCAGAGGCGGCAGTGGACCCTCGACGTGATTGAGGCCGAAGAACTGCGAAACCGCCATGCCGGCCATGGCGCCGATCCCTAGTGACAGCCAGCCCGCGAAGATGGCGATTGAGCCAAATACTCTCTGCACTCTGCTTCTCCTGCTGGCTCGTCGGCTGCGCTAGTCGCAGAGCCGAAGCTCGCTGATGTCCGGCGTCGCTACTCCCACTCGATCGTGGCCGGCGGCTTCGAGCTTATGTCGTACACGACTCGGTTCACACCAGGCACTTCGTTCACGATGCGGGCGCTGATCTTGCCAAGGACCTCGTAGGGGAGCTTGGCCCAGTCTGCCGTCATGGCGTCCTCGGACGTGACGGCCCGAATGGCCACGACGTTCGCGTAGGTACGGCCGTCGCCCATGACCCCGACCGAGCGGATCGGCGTCAGGATCGCGAAGGACTGCCAGACGCTCCGATACAGGCCCGCGGCTTTGATCTCGTCGATGACGATCCAGTCGGCCTCGCGGAGGGTGTCGAGCCGTTCGGCTGTGACCTCACCGATGATGCGGATCGCCAGGCCGGGGCCGGGGAACGGTTGACGCAGGACCATCGATTCGGGCAGGCCCAGCTCGGTGCCGACGGCACGAACCTCGTCCTTGAAGAGGTAGCGCAGCGGCTCGATCAGCTGGAAGGTCATGTCATCCGGCAGGCCGCCCACGTTGTGGTGCGTCTTGATCTTCGCGGCCGACTTCTCCTTGTCGGAGGTGGCCGATTCGATGACGTCGGGATACAGCGTCCCCTGGGTCAGGAAGGCGATCTCGCCGAGCCTGGCTGCTTCTTCCTCGAAAACGCGGATGAACTCCGTCCCGATGATGTGGCGCTTCTGTTCCGGGTCGATCACGCCGTCGAGCTTGCTCAGGAAGCGTTCGCGGGCGTTGACGACGATGACGCGGACGCCGAGTTGCTCGAACGCGGTCTTCAGCAGTTCAGTCTCGTTCTTGCGCATCATGCCGTGGTCCACGTGGACGCATATCAGGCGGTCGCCCACGGCCCGATGAACCAGGGTCGCCGCCACGGCCGAATCCACTCCGCCGGATAGAGCGCACAGGACATTGCCTTCGGTGCCCGTAACCCGGCTGTGCTCATCGACGCGGCGCCGGATCTCCTCCACGTTGGAGGCGATGAAGTTGGCCGAAGTCCAGGTCTGCCGGGCGCCGGCGATGTCGACGACGAAGTTGCGCAGGATGTCGCGACCTCGCTTCGTGTGCACGACTTCGGGGTGGAACTGGATGCCGTACATGCGCCGATCGCGGTTGGCGACGGCCGCGTAGGGGGTCGAGCCGGTGCGGGCCGTCGGCTGGAAGCCATCGGGCAGGCGTTCTATCGAATCGCCGTGACTCATCCAGACCGACTGCTCCGGCTCGAGGCCGGTGAACAGTCCGTCTTGCACCGCCACCGACACCGTGGCCGGCCCGAACTCCTTGCGCTCGAACGAGACGACCTTGCCTCCAAGGGCCTGGGCCATGAGATGCAACCCGTAGCAGATGCCCAGGATGGGAATGCCGCCGCTCCAGAGCGCGGGGTCGGGGTGGGGAGAGCCCTCTTCGTAGACGCTGGCCGGGCCACCTGAGAGGATCACGGCCACGGGCTTGCGGGCGGCAATCTCGCTCCACGGAGTGTCGAACGGAAGCAGCTCGGAGTAGACGTTCAACTCGCGGACTCGGCGCGCAATCAGCTGGCTGTACTGGCTGCCGAAGTCGAGGACGATGACGGTATCCACGTCCGCGCCGACCGGCCCGTCGCCGCCGGTGTTAGCCCGATTCGCCACTCGTGCCTCGCTCAATCTCGACCTCCGCTCCTGGCTGGCTAGAGTCTAGCGGGGTGAGGCCAGGTCGAGGACGGTGGCTGTCGACGTTGTCCCGACAGGGACTCCCTCTGCAGCCCCCCGCGGCAGCTCGCGGTCAGGAACCTGGCTCGAGGTCGATGATGGCGATGGTGGGGCCGGAGATCTTGTCCGAAGGCCCGACCTCATACACGATCGTCCCGGCGAAGAGGGATCGATAGAATGCCGCCTCCTGCGGGTATTCGGGCGCCAGGAATCGCTCATACATGCCACTGCTTGCGATGGCGTAGCGGAAGCCGTGGGATCGGTACCACGCCAGATCATGGTGCGAGAGAGTCGGCAGGTAACCGACGCGATAGCGGCTGCTACTCAGCTGCGGCGTGTATTCCTCGCGAACCACCGGGGAACCTGGAGCCAGGTGTTTGTCTACCCAGGTGAGTGCGATCGTCCGCGTATCCGGCAGGCTGAGCGTTTGGGCGTTGGCGCGTGCGGCACCCAAAGGTTGCACTGCGAGCAGCGCGAGTAGCCCGATTACGGCCACGCTACCCAGCGACGGAAAGCGACGTCCAATGCGGGATTGGATAGCCGCCGCCGCGTCGGCCACGAAACGGCCCGCCAGGAGTGCCACAAAGGGCACGAGCGGTAACAGGTTCCTTTCGAAGCGGACTACCGGGATCGAGACCAGGACGAAGTAGAGCAGTGGGAAGACCACTAGGACAAGGTCACTTGCTCGTCGCCGCAGGAGCGCCCAGGCGACTCCGGCCAGCGAGAGTATTGAGAGAACTGGACCGAAGCCGATGTTCCACAGGTAGTCGACGTAGTAGCCGGCGGAATCCCCTTGCGCGCCGACGTGCCCTTGGACGTTGTAGTGGACCACCTGGTCGCGCAACCCGCCGAGGACGCCGCTCGCATCGAACAGGATCATCGGCGTGGCGATGACGAAGCCCGCCGCCGCGGCTGCGAGGATCAGGTATGGGGTCTTGCGGCGGATGGCGTCGGGAAGCCAGTGGCCGAGGGCACGGGGCGAGCCGGCGTGAATCATGTAGCCAATCAGTGGCACAACCCCGACGACCGCTGCGTTGTACTTGGTGGAGGCGGCCAACCCCGCCAGGAATCCAGCCAGGATCAGAAGCCTGTCACTCGTCCTGTCGGGGGGCCGGGCGAGCGCTGCCAGCGTTATCGCCATCGTCGCGGCGGTGAACAGTGAGCAGGGGACATCCGTTGTGAGGTTGCGGGAGTGGCCCAGCGGCAGCACCGCAACAGCCATGAAGGCGGCCCCGGCCACGCCGGCGAACCACCCTCGATCGCCCTGGCCGATAGCCGGGGCCCGGTCGCTGTCCTCGTTCTCCGTCGCCACACCCTCTGCCCGAGCGCTCGCTGCCCCAGGTCCATCCTCTGGCTGGACGGCTCCCGAGGCCCATTCTCTACGTCCGCCCCCTCCAGCCGCCCATCGACCGCCAAGCGCGACCAGAAGGCATGTCAGGACGCCCATCAACGCCACCAGTCGACGGCCCCACATGACATACGGGAACTGCGAGGTCTGGAAGTCGGTTCCGCTGGCTCCCGCCATGCCACCCGCACCCTGGGGTGTCGCGGTGACAAGAGACACACCGGAGACGGCGTGGACTGCCTCGACCACGCCGGTCTCGGCGTAGATCAGAAGAGTTGGGTACGTGAACGAGTGCGGGTCCGGGTCGCCACTGCTGACAATCTGCATCGCCGGCTTGGCGATGGCCCACTCATCGGGGTAATAGACGTACGGGCGGTCGTAGGCGATGCCTGCCATTCGCAGACACGTTGCGATCATGAGCACGACGACCAAGCCCACCCCGGCGAGCAGCGTGGGAAGGCCGAGGTGCCCAATCCTCAGCCGTGTCAAAGCCTTACTCCACGTGTCGGAGTCGCGCTCGGCTATACGAAGTGCGAGCCTCCAGGCGCGCCCCTGCTCTCGCCCAGGATAGCCAGTGCCGAGCTCGAATCTGCGGCGTGCGAGCAACAGCCGCCGGATCGAGGGCGCGGGGACTGGCATTGAGGATCGGAGGATCCCATCGCGGAACGCGCCGCCCGACCGAGCGAGATTCGGGCGATGAAGGTGGACGGGGCCGTGCACACAGTTCGCTCGGTCCGACTGTGAGCCAAGCAAGCTGGCTTTAGGCCGAGGCGCAGCCGAGGAAGCGCAACGAGCGCACCTTCAGCTGCGTGAGCAAGAACCGAAAGCCAGGCTCCGCCTGGCTCGGCGACAACGTGCCGGCTTCGCTGGCCCACGGCATTCGGCCGCCCGACCGAGCGAGATTCGGGCGATGAAGGTGGACAGGGGCATGGACACAGTTCGCTCGGTCCGGCGAGCGCAGTCCTAGGCGGATGGGAGGACCGGAGCGAGCACACCTGAAGGTGTGTGAGCGAGGACCGCAGCTCCCAACACCGGAATGCGCCGCCCGACCGAGCGAGATTCGGGCGATGAAGGTGGCCCGGGGCCTACTTCTCGGTGGGGTAGCCCTCTTTGCGCCACCTCTCGAGCCCGCCGTGCAACTCCTTGACCTTGAAGCCGAAGGACTCGAGGCGCCGGGCCGTCTTCGTCGAGGCGTGGCAGCTGGCGTTCCAGCAGTACACCACGTAGACAGCCTCGCTCGACAGGCGGGAAGCGGTCGTTTCGTCGATCTCGCGCCATGGCAGATTCATGGCGCCGGGAATGTGCTCGACGGCATACGCCTCGGCGTATCGAGCGTCGACGATGACCAGATTGGGCGTGCCGGAGACGATATCGGCGTACAGATCCTCGGGGTGGCGGAGATCGACGAAGCTGCCGATCCAGTGGATGCGGGCCGTCGGCTCGGTGAGCGGGAGGACCTGAGCGACCGGCACCGCGGATGGCGGCGAGGGCGCGATCCGAACGGCCTCGACCGGTTCTGCAGAGTCCACCGGGGACGGCAGCAGCTCGAGATGGGTCGTATGGGCGGCAATCGCGGGCTCGTCGGCGGCGGCTACCGGCGCGGTCATCATCGGCGGAAACTCCAGTCGGTGCGGCGTCGTTCGGGAATAGTAGCGAGTCACGTCAATAACCGCGAGCCATTCGGAGCCGCTCTTGCGCCCACATTCGGTTGCGATTTGGTTGCGATGGCTGTGGACAACCGTGACTGGAGTCCGCTTGTCGCACGGGGCGAGCCGGAGCGGGCCGGGGCGGGCCGGAGCGGGCCGGAGCGGGTGGCGGGCGCCAATGGGCTGGGACGCTCTCGGGCCGCGGACGTCCTGGCGGGCGCTCGCGCCGCGGCGCAGGCGCACTGACCCGAATTCGTCTAGTCGTCGTCCAGGTTGGGGGCGAGCCAGCGCGCGGCCTCGTCGACCGACCAGCCCTTGCGGCGCGCGTAGTCATCGAGTTGATCGCGGCCGATGCGGCCGACGCCGAAGTAGTGAGCTTCCGGTCGCCAGAAGTAGACGCCCGATACCGACGCCGGCGGGAGCATCGCGAACGACTCCGTCAGGCTGATCCCCGAGCGCGCCTCAGCGTCGAGCAGATCGAAGAGGGTCGCCTTCTCGGTGTGGTCCGGGCACGCCGGGTATCCCGGCGCCGGTCTGATGCCTTGATACTCTTCGCGGATCAACGCGGAGTTATCCAGCGCTTCGCGCGGGGCATAGCCCCACGATTCGCGGCGGACCCTGGCGTGGGTACGCTCGGCCAGGGCCTCCGCCAGACGATCCGCCAGGGCCTTGCTCATGATCGCGTGGTAGTCGTCATTGGCGGCTTCGAACGAGGCGGCGAGCGCGGCCGACCCGATTCCCGCGGTGACGGCGAAGCCTCCGAGGTAGTCCGCCATGCCCAGCGAGCGTGGGGCCACGAAATCTGCCAGGGCCACGTTTGGGCGACCCGGCGGCTTCTCCATCTGCTGACGCAGCGTGTGGAGGACTGCCCTGACCTCGCTCCGGCCGTCGTCGCCGTAGAGCTCGATGTCGTCACCGACCGAGTTGGCCGGCCAGAAGCCGACGACGGCCCGGGCCCGCAGAAGCCCCTGGTCGACGATACGCTCCAGAAGGCGCCGGCCATCCTGGAACAACGTTCGGGCGGATTCGCCGGTTCGAGGGTCGTCGAGGATGGCCGGGAACGCTCCCTTGAGTTCCCAGGCGTCGAAGAAGGGAGTCCAGTCGATCCAGTCGACCAGATCGGAGAGCGCGACGTCAGACTCGCGAACGCCGAGGTAGGTCGGCCGAGGGGCTGGCGACGCGAAGTCCACGGGCGTCCGATTCGCGCGAGCCGCCTCGATCGACACTCTGGCGACGCGCTCGCGCCGCCCGGCCCGCTCGACCCGCGTCCTCTCCTGGTCCTCTCGAATTCCGGCCGCAAACGCGGCGGCCCGATCGCCCAGCAGTTCGGCCACGACCCCGACGGCGCGGGATGCGTCGGCCACGTGAACCACCGGCGCCGAGTAGCGCGGCGCGATCTTGACCGCGGTGTGAGCCCGTGACGTGGTCGCGCCGCCGATCAGCAGCGGGAGGGAGAAGCCCTCCCGCTCCAGCTCACCGGCAACGTGGGCCATCTCCTCCAGGGACGGCGTGATGAGCCCGGAGAGGCCAACGACGTCCACGTGTTGGGCCCTTGCCTCCTCAAGGATGCGGGCGGCGGGGACCATGACCCCGAGGTCGATGACCTCGTAGTTGTTGCACTGCAGGACCACGCCGACGATGTTCTTGCCGATGTCGTGGACATCGCCCTTGACCGTGGCCATCAGGATCCTGCCGCGCGGCCGCAGATCCCCCAACCGGGCCTTCTCGGCCTCGAGGTAGGGGACGAGATACGCGACGGCCTTCTTCATGACGCGGGCGCTCTTGACCACCTGCGGAAGGAACATCTTGCCTGCGGCGAAGAGATCGCCGACCGAGTTCATGCCGGCCATCAACGGCCCCTCGATGACGTCGATCGGGTGGGCGGCGGCCGCGCGAGCTTCCTCCGCGTCCTCCACGACCCAGGTGTCGATCCCCTCGACCAGTGCGTGGCGGAGCCGGTCCGAGACCGGCCACGCACGCCACGCCAGGTCCGCCTGTGGGCGAGCCATGCCCCCGGCGGCGTATTTCGGTGCGATCTCGAGCAACCGCTCCGTTGAGTCCGGGCGGCGGTTGAGAACCACGTCTTCGACGCGCTCCAGCAGCTCGGCGGGGATCTCCGAGTAGACGGCCAGCTGTCCGGGGTTGACGATTCCCATATCCATGCCGGCGGCAATGGCGTGGTAGAGGAAGGCGGCGTGGATCGCTTCGCGGACCGTGTCGTTGCCACGGAACGCGAACGAGACGTTGCTGACCCCGCCCGAGACATGCACCCCGGGCAGCTCGGCCTTGATCCGCCGGACCGCCTCGATGTAGGCGACGGCATAGCCGGCGTGCTCCTCGATGCCGGTCCCGATGGCGAACACGTTCGGATCGAAGACGATCTCGTCCGCCGCCAGGCCCACTTCCTCGGTCAGCAGGCGGTAGGCGCGCCGGCAGATCTCGACCTTCCGTTCGACCGTGTCGGCCTGACCCTGTTCGTCGAACGCCATGACGATTACAGCTGCGCCGTAGCGTCGGGCCAGTCGAGCATGGCGCAGGAACTGCTCCGCGCCTTCCTTGAGCGAGATCGAGTTCACGATCGGCTTGCCGCCGATGCAGCGCAGGCCGGCCTCGATGACCGGCCATTTGGACGAGTCGACGACGATCGGGACGCGGGCGATGGCCGGCTCGGAGGCGACGAGATTCAGGAAGCGGGTCATCGACGCTTCCGAATCGAGTAGTGCCTCGTCCATGTTGACGTCGATAGCCTGGGCGCCGCCCTCCACCTGCGCCCTGGCGATCGCCAGGGCGCCGTCGAAGTCGCCGTCGAGGATGCGCCGGGCGAAGGCCCGCGAGCCGGCGACGTTCGTCCGCTCGCCGATGTTCAGGAAGAGGCTGCCCACGCCGACGTTCAGTGCTTCGAGGCCGGCCAGCCGGAGTGCCTGCGGGCGGATCGGCACGGCCCGCGGCTGCAACCCGCGCGCGGCTCCGACGAGCGCCGCCACGTGCGCCGGCCCGGTCCCGCAGCAACCGCCGATGACGTTGACGATGCCGGCCTCCGCGAACTCGCGAAGAGTGGCGGCCATCGCCTCGGGCGACTCGTCGTAACCGCCGAACTCGTTGGGCAGCCCGGCATTGGGGTGTGCGGCCACGAACGTGTCCGCGAGACCGGCGAGCTCCTCGACATGGGCTCGCAGCTGCCGCGCTCCCAGCGCACAGTTCAGGCCGACGATGAGCGGCCGGGCATGGCGGATCGCGTTCCAGAAGGCCTCGACCGTGTGCCCGGACAGCGTTCGCCCGCTGGCGTCGGTGATAGTGCCGGAGATCCAGAGCGGCACATGGACGCCCAGGTCCTCGAACACACCCTCGACGGCATAGATCGCGGCCTTGGCATTGAGGACGTCGAAGGCGGTTTCGACCATGAGCAGGTCGGCGCCCCCGACGAGCAATCCGCGGGCGGCCTCGGCATATGCCGCCGCCAGCTCCTCGAAGGTGACGGAGCGAGCGGCCGGATCGGCCACGTCCGGAGAGATCGACGCGGTCTTGTTGGTGGGCCCGAGCGATCCGGCCACGAAACGGGGCCGGCCGGGCTCGCGGGTTTCGGCGGCGTCGGCTGCCGCTCGGGCGATCCGGGCCGCCTCTACATGAATCTCATATGCCACGTCCGCCAGCCCATAGTCGGCCTGGGCGATGCGCGTGGCGGTGAAGGTGTCGGTGGTGACGATGTCGGCGCCGGCCGCCAGATATGCGTCGTGGACGGCCCGCACGACGTCCGGCCGGGTCAGGCATAGAACGTCGTTGTCGCCCCGAAGGTCGCGCGGATGGTCGCGGAAGCGCTCACCGCGAAAGTCGGCTTCGGTGAGGCCGTAACGCTGGATGAGGGTCCCAGTGGCTCCGTCGAGTACGAGGATCCGCTTCTCGAGGAGGGGCCGGAGCAGGAGCAGGCGCTCATCGCGCGTCCGGGAGTGGCCTGCCGGCGCTTCCTGGGGTGGCGTCGCCGGCGTGATCGGGGCGACTTCGTCGGGCGCGATAGCGGGGACGTGAGTCTCGGTGAGCCTGCCTCCTTCTGGGCGCAGTGTACCGGGCGAACGAAAAGGATCGCGCCGCGGGCGTAATCTCGGTCAGCCCGGAACTCATTCTCGGCAGTCGACATGCTCGCAGTTGGCCAGCGAGCAGCAGGCCTACGATTCGATTCCGACGGCATCATGGGCTCGCGTACCGGTGGGCACGCAGGGGACCGCGGAACCCCGGCTTTCTTGCGGACGCCCGATCAGGACGGGCTGGTAGCACCTACTGCACGGCGGTGAACGGCGAAGTCGTCGGCGTTGCCCGACCAGCCACAGTCGCAACGGACCACATTGGTCCGCGCGTTGTACTCCTCGATCAGGTGCGACTTGACCGGCCGGAGAGGGTTCGGGGCGACCGCCGTACGGACTGGCCGAGCCATTGTTCCTCCTCCATCTCCCAGCCCTGGCGCCGCCGGCGCGATGGGTCCGCTTGGCGATCGTCGCCAGACGGACCTGTGGGCGCTCGGACACGGCCACGCCAATTGGGGAGCAGGAACCATTCTAGCAGACGTGCGATCGGGCCCCGAATCTCCCATCGACTACCCCGTGCGGATTCGGCGCGTTTGCCCGGCCCGGGTCGTGTTCTTGACGCGCTGCGTCGCTTCCTAGTATGGCTCGCCGACGAGGTGAGAATGGGGTTTCGCCTGCCGAAACGGGCAGGTCGTGGCGCCACCGGGTCAGAAATGCGGCTAGAAGAGGTGATTCACGCCCAATCTTGGGTAGATACGGCGGCAAAGAGCCATCGCAGGCCATCTCGGGCCACATTCAGGCCCAACAGCCCGGCCTGGGCCTGAACCGGCTGACGCACCTTCGTTGAGGCCTGCAATACCCATCTGTTCACGTTTAGAACCGGGGTGTAGGCTGCGCACGTTCTCATCGGCCTCGGGACCCGTCATGTAGGCCGACAGGACTGTGGAAAGCCGGACGATCCCAGGCAAGGGATGGCCCCGGTCAATTGGAGAAGGAGGCTCGACTCGTGCTAAATGAGATCATGGCAAAGCTGAACATGAACGAGAAGATGATCGGCGGCGGAGCCGTCGTGGTCCTCGTCGGCTGGATCCTCGGCCTCGTGCTCACGAGCAGTGGCTCGTACGCAGGCGTTGGCAGCTTCTCCTGGTATGGCAGCTCGGGCGCCCAGGGCATGGGACTGATCGCGGTCGTCGCCGCGGTTGCGGCTGTCGTGGTCATCTATCTCAAGTACGCGCCGAATATGAAGATCGCGTGGCCGGCCCCTCTGCCGCTGATCCTCCTGGTAATCGCCGCGGTGGCCGCCGTCTTTGCGGCTCTTGGCCTCCTCCAGGCGTTCACCTACGACCCCTTCTCGGGTCTCTGCAGCCTCTACGGCGCAGCTTGCCCCTCCAAGCCGATCCTCCTGTATGTAGCGGCTGGCGCTGTCCTCGTTGGCGGCGCGGTCATGGTCTACGGTGGCTACATGGAGTACTCCACCAACAAGACCGCTGTCTGATCTTCTGCAGTCAGAGCGGCGGCCGCCTTCGGGCGGCCGCCGCTTCTTCTTATGTGAGGGGCGGGGCCGGGGCCGAGGCAACACTGAAGGGATCGGCCACTCGACCGAGCGAGATTCGGACCCCGAGGGTGGCAGGGGGGCATAGCCAGGGTTCGCTCGGTCCGGCGAGGAGCCAGGCAAGCCTGGCTAGCAATCCTAGGCGGAGCCGAGGAAGCGGAGCCAACTCCGTTGGCTGTGCGAGCGCACCAAAGCGAACGCAGTTCGCTCAAGGTGCGTGAGCAAGAACCGAAAGCCAGGCGAGGCCTGGCTCGGTGACAACAACGGAATGCGCCGCCCGACCGAGCGAGATGCGGACCGATGAAGGTGGCCAGGGGCAAGACTAGGCGCCCTGGGCGTGGACGATGCGGAAGCAGTCCGAGCAGTAGACCGGACGGTCCATGTTCGGTTTGAAGGGGACCTGGGCCTGATTGCCGCAGCGAGTGCACACCGCCGCGAAGTACTCGCGCTGAACCGTCGCGCCGTGCTCGCGCCCGGCGATGCCGTTGCCTTCCCTCATCGATCGCCTGGTCGCCCTACAACTCGGACAACGTTTGGGATCCGAGCCGAACCCCTTCTGGGCGTAGTACTCCTGGTCCTCGGCCGAGTGAACGAACTCGGTGCCGCAATCGACGCAAGTCAGGGTTCGATCGACGAAGGCCACGTTAGTCCTCCAGGAGCCGCGAGTTCCACGCCGACGGTCCTGAAAGGGAGCGAACCGAGTCTTTGCCGGACCCCGCGTGAGCCGACCGGGTTAGCGGATCCGGTTGTATGTCTTCGGTTGGCGGTACCTGTTGGGACGAACCGGCAGGGCGGGAGGATAGCATTCAAGGTCGGCTTACCTGGATGAACGTCCCGTCTGTTGGGCAGGGCGGGACAGGCGCGACAAAGCCATTGGCAGTTCTGTCAACTGCGTTGCGTCATAGCGCCCCGAACCTGGCACAATCGCCTCGTCGGCTCGTCCGCGCGGCACTGGTCGCTGCGGCCAGGGCCGGGCGCTTCGGTCCTGCGGCGAATCGCGCGAGCGCTTCCGCGGATCGGGTGCGAATCCAGGGGTGTCGGCGCAAGAGGAACGAATTCGTCCGATGCTGCGCTTGCTACACACAGCCGATGTCCATCTGGGGGCGAGGCATACAGATCTGGGCGAGCGTGCCGCCGTCCTTCGTGAGCGCCAGTTCGCGGCCTTCAGCATGTCTGTGGAACTGGCAATCGCGGAGAAGGTCGACATCTTCCTTGTCGCCGGAGACCTGTTTGACTCCAACACCCAGCCGCGCCGCTCCGTGGAGCGCGTTGCCGCCGAGTTGGGTCGCCTGGCTCGGGGAGGCATCCGAACGGTAATCATTCCGGGGACGCACGATGTCTACGACGGGGCCTCGATCTATCGCTCATATGACCTGGCCGGGATGGCCCGGGCTGCCAGCGATTGGGTCGTAGTCCTGACGCCATACCTGCCGGAGATTGTCTTCCCGCCTCTCGACGCGATCGTCTACGGCCGTGTCTTCGACACCAAGCGCTCGCCGCGAAGCCCGCTCGCAGGACTCGACGCCAAGTCGGACACCCGAGCCACGTGGAAGATCGGCATGGTCCACGGCGCCCTGGCCATACCCGGGCGGACCGATTCGGATGCCGTCGTCGTTACCGAAGAGGAGATCGCGAAGACCGGCCTGGATTACCTGGCAATGGGCCACTGGCACTCCGCCATAGAGGGCCGCGCCGGGAACGTGTCCTATGCGTACTCCGGCGCGCCGGAGCCCGTAGCCGTTGACCAGGACGGCGCAGGCCAGGTCCTGATCGTGACGCTAGACGATGCGAGCGGGCGTCACGTCGTTTCGATCGAGCCAAAACGGGTCGGTCAGACGCGGTCCGAGAAGCTGGACCTGGACGTCAGCGGCGTCCACGGTCAGCCCGACCTCATCGAGGTGCTGGGCCGTCACGCCGACTCCAACCTGGTCTTCGACGTGCGGCTGACCGGCCTCTTCCCCGACGACCTCGATCTCGATCTGGACGAGATCGAGCGGGCCCTGGCGCCGTCGTTCCTGCGCTTCCGCCTGCGCGACATGTCGATTCCGGCCTCCCCGGAGGGAGCGATGCCACCGCCACCCGAAACCGTCCTCGGCGCCTTCGTTCGCAATATCGAGGACCAGATCGCCGAGCTCGAGAAGCCGGCCGGTCCTGCCGGCGCCGGACCGTCCGCCGCTGCGCCGTCGGATCTCGATCCGGCTGAGGAGCTGGCCGATCTGCGCGAGGTCCTGAGGTTGGGCCGCCATCTCCTCGAAGGCCGTCAGGTGACGCTGTGAGCAGGGGCGCGGGCCGATGAGAATCACCCGTCTGCAGCTCAAGGACTTCGGGAAGCACCGCGATCTCGAACTCGAGCTGGCGCCCGGATTCACGATCATTCGCGGTCCCAACGAGGCCGGCAAGTCCACGATCCAGCGGAGCATCGAACTGGCGCTCTTCCGCAAAGTGACCGCTGCCACCGCCGAGCTCGAGTCCCTGAGGTCCTGGGGCGCGACCGAGGACCAGCGCCTGGCCACCCGCATCGAGTTCGTGATGGACGACGATGCCGGGCCGGGCGGCGAGGGCGCCAGTCGGGGCGTGCTGGAGAAGGAGTTCCGGGGCCAGAAGGGGCGGGTCTCGCTCGAGTACAACGGCCAGACCCATACGGACCCGACAAAGGTCGACGAGATCATCGCCGAATTGACGGGCATCCCCAACGAGGCCTTCTTCCGATCCACGGCCTCGATCCGTCACGAGGAGCTGGACGATCTGGATCGCGATGAGGACGCTCTGCGCGACCGGCTGCAGGCCAGCATCGGCGGCGGCGACAAGGGTTCGTCGCGAGCCAAGGCCCGCCTGGAGGACGCCGTCCGCGCTCTTAAGTCGCGCGGCGACAAGAACCCTGGCCGGCTCAAGATCGCCGAGGAGGCGGTCTCGCGTGCCGAGACGGCGCTCAAGAGCGGCGAGGCCGCCCTGCAGAAGCTCGAGAAGGATCGTGACGCGCAGGCCCAGGCCCGCGACGCTCGGCTCAGGGCTGAGACGGCGCTGACCGAGAGCAGGAACCTGCTCGAAGGTGCCCGCCAGGCTGAGCGCCTTCAGTCGGATCGGGGGGTGATCTCGGAACGGTTCGAACGCTACCGGCAGGCGGCCGAGGCTCAGCAGCGCCTGCAGGATCTCGAAGCCATGCCCGAACGGTCCATCGCGGGCCTGCGCGACCAGCTCGACCGAATGCGGACGCTCCAGAGCCGGGTCTCCATCATGCAGGAGACTTTGCGCGAAGACCTCGGGCCTGAGGTCGAGCCCGACGAGCCGGAGCCGGACTACATGGTGCTCGGGATCGTGGCTCTCGTCACTCTGGGCGTGGCCATGATGTTGATCTCCTTTGGCGTGATCAAGCCGCTGCCGCTGGCGATTCTCCCGGGCGTGGTCCTGTTGGGCGTGACGGTCTTCCTGGCAATGCGTGCCTGGGAACGACGGGCGGTGTCCATGAACGTGCACCGCATAAACGAGGCTCGCGGGCGCGATCGGACTCTCCGCCGTCAGGGTCGCGTCGGTACCGAGGAAGGCCTCCGTGTGGCGCAGTCGGGAGTGCAGAACATACTCAAGGAGCTGGGCGTGTCCGACATCGCCGCTGCCGAGAAGCTCCTGGCGAGCGAACAGGGGCGACGGCAGGAGATAGCTACGCTCCAGGTCCAGGTTTCGGCCCTGCTGGCCGGCCAGAGCGGCGGCACCGTTGGGGAGCTGCGCGATAGGGCATCCCTCGAGATGGAACAGAAGGCGGCCGCGCTCGCGGCGCTCGGGCCGATCGTCAACGACGCTCGAGCCCGCGAGAAGCTGGAAGCCGAGGTTCGGGAACGCCACGCGGCACTCGAGCGGGCCCGGGATGCGGAGGCCGGAGCGATCGCTCGCGTCGACGCCAACCCGGTCGACTCGGAGCAGGTGGCGGGCGAGGCCGAGCGGCTCGTCACCTGGCAGAGCCAGCTCATTGCTCTCAAGCGGCGGGTTCGAATCTACGAGAAGACGCTGACAGCGATCGAGGCGTCCGAGAGCGGGACCATGCGCAAGGCCACGCGTTTCCTCGAGCAGCAGGTTGGTCGGGACATCGCCCGGCTCACCGGCGGCCGCTACCGGCGTGTGAACATCGACGATCACACCCTGGACATCGGGGTCTGGGCCCCTGAGCGCGGCGACTGGGTGCCCGCCTATCAGCTCAGCAAGGGCACGGTTGACCAGGTCTTTCTGGCGGCACGCATGGGGTTGGTGAGATTGGTGACGCAGGGACGACACCCGCCGCTCGTCCTGGACGACCCGTTTGTGACTTTCGATGATGCGCGAGCCGCGCGGGCGGCGCTGCTTCTGCGCGAGATCTCGACGGACTTCCAGGTCATCTACCTGGCCTGCTCGAATCGATACGACGGCCTGGCGGACGCCGTCGTGGAGTTGCCAGGCCCGACCGAGGTTGAGTCGCCGACCACAGGCCCGATTGCCGCCAGGGCGACGGCCCAGGCGAATGGCTCGGCGGCGCCGGCTGCATCGGCCCTGCCCGCGAAACCAGCCGCGCCGGCCAAGTCGCGTGGTCTGGCCAGCTCGCTGCTCGAAGAGGCGCAGGCGTCGGCCGCGGAGATTGCCGCAGCGGCCGAAGGCGACGCCGGTGGCACGACCGATCTCGCTCCACCTGTCACGTTCTCCTGGAGCGAGGAGGACGGTGCCGCTGCCACCCGCGCCGACGAGACCTCGCCCGCAAAGGAAGTGGGTCCCGAGTCGGCGAGCTCAGCGGCAGCCCGCGCCGCGGTCAAAGGCGAGAAGGACGAGGTCTAGGCGAGACGATGGCCGGCGACATCCCGGAGGGTCTTGCCATCGAGCAGGTCTGGGTCGTGGAAGCCACCTACGGCCCGGATGCCGCCCAGCGACGGCCGGCCGTTCGGGCGGAGCATCTGGCTCGCATCGCCGAGCTTCGCGAGGCGGGCACGATCATCGAGGCGGGCGCGTTTGCCGACATGTCGGCTTCGCTCGTCCTGCTCCGCGTTCGCAGCGAGGAAGACGCACTGGCCGTTGTCAAGTCGGATGTGTACTTCCGGTCGGGGGTCTGGACCGGGTTTCGCGTCCGATCTCTGGGCCTGGTCGTTCCACTGGATGAGGTTACGGGCGGCTGATCGCCGTCAACCGACCGATGGCGGTGAGCCGGCCGGTCTCGGTGAGCCCGCCGAGCGGTTGGGCCACGTTCAGGGGAATGCGAGCGTTGCCTTCAGATCCGGTCGGCCGCTGTCCGGACTGTCGTTGAAGAGCGTCACCGTGTAGGTACGGTGGGCCCTGAGTGCGTGCGAGTAGGTAGGGGATATCGCGCCCTGGCCCGAGTACTTGGCTGCGCCCACCGCGGTCGGCCGCGAGCCCGACTCGTCGGTCACGGTAAGGGTCGCATTGACTGCAGCGGGCGGCCATGCCGCATCGACGCTGAGCGTTCCGGCGGCTCGGGTCGTGAAGGTGGCCTTGAACATGCGGAGAGAGTCCGGGTTTGGGGAGCCCTGGAAGCGGGCGTGGTCCAGAGAAATCGACGGATTCTCGGAAGGCCACTTGAATTGCACGTCCACGGTGGGCGACGCCTCGCTGGCCGAGCTGAGCGTGAAGGTCCAGTGCGAATGGGCGGTCGTTGCCGGTCGCGTGAACCCAGGCGCCGCTTCCGAGTCGCACACGGTCGGCGAGCCGTCCACCGTCAGGCACATCATCGACGAGTCCGTCGGCGCGGTGGAGGTCACCTCAGCGGAAACGGTGCCCGGACCGTCGCTGGTGAATGAGAATGTGCGCATCGCACTTGCCGGATCGGCCAGGGAATCCAGGGTCAGGTCGCCGAACGTGACAGTGGCCGTCGGGAACCGCCGGGACGGAACGGCCGTGCTGGAGGGCTCTGGGGTGGGACTCGCACTCGGCCTGGAAGAGCCTGGACTCCGAGACGGAGTAGCGAGCCCAACCGGGGAGGTCGATGTCGCGGTCACGTGGGTTCGGACCGCTGCCGCGGTGTGCTGCTGAGGCGCGCTCGGCGTCGGGCCCGTCAACGGCATCGCGGAACCGCTGGAAACCAGGACCAGCGCCACGGCCAGCGCAAGCGCAGTCGCCCGTCGACGCCAGAGGCGGGCGTGGCCGCGCAGTCGAGGCCTCGTCCAGTGTCGCAGGTTTAGACGGCTTCGAAGGTTCGCCCAGCGCCCTGAGTGAAACAGCCGCCGCAGGCCCTCGAGCCTTCTCGGAGGTTCTTCGACGGCCGGGGCGTTCGCGACTTCCGGCGCCGGAGGGGCGGCCGCCTCCGCGAGGGCGGTGGCCATCTCCGCCAGAGCGGCGGCCGCCTCGCGATCCTGCCCCTCCCGGGGGAGCCCCTGTTGCGGCGCGTCGTCCAACCCTGGACCTCCACTCAGCGGTCTCGCTCCGTCAGCCGGCCGATTCCTTGGGTCTGCGCAAGCTGGCTCGACGTCTGGCCGGGCGAACTAAGACGCTTGCCGGGGATCCGGGTCAGACACACCAGTCAGAGGATTGTGCGCGATCGCCTGTGGACCGGGCCTCGGGACGGAGCGAGGGTGGTCGGGACTACGGGAACGAGATCTGCGCCGTCAGTTCGGGGCGTTCGGGGCCGTCCACGGATGTTCGCTTGAGGCTGACCTCATACGCCTTCTGGTCGACGTTCGATGTGAACGGTGGGCTGATCTGGGTGACCTGCGTGTAGGGCACCTGGCCAACCGTGACGGCCGGAGTGGTACTGGTGTCGAGAAGCGTTATGGCCGCGTCCGCGGTGGCCGCCGACCAGTTGGCACTAACGTTGACGGCGCCGTTTGCGCGGGGCGTGAACGAAGCGGTGAACCCGTTGTCCGCATCCGATGCGCCCGTGCCCTGGAATCGGCCGTAGCTGAGCTTGACCGACGGGCTGGAAGTCAACCAGGAGAAGGAGACCGTGACGGTCGGATGGGAGTTGCCGTATCCGATGAGAGTCACCGTCCAGACGTTGGGGGTGGGGTCGGACGTTGACGTCGGCAGCTTGTACGTCTTGCCGGGCCCGGAATTGAGCCGGCAGTACTCGTGTTTGGTGTCGCCATCGGCGAAGATGCACATCCTGAACGAGCCACCGGACGAGACCTTGGTCACGGCCCCGTTGACCGGGCCGGCGCCATTGCTGGTGAACGAGAACGTTCGAGGGTTCCCCTGCAGATCCTTCTCGGCGTCGAGGCCGAGGTTGGTGAACGTGATCTTCGCCGGGCTGGCCACCCCCGGAGTTGGAGTTGGTCCGGGGGTGCTGGGCACTGAGCTGACGGACGGCCCGATCGACGCGCTGTGTGTCGGCGATCCGACCGCTACCTGGGACGCCGTCGCTGAAGGCGTTGTCGTTGCCGATCCGCTCTTGTGCCCGACAATCAACAGGGCGCCGGCGGTGCCGATCAGCAGCGCACAGATCACACCCAGCGTGATCGATATGTTCTTCCAGACTCTGTCGTCCACCCGGCTCCTCCTGTCCGATCCATCAACCAGCGGCGATGGACCTGCGAAAGATACCGCCTGCAGGCCTTCGAGGAAAATCGGGGCGTCATCGGCCCGGCTCGAGGAAGCGCTCCAACGCTGTGACGGTCTCTGGCAACTCCGGCCTGCGGCGACCATTGTGCCCCAACCGCTCGGCTCGGATAGTCTGCTGGCGTGAACTCCCGTGCTGTTCCTGACTGGCGCCCACTGCTGGCCCTCTACTGGTTCACATCATTCATAGAGGGCCTGGGCGTGGCCCAGATCTACGCCTTCCTTCCGAACCGGCTGACGGAAGTCGGGCTGGCGTCGGCAGACGTTCAGCACCTCGTCGGTATCCTCGGGTCGCTGTTCTTTCTCTCCGGCTTGCCCCTGATCCCGCTATGGGGCGTGTGGGCCGACAAGTACAGCCGCAAGGGCGTGATCATCCGAAGCGCCCTTGTCGAGGCGGTCGTCTTCGGCGTGATCGCGGCGAGTACCGCCCCCTGGCAGCTGGTCGTGGGTATGTTGCTGGTGGGCTTTCAGCTGGGTAACAGCGGCGTCATGATCGCCGCCATCCGCGATGCCACACCACGCCACCGGCTTGGCCTGGCGCTGGGCATCTTCGCCGCCAGCAGCCCACTGGGTTTCGGAGCCGGGCCGGCACTGGGCGCCTTCATGATCGACCAGCTCCGCTTCACGAGCGCTGCCGTCTTCGCCCTGGCGGCGGTCCTGTCGGTGGGGATGGCGATAGTGCTGGCCGTCGCGTCGAGGGAGGTGCGACCCGAAGTCGTCCCGACCGGGAGCACGCTTCGCCTCGCGTTTGGGGCGGTTCGCGGAGTGATGTCGGACCCGATCGTGCGCTGGCTCTTCGTCGTGTACGGCGTGGTCTTCGTCGGCCGCCAGATGGCCGCCCAGTACATGGCTCTTCTCGTGCACGACGTCGAGCACACATCGCTCGAGGTCGCCGGCTCGGTGGGGCTCGTCCTGGGCGTAGCCACTATCGTCGGCGCGGCCGTGTCGCCTCTGGGCGGCTGGGTGGCGGACAAACTCGGCTTCAGGCCGGTCCTCGTCGCCGCGGTCGCCGGCATAGCGGTAGCCTTCGCGCTGCTGCCGCTTGGGACGACCGTGGCATGGCTGGCCGTGGCCTACAGCCTGGCCATCGCCTTCCAGGCCGTAGTCGGGGCGATGGTGTCGGGACTGCTGGCTACCGAAACGCCCGCGGATCGTCGCTCGGCGACGCTAAATCTGATCTACCTGCCGCTCTACATCGGTGGCATCGCGGGGCCGGCGCTTGGGGCCGGCGTCGTCACCGCCGGTCTGCGAGCGGTCTTCTTCGCATCCGCGTTGATCCTGGCGGGCGGCGCCGTCCTGGCGATCGGCTTCGCCAGACGCCCCGCGTTGCGAGTACGGGACGAATCCGTCTCCTAGATCAAGGTCGGGCCAGACGCGCCCGTCGGGACAAGCCCCCGAGCGTGGGCCGGCTCAGGCCCGCAGGGTCGATCGCGCTCCTGAGACCATCACGGGAACGAGATGTCGGCAGTCAGGTCCGGGCGGTAGTTGTCCGCGTCCAGGTTGCGCAGCGAGAAGCGATATGTCTTCGATTGGTCGACGGCATGCGTGTAGGCGGGACTTATCTTGCCTACGCCCTTGTACTGCTTCTCGTTGAGGTTGACCGAGGGGCTGCTCGACACGTTGGCCAGCATCACGTCGATGTCGGTGATGATGGTCGTCCAGTGGGCCGAGACGGCGAGGTTGCCTGCGCCCAGGGGCTTGAATGTGACGCTGAAGCCGTTCAGCTCATCGGGCACGCCAGTTGTGGTACTGCCCTGCAGGCGGCCGTGGGTCAGGGTGATCTTCGGGTTGTAGGTTGGCCAGCTCATGGCGACGTCCACGATGGGAGTCGTGGCGTTGCCCGCCGAGATCACCTGGACCGTCCACGTCGAGTGAGCCGTGGTCGCCGTGGCCAGGGGGAAGCCGGGCGTCTTGCCGTAGTGGCAGCTTGCGGTCCCTCCGTCGGCAGAGAGGCACAGCCTCGTCGCCCCACCCTTGCTCTTGACGACCTCGACTGAGACGGGGCCCTTTCCGTCGGTCTGGAACGTGAAGGTGCGGGAGTGATGGTTCGGATCGCCCAGCGCGTCGAGTTCCATGTTGTTGAAGGTGACCCTGGCGATCGGTGTGGTTCCCGCGGTCGGCTTGGCGGTCGGCTTTGCGGTGGTCGGCTTGGCGGTCGGCTTGGCGGTCGGCGTGGGCGTCGGCTTTGTCGTCGGCGTGGGCGTAAGTGAGGCGGAATGTGAGGCGCTCGGGCTAACCTTGGCGGTTGGCGTGGCTGTACTGCTCGCGCATCCGATCAGCAGCGCGCAGAGAATGCCCAGCGCGAGCGCGGCAGCGCGCCGACGCCGGTCGCCCGTCGAGGGCCCGCTCTCTGCGCCTCCGCCGATCGAATTCTCGTAAGTCATGCTCTCGTTCATCCTGCGGTCCTCCTCGACAGCGAGTCCGAGCCTTGGCCGACAGGCAGGTCAACCGGCCGACGCTCAGAACGATACCCCTCGGCGCAGAATCCCGAAACGCCGCGGCGCAGGTGGGCCCTCGGGCCCCCGCGGCCACCCCGGCCGGGCAAGCGGTTCGGACCGGATTCAGGGCGGTTCCGGCGCCGAGGGGTTCCCAAGCCAGCCGTGTGTTCGTTGCCCCAGATCAGCGCGAACCCAGCGAGGGAACATCCATTTCCGCCGGACCGACGTATCGGGCGTCCGGCCGGATCAGCTTGTCGGCAGAGGCCTGCTCGATCGCATGAGCGCCCCAGCCGGCCATTCGGGCCAGGGCGAACGTGGGCGGAAACAGATCCGGGGGAAGCCCGACGCCCTGCAGCACCGCCGCGGCGTAGTACTCGACGTTCGTTTTGATCACGCGATCCGGCTTGAGCTCCCCGAAAACGCGGAGGACAACGTCTTCGACCTTGACGGCCACGTCGAGCCATTCGGCCATGTCGGACATCCCCTCCGCGACCTTGCGGAGGGCAGCTGCTCGCGGGTCATAGGCGCGGTAGACGCGATGCCCGAAGCCCATGATCTTGTCGCCGCGAGCGATCGCCTCACGGACCCACTTCTCGGCCCGCTCGGGCGACCCGATCTCATGGAGCTGGCTGACGACTTCGGCCGGGGCGCCGCCGTGGAGTGGACCCTTCAGCGCACCGATGGCTCCGCAGACGGCGCTGGCAAGGTCGGACCGCGTCGAAATGATGACCCGGCACGTGAATGTGGAGGCGTTGAGTCCATGCTCGGCACCGACGATGAAGTACGCGTCGAGGGCGCGGGCCGCGGCCGGGTCGGGATCCTTGCCGGTCAACTGCTGAAGGAAGCCGCCCGCCAGAGAGAGCTTTGGGTTCGGCTTGACCGGCTCCAGACCATCCCGAATGCGCACGAACGCGGCCAGGGCCGAGGGCGCGATGGCGGTGAGTTCTCGGGCCTGGTCAACGGTTGGCGGCCAGTGAGGTCGGCGCCATGCGCCCCAGACGGAAACCGCCGTCCGGAGGGCGTCCATCGGATGAGTGTGGGACGGCAGCTCGTGCAGAGCGCACATGACCGGCTCGGGGACCGGAGTCGGCACCAGCTTGGCCGACTTCCGCCACTCGCCGGTCCAGAGCAGTTCCGCAACGCGGCCGTATGTCCCCTTCTCGACGAGCTGGCCGATCGGGTAGCCGCGGTACAGGAGCCGGCCATTCTGACCATCGACGAAGCCGATCGCAGTCTCGGCGGCGATGACTCCCTCGAGGCCGGGCGAGTAGGGTCGCTCGGCGGAAACTTTGGGCTCTGCCGGCGCTGCTGCCGCGGGCGCCTCCGGCTGCGAGGACGTGGGCTTCTCGATGTTCGTGGTCGTCATCGTCGCCCTCCTTGGGCCTGGTTAGCGAGTGCCGTCCCGGGTCTGGGTAGGCGGCATGCCTGAGCTGTCGAACTCGTCGCGGGAATGCTACCGCGATCGGGTGGATACCGGCGCCGCTCGTGTCGAAATGTCGAGCCTGACGGAACGAGTAGGGCCGGGCTCGATTGGGTAGTGCGATCGGGAGCTGTGGCGGGTCGGTGGGGCGGGGCTGCGGCGGTCCGGCTTACCGGCCGCGACTACGTCTGCGTCGGTCGTCGGAGTCGAGCGCGTCCAGGAGCAGGCGGATCACGACCGCGCCGAGGAACGCCACCAGCAGGGCTCCCAGGAAACCTCGGGTGCTGTCCATGTGCATCTCCTCGGTCGCGAACCACCCGCCGAGGAGGCCGCCCAGGATGCCGACGACAGTGTTGGCCAGGCAGCCACGCGGACCTCTCTCCACCACCGCGCCTGAGAGCGCCCCGGCCAGGAAGCCGACGACGATCCAGCCGACGAAGTCCATGTGCGGCATGACGGGCTCCTGTTGGTCGGAAGTCGAGATTGACGCCGCTCGATGATATCGCCCGCGATTGGGCCGGCGGGTCGGCCGTGAGAACGATTTCGGGTCAGCCTATCGCATCACCGCAGAGGCACAGGGCGGGATCGAAGGCCGCCGGAGTGGCCGGCGGCCTTCATATCCGCGTTCCGGCGGCGTCGTCTAGGAAGCGTCCTTCCAGGCCGGCATCGTCTTCATGTAGGCCCGGGCCTTCTCCCGCGCGGCGTCAAGGTCCAGATCCTCCTGGCCCATCATCCACTGTGTCATGCGCTCGAGCCGCTCGTCGAACGGAGGCAGCGTCCCTTCCGGCGCGCAGTGGGTGCAGTACGGAATCGTCGTGTCGGAGAGGGCGTGGTCTTCGGCGCCCGCCAGTGGCATGCCGCAGGATTCACAGCTCAGGGCAACGGTCATCGGTGGTTCCTTTCGGTTGGGGTGGCGTCCCGGGCTGAGTCCGCCACCTGTGGGCTCGACGGATCGGTGGACGCGAGCAGCTCGACGCCGCGGACGACGGTTGCTCGCTCCTCCGGAGACAGTGTCGCCATGACCTGGGCGATGAGGTCCGGGGCCAGCACCTGGCCGACTCTCGAGACGACGTCGCGCCCCGGGTCCGTCAGCCAGGCGAGAACCCGACGCTCGTCGCGCTCGTCACGGATCCGGGCGACCAGCCCCTTCGCTTCGAGTCGCTGTAGCAGCTCCGAGACGGAGTTGCGTCGCAATCCGAGATGCTCTGCCAGTTCGCCTACGGTCAGCGGGCCGCTGGCCGAGAGATGCTGCAGCACCTCCAGCGCGCGGCGCGTGACCGGCAGATCCGCTCCCTGTACCCGATTGGCCCAGTGATAGCGCCGGTAGACCTCAGGGAAGAGCCGAGCCACTCGCCTGGCGGCCTCGACGGCCGTCGGCGCCGCCTCCGCCTCGGCCGGGCCTGGAAGGGCGCCTGCCGGTCGGGTGCGGTGGTTGAATGCGGACTTGCTCGTGGCGACCATGTCGCAGCGACTATCTCCGGGCCGCATCGCGCCGTCAACGGATCTGATCGGTCGCTACGACATATCCCGGCTTCTGCGGAGCCGAACATCCGGCGGCCATGGATGCCCCGCCGCCGAGGACCCCGGACAAATACGGCGTTCTCCGTAGGCAACTATGCGGACAAGCGCCGATACCACCAGGGAAGCCGACTGCGCCTGCCCGCACACGTGCCTGAAGGGCAGAGCCGGGAAGCCACGAGCAGACCAGGCCATGAACAGCTACGAAATCGGGACCGGGACCGAGACGCCGAACGCCACGGGCGCCGTCTCGACACCAGAGGGGCTGCGATGGCGCGCGCCACTCAAGAGCCGGGGCCCAGACTCGTGGTTACGACGGCCGGTTCGAAAGCCGGTTCGCGAATGAACGCCTTTCGAGTTGCCGCCGGTAAGGCCCGAGCCGCGCTTGTCGGGGCGGTCAAGGGCCTGGCATCGTTTCCGGCCCGAGTACGGCGGGGCGAGGTAAAGCTGCCGAGCCGGCAGGACTTCCGACCGACGCGCCCGAGCAACTGGTCGATTCGGACGCGGCTCCTGATGGCGGCGGTTGCGCCCGTTGCGGTCGTGGCCGCCTTCGAGGGCGCAAGTGGCCATCCCAATGCCGTCACGCTGGTCATCCTGGCCGTCGCCGTGGTCGTCGCAATCGCCGTGGCGCGCTCGGTGACCGGGCCGATCGAGGTCGTCATCGACCAGGCGTCCAGCGTCGCGATCGGCGACCTGAGCCAGCAGGAGGGCCGGACCCTCTCGACCCACGGCGAGCTCGGTCGTCTGGCCGAGGCCTTCGCCGGGATACGTGTGTACATGGAAGAGCTTGCCGCAATTGCCGACAGCATCGCCGGCGGTAACCTCACTCGCGAGGTGAGCACACGGTCCGAGCAGGACGGGCTGGCCCAGGCCTTCCGCTACATGATCACCCGGCTGCGGAAGATGGTCACCGACTTGAACAAGGCTGCCGCCAGCGTCGCCGAATCGGCCACCAAGGTGAACGAGGCCGCGGCCCAATCCGAGGAGAGCTCGACCCAGATTGCCCATACGATCAGCGAGGTCGCGGCGGGCGCGGCGGACCAGGCCCGGGCCTCTACGGACACCAGCATGGCCATGATCGAACTCGGGCAGGTCATCGAACAGGTGGGCTCGGGTGCCTCCCAGACGGCTCAGAGTGTCGGGGCCCAGGCCGACGCAATCAGCCAGATGGCCCAGGCGATCCGAGAAGCGGCGACCGCTTCCGACGAAGTCAACATGGCCGGTGCCGCGGCAGGCAAGGCCGCCGACAAAGGAGCGTCCACCGTCCGGGAATCGGCCGCCGGCATGGCCCGCATCAAGAAGGCCGTGGACACCGGCGCGAGCGTCGTGACCAGCCTGGGGGCAAAGGGCAGTCAGATCGGCGCCATAGTCCAGACGATCGACGACATCGCCGACCAGACCAACTTGCTGGCTCTCAACGCGGCCATCGAAGCGGCCCGTGCCGGCGAGCAGGGCAAGGGGTTCGCCGTCGTGGCCGACGAAGTCCGCAAACTCGCCGAGCGCTCTCGCGCCGCGACCAAGGAGATCGCCGCGCTGATCGCGGAGGTCCAGAAGGGCACGGCTGAGGCCGTGGCCGCCATGCAGGTCGGGGCGCGGGAAGTGGAAACCGGCTCGGACCTGGCGGAGCGCTCCGCCGCCGCGCTCGACGAGATCGCCGGTGCGGTGGCCGCTTCCAATGCCGCCGTGGCCCGTATCACCTCGGCCGTTGAGGCCATGGAAGCGGCTTCGTCCAACGTCGTCTCCGCCACCGACACGATCGCCTCGATTGCCGAGTCGACCAACGAGGCCGCAAGTTCGATGAGCGCCAGCGCCCTCCGCGTCAACGACGCCGTCGAGTCGATCGCCGCCATCAGCGAGGAGAACTCGGCGTCGGCCGAGGAGGTGTCGGCCGCCACGCTCGAGTTGAACGAACAGGCCCAGGGCGTGGTCCAGGCTGCCGGCAGCCTGACCGACATGTCGGAGAAGTTGCGGCGCCTCGTCTCGCGCTGGCGGATGCCCGAGGAAGAGGGGGACGCGGACTCGAGTTCGCAGCGCAACGCGGCCTGATCCCAGGTTCGGGCCGAGCTCCCTGCGCAACGCGGCCTGATCCCAGGTTCGGGCCGAGCTCCCTGCCGATCGAGACGTTTGTGCCGCGCTCCAGGACAGGTGCGCCGATTCAGGCCTCTCGCTTCAGGCCGGTGCATAGTGCCCCTCGAACGGGTGGGCTGAACCGACCGTCGTAGAGTCGTCCGACGTCCACCGGGCCTGGAGTCTCGGATGTACCGCCGCCACCGCCGCTGGTTCTTCGTTGTCGCCGCCGTCCTCTTCGTCGGCACGGTCGAGGCTCTGAGCGACACGGCTTTCGATGCCTTCCTGCCGTTCCCCTTCCACACTCTGCTGGTAGTCGCCGTCGTCGCCGCCGTGGTGGGGACAGGTGCGTGGTTCTCCTTCCGCCAGATCGATAGCCTGACGCGCGACCTCCGCGGTCGAAACTCCGTCCTGGAGTCGCGAAATGCCGTCCTGCGGGCCGTCTACGACGTGAGCCTCGCCGTTTCCGGCCAGGCCGATCCAGACTCGACGATTGCCTCGATCGCCGAGCACGCCCGTCTGCTTCTGGGAGTGGACGGGGCACTGCTGGCCCTGGATGGTCCGGCCGGGGAGCTTCGTCTCCGGGCCGCCAGTGCCTCTCCGGGCGTCCTGATGGGCGACGAGCCGGTGGGCGTGGGGGTCATGGCGCGGGCGGAGGACGATCTCGGCTGCTTTCTGCGGCCCGGCTATGAGATCCGGCTCTCCGCGCCGGTGGGACACGGCGAGAAGCGAGTCGGGATGCTCGGCGTCGCGACCGCAAGAGGCGTTCGCCGGCGGTTCGACGCCTCGGAGGTTGAAACCCTTTCCGCCCTTGCGACGCAGGCGGGCCTGGCGCTCGAGGCGGCCAGACTGCACAGCGAACTCAAGATCCTGGCCATTCAAAGTGAACGCGAACGCATCGCTCGTGAGATGCACGACGGTCTGGCCCAGGTCCTTGCCTACGTGAACACCAAGTCCCAGGCCGTCGAGGAGATGCTGGTCGATGGTCGCCTCGCGGATGCGCGCCGTCAGCTGGCCGAACTGGCAGCGGCGGCCCGTTCGGTATACGTGGACGTTCGCGAGGCAATCCTGAGCCTGTCCGCTCCCGTGCCGCCGGATCGGGGAGTGGTGGCCTCGTTGGAGGAGTACGCGGCTTCGTATGCGGAGTCCTCGAAGCTCGCCGTGCATTTCCGCGCCAGTCCCGACGCCGCAAAGGCGCAACTCACCGCGGCGGCTCAGGCCGAGGTCTTCAGCATCGCGCGCGAGGCCTTGACGAACGTCCGCAAACACGCCCGCGCCCAACGAGTGAGTCTGAATCTGGGCCTCGAGGGCGGGGAGCTGGTCCTGCGCATCAAGGACGATGGCGTTGGGTTCGAGGCGGACGTGCTGGCAGTCGGCCCGGAGCGATGGCCGCACTTCGGTCTGGCCGGAATGCGAGAGCGGGCCGAATCGGTCGGCGGCGGCATCGTCTGGCGAAGTCGGCCCGATGCCGGGACGGAGGTCGAACTGCATGTCCCGGTTGGCGGCGGCTCGTGGAACCCGCCGCCGCATGCTGTCGCCTCATCTGGCGACGTAGAGAGTCCCACAGCGCAGCACCAGGCGGTCCAATCGCCCGCTGCGCCCGTATCGGAGGCAGACTGAGTCCATGAGAACGGTGCTCGTCGACGACCATGCTCTATTCCGCGACGGTGTGGCCTCTCTGCTGCTGGCCTGGGGTCACGAGGTGGTCGGCCAGGCCTCCGACGGAGGTGAGGCGATCGACCTCGTGGACGCGACCTCGCCCGATGTGGTCTTGATGGATGTCCGGATGCCCAAGGTTTCGGGTCTGGAGGCGACGGCCAGGATCAAGGAGCGCCACCCGGAGGTCGCGATCGTTATGCTGACGGTCAGCGAGGATGAGGCCGACCTCTTCCGCGCCATCAAGGCCGGCGCTCAGGGCTACCTGCTCAAGAACCTTGAAGCGCCACAGCTGCGGTCGATGCTCGAAGGTGTGGCTCGGGGCGAGCCGGCTATCACGCCGGCCACGGCCGCTCGGATCATCGACGAGTTCCTTCGGACGCCGGGCGGTCCCAGGCAGGAGACCGGGCGTCTGACCGAGCGCGAGCTCGACGTTCTCAAGCTCGTGACCGCCGGCCAGCGAAACCGCGAAATCGCGAGCGAGTTGGGCATCAGCGAGAACACCGTGAAATTCCACCTGAAGAACATCGTCGAGAAGCTGCATGCCCAGAACCGCGCCGAGTTGGCCGCTCGCGCCGTTCGAGAGGGCCTGGTGCCGGATCCGCCCGGCGAAACGTATTCGCACGAGCGGTGGCACCGCGAGACGCCGGTCAAGACTCGCTGAGGGCGTAGCCCGACCTGTCGTGGGTAGCTGATCCTGCCCACCCGGGCGGGTAGGCAACTACTTTCTTCCGGCAGATGAACTGCGCATCGGGGCGGCCCATGCTCGTGGTAAGCAATCCGCACGGCCGAGGCGTCCCATGGGCTATCGAATCCAGATCGAGAATGGGGGCTGTCTGAACTGCGGCGTCTGTATGGACGTCTGCCCCGTTCAAGCCCTCGACATGACCCGGCCGGCCCGGCCGGGAGTAGAGGGCGGCGGGATCTTCGGCCGGCCCTTCGACTGGATGATGGAGTTCCCGATCCAGGTCGGTGAGTGCATCGGCTGTGGCATATGCGTTCGTGAATGCCCCACCCACGTCGTGAACCTGGACAGCGTGACCGGACCAACGCCGCTCGCCGCTCGCCAGGGTCCGATCTCGCGGCCCGCCGAGCCTGCGTCCCAATGGCTGCCGCTGGGCGAAGTGACCCGCGAATCGCTCAAGCCGGCTCGAGTTTCGCCCTGGGGCAGCATGTTCCAGTGGCGGACGAGCGAACGGCCGCAGGACTGGCAGGTCTGGCGGTCGATGGTCGTGGACCGTCGCGATCCCATTTCGCCGTGCCAGGAAGCCTGTCCGGCCGGCACCGACGCCGGGCGGTACGTGGGCCTGATCGGGCAGGGTCGGTACGACGAGGCTTACGCGGTCGCAGCGGAGGTCAACCCCTTCCCGTCGGTCTGCGGCTGGATCTGCACCGCGCCGTGCGAGGCCGTATGCCGGCGTGGCACTCTGGACGAGCCGATCGCGATCCGACGCCTCAAGCGGTTTGCCGCCGAGCGGGGCAAGCTGCCGCCGGTGGCCGGGCCGACCACTCGACGCAAGGAGAAGGTCGCGATCGTCGGCGGCGGGCCCGCCGGAATGTCGGCCGCTTATTACCTGGCCAGACTCGGCTACGGCGTGACCGTCTTCGAGGCGATGCCGGTGCCGGGTGGCATGATGGCCATCGGCATTCCCGAGTACCGCCTGCCGCGTGAGGTGCTGCGCGCCGAGATCGATCGGATCGTGGGCCTCGGCGTGGAGCTCAAGCTCGATAGCGCCATGGGCCGCGACTTCACCCTGGCCGATCTGGAGTCCGGGTACGACGCCATCTTCCTGGCGACGGGCGCGTCCCGCAGTCGCAGTCTTGGCGTCCCGGGCGACGACATGCCGGGCGTGGTCCCGGCCACGTTGTTCCTCAAGCAGGTCAATCTCGGCGAGAAGCCCGCGATCAAGGGCGCGGTCGTCGTGGTCGGTGGCGGCAGCACAGCCATGGATGCCGCCCGGTCCGCGCTGCGGTCGGGCGCTTCTTCGGTCACCGTCCTCTACCGTCGGGGACGGGCCGAAATGCCGGCCCAGGCGGAGGAGGTCGAGGCGGCCGAGCACGAAGGCATCAAGATTCTCTTCGAGGCAGCCGTGACCGAGGTCAAGGGATCCGGCAAGGGCGTGACCTCGGTCAAGTACATGAGCCAGCGACCGACGGGCAGGTACGAGGGTGGTCGTGCTCTCTACGAGCCGATCCCCGGAAGCGATCGAGTCATCGACGCCGCGACGGTCATGGTGGCCGTCGGCGAAGAGCCCGATCCGTCGATCCTGCCCGCGGGCGCCGGGATCGAAACCAGCGGCTTCTCGGGCATCGTGGCCGACGCCGGCCAGGCCACGGGACGCAAGGGTGTCTTCGCCGGCGGCGACGTCGTGTCGGGCGCCAAGACGATCATCCATGCCGTGGGAGCCGGTCGCCGCGCCGCCGGTTCGATCCACGAATACCTCTCCGGCAGCAGTGACGGCGAGGCCGAGATCATGGCCATGGCCCGCGTGCCAAAGGGCCCCGAGCCGGTCTTGACTGTCGATCTCGCGGTGCGGCCCCGCGTCGGGATGGAGCTGCCGGCCTACAAGGCGGGTTCTTTCGCCGCCACGCAGCCGAGCCTGGAGCCGGCGGCGGCTCAATCGGAAGCGTCGCGGTGTTTCCGCTGTGACGCCGTGTACCGCTGCGAGCAGGTTCTCGTCCAGTCCGGGCGCGGGCCGCGGGATGGCCCGGGCGCTACAGCCACCGAACCGATGCCGGCGAGCGGCCGGCCCAATCTCGCCAGGTCGGCGAGCACTCCAACGTCGATCACAGGAGGTCGAGACTGATGGATTCTCCCGCGTTCGGCGCGGCCGAACAGTTCATCGAAGGGACGATAGCCGCCGCGCTCGTGGCCCTCTGGCTGCTGGCGGTCGCCCTGCATCTGGCCAGGCCGTACATGCTCGCCCTGACGCGGAAGTTCACGCTGCGGCTCGGGGCCGACCTGTGGTGGACGATCTACGTCGGGATGCGGGACGTATTCCTGCTCCAGGTCTTCCTGGGCAGCTTCATCTTCTTCTACCCGGACGTGGTCAAGGGCAACGACCTGCCGATCACCGGCGGGCTGGCGGCCGTGTGCGCCTTCGCCGCGCTCCTGCTCAAGCTGATGACCCGCGGCGACGCGGACGCTCGTAGCTTCCATGCGCAGACCTTCTTCATCGGTCTGGGCGCGTCTCTCTATCTGGTCGCCTATCTCCTGGGCGTCCAGGTCACCACGGTCGGCAGCAGCATCTCCAACCAGCTGGCGTCGATCCTCGTGAGTTCGCACAACCAGACCATCGCGCTGGCGTTTTGCTACCTGTCGGCGTTCCTTGTCGGGATCATGGGTCTGGTCGCCGTCGCGTACAACCTCCGCCTTGCCTCGCCCTCCCCGCGCAAGGCCGACGCCGGCGCTGTCAGCCAGCCCGCGGCCCAGAGCTAGGAGATCGAGATGAATGACCAGCAAGCTCTCGTCCAGGGCACGCAGTACTGGCTGATCCTGTCGGTGGCGGCCGTGCTGCCGATCCTGTGGGCGTTCACCCTGTCTCTCCATTTCGCCCGGCCGTACATCCTCCGCTACCTGCAGAGCCTGACGCTACGGTTCGGCGGCGACGTGTGGTGGCTCAGCTACGTCCTGATCCGCGACGGGCTGCTCGTCGTTACCTTTGCCCTGAGCGCGATCTTCCTGTTCCCGAACGTCTATATGAGCGCCGATCTGACTGTTCCGATCACGGCGCCGATCGCCGCGCTCGTGCTCTTCTGGGCCCTGCTCGCCAAGCTGACCGGTGACGCCGATGACGACCCCAGGACATTCCGAATCGTCTCGGTCCTGCTCGTCGTTGCCTCCATGCTCTACATCATCCCGCAGATCTACGGCGTCGAAGCCGGCGACCAGGTGGATTCGCTCAACAGCATTGCCAACCTGGGTGGCATCCCCGGCGCCCTCGTCAGCGGCTCCAGCCCAAGCCTCTCCTACCCGATCCTGAACCTCAGCCTGGTCGGCTTCGCTCTCACCGGCGCGGTCATCTTCCTGTGGTTCCTGCGCAAGACGAGGTTCGAGCCTGCCGAGGTCGCGTAGCCCGACGGCCCAGCGCGCCCCGTTGCTCTAAACAGACCGCCGCTCTTCGGAGCGGCGGTCTTCCATCATCGGCTCCGGCGACGGGCCTCGTCGACTTCTCAATCGGAGATCGTGACCGATACCCCTGACGAGAACTGAGGTCACGGCCATGAACGTACAAGCGATCGATTCCATCTCGACCGGTTCGGCGACACAACCGGCGGCTGCCACCAGCGCGCCGGCCCGGAAGGCGCCGCCGCCCGCGGCCCCAGCCGTGTCCGTGGCGGCGCTGATCACGCCGGCAGCCACAGTTTCGACATCCAGCGTCCCCACCACGGTGGCCCCCGCGGATCGGGCTTTGTACCTGCAGATCCTCAAGTCCCTGGGCGGGAACGCAACCGCTGCCCTGGCGGCACTCGAGGAGCTCCAGGCTGAAGAGGCCGCCCGGGCCACGAGCTGATCGCGTCGGGGCCGGCCGCCGAGCCACCCGCCGCTGACCAGCCCGGCGCCCGGCGTCGATCCGCCCGAGCGCTCCGCAGACGCTTGCGCTCCGGCGAGGAGCCAGGCAAGCCTGGCTTCAGGCCGAGGCGGAGCCGAGAACCGCAAGCGAGTGCACCAAAGCGAACGCAGTTCGCTCGGGGTGCGTGAGCGCGGAGCGGAGCGACAACGTGCCGGCTTCGCCGGCCCACGGGATGAGCCGCCCGAGCGCGAGCTACCCCCGCAGCTCGGCCGGGATCTGCGCGGCGGCCGCTTCGTCCACGATCCAGATCGCGCCGGTGCGGCGGGTCCTCTGAACCGGCCAGCGGCGATCGTCGCGAGTCTCGCCGAAGACATGGCCCAGGGCCTCGGCCTTGGAGTCGCCCCATGTGACGACGACCACCGGCGCCGCTTCCAGGAGCCGCGGGTTGACGGTCACGCGCGGAAGATGCGGCTCGACGTGCGACGGCGCGGGCACGCCCATCGTCCACGCCATGCTGGTCAGCTCCGGCGATTCGGGGAAGCAGGACAGGACGTGTCCGTCGTTCCCCACGCCGACCAGGATCAGATCGAATCGGGGCCAGTTGCCGTCGACCAGCGGGACCTGCGCGCACAACTGCTCGGCGTACCTGGCGGCGCACCAGTGCGTGTCGTGAAACTCGGCCAGGGCCCGATCGACTGGAAAGGGGTGGATGTTGGACGACGGCAGCGGTGCTCCGCCGCTCGATCCACCACCGCCGAGCAGAACATCGTCCAGGGCGGTCACGTTCGACTCAGGGTGGCCGCGCGGCACGAAGCGGTCGTCGCCCCACCAGACATGGACCTGCTGCCAGGGGATGGTGTCGACCAGCGGGGCCTGGGCCAGGAGCCGGTAGATCGGGATCGGCGTGTTTCCACCCGTCGTGCAGAAATCGGCCCGGCCGCGTCGCTCGATGGCGGCGATGAGAGCGGCCGCGATCCGTTGCGCGGCTTCGTGCGCGGCCTCATCCGGGCTTGCGGCCACGACCAGCTCGGGCTCGCCCTTGTTGGGCACGGGCAGAGCGGAAGCGGTCGTGCCGGACAGATTGTCGGGCGCCGGTGAGAAATCTGGCTCCTGGTCAGTCATCGTCCTGGTTCCTGTGCTCGTCCGTCGTATTGTGCGATCCCGAATCTACGCCCAACAGCCGATTGGCAGTGGCCAGGGCATGGCCGGCCAGGGAGTCGGCCGCTCCCTCCTCGACAGCCCGACTCAACAGGTCCACGTCGGTCAGACGGGGCGCGAGGTAGCTGCGCCGGACGCGTTCACGGCCGTCCTCCTGGATGGAGACCTGGACCGTGCGATCGCCGGCAGCGACGGTTCCGATCAGTTCGGCGCCGCGCAGCCTGGAGACGATCTCGATCCGGGCCGTCGACCCGGCGCCTAGATCGGAGACGACCGGCCGGAGGATGACGTTCACCGCGTGGTCCTTCTGGCGGAGAGTGGCAACTCGCCGCCCGTCGTTCTCACGGCGGAGCGGCGCGGCCACGGTCATGCCAAGCCGCGAGGCCAGCCATGCGACGTGGTAGAGCGGCCGCACCACGTTGGTCGTGCCCTTCTGATCGCCCGGATCGGTGGCCGCGTATTCGACCTCGATGCGCCGAACTGCTCCGAGGTGCGGCCGCAGGTCCGGCGGGTCGTAGACGGAGGCGAGGGCCTCACGCCAGCGAGCCTGGCGTAGCAGCGCCCAATCGGCCACGACCAGGTGTCGCTCCTGAGCCTCGACGGCCAGCCGACCCAGAAGGCCCAGGCCGTCCCCTGACCAGGCGGAGCCGTCGACGATCAGCCGGTCGGCGATGGGCAGCAGCTCGTCGGCGCGACGCGAGCCGAATGGCGGGTCGACCGGCCACCACAGGGCCACGGGCAGATCACGAACGAGAAGCGGCACGATGATCGACGCCAGATGTCTGCCGGTCTCTCCGTGAGCCGAGATGTGGATAGTCTCGGTCCCAGTCTCGGCCCGGCCGGCCGAGGTGAGCGCGAGGGCTTCGATGCGGGCATCCAGGCCCGCCGGCCCCTTCAGGTCCTTCGTGGACAGGATCAGCGACCTCGAGGCGTGGCGGCCCGCGGTCCCGCCTATCGTTTCGGCGCACCAACGGGCAGACTGTTCATCTCCCGTCACGACCACGAGATTGAGCACGCTGGTCCGCGCCAGCACGTGCTGGCCGCCGGCGTCGCGAGATTCGTGGGCCGATGCCCAGATGCTTCCGAGGGCGCGCTCGATCTCGGGCACGGAATGGAGCATCGAGCGGGAAGCCCTGAGCTGCTCCGCCATAGCCGTCCTTCCTAGTCGCTCAGATCCTGCGCCACCGCCGACCGTCTCGCTCCATCAGCTCATCCGCTGCCTCCGGCCCCCACGAGCCGGCCTCGTAGTTCGGGAACTGCGGCGGGGCCATGTCGGCCCAGGCGTCGATGATCGGCGTCACGACCGACCAGGCCGCTTCAACCTCGTCCGCTCGCGTGAAGAGCGAGGCGTCACCGAGCAGCGCGTCGAGGATCAAGGTCTCGTAGGCGTCCGGGGAGTCCACCACGAACGACGTGTCGTAGGCGAAGTCCATGTTCACCGTTCGCACGTCCAGTCCCAGCCCCGGCACTTTGGCCGCGAAACGCAGCATGATCCCCTCGTCGGGCTGGATACGCATCGCCAGCACGTTGGGTGTGGGATCGCCGGCCGACTCGCGGAAAAGCCGCAGCGGCACGTCCTTGAACTGGATCGCGATCTCGGTGGCACGCTCGGGCAGCCGTTTGCCGGCGCGCAGATAGAACGGGACGCCGCTCCAGCGCCAGTCGTCGATCGTGAAACGGCCGGCAACGTAGGTCTCCGTCTCAGACTCGGGATCGACTTCGGGCTCTCCGCGGTAGCCCGCTGCGGCTTCCCCCCCGACCCAGCCCGGACCGTACTGGCCGCGAACCACGTCCCGACGGACCTCCTCCGGGTTGGGGGCGGCGATGGCACGCAGGACCTGCAGCTTCTCGTCTCGCAGGGCGTCGGCCTGGAACGAGGAGGGCGGTTCCATGGCCACGAGCGTCATCAACTGCAGCAGGTGGTTCTGCAGGATGTCGCGGCTGGCCCCGGTCTCCTCGTAGAAGGCGCCGCGAGTCTCAACGCCGATCGACTCGGCCACGGTGATCTGGACATGGTCTACGTAGCTGCGATTCCAGACCGGCTCGAAGATGCCGTTCCCGAATCTGAAGACCAGCAGGTTCCGGACCGTTTCCTTACCCAGGTAATGGTCGATACGGTAGACCTGCGACTCGCGCAGCACCTTGGACACCTCGTGGTTGAGATGTCGCGCCGAATCGAAGTCCCGACCGAACGGCTTCTCGATGACCACTCGCCGCCAGCCGCCGCCGCGCATCTCGTGGTCGAGGCCGACACGGCCCATCTGGCGCACGATCTCGGTGACCTGCGATGGCTGAGTGGCCAGGTAGAAGAGCCGATTGCCGGCCGTGCCGCACTGCGTGTCGAGCTCGTCGAGCTTCACGCCGAGGCCGTCGAATCCGGCGTCGTCCGAGAAGTCGAGTTGCTGGTAGACGATCCGTTTGGCCAGCTCGGCCCAGGACGCCTCGTCGATCGGCTGGACGCGCGAGTACTTCTCGAGTGAGGCTCGTACCTCGGCCGCAAATGCCTCGCTCGTATACGGCCGCCGGGCGACGGCCACCAGGCTGAACTCGGCCGGGAGCAGATTCGTGCGCCATAGCTGGTAGATGGCCGGCATGACCTTGCGGTGGGCCAGATCGCCCGTAGCCCCGAACAGGACGAAGGCGCATGGGTCCGGTACTCGCTCGAGGCGCAGGCCCTGGCGCAGCGGGTTGTCTTCCTGATCGGGCCGTGCCCGGTGTCGGGCGGCCGAGGCCGCTTCCCTGAGCTGGCGGGCGGTGCGAGCCGGCGGTGGCGTGGCGGGAGCGCGGCCGGGGCTCATCGCGCGACGGTCTCGGGACGGAGGGCGGGGCTGATCTGATCGGAGGCCATCTACTCGGTCTTCACGGCGTGGCCGCCAAACTCGTTTCGGAGCGCCGCCAGGACCTTGGCCTGGTAGCTGTCGTCCTGGCGAGAGCGGAAGCGGTTGAGCAGGCTGAGAGTGATGACCGGCGCCGGGACGTCCTTGTCGATCGCCTCCTGGACGGTCCAGCGACCCTCGCCGGAGTCGGCGACCCAGCCCTTCAGGTGGGTGAAGTCCTGATCCTGCGAGAAGGCCGAGACGGCCAGCTCCAGGAGCCACGACCGAACGACTGAGCCGTGCATCCACAGATCTGCGATAGCGGCCAGGTCGAGCTTGTAGTCCGAGGAGTGGAGGATTTCGAAGCCCTCGGCGTAGGCCTGCATCAGGCCGTACTCGATGCCGTTGTGGATCATCTTGACGTAGTGGCCGGCGCCGGGACCGCCGGCATGGAGATAGCCATTCTCCGGCGCGAGCGATCGGAAGATCGGCTCGAGGCGCTTCACCGGCTCGGGATCGCCCCCGACCATGAGGCAGTATCCGATCTTCAGGCCCCAGATGCCGCCGGAGGTTCCGGCGTCGATGAAGTTGACGCCATGCTCGGCGGCCTTCGCGTAGCGGCGCACGCCGTCGTGGAAGTTGGAGTTGCCCCCGTCCACGATGGTGTCGCCGGGCTCGAGGAGCTTGAGCAGCTCGTCGATCATCGATTCGGTGGCGTCGCCGGACGGAACCATGACCCACACGGCGCGGGGTCTCTCCAGCTTCCCGACCAGCTCCGCCAGTGAGAAGGCGCCGTCCGCGCCCTCGGTCATGATCTCGCGGGTCTTCTCCGCGGTCCGGTTGTAGGCGACGATGCGGTGCTTGTCGATGAGCAGCCGCCGGACCATGTTGGCGCCCATGCGGCCGAGTCCGATGAAGCCGAGGTCCATGGCTCTATGCCTCCTTGAGGGATGCCGCCAGGGCGCGCCCAAGGGCGGCCAGGCCGGCGTCCGGGTCCGGTCCGAGGTTGATTCGAAGGATCGGCAGCGCGTGGCTCTCGATCGTCGTGGCATCGCCGATCGCCTGGGCATCGATTAGCTGGCCGAAGGTGTACACCTTGCCCGGGATGTCTCGATCTTCGGGGTGCTCGGCCACGAGCTGCAGGAACCAGCCGATGGGGGAGCCGCCCTTGTGTAGCTGTCCCGTGGAGTGAAGGAACCGAGGTCCGTAGCCCACGGTCGTGGCCCTGTGGGTCTTGTCGCGGAGCATCGTCCGGATGCCGGCGAGGGCCGTGTCTCGGGCCGGCGTCTGGGCGATGTAGGCCTGGATCGAGGCATAGCCGTTCGGAACCAGCTTGCCGAGGTGGGCCTTTAGGGCGGAGGTGAGGGCCGTTTCGTCGGCCGCGCCGACGGTCGGGGAGCCGCCGCCCGCCGCTTCGCCGTCCTCGATGGCGGCCAGGACCGCGCGGGTGTTGGACTTGGCCTCCTCGACGTTCGGCTGGTCGAATGGATCGATGCCGAGGACGATGCTGGCCAGCGCCGTGGCAACCTCCCAGCGGACGAACTCGGCGCCCAGGTCGATCTTCGAGCCGACGGCGATCCGGATGACCGGATGCCCGGCTGCGGCCAGGTCGGCCAGGCGCGCGTCCACGTTGGATCCGATCGATGGATCCGGCCCGGCGGAGCCGTCCAGGGTGATGCGGACGAAGACCCGATCGGCGTTGTAGGCCGAAACGGGGCCGACCGGCTCGCCATCCACCGGCACCACGCCCACGTGCTCCGCCTTCGCGGTGGCATCGGCGGCCCGCATCTTGAGGCTGGCGAGGGTTTCCTTGCCCGTGCTCTCTGCGATCAGCTGCTCGGCCCACGGGCCGAAAGAGGCCAGCTCGCGGTCGATGACGAAAGTCAGCTTGTCGCGGCCGTTGACAGCGAATACGCCCATGGCAAGCCCGAGGGCAAGACCCGGATTGTCGGCCGGGTCCGAGACGCCGCAGGCCATGACCATCGCTCGGGCTTGCTCGAGGAGGCGGTCCAGATCCACTCCGAGCAGCGCGCCGGGCACCAGGCCGACGTAGGTAAGAGCGGAGTAGCGGCCGCCCACGTCCGGCGGGTTGAGGAAGACCTCGCGCAGCTGGTCGTGGTGGGGGATCGATCGCAGGCTCTTGTCCGGGTCGGTGACGGCGGCCATGAAGTCGCCGGGCTGTGTCGGCCGGCCCACGCCGGCAGCTTCGAGCGCCTCGGCGGTGCGGCCCCACTGGTACGCCTGGAACGAGAGCGACTCTGCCGTGGTCCCGGACTTGGTGGAGACGATGAACAACGTGGCCGTCGGGTTGAGGTCGTCCAGAGTGGCGGCGACCGCGGCCGGGTCGGTGGAGTCGAGGACGCGGACCGGGATCCCGTTCTCCGATGCCCCGAACACGTCCGACAGCAGCGCCGGCGCAAGGCTGCTGCCGCCCATGCCGCCCAGGACGGCAGTGGTGAAGCCCTCGTCCCGAACCGCGGCCGCGAACGCCGTGAGCTCGCCCGTCTCGTCGGCGAAGTGGAAGGGCGCCTCCAGCCAGCCCAGCCGCGTGGCGATGGCGCGCTGAACGACGTCTGAGTCGCTCCAGACCGACGGATCTCGCCGGCCGATCGCCCGATCGGCCCAGTTCTCCTTGACGGCACGGTCGCGCGCCGCGGCCAACGCCGCCTCCAGTTGCGCGTCGTTGAGCGTGAGGTCCAGGGCGAGTCGGCTGGCGGATGTCGGTTCGGTCATGGCGGCGGCCTCGTGAGTGGTGGGAGCTGGGGCTGAGCAGGGCTACGCGGCTGCGATCACGGGTTGGGTCTCGATGAGCCGGCCGCCTCCATCCGGGCGGCCTCTTCTTCGATGGCGCGGATCTTGCCGACTCGCCGGACGTGGCGTGCGGCACCGCTGAAGCGAGCGGCAAGGAAGTTCTGGGCACAGGAGACGGCCGTCTCGACGCCTATGACGCGGGCCCCGAGGGCCAGCACGTTCATGTCGTCATGCTCGACGCCCTGGCCGGCGGAGTAGGTGTCGTGACACAGCCCGGCCCTGATGCCGGGCATCTTCGACGCGGCGATGGAAGCGCCCACGCCGCTGCCGCAGACCAGGATGCCGCGGTCCGCCCGCCGCTCCAGGATCGCCATAGCCAGGGCGTGGGCGTAGTCCGGATAGTCGTCATCGGGGTTGCTGCCGTCGCCGCCCAGATCGATCAGCTCGTGGCCGAGCGGAGCCAGGCGGGCCAGCAATTCGGCCTTCAGCTCGGCGCCGGCGTGGTCTGCCGCAAGTGCGATGCGCATCTCCGTTCCTCTCAGTGACTGCCGCTGCCGGAATCGCCGGTCGGGACGCGACCGTGGAACCCTTCCCGTACGACCTTCCGGCCGATCTCGATAAGCCGGTCGGCGGTGATGCCGAAGGCCCGGAAAATCTCCTCGGCCGGGGCCGAGGCCCCGAAGCGGTCGATCCCGATGATCGCGCCTTCGTCACCGGCGTAGCGATCCCAGCCGAACGGGCTCAAAGCCTCGATAGTGACCCGCTTGCGGCAGGCCGCCGGCAGGACCGACTCACGATAGGCCTCGGACTCGGCTTCGAAGCGCTCCCAGGACGGCAGGCTCACGACGCGAGTCCGAATGCCTTCCTTCTCGAGTGTTTCGGCAGCGGTGAAGGCAAGCTGCAACTCGGATCCCGTGGCGATGATCACCAGGTCCGGGCTGCCGGCGGCCCCGGACGCGTCGCGCAGCACGTAGCCGCCTTTGGCCACTCCCGTGCGGGCCTTCTCGGCCGTGCCCGGAAGAACCGGCAGCTTCTGGCGGGTCAGCAACAGGGCCGTGGGCCCCGCGTACGACTCCACGGCGCACACCCACGCCGCGACCGCTTCGTTGGCGTCGCCGGGCCGTATCACCGTGAGATTGGGCATCGCCCGGAGAGCGGCGGCGTGCTCGATGGGCTGATGAGTGGGGCCGTCCTCGCCCACACCGATCGAATCGTGGGTCCAGACGTAAGCGACGCGGAGACCGGTGAGCGCGGCCAGCCTGACGGAGCCGCGCATGTAGTCGCTGAAGGTCAGGAATGTGGCCACGTAGGGGATGAAGCCGCCGTACAGGGCGATGCCGTTGGCGATCGCGCCCATCGCATGCTCGCGAACGCCGAAGCGGATGTTCCGCCCGCCCGGCAGGTCGGCCTCGAGGATTCCGCCACCGGCAACGTCGGTCAGGTTCGACTCGGAGAGGTCGGCCGAACCGCCGAAGAGATCCGGCAATGGTCCGGCCAGTGTGTCGATAACCTCCTGGCTGGCCTTGCGCGTCGCCAGCCCGTCGCCGACCGCGTACGTCTTGAGCCCGCCCGTCCATTCGTCCGGGAGACGGCCGGCCAGGCGCCGAACCAGCTCGGCTGCTTCGGCCGGGTACTCGCGAGCGTACCGGGCCATCCTGAGTCCCCACTCGGCGACCAGCTTCTCGCCGGCGGGGACCGCCGCGCGGCAGTGCTCGAGCGCCTCGTCCGGAACGAAGAAGTGCTTGTCCGGATCCCAGCCGTAGAACTCCTTGGCGCCGCGAACCTCCTCCTCGCCGAGGGGCGATCCGTGTGCCTTCTGGGAGTCGTGCTTCGTCGGCGCGCCGTAGCCGATGTGCGTCCGCACCGCGATCAGGCTGGGCCGCTCGTCGACCCGCGCCGCCTCGATCGCGGCCGCGATCGCAGCCACGTCGTTTCCGTCCTCGACGCGGGCCGTATGCCAGCCATACGAGTCGAACCGCTCCAGGGTCCGGTCCGAGAATGCCATCGCCGTGGGGCCGTCGAGCTGGATGTGGTTGTCGTCGTAGAGGTAGACGAGCTTGCCCAGCTTCAGATGGCCCGCCAGAGAAGCGGCCTCGGCCGAGATGCCTTCCTGCAGGTCTCCGTCCGAGCAGATCGCGTAGACGTGGTGGTCGATCAGCTCGTGGCCGGGCCGGTTGAACTCAGCCGCGAGACGGCGCTGTGCAATGGCCATTCCGACGCCGTTGGCGAATCCCTGCCCTAGCGGTCCCGTCGTCGCCTCGACGCCCTTCGTATGCCCGTGCTCGGGGTGTCCGGGAGTGAGCGAGCCCCACTGCCGGAAGGACTCCAGGTCCTCGAGCGTCAGCCCGTAGCCGGTCAGGTACAGCAGCGAGTAGAGCAGCATGCTGGCGTGACCGGCGGACAGAAGGAAGCGATCTCGGTTGGGCCAACTGGGCGTGCTGGGGGCATGCTTCAGGAATCGCGTCCACAGCGTGTATGCCATCGGTGCCATTCCCATCGGCGCGCCGGGATGGCCCGAATTGGCCTTCTGCACGGCGTCCATGGCGAGCGTCCGGATGGTGTCGATCGCGAGCTGATCCAGCTTGTCGGCCGCTTCCGTCATTCGATCCTCCGTTGGGTTGCAGGGTGCGGTGCCTCGCCAGACGATGAGCGCCCGTCGATGGCGACGTTGTGGTGGTGGGCGTATGGCGCAGGGGCCAGGCTCATTGAAAGGCCTCCGACGACGATGCCGGCAGCGATGATGCGTCTTCGGCCGTCGAAGTGGCCACGTCAGGCCCATGTGGCCGCGTTTGGGCTCATATGGCATTGCCATCGTGGCCGCGGCAGGCCCCATATGGCATCGCCATTCTACGGCCCCACGCCGATTGAACCAGGTCGGAGAGCCTCGGCGTTCGCCGCCGTTCCTCACACCTGCTCGATCAACCCGTTGCCACTGCGTTTTGGGCTGCTACACTCGCCTATCAGGTGGCGTTCGTGCCGGAGGGGTCGAGCGGTACCTGCCGGTGGGACCCCGGCCGACGGTCCCGTCAAGATCGCCGTTGGACGGCGATGCCAGGTCGGCAGTGCGAGGAATCTAGATGCGGATCTACGACGGCAGTCCGCGCCAGAACTACGAGGAAGTTCTGCGGTCCATCGGCGCGTTCCTCGACCAGCGCGGCATGCGCGAGATCATGGTCGTGGAGGCGCCCGACGGCTTCGTAGTGCAAGGCCTGGTCGTTGAAACGGCGTCGAGCGGTGTCTGGTCGGAGCATCTGGGCAAGCAGACGAAGGAAACGTTCACGTTCCTCGACGATGACGTGGCCCGCTTCATGGAAGAAGGCCATGCCAGGCGCGACAACCAGCAGCGCGCGGTCACCTGGGGCCAGGCGGGCTACTATGAGCAGGCGTTCCGTGTTGTCGGCCGATACGTGGACGAGCAGAAGCCGGGCGATGTCTTCTTCTTCGAGCAAGATGGAGCGTTCGTACTTCGGCTCCTGATGCGGACGCAGACCGGGAGCCGGCATGTAATCGCTGAATTCACGCGGGAAGAGGTCGAGACGATGATCGCCCAGGCCTCGGACTTCAGAGGCGAGAAGGCGAAGCCCCAGCCGGGGGCCTGAGCCACGGGAGCGGTAGCGGGCGGGTCAGGGAGGTAGACGGTGAGAATCATAAAGATAATGGCGACGTTTTTGCTGGTCGTGGTCGCCGCGCTCGTCGTTGTCCCGCTCCTGGTGCTTGCCGGCCTCTTCATCTGGTTGAAGCTGACTGAGGAGGGCGACGAGGAGTCGCTCGAGCTCGACCAGGACAACATCTAGCCACGATCCCGCACCGAGCCCAGAGGTCGCCCGGGCTGCGAAGTCCGGGCGACTGCTTCTCTCGTCCATGACTCGCCCATCCGGCTCTTCCCGAAGGCCCGGTGGCGGTCCGCGCGCCGGCGCCGCCGCGACCGACCCTCGGGCTGCGCAGCCGTTGCAGGTCGCAGCGGGTCGCGCTGCTTCGCCCCGAACGCGCCGTGTGGCGGAAGTCGCGGTCCTTCTGGTGATGTTCACGTGGGGGGCCAACGTGGTGGCCGTGAAGGCTGCCATCGCGGATGTGCCGCCGATCCTCTTTGCGTTCGTACGGTTCGTGCTGGCGTTCCTGGCGCTGCTGGCATTCCTGCGCTGGCGCGAAGGAAGCGTCTCGATTCCTCGCGCGGATGTAATCCCGATCGCACTTCTCGGTCTGGCCGGGTTCGGCCTGTATCAGGATCTTTGGGCCTCTGCCCTGGGCCAGACTACGGCGGCCAACTCGGCTCTCATCACGGCGGCAACTCCGGTCTCGACGATGCTCATCGCGGCGGCAATCGGTTCAGACTCGCTGTCTCGGGCGAAGCTCGCCGGGGCCGCTATCGCGTTTTCGGGCGCGGTCGGGGTGGTCGGGGCAACTCACGGTTTCGGGCTCACCGGCGCTTCTGCCGGCGACCTGATGACCTTCGTGGCCACGGTCTGCTGGTCGTGCTATGTGGCCTTTGGCGCGCCAGTTCTGCGTCGCCATTCGCCCCTGCGTACGGCCACGTGGGCAATCGGATTCGGCTGCCTGGGCATGCTGCCGCTGGCCTTGCTGCAGATCCCGCAGTTCGATGCCTCGCGCGTCGGCCCGGGAACGCTGGGTCTGCTGCTGTTCTGTGCCCTGCTCCCGGCGGCGGCGGCCAACGTCGTGGTCTTTGCCGCGATCAAGAGCCTCGGTCCGACTCGAGTGATGCTCTTCCAGTTCCTCGTGCCGGTATTCGCCGTCATCATGGCGGCCCTCTTCCTGGGTGAGGTGATCGTCATCGGCCAGGTTGTCGGCGGTGCGGTCATCGTGCTGGGAATCCTGGTCGCCCGGTCTCGCCGTCTCGCGAGCGCGGTCGGGTGAGCCCTGCTCGGAGCGCGGTAGCCAGCAGGGCGGACCGCACACGGCATTGGCGCCCCGCTCCGCACCCGCCCCGCGCCCCTTCCCACACTGCTGCGCCGCGCGGCTTGCTCCTCTTGCTGTCGGCCTCCTGCCGCCGATCCACGGCTCCCGGCGTGCCTTGACAGGGGCCCGTGGACGTCATAACATCAACAAGCCTTTATATAAAGGCGCGTTGTTATGGCGGGGCCACGGCCAGCATCACCGCGGTCCAGAGAACCTGGCACGTTCGGACGCAGCTTCGCATTGAGGAGCAAGGAACAAAGTGAGCGACAAGACCAGCAGCGACGCCGCGGCAGACACGGCGCAGGTAAGCGGCAACGGCCGGACCCCC
>Ga0182011_10000189_pt1 | contig 51583 bp, 35 predicted proteins | sample 711E1DmetaG_FD_120481 | JGI IMG/M metagenome (GOLD analysis project Ga0182011, IMG submission 120481) | Permafrost microbial communities from Stordalen Mire, Sweden - 711E1D metaG | ecosystem: Environmental > Terrestrial > Soil > Wetlands > Permafrost | place: Sweden: Stordalen | collected...
AAAAGCATCACTGTCACCGAACAGGATCCGTTACGGAAATGGGAAGGGTTGAATTTCCAAGATGAAAAATGTTCAGGGCGCGTTTACAACGATAGCGACTGGAATGAAATGAAGCTTCCCACATTTTGGGAACAAACATCTGTTGGTGAATTTGATGGTGTCGTTTGGTTTCGGAAAGAAGTTGTTATACCCAAACCATGGATAGGAAAGGAACTTACACTTCAACTTGGCCCGATTGATGATTTGGATGAGACATATGTAAACGGTCAGATGGTAGGCCGCCATATGACGGAAGGTTTCTGGAGCACGAACCGTGTCTATCAAATAGCTGCACCAATCGTACAAGATTCTCTCTTGCAGATTGCGGTACGTGTAATTGATTTGCGCGGCGGCGGCGGCATTTGGGGAAAAGGAATGAAGATGAAAGTTGCACCAGACTCTCTCAGCGATGGAGTCTCACTCGAAGGCAATTGGAAATATCTGCCGGTGGCAGAATTTAAGGCGAATACATTTTATGTGTTTGGAGCAGAAGGGCGTGAATACAATCGACGGCCAAAATTCCCGCTCGAATTTTCACAAGCAACCATAACCTCGCTTTTCAATGGCATGATTCATCCATTGCTTCCATTTACGATTAAAGGAGTTATCTGGTATCAGGGAGAGAATAATGTTTCCAATCCATTACTCTACAAGAAATTATTCCCGGCAATGATTGACGATTGGAGAAAAGTATTTCAGAGCGGCGAATTCCCATTCTATTTTGTCCAGCTTGCACCGTATGACTACGGCAGGGATTCAAAATCGCAGCTTCTGCGTGAAGCACAATGTGAAGCACTCTCTGTGAAGAACACCGGGATGGCGGTGACGCTCGATATTGGAAATCCGAAAAATATTCATCCGGCCGACAAAGAAGATGTCGGGAAACGATTAGCGCTCTGGGCTCTTGCAAAGACATATAAAAAGAATGTTCCTTATTCTGGACCGATTTACAAATCTATGAAAATCGCAAAAAGTAAAATTATTCTTTCGTTCGATTATGCAGGAAACGGCTTAGTGCTGAAGGGACGAAACGGTGAGCTCAATTTTCTCGTTGCAGGACTAGATAAAGTGTTTAAAAAGGCAGTTGTAAGAGTTCAGGGTAATACGCTGGTTGTCTCGCATCCTGAAATTTTAGAACCCCTTGCTGTTCGTTATGCGTGGAGTAATATCGAAGAAGGCACGTTCTTTAATAAAGAAGGATTGCCGGCATCCTCATTCAGAACGGATGATTGGAGAGATTAATTTCATAGTTCAAAGAATAATTATTGATCAAAACATAAAGAGTAAGGAGAATAGAATGAAATATTATTGTGCTGCTATGCTGGCAGGGCTTGTACTGATTTCCGGTTCACTCTATGCCCAGAAGTTTGAAGGATTAGCGTTAACACCTCCCATGGGATGGAACAGCTGGAATACATTTGCATGTAATGTCGATGAAGCATTAATTCGTGAAATGACTGATGCGGTCGTGTCCAGCGGCATGAAAGATGCAGGGTACACCTATATTGTTATCGATGACTGCTGGCATGGGCAGCGTGATAGTTTGGGATTTATCCATCCTGATCCTCAGCGATTTCCATCAGGGATAAAGGTCCTGGCCGATTACATCCATTCCAAAGGATTAAAATTTGGAATTTATTCCTGTGCAGGCGATAAAACTTGCGGCGGGCGTCCCGGAAGCCGTGGACATGAATATCAAGATGCAATATCGTATGCACAGTGGGGAGTGGATTATCTTAAATATGATTGGTGCAATAATACCGGGCTTAATTCAGTAGGCGCATATACGACAATGCGCGATGCGCTGTACGCTGCCGGCAGGCCGATAGTATTCAGCTTGTGCGAATGGGGCGATACCAAACCCTGGGAGTGGGCGAAAGATGTCGGCCATCTCTGGCGCATAACGGGAGATATTACCGATTGTTTTGATTGTGAAGTAAATCATGGCTCGTGGTCTTCTTGGGGAATCATAAAAACAATTGAACTGCGAAAAGGGATTCGTCAATATGCCGGTCCCGGCCATTGGAATGATCCTGATATGATGGAAGTCGGACGCGGGATGACCCTGAATGAAGATCGGGCTCATTTTTCAATGTGGGCGATGCTCGCTGCCCCGCTTATGGCGGGAAATGATCTGCGGAATATGAAGAAGGAAGTAACTGAAGTTCTTACAAATAAAGATGTTCTTGCTGTCGATCAAGATTCGCTCGGAGTGCAAGGATTGAAATTTAATGATAATGAGAACGGTGTTGAAACATGGGTAAAACCATTGAAAAATGGCGACTGGGCAATCTGTTTCCTCAACAAGTCCGAACAAAAGCAGAAGATTGACTTTGATTGGGCAAAAAAATATATCGCCGATGATATCTCAAAGAAAACTCTGAATACCAATAAAACGACGTATTCTATTAAAGATCTTTGGACTAAAAAGAATCTTGGCTCGACGAAAAAGAATTTGATTGCTGAAATTCCATCGCATGATGTGTTGATGGTACGTTTGATGAAATAATAATGTAATGCAACGAACGGAGATTTTTTGGGAAGTATTTTTTTAAATGTCATTGTCTTGATTATCCAAAGATACTCCGTAATATTTTTGCCAGGATCCTTTGATGAATACTTTGTAACAATCCTTAGAAAAGGTTCAGAAGGAAGGGCGACATGAAATTCAGTAGACGAATTATAATGGTATCGTTCATGTCTGTGTTATCTTGTCTTTCTATGAATGCAAACGATGGTACTCTTCAGACAAAAAATAGTGAAGAGCAAACGATTGTACAATATATCGGTCGTCTTCAGGTAAAAGGAAGCACGATTGTCGGTCAGCAGGGCGCTTCTGTTGCTCTTCACGGCATGAGTTTATTCTGGAGTCAATGGGGAGGCAGTTTTTACAATGCAGATTGTATCCGTTGGCTGCGGGATGATTGGAAGTGTACGGTTGTGAGGGCTGTCTGCGGTATTCGTTCTGACGGCTATCTTGGAAATCCAGAAGCAGAGCGTGCGAAAATAGAAAGAGTGATTGATGCGTGTATCGATCTCGGGATCTATGTCGTCGTTGATTGGCATGACCATAACGCAGAAAATCATCTACTGCAGTCAAAAATATTTTTCAAGACCATTGCAAAAAAATACGGGAGCGCTCCAAATATTATTTACGAAATATATAATGAACCCCTCAACGTATCGTGGAAGGATGTCGTTAAACCGTATGCGGAAGAAATTATTAAGGTTATACGTTCCTATGATCCTGATAATCTCATTATCGTGGGAACACCGAATTGGTCGCAAGATGTCGACGTTGCTGCTGACATGCCGATTGTCGATACAAATATTGCTTATGCTTTTCATTTTTATAGCAGCGATCGATGGCACAAACAAAATTTTAGGGAGAAGGTGGTCGCTGCTGTCCAAAAAGGATTTCCGATATTTGTGACGGAATACGGAATAAGTGAATCTAATGGAAATGGTGTGATCGATACTGTGGAAATGGCAAAATGGTTTTCTTTTGTTGATCAGTATAAATTAAGTACTTGCAATTGGTCGGTTATTGATAAAAATGAAACTTCTGCAGCGTTAATCCCTGGTACAAGGTCGGATGGATCGTGGAAAGAATCAGACTTGAGTACTTCTGGAAAAATTATCCGCAATCGGATTCGTACTCTCAATGCCCCTTTTTTTGAAATTATTAACTCTGCCGTTAAATAATATATTCATCATAATATCCATGATCGAAAGGAATTAAAAATGAATTCAATACTGTTCCATCCGAATACAGAATATTGTTCCGTACCTCTTTGGATATGTCTTTTGCTGCCATGTGTTTTCTTTGGCCTTGTTTCGGGGACTCTTGCTGCCGGTATACCGGCGTTTGAAGGTAAAGCAGATATCGGAAAAATTTCTATTCCCGGATCCGTTAAGTCTGATTCATCCAAAGGAATCATTACCATGACCGGCAGCGGTGAAAACATTTGGGGAATCCAGGATGCATTTTATTTCATGTGGAATAGAGTTGAAGGAGATATCTCCTGTCAAACTGCAATTGCTTGGGTGGGAAAAGGAAAGAACCCGCATCGCAAAGCCGGATGGATGATTCGAGCCGGTCTCGAACCGGATGATGCGTATGTCGATGCAGTACTCCATGGTGACGGACTTATTTCCATGCAGTACAGAAAAGCGAAAGGAGATGTGACCCTTGAAATTCAATCTCCTCTCAGGGGTCCAGCAAAGATATATTTTGAACGAACCGGAGATCAGTTCACCCTTTTTGTTTCCGCCGGCGATGGAGTGATTCATCCGGTCGGAACAATATCTCTTGAGTTCAAAGGGCCGGTATATGCAGGATTAGTAGTATGTTCGCATGATTCAACGGTAAAAGAAACAGCTGTTTTTTCCGAAATAAGTTTCGTTGTATCCGGTATAATTCCAGATGAAAAAAGAGTCGTTGAGAGCACGCTTGAAACTATCAACGTCGAAACAGGTGTCCGTTCAATCGTTCGCCGGGCTCAAGAACATTTCGAAGCTCCAAACTGGAGCCGTGATGGTAAATTCTTTCTCTATAACTCCGGCGGGAAAATTTATACCTTGCCGGTCGGCGGCGGCTCACCGCAGCTTATCAACACAGGATTTGCTCTGAAATGCAACAACGATCATGGCATTTCATGGGATGGAAAAGAATTAGTGATTAGCCATCACGCGGAAGACGGCAAATCGCTTATTTACATTGTACCGATTTCCGGCGGCGAACCCAAACTGGTAACAAAATTTGGGCCGTCGTATTGGCACGGTTGGTCGCCTGATGATAAAACGCTTGCCTATTGTGCTGAACGAAAGGGTGAATTTGATGTCTATACAATTTCAGTCAATGGCGGCGAGGAAAAACGTTTAACCAGCACACCCGGACTTGATGATGGACCTGAGTATTCACCCGATGGAAAATTTATTTATTTCAATTCTGTAAGAACAGGACAAATGAAAATATGGCGGATGAAGCCGGATGGTTCCGAACAGGTTCAATTCACACCAACGGATAATTATGGCGATTGGTTTGCCCATCCCTCTCCTGACAATAAATGGATAGCTTTTGTTTCTTATGATAAAAGTATCGAAGGGCATCCTGCAAATAAGAATGTTGTAGTGCGATTGATGTCAACATCGGGCGGTGAAAGTAAAATTATTGCTACTCTGTTCGGCGGACAGGGAACAATGAATGTCCATTCCTGGTCACCGGATAGCAAACAATTCGCGTTTGTGAGCTACAGGCTTGTGAAACCATGAATCAATCATCGGGATAAGAAAGGAAGTGGAGAAAAATGATTACGATTAATTATTCGCGGAAAGAATTCCTCACACTTTTGGGGTTAGGTGCCGCCTCCATGGCATTCTCTAAATTGAAAATTTCAGACAAGGCAGGATATAGAGCTCCAATCGCATTTCAACTCTATACGGTGCGCAGAGAGATTGAAAAAGACCTGGAAGGTACAATCCGAAAAATTGCAGAGATGGGATTTCTCGGTATTGAAACCTATCCGCTCCCGCCGAATATCACATTTGAACAAGCTTCAAAAGTTTTCAAAGAAAACGCATTGACCGTTATCAGTATGCATACGGAGTTACCGGTCGGCAGAGAGCTTGAGAATATTTTGAAAATGTCCGATGTCTATCAGTGTCCCAATGTTATTTATCCCGGATGGCCGAAAGAATTATCTGCTCAAGATCCTGATCTTTTAAAGCATACCCGAGAAATATTTCAGACAGTCGATAAAACAAAACAGAGGGCAGATCTCTATAATACTATCGGCGCTTCGCTGGATAAAAAACGGTTGCATTTCGGGATCCATAATCATTGGTGGGAGTTTGAAAAATCCGACGGTATCTACCCCGTCTACTATTTTTTAGAACACTTGGATCCAAAGATATTTTTCGAGATAGATACCTATTGGGCTAAAACCGCAGGGTATAATCCTGCGAAAGCCGTTGCAGATTTTGGAAGGCGTGCACCGTATCTTCACATCAAAGATGGACCGGCGATAAAAGGAGATCAAGCTTTCCAACAGGTTCCAGCAGGCACCGGGGCAATGGACTTTCCATCGATAGTGAAAGCAGGCGGTAAAAATACTCAATGGATGATTGTCGAGTTTGATGAGTACGCCGGAAATATTTATGACGGCATGCAAAGCAGTTATACATACTTGATAAAAAATCATTTAGCAAAAGGCAAACTCTAACAATCGATTACCATTGAATGGATTACTATGAAAGTATTATTTATCGGAGGTACAGGAAATATCAGTTCGTCTGTATCCAGACATGCTGTTGATCGCGGTATTGAACTTTATCTGCTCAATCGTGGAAAGAGAATCTCAAAGATCGCCGGTGTGAAATCAATTATTGGAGATATCACGCATCCTGAGGAAATAAATTCTGTCTTGAAGGAGCATACATGGGATGCTGTCGTAAATTGGATTGCATTCCATGAACAAGATATTGCTAGAGACTTTGAATTATTTCATGGGAAAACGAAGCAATATATATTTATCAGTTCTGCATCGGTGTATCAAAAACCTCTTGCGTTTCCTATCGTCACAGAGTCAACACCGCTGGCGAATCCTTTCTGGCAATATGCGCGCGACAAGATTGCATGCGAAATGGCTTTGAATTCCTATTACCGTCAGGAACGATTCCCTGTAACGATTGTAAGGCCTTCGTTAACGTATGATACAGTTATTCCGGTTCCTATCGGAGGCTGGACAGACTATACCATTGTCGATAGAATAAAAAAAGGAAAGAAGATTATCGTGCATGGCGATGGAACTTCCTTGTTCACGATTACTCATGCAGATGATTTTGCAAAAGGATTTCTCGGACTCCTGGGACATCAACAAGCAATCGGCGAATCATTTCATATTACATCCGATGAACTCCTTACATGGGACCAAATTTACCAGGCATTGGCAAACGCGGTTGGGTGTGAAGCTTCAATCGTGCACATTCCGTCTGATATATTGGCTGAATGTAACGGAGAATTACGCGGCACCTTAATCGGCGATAAAGCGGCAAGTGTCGTTTTTGATAATACAAAGATAAAAAGATTTGTGCCGGAATTTACCGCGGTCATTCCATTTAACCGCGGTATTCAAAGGACGATCACATGGTTTGAATCGGATCCTCTGAGACAAATCATAAAAAAAGAGACAAATGATTGGATGGATACAATCATCGGTCAATATGAGAAAGCCTTCAAGCATTAAGAAATGTGCCGATGGTTTTATAAACCTTTAAAAACAAAGAATGGATATAAAAAAATGCAAAAAGAAATTATCTTTGTCATGGCATTATCGGCCGCTATTCTTGTTTTATGCTCTCAGGTAAAAGGACAATCTCGTGCAATGAAAAAAGAAATATTTCAACCGCTTCCATATGATGCAGCTGATAAAAAAGCCGACTCAGTGTTGGCATTGATGACGTCGGATGAAAAAATGAGTATGATCAGCGGTGATAGATCGTTTTTTATCAGGCCATTGCCAAGATTAAATCTTTCTGAAGTTTACATGAGCGATGCTACACAAGGGGTGCACATTCGAGAAAAATTCAGGGATTTGGACTTGACGAGATATCAATTGCAAAAATCAACAGCGTTTCCATGTCCCATTTCGCTGGCCGCTACTTGGAATCCTGAACTTTCTTATCAGTACGCCGAGGCTGTTGGTGAAGAATGCCGGGCAGGCAATATTGGTATATTACTCGGTCCCGGTATGAATAGTTATCGTATCTCACAATGCGGAAGGAATTTTGAATATTTTGGAGAAGATCCTTTCCTGAGAGCGCGGATCATTGAAGAATATGTCAAGGGAGTACAAAGTACCGGAACAGTGGCCACCTTAAAACATTTCGTCGCAAACAATACGGAATATTTTAGGAGGAGGAGTAATTCCATTGTCGATGAGAGAACCTTGCACGAGATCTATCTGCCGCCGTTTAAAGCGGGAATAGATGCCGGGGCACAAGCTGTGATGACATCATATAATTTATTGAACGGAGAATGGTGCGGGCAAAGTGCAAATGTCATCAATACCATCCTAAGAAAGCAATTAGGTTTTAAGTGGCTCGTGATGACGGATTGGTGGTCGGTCTATGACGGAGAAAAGCTTGCTCAATCCGGTCAGGATTTGGAAATGCCTCAAGCAGTCGCCTTGAAAGAAGTTCAGACAATGCTCAAGGATGGAAAAGTGAAGATGGAAGATATCAACCGAATGGCGAAAAGCGTTCTCCGTACATATTATGCAATGAAGATGTCCGACCGTAAAAAGAATCTTCCTGACAGCGCGATGTATGATCATCATGAATCTATTGCATTGCAAACAGCTCGGGAAGGAATTGTGCTTCTGAAAAATGATAAAAATATTCTTCCGCTGAAAAGTGATCTTAAGAATATATTGCTGACCGGCAAGTATGTGGAAAAGCTGGCTAAGGGCGGCGGTTCCGCTGAAGTGAAGGGATTCAATCATAGACTTATGCTGGATGAATTGAAGGCAGAATTCGGTCAGCGTTTGATCTACGAAAGAAATCCCAGTATCGAACAAATCAAATCTGCAGATGCGGTACTCTGCAATATTGGTACGGATGATAGTGAAGGATGGGATCGTGCATTTGCGCTGCCCGAGGATCAAGAAAAACGCGTTTTGGATTGCGTGAACAATAATTCCAATACCGTTGTGATTGTCACTTCGGGAAGCGGAATTAGAATGACGGATTGGGATACTCAAGCACGAGCAATCCTTTATGCCTGGTATGGAGGCCAAATCGGGAATAAAGCGTTGGCGGAAATTCTTGCCGGAAAAATTAGCCCCTCAGGCAAACTTCCGATCACTCTTGAGAAGGAATTTAAAGATTCCCCGGGTTACGGATATATACCTGCTGGCGAGGAATTATATGCTGATTGGAATGGAAACAAAGAAAAAGGCCATCCTGTATACGATGTTCGATATTCAGAAGGAATATTTGTCGGATATCGATGGTACGAAAAGAAGAACATCCAAACACTCTATCCTTTCGGATATGGTTTATCGTATACAACATTTGAATACAGTGACCTTGTATTGTCAAATGATGAATTTCAAGAGAATGGTATTGTGAAGGTTAGCTTTACAGTGAAAAATATCGGAAAGAAAACAGGAGCGGAAACAGCTCAATTGTATATTCAAGATGTCGAATCGACTGTTCCTCGGCCGGTAAAAGAACTCAAAGGATTTCAAAAGGTGGATTTACAACCGGGTGAAAGTAAGCCTATCGTGATAGAATTAAATAAAAAAGATTTTTCGTTTTGGAATCCGGATACAAAAGATTGGTTCTTCGAGAAAGGTGCATTCATTATTCATGTCGGCGCATCATCAAAAGATATTCGATTGCGAAAACAATTGGAATTATGACAATTCTATCGGTATATGGTAATCCTGACAACCCGGCTGTTTCAACGGTAGGATTTTTTAAAGATCTGACAATATATCGTTTGTCGAGAGAAAGACTGGATTGATATCAATTTAACAGGTATTTTAGAACGCGTTTCATTGATCTGAGAAACAAATTCTTTATTCAAAGAGAACATTGATAAACACAATGGTATAACATTATTCATTTTCCAAATCAGGTTAGGAGAATTCCATGGAACAAGTAATTCAAAAGCTTCGATTAAAAGAAAAAATCGGTTATGGATTTGGCGATTTGGCATCTTGTCTATTCTGGTCAACGATTATGTCGCAGTTGCTTTTCTTTTATACCGATGTCTTCGGCCTGACAGGAAGAGCCGCAGGAATAATGTTCTTTGTCTCGAGGATATTGGATGCAGTATTTGATGTCGTTATAGGCATGACAGCCGATCGGACAAAAAGCCGATGGGGTAAATTTAGACCTTATTTATTGTGGGGAGCTATCCCGTTGGCCGTTTCAGCCGTGCTGACTTTTACAACGCCTGAATTCGGTGAAGCAGGAAAACTTATTTACGCCTATCTCACATTTATCCTTTTTATGTTCCTGTATTCGACTGTAAATATTCCTTATACCGCATTGCTGGGTGTTATCAGTGGAGATCCTGTCGAAAGAACGAGTGCCTCATCGTTTAAATTCACAGGTGCATATTTAGCCGGTTTTATCGTTTCCGCTACTGTCCTGCCGCTTTCATCGTATTTTGGCCATGAAAGCGTCGCGAAAGGCTGGCAGATGACAATGAGTATTTATGGCGTATTAGCGGTAATTTTCTTCTTTATAACTTTTATCTCGACTCACGAACGTATTCAGCCAATTGCAAAAGAAAAAACGTCCGTAAAAGATGACCTGAAGGATTTATCGAAGAACGCTCCTTGGATGTTGTTGTTCGCCGTGACGATTCTTTTTATCCTCTTTGTCTGCATCCGAATGAGTGTGACCACGCATTATTTTAAATATTATATCGGAGAACAGGCCAGTCCATTGTTGACACAGGTTTACAACTTCTTGTTGAAATATATATTAAATCCGATATATGGAATTTTCGGATCTCGGGCGACTCCTTTACTAGACGAAACACATAAGTTTGGTTACGAAGTATTGACATCCATTTTCAATACCCTGGGACAAGGAATATCTTTAGTTGGCGTCCTCTTGGTTCCATGGTTTACGAAATTAAACGGCAGAAAAAGTGCGGTTATTATACTTTTTGTTATTGCATTGATTTGCACAGGCTCATTTTATTTCTTAAGTCCTGAGAACTTAACCCTGATTTTTATTCTCCAACTCATCGGCTCAATCACTGGAGGACCGATTTCAGCACTCTTATGGGTACTGTATGCCGACACTGCTGACTATTCCGAATGGAAAACCGGCAGAAGAGCAACTGGTCTCGTCTTTTCAGCTTCTATCATGTCAACGAAAATCGGCTGGGCTGTGGGAAGCATGGTTGCTGCTTTTATACTGGATCAAACCGGATTCGTTGCAAATGTGGTCCAAAACATCGATGTACAAAATGGTTTAAAGGCAATGATGAGCACAATACCGGTTGCGGTTGGAGCGATTGCTCTTATTATTCTTGCATTCTTCTATAAATTGGACGAACCAACTATGAAAAAAGTGAAAGAAGAACTGGATGCACGGAGGAAAGCAACTAATGGAGAACCGAAAACCGCGTAATATTTTTTATAAAATAATAGATGGAGAATTTGAATATGCAGTATGGAAATTTTGATGATAAAAATAAAGAGTACGTCATTAAAAGGCCGGACACACCGAAATCATGGAGTAATTATCTCGGTTCAACAGAATACGGGGCCATTATTACCAACAATGCCGGCGGATACAGCTTCTATCAATCGGCCGCCCAGGGTCGATTTACACGGCTTCGATTTAATAGTGTTCCCATGGATCAACCCGGTCGATATATCTATGTCCATGATAAAGACAATAACGATTTTTGGTCCACTTCATGGCAGCCTGTCGGTAAGTCGTTGAAGGAATATAAATCGGAATGCCGCCATGGTACTGCATACACAAAGATTTCTTCCGAATACTCGTCTATTAAAACCGAGACGTTGTATTTTGTACCGTTAGGTAAAACATACGAATGCTGGCGGGTGAAGGTGACGAATACCGGGCGAAAAAAAAGAAATTTAAAATTATTTACATATGTCGAATACGCAAATAATTGGAATATCTATCAGGATCAAATCAATCTCCAATACTCTCAATACATTATGAAGATGAGTGTTGTGAACAATATGATTGATCATGGAACAAATGTTATGATGCCCTACGGACCGGAACGAATAGAGGGAGTCGAACAAGCGCGTCATTCTTTCTTAGCGGTGAGCGGTGCTCCTGTAAAAGGTTTTGATACAGATCGAAACGTATTTCTTGGAGCTTATGGAACATACGCAAACCCGGTTGTTGTAGAACAAGGCCGCTGTAAAAATTCTATCGCAGTCGGTGATAATGCTTGCGGTGTTTTGCAGGTTGATGTTGCGCTGAAACCTGGTGAGTCAAAAGAACTGATAGTTTTTATGGGTATTGGTAAAGCCGAAGAAGAAGGAAAACAGGCGTTACGGGAAATGGGAAATCCTGAGAGGGTTCAAGAAGAATTTCTAAAGCTTAAAACATTTTGGCATTCACGGTTGCAGGGAATGACCGCCGAAACGCCGGATAAAGAACTTAACAGTATGCTGAACATGTGGAATCCGTATAATTCACTTATCACGTACGCATGGTCAAGAGCAGCGAGCCTTATCTACACAGGTGAACGGGATGGATTAGGTTACCGTGACACCGTCCAGGATTTGCTTGGTGTCTTGCATACGATTCCGGATGAAGCAAAAATTCGTTTGGAATTGATGATTACCGGGCAGGTTTCAACCGGTGGTGCCATGCCGGTTGTAAAGCCTTTCACCCATAAACCGGGAAGCGAGAAAGCACCGGATGAAAAAGATTATCGTTCTGATGACTGTATGTGGCTGTTTAATACTGTCCCGGCATACGTAAAAGAAACTGGAGATATTTCGTTCTACTCCAAAGTCCTTCCATTTGCCGATAAGGGAGAGGCTACAGTATTCGGACATCTGCGCCAGGCGATCCAATTCAATCTTGATCATTCAGGAAAGCATGGATTCCCTTGTGGCTTATCTGCTGATTGGAATGATTGTCTGCAGCTCGGACAGGATGGTGAAACGACGTTTGTTGCATTCCAGCTTCGTTATGCACTGAAGACCTATATCGAGATTGCCGCACTGTTGAATAAACAGGAAGAAGCCCAATGGGCAGAAAGCCATTTGAAAACATTGGATGAGAATTTGGAAAAATATGCTTGGGATGGTGAATGGTATTTGCGCGCATACCGTGCCGATGGTTTGAAATTTGGTTCTAAGGAAAATACCGAGGCCTCGATTTTCTTGGAACCGCAGCCATGGGCGGTGATCAGCGGACATACATCCCAGGTGCAATCGGAAAAATTACTGGATGTCGTAAAGAGACGTTTATCAACCGATTACGGATTGATGATTAACGACCCGCCGGTGGAAAAAACCGATCCTCAAGTCATCAAATCAAGATTATTTAATAAGGGAATGAAGGAGAACGCCTCAATCTTCCAGCATACACAAGGGTGGGTCGTTGCCGCCGAAGCATTGATAGGCCGGGGTAATAGGGCATATGAATACTATAGAAAGTTCATGCCCTCAGCGTATAATGCGAAAGCAGAAATCCGCCAAACGGAACCGTATGTATATGCACAATTCACGAATAGTAAATATAGCCCGCGGTATGGAGCCTCGCGGCTGCCGTGGTTAAGCGGAACTGCTTCGTGGGCCTATTATACCATAACGCAATTTATTCTTGGTATTCAGCCGGAATATTCCGGGTTAAGAATTGATCCATGTATTCCATCGGAGTGGAAAGAAATTAAAATCACAAGAAGATTTAGAAAGAAAAATCTCAATATACGAATAAAGAATTCTGGCGGCGTACAAAAAGGGGTCAAAAAAATAACTGTCAATGGTAAAGAAATTGATGGGAATATAATTCCTATCGCTCAAATACTTGATACAAACGAAGTGCTCGTCACCTTGGGATAATCAGGAAAAGAACATTCATTCATTTTTATATTGATAGAGGAGAAGCATATGGGCAATACAATTATTGGAGATGCATTACCTAATATTCCTTGGGAAGATAAACCTAGGGGTTGTACCGATGTTCTATGGAGATACAGCGGAAATCCAATTATTGGCTGGAATCCTATTCCTAAAGCTGCGCGGATCTATAATAGTGCTGTGCTGCCGTATAATGGAAAATTTGTCGGAACATTCCGTGCTGATCAAAAAAATGGCCGGGCTAATTTGTTTTTCGGAAGAAGCGATGATGCCATCCATTGGGATATCGGACCCGATCCCATAAACTGGGTTGACGAAAACGGAAAACCCAATCCCATCAGTTATGGATATGACCCGCGATTTGTAAAAATTGATGATACATATTATATCGTCTGGTGTGATGATATGCGCGGAGCTTCGATCGGTTTGGGTAAAACAAAGGATTTCAAGACATTCACGCGCATGTCTAATCCGTTTATGCCCTATAATAGAAATGGCGTTCTTTTTCCCCGAAAAATTAACGGAAAGTATATGATTTTCAGCCGTCCAAGCGACAGCGGCCATACTCCATTTGGAAATATCTATATTAGTGAAAGTCCTGATTTAATCCATTGGGGAAATCATAGGTTTGTTATGGGAAATGGCGGACAAGGCTGGTGGCAGGGAACAAAAGTCGGTGCCGGGCCGATTCCTATTGAGACAAAAGAAGGCTGGCTGCTCTTCTATCACGGTGTTTCGTTTACATGCAATGGTTTTGTTTATAGTACCGGTGCTGCACTCTTGGATAGGAACGATCCCGGAAAAGTATTATACCGTACACGCGATTATTTACTTACTCCGGAAAAACCTTATGAGACCACAGGTTTTGTGCCAAATGTTGCTTTTCCATGTGCAAACTTGTATGATGCGGCTACCGGAAGGATCGCGATCTATTACGGTGCAGCTGATACCTATACTGCTGTAGCATTTTGCCAGATAGATGAGTTAATCGATTACATAAAAAAGAATTCCGAAGTATTTTAATTAATTTCTTGGCCGACTACAAAATATTCTGCTTTCTTGTTTTGGGTACGCCTGAGGATGTTAATTCCGATCAGGTGTACTCAAAAATATTTTTTCATATGAAACATTTTTTGGAAAACCTGTTGATGTAAATGTTGAAGAATCCATTCTGCACGGCGGTGAGCGGTGTAATTTTCTTGTTACCATCACATCATACGAAAGCACACACGGTCTCCGAGGACGAGGATTTTTGAATATTAGTTTTTGAACGGTAACGATTTTCATTACTATAAATGATTGTAAAGGAAAAATACTATGAGTTATGGACATTTTGACGATAAGAAACGAGAATATATCATCACGAAACCTGACACACCGCTTCCTTGGATAAATTATTTAGGGTGCGAGGCATATTTTGGAATTATATCCAATACGGCGGGCGGTTATTCCTTCTATCGCGATGCCCGCCTGCGCCGTTTGACACGCTATCGTTATAACAATGTTCCCTTTGATTTCGGCGGACGTTATATTTATCTCCGCGACAATGCCAATGGCACATACTGGTCACCCACCTGGCAGCCGACACAGCATGATGCAGAAGATTATTCTTGCCGGCACGGGATGGGATATAGTATTATTGGATCAACCTTTAATAAAATTAAAGCAGAGACACTCTACTTTGTTCCTCTAGGCGAGAATTTGGAAATCTGGCAATTGAGTGTTACCAATCTGAGCAAAAAGCCCCGTCAGTTGTCGGCGTTCTCAAGCATTGAATTTTGTCTTTGGGATGCACAGGACGATTCGACGAATTTCCAGCGCAACTTCAGCACCGGACAAGTAGAAATAGAAGAGGGAGTTATTTATCATAAAACGGAATATCGGGAACGACGCGACCATTTCGCGTATTTTGCCTGTTCGGAAAAGCTCGCAGGGTTTGATACTCAGCGGGATACGTTTTTAGGTGCTTACAGAAGCTGGAATAAACCTCTTGCAGTGGAGCGGGGCCGTTCATTCAATTCTCAAGCACATGGCTGGGCGCCTATCGGTTCGCATCATGTCAAGCTCAACCTCAAGGCAGGTGAAACACGTGTTGTGACATTTGTGCTTGGGTACCATGAAAATCCAAAAGATAAAAAATTTGATCCGCCCAATTCACAGGTCATCAACAAAAAAAATGTCAAACCCGTTATTGCCAAATATCTAGACTCAAAAAACGTTAAAGCTGCTTTTGATTCACTTCGAGAATATTGGAATAGGACATTAGGCCTTTATCAAGTTAAGACACCTGATAAGCATACGAATCGTATGGTGAATATCTGGAACGCGTATCAATGCATGGCGACCTTCAACATGTCGAGGTCTGCGTCATTTTACGAATCCGGAATCGGACGCGGATTAGGTTTCCGTGATTCCAACCAAGACTTGCTCGGTTTCGTTCATATGGTTCCTGAACGCGCTCGAGAGCGTGTGCTCGATTTAGCATCCACACAACTTGAGACAGGCGGTGCATATCATCAATACCAACCGCTTACAAAACGCGGCAACAATGATATTGGCGGTGGATTCAATGACGATCCGTTGTGGCTGATCATAGGTGTTGCTGCATATATTAAAGAGACCGGTGATTGGTCAATTTTGGATGCGCCCGTTCCGTATGATAATAAACCGGGCAGTGAAACACAGCTGTATGAACATTTGGAACGGAGTTTGAAATATACACTCGATAGACTGGGCCCGCATAAATTACCGCTCATTGGCCGTGCCGATTGGAATGATTGTTTAAACTTAAATTGTTTTTCGGACACACCGGGTCAATCTTTCCAGACAACAACAAACAAAGATGGTACGGTTGCTGAATCCATATTTATCGCAGGAATGTTTGTTTTAGCTGCACGCGAATTGGCTGACATTGCTGATCGGCGCGGATTATATTCCGATGCAATCGGCTATCGTAAAGCTGCTGAAAAAATGGATGTCACTGTCCATGATCATGGCTGGGATGGCGAATGGTTCCTGCGTGCATACGATGATTTCGGTAATAAGGTCGGATCAAAAGAATGCGATGAAGGGAAAATATTTATAGAGCCGCAGGGCTTTTGTGTTTTAGCTGGAATCGGCTTACATGACGGACTGGCACAAAAAGCTCTGGATTCTGTAAATAACCTATTGGCGACAAAGCATGGAATAATGTTGCTGCAGCCGGCATATTCAAAATATTATTTGAATCTCGGCGAGATTTCTTCGTACCCTCCTGGATATAAAGAAAATGCCGGCATTTTCTGCCACAACAATCCATGGATTATTATTGCCGAGGCTATGATAGGCAACGGTGATAGGGCTTTTGATTATTATCTCCGAATTAATCCGTCTGCGCGAGAAACAATAAGTAATTTACACAGATGCGAACCGTATGTGTATGCACAAATGATTGCCGGAAAAGATGCCCCTACTCATGGCGAAGCAAAAAATTCATGGCTAACGGGGACAGCGGCATGGAATTATTATGCCGTTACGGAGTTTATTTTAGGTATACGTCCAACATATCAGGGGTTAATGGTAGCACCTGCAATTCCTGTGAAATGGACCGAATTCTCCGTAAGCCGGATTTTTCAAGGAGTACATTATAGCATATCGGTAAAACGGGAAGGGAAAGGTCATAATGTCCGGCTTATAGTGGACGGTAGGAAGGTTGAAGGCAATGTTATTCCAATTCCGCCTAAAGGTATTGGTCAAGTTAATGTTCAAGTAATATTGTCGTAATATTTAACTTGAGGAATAGTATTTGAAGACATATTTATGGATACATATAACCCATTGTCCTGTAGGATTTATTATGCTACTATGTCATGAATTATGAATGAAGTGTCTTCGGAAGAGTTTCCATTTTTCATATGCTGAAATTCAATAAACGATATACATTTTTCTCAGCATCGATTCTTCTGCTCATAATACTATGTGGAATGTCTCCCGTATTTGCTCTCGACCCCCAGAAAACGATTAACCAGTATGGGCAAAATGTCTGGCTTAGACAGAATGGACTGCCGACGAATGCTGTTTATGTTGGCTTACAGGGTCGAGACGGTTACCTTTGGCTCGGAACATCAGCCGGACTTTTCCGTTTTGATTGTGTCAATTTTACTCCAGTGTACACGAATCCTCTTGATAGTAAAATAATAGAGACAATTTCAGCTTTATGTGTTTCTCGAGATAGCAGTCTCTGGATTGGCACTACTTTTAGCGGTCTCCAACGCATCAAAAAAGAAAAAATATTCCATTACGGTGGAGCAGAAGGAGTATTGTCCAGGCAAATTCGAGTGTTGTTAGAAAGCCGTGCCGGACATGTATGGATTGGTTCCTCTCACGGGCTTTATAAGTACGACAATAATAAATTTGTATCAATTCCTATCACTCCAAATTTTATAACCGCCCTTGGAGAAGATTCATTAGGCAGGATATGGGTTGGTACACATGATGGCGTGCGTATTTTCGATGATGCTCAAGGAATACAGGTCGATAGTATAACAACGGTAAATGGATTGCCCCATTATTTAGTTTCTTCCATTTTCACTGACCGGAATAAAAATGTTTGGATTGGGACAGTTGATGGACTGGCTTGCTGGAAGAACGGCACTATGAAAACCTACAAATGGACTGATGGGTTATCCGATAATCACATCACTTCGATTTGCGAAGATCGTGATAACAATCTCTGGTTCGGGACATTCAAAGGAATCAGCCGTTTGTCCCGCGGAAAATGGTCGACAATGTCAATTTTAGATGGTCTGACCAATAACCATGTTCTCCATATCTTTGAAGATCATGAAGGCAGTCTTTGGGTATGCACGTTAGATGGACTTAACCAATTCAAGAATGTCAATGTCACAGCGTATACAACAAAAGAAGGTCTCGCGAGCGATTATGTTTCCAGTGTTATTGAGACACCAGATAAAAGTTTCTATATCCTTAGCGATGCGGATGGATGTATTACTCGAATGAAGGACGGTCTTATAAAAAAGTATTCCACAAACGTAGGGCCTGCTTATGTATCACGCGATAGCAGTTTATGGATTGGCCAGACCGGCATATTGCTCAACTTTAAAAATGACACGTTCTATCGTTATGATAATCGGACAGGTTTGCCGGCGAAGTGGATTTCCGCAATCGGAGATGACAATGAAAGCTTAGTTGTCAGTATCGACGCTGTTGGAATCCGTAGATTTGTCGGGGGGCAACTGAAACCATATCTGCTTGGGAACGGTCAGCAATATTCTTCAACAGAATTTGTTGCATGTTTTTATCAAGATCCAAGAGGTCCGTTTTGGATTGGAACTTCGAACGGCCTCGTGAAAATACAAAATGGGACTGCGGCTACTTTTAAGGAATCAGATGGATTAGCCGGTCATTGGGTTAATTCAATTCTCGATGATAGGCGGGGAAATTTATGGTTTTGTTCTCCCAGTGACGGACTCACACGTTACAAAGATGGAAAATTCACGCCTTTTACTATTAAGGACGGACTTTTCACAAACGAATTTTATTGTGTCCTGTGCGACGACCAGGGCGATCTCTGGCTGAGCACTCCTCGAGGTATCGGATATCTTAAACGAAAAGATATTGATGACTACCAGGCTGGAAGATTGAAATCGTTGCATGCACGAGTATTTGTGACTGCAGATGGATTGAAATCAGATGAGTGTTTTGGTGAATGGCAGCCTGCCGGATGGAAAACCCATGATGGCCATATTTGGTTTGCAACCAAAAAAGGGGCGGTCATGATTGATCCAAAAACTTTTATATACAATAAATATCCGCCGCCAATACTGATTGAACGGGTTGTTGCAGATCAAGAGATGGTGCCGGTAGATCAATTTATCAGTTTTTCTCCCGGGACAGGGAAATTGGAGTTTCATTATACTGCTTTGAGTTATCTTGTAACCGAACGAGTCCTTTTTAAGTATAAACTTGAAGGATATGACCATGACTGGGTAGAAGCGGGCACTCGGCGCGCAGCTTACTATACAAATCTTCCGCCTGGAGAATATCGTTTTCGAGTAATAGCTTGCAATAATGATGGTGTGTGGAACGCAATAGGAACAAGTTTTGCATTTAAAATCCAGGCACATTTTTATCAAGCCACCTGGTTCTATGCTCTTATCGTAATTGCTTTAGGTGGACTCATATTTGGTTTATACAGATTACGGGTCTGGCAATTAATAAAGAAGGAAAAGGAACTCCAGGCCGGAATCCAGGAGGCATTAGCCAGTGTCAAAACATTAAGTGGGCTCTTACCGATTTGTGCTAATTGTAAGAAAATCCGTAATGATAAAGGGTATTGGGATCAAATAGAAGGATATATCCAAAAACATTCAGAGGCGCAATTTACACACGGCATTTGCCCTGAGTGTGCGGAAAAGTTTTACGGCGATATATATAACAAAAATATTACGAAACGTAATAATACGACGACTCATACACATTGATCAGATTCGTTGGAGAATAAAATTTTGGACGAAATGATCTGTAAGCCGGTATTGGAGAGCTTAGATGACAAGATACATATGTGACTTTGAATTTTGATATTTGATAAATCACATGATGTTCCTTTCTCTAACGTTTGGAGGGTTTATTATTCTTGTTGAAGATTAGAAAATTTGTATGATAATGTTTTACTCCGCTCCTGGATAATTGCGAGTGTTCGATATACAGTATTTTCCTTTCTTTCAATGAGAGTCTCGTTTGAGATGTTCATCTTTTATTTCATACTTCCGAATTGTCCCGGTTTAGTAAATAGTCGGTTTCATATGTGTGAACGAGCTGATTCAGATGAACGGTAGCTCAGATTTGTTTCTCATTGAGAAGAATTGTAAATTTGTCAATCGTTTCATGATGTATCAGTAAAAAAACCAGCGACCTTTTTATGTCCGTGATTCATGCCTCCAGCACGAATCATTCGGCGAAGAGTCAAATTTCAGAACCGAGTGCTCAGAAAGGAGCGTATGGATCATGAAAACTCCTTCTTCATCCGCTTCATTTCAGTGGTTTCTTTCCGGTATCTTTTTACTTCTTATTCTCACCATAATTGGTCTGGGATATTATTACTTTATGACCCAGCGGGAAGACATAAAACAGAAGAAGCATGAAGAGCTTTCTGCTATCGCTGAACTGAAAGTTGGACAGATCACTCAATGGAGAGAGGAACGTTTCAGTGATGCTAAAGACATTTACGAGAATCTGATTGTTGCGCGTCAGATTGAAGCGTTTATCAAAGCTCCTGATGAAAGACAGAGGAGAGAAGAACTTCTTGCCTGGTTGAAATCGTTAAAAGATCATTATTTTTACAGCGATGTTTGCCTGTTGGATTCGAACGGCAGCATCCGCCTCTCAGACCTTGTTCAACCGATATCGTTGGATGTGTACACGCAAGAACAGGTCAGAAAAGTTTTGGAGAAAAGGGAAATATTCTTTTCGGATCTTTATTTGTCCGAGATCACCTCAAAGAGTAATATCGACCTCCTTGTACCGCTCCAACGACCGGATAAAAAGATTAACAACGTGATCGGTGTCATCCTGCTGCGCATCGATCCATCAAAACTGCTCTTTCCAGTTGTTCAATCGTGGCCGATGCCAAGCCGGACTTCAGAGACATTGCTCCTGGAACGCCAGGGAGACAGTGTCATGTATCTCACCGAACTGCGCCACTTCAAGAATACGGCGCTGACATTTCGGCTCCCTATTTCGAACGAAAAACTGATTGCATCAATGGCAGTACGCGGTATTGAAGGGACCGTTGAAGGATCCGACTATCGCGGCATTCCAGTTTTGGCATGTATAAAAAAAATACCGAACTCTCCATGGTTTATGATTGCGAAGGTTGACCAAGAAGAAATCTACGCTCCGCTCCGTGTACAAACGTTCCTGAGCGTACTAATAGTCGCTCTCCTCGTATTTTCTGTTACAACAGCATTTGGATTCTGGTGGAGGCATCAACGAGTGCTATATTATCGCAAGCAATACGAAGCAGAAATTGAGCGGCAGGCCCTCGTCAAGCATTTCGAATATTTAATCAAATATGCCAATGATATCATCATTTTAACAGACGAATATCTCAATATCCGGGAGGTTAATAATCGGACTTTGGAAACGTACGGCTATACGCGAGAGGAACTGCTCCATCTCAATGCAGGGATTCTTCACACGCAGGAAACAGTGAAGGATCTTCGAGAGAGAATCAACACACTTGATGAGCACCATGGTGCAAGATATGAAACAATTCACCGACGAAAAAATGGAACAACGTTTCCTATCGAAGCAAGCTTACGTCTCATCGAGATCGAAGGTAAAAAATTCTATCAATCAATAATTCACGATATCACTGAACGCAAGAAGGCAGAGGATGCGGTTCGTGAGAATGAAATCATTTTCTCAACGTTTTTAGAATATAGTCCGGTCTTTGTATTTTTTAAAGATAAGAAATTACGTTCCTTGCGTTTGAGTAGAAACTTTGAACACATGCTTGGCATCCCCATTCATCAGGCTTTGGGAAAGACGATGGATGAGTTATTCCCTTCCGAATTGGCGAAAAAGATGGTAGAAGATGATCTGCATATTATGAAGGAGGGAAGACTGATCAAGATAGTGGAAGAACTGAACGGAAGAATTTACGAAACAACAAAATTCCCTGTTCTCAAAGATGGTGAACCGTATATGCTGGCTGGTTTCACAGTCGATATCACCGAGCGTAAGCGGGCTGACGAGGTGTTGCGCGCTACCCAGGAAATGTTGCGAATTATTTTAGACACTATTCCGGTACGGGTCTTTTGGAAGGATCGGTCTTTCAATTATCTCGGAAGCAATATTGCCTTTGCACGCGATGCAGGACTCAATTCACCTGACGACCTTGTTGGAAAAAATGATTTTGAAATGACATGGGCTCAACAGGCTGAACTCTATCGTGCAGATGATAGGAAGGTGATGGAATCCGGCGTTCCAAAAGTTAATTATGAGGAGTCGCAAACAACACCGGATGGTTCAACGATCTGGTTACGCACAAGCAAGATCCCTTTGTTGGACGAAAAAGAAAAAATCTATGGAGTACTAGGAACATACGAAGAAATCACCGAGCGTAAGCAGGCGGAAGAAGCATTAATGCAGAGTAACTCTTTTAACGAAATGCTTCTCCAAACTATGCCCTTTGGTATGGATATTGTCGATGAACGAGGAAATATCTTATTCCTCAATGACTTCATGAAAAAGCTCCTTGGAACTGATGCCATGGGGCAGCGCTGTTGGACAATGTATAAAGACAATCAGAAACAATGTACGGATTGCCCCTTATACAAAGGAATCGAATTTGGCAAAGCGGAAACTCTTGAATCGACAGGCGTTCTGGGAGGAATGACATTCCAGATCAGCCATATCGGAATGATGTACAATGGAAAAAAAGCAATGCTGGAGGTTTTCCAGGATGTGACCGAACAAAAAAAACTCCAGCAGGAACTGCTTCAAGTACAAAAGATGGAAAGCATTGGTACTCTTGCAGGCGGTGTCGCCCATGACTTTAATAATATTCTGGCTATCATCCTCGCGTATACTTCAGCGATGGAAAGGTCGGCATTGGATAAGAAAAAAATATTGGAGTATTGCCGTACTATCACTCAAGCTGTGAACCGCGGCGCAGCGCTCGTACGCCAAATTCTTACTTTCGCACGGAAAACGGATATTGTCTTAGCACCGATGAGTTTGGCTGATTTAATCAATGAGATTGTCTCTATGCTCAAACAGACATTTCCTAAAATTATCTCCTTTAAAGAGGCCATTGATAAAGATATTCCCTTTATCAACGCTGACCGCACACAGATTCATCAGGCTATGTTAAATCTTTGTGTCAATGCCCGGGATGCTATGCCGAAAGGCGGTTTGATAACAATCAAAGCAGAGAGACAGACGATTGATCAAGTACAGGAAAGAGTCCCGGCTGCCAATCAAGATTCATATATTTGTCTTAGTATTACCGATACAGGCGAGGGGATGATGGAATCTACACGCCGCCGGATATTCGATCCATTCTTTACAACAAAGGAACAGGGAAAAGGAACGGGCTTGGGTCTTGCTGTAGTCTACGGAGTTGTACAATCACATAATGCTCTCATTGATGTGGAGAGTGCAGTGGGACGCGGGACAACATTCCGGCTCTATTTTCCAATTCCTTTGTTGAGTGAACAATTGATTGATAGTTCATCGGCCGTCGAATCTTATACTATCGGCGGTACAGAAACGATCTTACTCGTAGAGGATGAAGAAGCTCTCATAGACATGGTGCGTCTTATATTAGAGTCCAAAGGATACAAGGTGTTCACTGCACAAGATGGCAACGAAGCAATTAAAGTGTATAAATTGCATAATAATGAAATTGACATCGTTCTCACGGATATGGGCTTGCCGGAAATGACGGGATTAGATATGTTTAAGAAACTTAAGAAAGTCAATGCCAAAGTAAAAACCATTTTTGCCAGCGGATATTTTGAACCAGATATCAAATCCGAGATCATGAAAGCAGGAGCAAAAGGGTTCGTTCAGAAACCGTACAGCCAGAGTGAAATTCTGAGGATATTACGTAGTGTGTTAGATAAAAAAGAATAATATTTTTCAATTCCCTTCATAATTTCTTGTTACATAGAGATATATTAAAGACTCTGGTTATTATCTCTGGATAAGCATGGTGTTGTAGGTTCATGTCGAAGTACCATAAACATAGAGATCTAATCTTTTCAGATTTGGCCCAAAAAAAGCGGAGGGTGGATTGAGAGGAACTCATTCCACCTGTGAAAAAAATTAATACACTTTTGTGAAATTTTGTCACTCCGATTTGTGATTAATTCTTGTTATCTTTCAACTACCAATAATCAATCCTTCGAGACAAGATAATATTTCCTGGAGTCCTGGTAATTTGTAAAAATGACATATCAATGGAAATTGGATCAATATTCCAAAATCTCCAACGTTTAATCTAACATAAGGTAAGTGACGATGACTCTTCATTCAACCGTACAAACACAATCGCTAACGACACGTCCCGCGTGGAAAGCGCTGGAAGCCCATTACCAAACGATGCACCATCTACATCTGCGCCAGCTCTTTGCCGATGATCCCAAGCGCGGCGAGCGCTTCACGGCGGAGGCTGCCGGTATTTACTTCGACTATTCGAAGAACCGTATCACAGTCGAGACGATCCGGCTGCTGGTGAAGCTTGCCAAGGATTGCGGTCTTCGCGAGCGTATTGAGGCGATGTTCAACGGCGAGAAGATTAACACAACGGAAAAACGAGCTGTCCTTCATACAGCGTTACGTGCCGCGGATGGCGACCGGTTTATTGTGGATGGCAAGAATATTGTCTCTGATGTTCACGAAGTGCTTGGTCGGATGGCAGACTTCGCGAATCAGGTGCGCAGCGGAACATGGCGGGGGTATACCGGCAAACGAGTTCGTAATGTCGTTAACATCGGAATCGGCGGATCAGACCTTGGCCCCGTTATGGCATATGAGGCACTGCGTCATTACAGTGAGCGCAACATAAGCTTCCTCTTCATCTCCAATATAGATGGTACCGATTTTGCAGAGGCCACACGCGGCCTCGATCCTGAAGAGACGCTTTTTATTATATGTTCTAAAACATTTACGACACTTGAAACCTTGACAAACGCCCATACCGCACGTGATTGGTGCGTGAAAAATCTTGGTCATGAAGAGGCAGTGAGTAAACACTTTGTCGCTGTCTCGACGAATGCCAAAGAAGTATCGAAGTTTGGCATTGACACCGCAAACATGTTCGGATTCTGGGACTGGGTCGGTGGGCGATACTCGATGGAATCAGCCATCGGTCTGTCGACGATGATTGCCATCGGACCGGAGAAATTCCGCGCCCTGCTCGCCGGCTTTCACTCGATGGATGATCACTTCCGCACAGCTCCCTTCGACCGAAATCTACCTGTACTCATGGGATTGCTCACGGTTTGGTACAACAATTTCTTCGATGCACAGACTACTGCTGTATTACCCTATGACCAATATCTCAAACGTTTTCCGGCTTATCTCCAGCAACTAACGATGGAGAGCAGCGGTAAGTATGTCACACTCGACGGAGCGCACGTCGATTATCAGACGGGGCCTGTCTATTTTGGAGAACCGGGTACCAACGGTCAGCATTCGTTTTACCAGCTCATTCACCAGGGTACCAAATTGATCCCGTGTGATTTTATCGGTTTCTGCCAAACATTGAATCCTCTAGGCAATCAGCATGATTTACTGATGGCGAATCTGTTTGCGCAATCTGAGGCACTGGCGTTCGGCAAGACAGAAGATGAAGTTCAAGCCGAAGGAACACCTTCCTGGCTTGTACCGCACAGAGTCTTTGAAGGCAATCGGCCGACCAACACTATTCTCTGTGACCGTTTGACACCGGAGACTCTTGGAGCTTTGATTGCACTCTATGAACACAGTGTTTTCACTCAGGGGACGATTTGGAATATCGATTCTTTCGACCAGTGGGGCGTTGAGCTGGGAAAAGTGCTGGCAATGCGTACGATCCCTGAACTTGAAAATGTAGGCGAGCCAACACTCAAGCATGACAGCTCGACGAATACGCTTATCCGGCGCTATCGCCGTCTTATCGGAAAGAACTAATGATTGATCTGGTGAAAATGACCGGTTTATTCTTGTAATTTTATAGTATCGACGTACATTATTATTTTCTTCTATCATGGAGTTTTCCAGTTACTTCATTCTGAAGCATTATAATGATTCCATAAATAAAAATTTGATAAAAGACTGAGAATAGAGAATGGGATTTCCTCAAAGTATATCGTTGACAATCACGAATTATTGTAACCTTCGATGCAAAATGTGCGGACAATGGAGCGAGGAAGGTTATATCAAAAATGATTCCGGTTTACGACAACGAAACTTAGGAATAGCTGATTGGAAGAAACTTGTTGATGAAGCCGTAGCGCATCAAATTCCATCGGTTATTATCCGGGGCGGTGAACCATTTTTGTATCCGGAGATTATCGAATTACTGGAATACATTCATTTTCGAGGGCTTTTTATTTCTATCGATACCAATGGTACATTACTGAAAAAATATGCCGCCGATCTTCTTCGCATCGGGAAAATCCATATTACTATTTCGGTGGATGGACCTGAAAAAATACACGACCAGGTACGAGGCCTTTCTGGATGTTTCAAGAAGATTGAAGAAGGGCTTGCCCTGCTGAATGAAATTGAGAGATCGAGTGTCAATAAAATCAGCAGATCGATTTGTTTCACTATAAGTCCATATTCTCTCGCCGGACTCGGTGAATTGCCAAACGTGGCTCGTCATTTATCCATGAAAACACTTGTGGTCGTACCATATAACTACATTACGGATGAACTGGGAGCTCTTTATACGAAGGAACTCCATGAAGAATTTGGCAGTTCGGCATTCACGTGGCAGGGATTTCATCATGATGATTCGGGAGTGGATGTTTCAGAATTCCAGGTTCAATATCGGAAATATTTAGCGAATCTTGGTGATATGTACAGCTATCCGTATTTAGTGCTGACAGAAGATGAATATAAAAACTGGTTCCAGGATGCAACAATTCCTCTGAAATCTTTCCCCTGCTCGAATGTCGAAAAGTTGATCGATATTCAACCAAATGGAGATGCGAACTTCTGCGTTGATACTCCCGACTTTATCATCGGCAATGTAAAGGAATCAACGATCGAGGAAATATGGAACAGCGAACGTGCTGATAAATTCCGTGAGTATCGGCGTAAGAATCGATTAGGAGCATGTTATAGATGTGTCTCTAAGCACATGTCTGAAATCGTCGGTTGATTCAGAATGCCTTGGAATGTCAATTGAAACGAAATCTTTACGAAGGGAGGAATGAAGGATGTTTATCTCCAGTGATAATCCGTGAATTATATTTTTATACGCAGCATAGAGCGTTTCATTGTTTTCTAAGTCCTTCAATGTCCTGATGAACTCTTCAATATGTTTTTCTAAAGCTATTTGAGGGTGAAATACATGTGACCTGCCCCCGATAGATGAACCAATGATAGGAAAAAAGAAAAAACAAATTCTTATCTTATACCAGGATTATCATCCTCATTATTCTGAAAGTATTTACCTTTGTTCGTTGCTCAACTCATTGAGATTGTGATTGCCGCCGGGGCGGTACAAATATTTTTGCCGGGACTACTACTGGTACTGGCGTTTTTCAATCCACCAACAATGATACAAGCTGGACAGATATAAGTTCATGGTTGAGTATAGATGGAACAAATCTCTTGAAGCTCGCTACAAACGGATCGTATGTTTTCGCGGGAACGAATGGCGGCGTCTTTCAGAACTCTACCGGGATCATCAGATCGACCGTTAACGCAAAAGTATTTCTGTAATGGTCGTTCAGCACCAGCGCTATGACAACAACGTTAAACAGCAGCGCGTTGATCTCGCTGACATCTGAAACGGCATTTCCGGCCGCAAAGTTTGGATACACCGCAAGACTAATCGCCAGTATTCCAAATGCCAGCATTATCGATTGGATTCTTGTCGAGTTAAGGACAGAAACCGCGGCAAATACAAAAATTGCGGCACAAGCCGGATTCTTAAAGAGTGACGGCACTATCGTCGACCTGGATGGAACAAGTCCGCTTTCAATGTCTGTAAGCGCGGGTAGTTATTACGTAGTTGCGAGGCACCGGAATCACCTCGCGATTATGAGTGCTGCACCTGTTGCACTAAGTGGTACGAGCACTCTTTATAATTTCACAACGGCACAGGCGCATGCGTTTGGAGCGAATCCATTAAACGATCTTGCAGGCGGAGTCTTTGGTATGGTTGCAGGAGATGCTAACGGTTCAGGTATTGTGACGGCTACTGATATCAGTGCTGTAATTTCTGTCCTCAATGGGACAGGCTACAATGCTGCTGATGTCAATTTGAGCGGCATCGCCACCGCAACGGACATTAATATTATTATTATCAATGTAAATAAAAGTTCAAAAGTACCCAATTAATCCCAAAAGGAGGTTTACATGAAACATGTATTTGTAGGACTTGTTCTTCTAGTCTTTTCGATGCCTTTGACAACCCAAGCTCAGCGTACTTGCACTAGTTATATTCTGAACCCAACAGTGAGTGGAGGGATATATTCTTTTGATATTTACTCGCAAAATACTAATGGAAGTCTTGTGGTCAGAGTGGGTACATCGAGTTTCTATTTTGATGTTGATCAGACTGGTGGTTTCAAATGGTGGCGAAAGTGTTTGACGGTGAAGCTCAAGCCGGTTACATTCAGAAGGCAATGTTTAATGCTTCGAGATTTGCTTCCGGTATATACTTCTACCGATTGGAAACCGGAAAGAGTTCACTGATGAAGAAACTGATATTATTGAAATAGATACACGATGACAGTATATGAAAAAGGCTGGGAGAAATATCCCGGCCTTTTCTGTCTTTTGATTTGCAATCTGAAAAATGCAATTACAGGGATTACACAAATTTCTCTCTTCGCCACAGTACTTTAAGCTGCCGAACTGAAAAGAAAAATTTGCGAAATATACAAGGTTGAAGAGTCGTTACCGCGATGTCATGCATTCTTTCAAAAACCTTTTATACTCATTATTTTCAACTTTTTCTCCCCGTCAACTAATACCACGATGCAAACCAGGAGACTTTCTGATGATAACTCCCCTGAGCAAATCCGCACATTGCTATTTGCTCTGTGGTTTGTTACTTTTAACCCTAAGTGATATAACTCTCTGCACCTACTGATGTTGGATAAAAGAGTATGCACGTAAGGATCAATTGTACCAGAGTGTTGTCAGTTTCCCCGCCGCAAATGTTCAATAGAATTCCAGCTATCTCATCAAGTTATTTCTTTATTATTCTATGTTCGGAATCGCACAAGATGACCTTCGGAGGATATCTCTGAAAGGCTGGAAATTAAAAACATAAAGGCACAGCAGCTCTTTTTGTCGAAAGCAGATACGCCGTGTACGCAAGAAAAGGAGCATGAACATGGCTCAACAAAATAAACTATCGCTAAATTCAAAAACTTCCTCACCGGAAAAATCTTATGTGCCGTATATACTTCTCGTTGAAGACGAACCGACTCATGTTGCTATTATGAGTCATACGATTCGATCCGCCGATCCTCATGTTATATTGAAAGTTGCAACATCATTAAAGGAATACCGCAACGTTATTGAGAATTCATTGCCGGAAATAGCCTTAATTGATATGCATCTTCCGGACGGTAAAGCTCTCGAGGTTTTGTCATCCCCGCTGGAAGCTCGACTGTTCCCCGTTGTCGTGATGACAAGTTCCGGCGATGAGAAAATTGCTGTGAAAGCAATGAAAGCCGGAGCGATCGATTATATCGTAAAGACTACGGAAACGTTTAGGACGATGCCTCACATCATAGAACGTGCATTGCGGGAATGGAGGCTGATTCAGGAGCACAAACAGGCGGAGGAAGAGTTGCGTGAAAGCGAGCTTCGATTCCGCTCACTGTATGAAAATGTCACAATCGGTTTGTATAGAACTACTCCGGCTGGGAAAATTCTTTTGGCGAACCATGCATTAGTGAAAATGCTCGGCTACCCAACATTTGAAAAACTTGCTGAAACGAATCTTAAAAAAGTTGGTTACGCTGAACCGTCGAAACGGAAAGAATTTCTTAAAAAGATTGAGATGGAAGGCAAAGTCAATGATTACGAGTCGGCTTGGACTCGCGAAGACGGATCGGCTGTATTTGTGCGGGAAAGCGCCCGCGCGATTCGTGATTCTAAAGGAAAGACGTTGTACTATGATGGGGCAGTAGAAGATATCACCGAGCGCAGGCTCGCGCAAACAGCAAGCAGACAAGCGGAAGAAGCGCTGCGGGAGAGTGAAGAGAGATTCAAATATATATTCGATCATTCCGCTATCGGAAAATCAATCACGTTTCCTTCCGGCGATATCAATGTGAACGATGCATTCTGTGAAATGGTGGGTTATACAAAGGAGGAACTACAGCACAAGAGATGGCAGGATATCACGCATTCAGATGATATAGAGTTAACTCAAAGGGCTATGGATTTACTGATTTCCGGTGAGCAACATTCTACACGGTTCATTAAAAGGTTTATACATAAGAATGGATCTATCATATGTGTGGATATTGGTTCATCCTTGCGATGTGATAATGAAGGTAAACCGCTCTATTTTATGACTACGTTGATCGATATCACTGAGCGTAAACGAATTGAGGATGCATTGCGATTACGCGAATCGTACTTATCCGCTATTATTGAAAACCAACGGGGATTATTATGGCTAAAAGACCGGGATGGCAGGTTCCTTGCTGTCAATAGTAAATTTGCGAATGCTTGCGGTTTGGATAATCCAGAATTCATTGTCAATAAAACAGATTTGGATGTATGGCCGCGGGAATTAGCAGAAAGATACATCGCTGATGATAATAAGGTCATTCAATCAAAGAATCAATATACCGTTGAAGAACTTATTTCAGATAAAGGCGATATCCATTGGTTTGAAACCTTTAAAACCCCAATCATTGATAAACAAGGGATGGTCATTGGTACGACTGGATACTCTCACGACATTACCGAACGCAAGCAGACAGAAGTAGCATTGCAGAATAAAGAGCGTTATCAGCGTGCTTTGCTGGATAATTTTCCATTCGCAGTATGGATGAAAGATACGGACTGCCGGTTCCTTGCAGTGAATCAGTTGTTTGCAAAGACCTTTAATATATCTACTGCCGATGAACTTTTGGGAAAAAGTGACTTTGATATTACCGAACACAGTATTGCCGAAGAATACCGTGCTCATGACCGAACCGTGATGGCATCTCGCCAGAAGAATATTGCTGAACAAGAAATCCGCGGCTTGGGGGAACACAGATGGTTCGAAACATATAAGGCTCCCGTGATTGGCAAAAATAATGAACTGTTAGGAACCGTAGGATTTCTGCGCGATATCACCGAACGCAAGCGATCAGATGGGGCGTTGCAGGAAAGTGAAAATCAATTTCGCGAACTATGGGAAGCAACGGTTGAGGGAATTACCATCGTCGATCATGGGGTCATTGTAGAAGTGAATGATGCTATGTGCAAAATATTTGGAACCTCGCGTGAACAATCAATCGGTAAATCCATGTTTGAATTTGCTCCGGCCGAAGTGCATGATTCCATCCGTGAACGTCTTAGATCAGGAATAGAAGGCCGCTTTGAGATTCCTGCTCTGCGGGTAGATGGTGCAAGAATAACCCTCGAGACGTTCGCGAAAAAAGTCACATTCCGTGGTAAATCCTTGCGTTTGATCGCTGTACGTGATATCACGGCACGCAAGCAGATGGAAGAATCGCTCCAAAATGAACGTAATATACTTCGGACATTAATAGATACTCTTCCGGATAAGATTTACATAAAAGATACCGAAGGTCGATTTATCATTTGTAATCAAACGACAGCAGTACGTATGGGCGCATCCAATCCGGAAGATATAATTGGTAAATCGGATTTCGAATTATTACCTCGTGAGTTAGCTGAACAATTTCATGCCGACGAACAAGAAATTATACAGTCTGGCAGACCTCTTATTAATCACGAAGAACCCTTGGATCAGTTATCCGGTACAACACGCTGGAATTTAGTGACGAAGGTTCCGTTTCGTGATCACTATGGCAATATCAAAGGTATTGTGGGTTCAGCCCGAGATATCACCAAGCAAAAACAAGTGGAGAGGACGCTTCGAGAGAATGAACAATTTTTCCGTCTTTTATTTACTACTTCACCAGATTCGATTATTTTATTCGATCCATTTTCGACCACTGTCCCATGGGAAATTATTGACTGCAATGAAGTTGCATGCCGGATGAACGGATATTCGCGTGAAGAGCTTATTGGCAAATCTGTTGATATGCTCAATGCGAAGACATCGACATTCGATGAACTTGAATCACATTTGCAGAAGCTGCAACGTGAGGGTGTTCTGCATTTTGAAACGCTGCACCGCCATCGGGATGGCCATCAATTTCCTATTGAAGTGGCTTCCACTATTGTTACTCTTGGAGGACGTCAATTGATATTAGGTATTGATCGTGATATCACCGAACGGAAGCGTGTAGAGGAGGAACTGCAGGAAAGTGAAGAACGGATGAGGGCGATAGTTGAAGGAACACCACACCTTTTCTTTTATAATCAAGATAATGAAGCAAATATCACGTATGTATCAGCGACAGTTAAGCAAATAACAGGGTACGAAGCCGATATTTGGCTAAAAAGGAAGGATTGGTTTATTACTGCCGCCCAAATGAATCAAGCTGCAAAAAATAAAACGGTTGCTCATCTTCGGGGAGAATTCACAAAAGAACCTGTAATTATAGAAATTCATCATGCCGCTGGAAATCCCATACTATTGGAAATTTATGAATATCCTAAATTAAAGTATGGTAAAGTGGTTGGCCTGCAAGGAGTGGTTCACGATATTACCGATCGTAAACTGGCAGAGGAAGCACTGCGTGAGAGTGAGGAAAAATTCAGAAAGGCGTTCACGACAAGCCCGGATTCTATAAATATCAATCGATTAAATGACGGAATGTTTGTTTCAATCAATCAGGGTTTTGCCCGTCTTATGGGATATACCGAAGAAGATATTCTTGGCAAAACTTCCATCGAAATAAATATTTGGTATGATCTGAACGATAGAATTAAACTCATGGAAGGTTTGAAGAAGGATGGAGTCGTAGAAAATCTTGTAGCTCGATTTTGTTCAAAAACCGGCGAGATAAAACATGGAATGATGTCAGCATCTATTATAGAACTTAATGGAGTCAAACATATATTGAGCATTACCAGAGATATCACCGAACGTACTCTCTTAGAAGAACAACTGCGCCAGATGCAAAAGCTTGAAGGATTAGGAACGCTCGCTGGAGGGATCGCGCATGATTTCAATAACATTCTTGGCATTATACTGGCATATATCACGACTATTAAGAGGTTCAAGGACGATTCAAAAAAAATTGACCTTGCAATTGAAACGATTACGAGTGCAGTGCGGCGAGGCACAACTCTTGTACAGCAGATCTTAACTTTTGCAAGAAAAACGGAAACTGCTTTTGGAGCAGTGAATGTGAATGATGTTGTGACGGAAATTATGACAATGATTATGGGAACATTCCCGAAAATTATGACCTATTCGCAGAGTTTCGATAAAACAGTTCCTTACATCAATGCTGATCATTCACAGTTGTACCAAGCGTTGTTGAATCTTTGTGTCAATGCGCGTGATGCGATGCCAACGGGAGGACTTCTTTCCATCAATACGCATCTGGAATCGGTTGCAAAACTGCATGATCAGCATCCGGATGCTGATGCGAGCAGTTATATCTGTCTTGAAGTATGCGATACCGGTGAAGGGATGACACCTGAGACTCAAAAACATATCTTTGAGCCTTTTTTCACAACAAAGGGGATAGGAAAAGGGACCGGATTGGGATTGGCTGTAGTATTCGGAATTGTTCAAACCCATAAAGGATTTATCGACGTGGAAAGCGAACTTGGCAGGGGAACGACCTTTCGCTTGTATTTGCCTGTGTCGCAAGTGGCAGTGCCAATAAAGATAAAAGAGGACGAGATCCTGGAGGACATTCCAGGTGGAACGGAGACAGTGCTGATTATAGAAGATGAAGAGATGCTTCGAATGTCACTTCAAATGGTCCTCATGGAAAAAGGATATAAAGTTCTTTCTGCCGGTGATGGAATAACTGCATTGAAAATTTATCAAGAGAACAAAAACGATATAGCTCTTGTGTTGACCGATCTCGGATTGCCAACTATGACCGGCTTGGAAATTTGTCAACGAATTAGGAAAATAGATCCCCAAGAACATTTGATTCTGGCGACAGGTTTTCTTGATCCGGATACAAAGTTGGAATTTTTGAAAGCGGGAATAGAACATTTTCTCTACAAACCGTATGATCTTACAAAAGTTCTGATAGTAGTGAGAGAAGTGTTGGATAAGAAATGAGTCAGGGATTCATTACAATCACATTCAATGAAATACGGTTGGCGGAATAAAAGATTTGCATCGAAAATATAAAAATAAGAAAACCTTTTCTCGAATGAAGAAGCTTTCTGGGCGTATCCTGCCCCCAGATTATACGCCAATGATATCTTGGGTAAAGAATTAATGGTGAACGCATTCGGCGGATTGTTGTTTCAGGCGAAATACAAACGATACATGCCGGCATCCATATCGGGTACCGGTATTATTTTTGATACTAGAGAATTCCTGTCTTTCCTTTTGTATATTTCTTTTATCAATATTATTTAGGACACCATGAAGCAACCGCGGGCAAAAACTTCAGCATCTCCATCTGTTCGAAAATACATAAAGCGGCTGGAATCGTTAATTGATGCCTCTCAAGTTCTCAATTCCACATTTAATCTCGGCCGGCTCTTGGAATTGATATTAAATTTGGCAACAAAGAATCTCGGCGCTGCACGGGGGACAATCTATCTGATCGATAAAGAAAAAAACGAATTGTGGTCTTTTGTGTTAAAAGGCAACGAACTGGTGGAAATCCGGCTGCCGGTGGGCACGGGCATTGCAGGGTACGTCGCCAAGACGGGGAAAACAATCAATCTCATTGACGCAGCAAAGGATAAAAGATTTTTTGCGGACATCGACAGAAGATCGGGTTTCCGAACAAAGACGATGCTTTGCATACCAATGAAGAACCGGACCGGGAAGACGATTGGTGTATTTCAAATCATTAATAAGAAGCAGGGTATCTTTACGAAAGAGGATATTCTTTTTCTTGAAGCATTTTCCGATCATGCAGCTTTGGCAATTGAAAATTCCCGGCTGGTGCAGGCGAGTCTCGAAAATGAGAGGGTGAATAAGGAACTCCATATTGCCGCCACTATTCAACAAATGATCATTCCAAAAGTTCTTCCAACCATCCCCGGCTACGAAATCGTTGCCGATGCATTTCCGTGTACAGGAATCGGCGGTGATTTCTACGATATGTTCCCATTGAAAGAAAATCTTTTTGCTATTGTTATAGCAGACGTGTCCGGTAAGGGAATTCCAGCAGCATTGCTTGTCTCGACGTTGCATGCTTCACTTCATGCATATATACAAACTGATAATAATCTCAATTCGCTCGTATCGAAATTGAATGCGACTGTTTACCAGAACAGCCCTCCGGAAAGTTTCATCACTTTCTTTATCATGCTCCTGGATACCGAGATGCACGATATAACCTATATGAATGCAGGTCACAATCCCCCTCTTCATATACAGTCCAATGGAGCAGTGTTAAGCGAGTTGAAAGCAGAAATGATACCGTTGGGTATGTTGGGAAAAACGAATGGAACAGTGAAAGTCCTTCACCTTGAACCGGGCGATGAAATTATACTCTATACGGACGGGATTACAGAAGCAATGAATTCGAAACGAATTCAATATGGTGATGCTCGGTTCCGGGCAACGGTGCAAACAGGACGAGAACTTACTCTCGCAGCCAGACACGCGAAGGTACTGAAAGATATACACGCGTATGTGGGTGATGAACCGTCTTCGGATGATCTGACACTTATGATAGTAAAACGTTTATCATAAAAGTGTGACCAATCGAGGAAACAGATAGAAAGAATCGAACAAGAGAAAGAAATTCGACCGATACGATACTCTCTCCCTCTCTCTTCACAAAGTATTTCACTGCGAAGTTTATTTCCCCATTGTATTTATGAGGTGACATCCTCGTCGGAACACAATTGTTTTCATGCCAGAGTTTTTAATCATTGGAAGAGATGAATTGCCCATGACCTTTCTGACGAAGTAGGAATCCCGTGCCGTCTCTCAACATGTTGATGGCGGAGAACATTCGGGTTCGCCTTGTTCTATTTGAATCGTCGTATGCTCAATTCCGAACTGTTCATGGAGAATGTCCCGGAGCTCTTTGAGAATGCTTTGCGAATGCTCCACACTCCGGCAGTCATGCAGGTTGACATGAACGCTGAGAGAGATAAAACCGGATGTGACAGTCCAGACATGAAGATCGTGGAAGTTCAATACTCCCGGTAGGCTTTTAATAACAGTTTCAATTTCATTGATATCAATATGGTTCGGCGTTCCTTCCATCAACACCATGACCGACTCCTTCAACACACGCCATGAGCTAAAAAGAATCAGAAATCCGATGACCACACTGATAATCGGATCTGCCAGATACCAGCCGGTCATAAGCATAATGATGCCTGCCGCGATTGCCCCGACCGAACCCATCGTATCTGCAAGAACATGCAAGAAGGCGCTGTGTACATTAAGGTTTGTATCTTTCTTCTTTGAGAGAAGCAAAACGCTGACAAGGTTCACGATCAAGCCGATAGATGCAACAATAATCATCGGTCCGCTTTGCACCTTGGGAGGCAATTGAAATCGCTGGAATGCTTCATAGAAAATAAAGATGGAAACAACGACGAGCGTTACGCCATTTACCAGTGCGGCAAGGATTTCTGCACGATAGTAGCCGTACGTCATCTCTTGCGTGCGCTGTTTTAATGCAAACCGCATCGCCAGAAGAGATAATGTGAGTGACCCGACATCAGATAGCATATGTCCTGCGTCAGCGAGAAGCGCAAGGCTATTGGTGAGATAGCCGCCGACAACCTCTGCAATCATATATGTTGCAGTCATCGCGAGTGTGACCTGCATTTCATGCAAACCCGAAGAAACAGTATGTACGTGGTTATGATTCATTGGATAATTTTGTTCATCCGCTTATTGCGTTCGAAGATATACTCGATAAACCGAATGATACGTATGAGTATTCATAATCCATCCGCAAGTCCACTTGTTTTCATCTTTGCAGTAATCACCACATTGGAAACAACTCTCTTCCCGTCACCGGTATTATAAGTATGGTAATATTTCTGTATTGTGTCAACCACTCCATCAACTATCCTGACGGCAAGAACATTATCCAATTTCACACTTGATAGACATTCCGCGAATTTGTCTAAGATTGAATCTCTTGCGTTATTGCTTTGCCGTTTTCAATTGGTCTTTTATCAAATATTGGACTTCCAAAAGAATTAACTACTATTTCATCCTTCCGGGCTATTACCTCTTAAGGCAGCTATCGGTATACTTGTTCACGGTTCAGAGAGTGTCTTATCATCTTTCACAGAACGATGAGAAATTTTGCACTTGTATGAAAGGAAGGAACATGAACAAGAATTATTCAATACCGTCAAAAGAGATCTGGATGCATTATGACTGAATACAATAACGATAAACCCCTCCCGAGATGGAGAGACAACCTATTTGAAAGGTAAACGTATGTTACAAAACATGAAGCAATTATACGGCAACAAACTTGCCGCGTTCGATGGCGATATTGGCCATGTGAAGGACTTTTATTTTGACGACGAGAACTGGGTGGTTCGCTATCTGGTCGCGGATACGGGAACTTGGTTAACAGGCCGCCTCGTACTGCTCACCCCTCATGCTTTTGGTGAATTTGACCAGAACGAAAAGACACTGCATATAAAGCTGCATAAAAAGAAAATTCAAGACAGTCCCTCGATCGAAACCCATAAACCGGTGTCCAGGCAATATGAAGCCGATTATTACACGTATTACGGCTGGCCGACCTACTGGGATGGCAGCGCAATGTGGGGAACCGGCGGCTACCCGGTAGTTCTGCCGCCTTCGAAAGAGGAGATGGAGATTCTAAAGAAGTATCACCATAGAGACGACAAGCATCTCCGGAGCATGCTAGCAGTAACCGGTTATCACATTCAATCGGTCGACGGAGAGATCGGCCATGTGAAAAGCTTTATGGTGGACGACAAGAGTTGGGCGATTCATGAACTTATCATCGAAACTGGTCACTGGTTTTCGGGTAAGGAAATCCTAATCCCTACCAGCAAGGTCAAACGAATTAGTTATGAGGAAGCGAAAGTATTCGTGAGTCTTTCGAAAGCAGACATTCAACAGACTGCGGAAAATGAAATTTCTCGACACGTAAAGGTATAAAATATATGAAAAAACAAGAGAACCACATCAATCCGTCTGTTCAGCAGAAGGACAAAAAAGAGAAGATCGATCTCCCGGGGTACCCGTTGTATCCGGCCAACGAAGATATTTACGGTCAATACAAAGAAGAGAAGAGCTTAGATCCGGAGGATATATCTAAAACAAAGGAATCAAGTGACAATGGAAAATCCGGAAAAAGTAACGAAAAAGATTTTGTTGAAGATGAATCCGGCAGCGACCTGGATGTTCCTGGTTCAGAATTGGATGATGAACAGGAAAAAATTGGAAATGAAGATGAAGAAAATAACTATTACAGTTTAGGAGGAGACGACCACAACGATCTGGACGAAGATAGGGGAGGCTAAAATGCCTAACGGTACACCTTATTACTGCACGAGTTGCATCGGTTCACAGTGAAAGTCTGCGAATAAGAAAACCACAAATACAAAGCAAGGAGCATCTATGCCGCAAGGTGATAAATCCAGCTATACTGACAAACAAAAACGCCAGGCAAGACACATCGAAGCCGGCTATGAGAAAAAGGGGTTGAGCGTGAAAACATCGGAAGCACGGGCTTGGGCCACCGTAAATAAAATTACTGGAGGAGGCAAAAAAAAAGGATCCGGCCGGAAGAATAGTTAATCACAATTGTGCCAACCTTTACCAACAAAAACATCAGTTTTCATTTAAAAGCCGAACAATCTGTCAGATGCTCTGTCTCAGCGGTTGAATCAACGGCGCGACCTTTTAAAAACAATAAAAATACTGGAGATTAATCTCTGCACATGCAGGTATCTGTATTTAATATTGTTCGAGGAAAAAGGATCTTACACATATGATTCCAGCTTTAGAAAAGATTTACGACTCAGAACCAATGTCCAGCCTCCCCTTGCCATCCGAATTGGCAAGAATCTACGGCAGCCTCAGTTTTCCATCGCACTCGGGACGCCCATACGTCATCAGCAACTTCGTCAGTACGTTGGATGGCGTCGTGACGCTGGATACTTCGGGTAAAGCAGTTGGCGATGTCATCAGCGGCTCGAATGAACACGACAGTATTGTCATGGGGCTCTTGCGCGCCGCGGCCAATGCAGTGATAGTCGGTGCAGGGTCTCTGCGTGCATCACCTCAACATATCTGGACTCCAGCATACATCTATCCGCCGTATGCCAATGCTTATAAAGAATTTAGAGATCGGATGGGGAAACAGCCCGTCCCATTGAACGTCATTGTCACGGCTCGCGGTAATATCGATTTGAGCCTGCCCCTGTTTCAGTCCGGCAAAGTCAATGTATTAATTCTCACAACCGCAGATGGCGAACGACAGATCAGAAAGACGGATATTCCAAGGTCAGTTCAGATCGTTGCAGGAACCAACGCGGATTCATTAACGGCTCGTGAGATCCTCAACGCAATTGTCAGAGTCATTCCATCGTGCGAAATAATACTCATTGAAGGTGGCCCGCATCTCATGGGAGATTTTTTTTGCAGAACGCTGCCTGGATGAGTTATTTTTAACATTTTCTCCTCAAGTCGCAGGACGGGAGAGTTCCATCGAACGGCTTGGAATTGTCGCAGAAAAAATCTTTGCACCTGACCATCCTCTTTGGGGAAATCTCGTTTCAGTGAAACGAGGCGGGAGTCACCTCTTTCTGCGGTATGGGTTTGAAACGGCAGGAAATTAGTTCGAGTGCATTGAACAAAATTTCCCGTCATTTATTCGAATATGTGTGTTCGGCCATTTCCTTCAGTCACAAATCTTTTAAATAAAATCAATAAATGGTTTTGGGATACAGTAATTTATAGAGCTATCCTTGACCCTTCTTTCTTACTCTTCCCATAATTTGAATCATACTAGAATTCATCCTGTCTATTATGATCTATGTGGCTTCCAAAAGAATTAATCCCTTTTTCATCCTTTCGGGCGATTCATAAAAGAACAAAATACCGCCAAATTAAAACACAGTGAGCCGAGGAGAACGCTCTTTTATGGCGAATATAAGCAACTTTTTAAGGTCTATGATTCCTGCCTCCTGTCGGCATCGTTCGGTGGGGAGATATTTTAAAAGCCGCCGTGATCCGTGGAACGCAGAAGTTATGAGAATCCGTCTTCAATACATAGCGTAAGTGGATTCTCACCTATATCTTTTGTTCTTATTCCGGCCACCATCAGTCTGTATGAATTTAATTGAATTACTGATTCTGAAAAGAAACTTCTATCGATGATTTGAAAATGTTTTAGAAGGGGAGAAAAGAATGCCGCAGAAATACGTCTTGAAACTCTATACTGTAGAATCATGCTCTACAGGAGTATTAGCTTTAAGAAATCTGAAAGAAATTATTTCCCAGGAGTCAAAAACAGTTTTTCAATTGGAAGTGATAGATGTGAGAAAGAATCCGCAGATGGCTGAGGATGATAAAATCCTGGCTATTCCCACGCTGATAAAGAAACTGCCACCGCCGATAAAAAAAATAATTGGTGATTTATCCGACAAAGAAAAGCTTCTCCTGGATTTGGATTTGATACCGCAGAATAAAAACAACGATGTAAGAGTAAGGAGATTACAATGACTGCGAATGTGAAAAGCATTTCAGAAAAAACTAAATCAGCAGATAACTTTTTGCCGGTTCGAGGCGGTGTGGAAAAAAACCCTACCGGCATCCCGGGATTTGATTCAATATTGGAAGGCGGAATCCCGAAAGGAAGGGCTTTTTTGATAACAGGATCGACCGGAACCGGAAAGACAGTATTTGCCAATGAGTTTCTTTACCGGGGAATCACCAAGTATAATGAGCATGGGGTATATGTTACGTTTGAGGAGCAACCCGGCGATATCATTAAAAACGTGAGAAATTTCGGCTGGGATTTCGATATACTGATCAAGCAGAAAAAATTAGTATTTGTGGATGCCTCTCCGGATAGGATTCCCATAGAGGAATCCGGGAAATACGATCTTTCCGGTTTAGTTGAAAGAATAAAGTATGCCGTTCGTAAGGTAAAGGCAAAACGTGTATCTGTCGATGCTATGAGTATGTTTTTTTCAAGATTTTCTAATAAAGATGCTATCCGCGATGTGATTTACCGTCTTTGTGATGAATTAAAGAATCTCGGCGTGACAAGTTTTCTTACTGCAGAAAAAGCAGGCGACATTGGGAGCTCCCTTTCACGCTACGGAGTGGAGGAGTACGTAGTGAACGGAGTGGTGGAGTTGTATTTAGAATCCGGGCAGCAGCAATTCATACGCAAAATGTTCATCAAAAAAATAAGAGGCGTTGGTTACCGAAGCGGCATGGTAGAGTATGATATTTCCAATAGGGGAATTAATGTTTTTCCAAAAATAACAATTAACCCACAAATTTCCAGGACAGAATTTAAAAATCGAGAGAGGTTTGGAATAAAAGGTGTGGATGAAGCGATGGGCGGCGGTATTCCGCAAGGGCATATTGTTCTCATTACCGGAAACACCGGAACCGGCAAAACCATGTTCGGCATGCATTTTATAGATCAAGGCATAAGAGACGGTCAAAATGCGATCTATATTGCTCTGGAAGAGCCGGTTGCACAGGTAAAAAAGACGGCCGGAGAATTCGGTTTTGAATATTCTAAATATGAAAAGGAAGGGAAATTGGTTTTTGTCGCCCCAAGTCTTATTGATATGCGCAATGATGATGTGCTCAATGAATTACTGAACGTTGTAAAGAGAATCAACGCAAAAAGGGTCGTGATTGATTCCATCTCCAGCATGATGTCCGCCACTATGAATGAAGAATCCGTGCGCCAATTCCTGATTCAGGCAACGAGATTTTTTAAAAGTAAAGGAATTGCCTGCGTGATGAATTTCCTGTCGGGCACGAATTTTGGAGCGGCGAAAGGGCAGCTTTTGGCTACCAATGAAACAAGCTTGATGCGATTGAGCTCCATTGTGGACGGGATTATACTTTTGCTGTATGTGGAACGGGGACAAAGGGTAAAAAGGATATTGAATATATTGAAGATGAGGGGTTCCTGGCATTCCAATGAGATATTCCAATACGAGATTAACGGCAAGGGAATCAAATTTGGCGAAAGATACGAAGAATAAGAAATATGTTAGAACCGTCAGAAGTGAAAAATATCGATGTGACTCAAGAGCACCTTGCGGGGCAGATAACCTCTTTGCTAAAGAAAATATTTGGTCTTGAAAAAACAGCGGCGGTTCAAAGTCAGTTGAAAGATGCTCTGATCGCCTCCGAAAAGAGCCTGTCTGCTATTTTGGAGATGAATGCAGATGGTATCGTCATTGTCGACACAGAAGGCCTGATTCTTTATGTGAATCCTGCCGCTGAAAAGCTTTTCGGCAAAAAGGAAGAGGATTTGCTCGGCTACCCGTTCGGTTTTCCCGTTCTCTCCGATGAATCGAAAGATATCATTATCAGGCAAGGAAATACACTTGTTGATGTAGCATTGCGTGTGGCCCATGTGCAATGGAAACAGAAACCTGCTTTTCAGCTGTCTCTCCGCGACATCACCGAGCGTATTCAAATGCAGGAGGAACGGGAAAAAATCATCAAAGAGCTGCAAGCTGCAATGGAAAATATCAAGATGCTGAGCGGGCTGCTGCCGATTTGTTCTTCGTGTAAAAAGATTCGGGATGATGACGGATATTGGAATCAGCTTGAAGGATATATTCAAAATCACTCGATAGCAACATTCACGCACAGCGTATGCCCTGAATGTTTCCCGAAATTGTATCCCGAATATGCAGCGATGCAAAAGAAAAATGATGAAAAGAATGGCGAACAGAATTTAAGTGTTCAGGATAACAAGGATGAATAATTCCATCAACGAAATATGTACGAGTAATGAAGTTCACCCTCTCATAAACCAATAACTGAAGGATGGAGTATGAAGAAAAGATATATTTATTTCTCGACCGTGCTGACAGTCGTTTTGACACTGTCTTTGTTTGGACAGGTCACTCACGGCGATACGACCAAGACAACGATGAAGCATCATCCCATGGTGAGCATGATGGGCAAACCGACAGTCGAAGACCTTCACATGAAAGTGTGGCTTATGACGCAGAAGCATCACAAAAAGATGATGAAGGAAATGAAACATGAAGGTAAGGGGATGAAAGATAGCAGCATGACGATGAACGAGGATATGAAGGGAATGGAACATGACGGCATGAAAATGGACAAGGCGACGAAGGAAGCGATGATGGCCGGTACGCACTGCATCATGCTTGACGTTACAGATGTTGCCAGCGGAAAAGAAATTACGAACGCCGGCGTGAATGTATTGATTGTGTCTCCGTCAAAGAAGAGCTCTTCTGTCGATCTGAAGCCAATGATGAGCCACTTCGGAGACGGCGTCACGCTCGACGAAAAGGGAGAATATCAGTTTACTCTCAGCGTTAACGTGAGCGGAGACTCCAAAACGACACAATTCCATTACACGGTGAAGTAAGGAATGTTTCTGATTGAAAGTGGTGATCGGGAAGAGGCGCTGTCCAATAACATTGACAGTACGCGATCATAGTCCGCAGGTTGGCGTTAGTCATTAAGGATATCGATCTTGGAGAAAAAAAAGCTGACGAGCAATTCTGGAAAACGGAAACTTGTGAAACGTCTGACTTCCAACGGAGAATCACGACGAACTGCTGTCGACAATCAAAATTCCGCTGTTAAAGCCATTCCAGATCCAAAATGGTCTGAGCGCCTACCTTCCGCGGAAAAAAAACCGCGTGTGGTACGCTTCGAGATATCCCCCAAGACGATTATCCAGATCATCCTCGTAGTGGCTTGCATGTGGCTGCTGATCCGTCTTTGGCCGGTCTTCCTGGTTCTCGTCGTTGCTCTCCTCATCGTCGGGACAATGAGTCCATCCGTAAGCTGGATGGAGGCTCGGCGTATCAAGCGCGGTTACGGGATCGCTATCGTCTTCACACTCCTCTTCGTCATTACGATTCTCGCCATGACGCTGACGATCCCGTCTTTGTTGGCGCAGGTCTCAGCGTTGGTCGAGCAATTACCCGCATTTCGCATACACCTATCGGATTATCTCGCCCGATCCATCCTAACTGCTCCGCTCGCGGACTGGCTGCGCAACGTTAAATATGAGGCTCTCTCGAATGGCATGAGTGCAATGGCTTTTGCCTTTTCGATGCGCATTTTTGAGATCTTTGCGTACAGCACGAGCGCCATCTTTCTGGCACTATACATCATGATCGACCGCGACCGGCTTCGAGGTGGGCTTTTCGCAGCCGTTCCTCGTTCACATCATATCCGTCTCGCCCGCGTCATGATGAATCTGGAGACGATCGTAGGCGCTTACATTCGCGGACAGCTGATCACGTGCCTGCTTATTGCGGTCTTTTCATTCGTTCTCCTGGTGGCGTGCGACGTGCCAAATGCGATGGCGCTTGCAGTGTTTGCGGGGATTGCGGATGTCCTGCCATACATCGGTGCTTTCCTCTCGATAGTACCAATGGTCATTGCGTCGCTGGCCCGCGGTCCGGTTGTCGTGGCTGTTGTTCTGTTGATCATGTTAGCGTACGAGGAGTTCGAGAGCCGGGTACTCGTTCCCCGCATTTATGGACGTGCGCTGCGTCTTCCGCCGTCCGTCGTCCTCTTTGCGCTCCTTGCAGGTAGTACGCTCATGGGGATTCTCGGTGCGCTCCTCGCGCTTCCTGTCGCAGCGGCGGTTATGATGCTCATCGACGAGCTTCGCGTCGAGCTTCCGGGCCAGCAGGAGCAGGCCGCAAATGTGGAACAGCGCGTCGGGGACGAGCGCGCGGAGGAAGAGTACGTGCACCGGACAGATGGCGTACCTGCTGAGCAGGCCGCTGCGATTGCCGTCGAGATCTCGGATGATCGGCGGGAAGAAAATGACCGTCCGCCGGAGGCGAAGGGGACGACCATCAAGAGCGGTAAAATTCGACGGGTATATAACAAGTTGATGACACCAGTAAAAAGAAAAAGGAGATAAACAATGACCACAATAAAAACAAAAGATGGTACGGAAATCTACTACAAGGACTGGGGTACTGGACAACCTGTGGTATTCAGTCATGGCTGGCCACTCAATGCAGATGCTTGGGAAAGCCAGATGGTACACTTGGCAACTAACAGCTATCGTTGCATCGCTCATGATCGTCGCGGTCACGGGCGTTCCAGTCAGCCCTGGAATGGTAACGATATGGATACTTACGCCGACGACCTGTCAGAGCTCATCGAAAAGCTTAACCTGAATGGTGTTACCATGATCGGTCACTCAACCGGCGGCGGAGAGGTCGCTCGCTACATAGGACGTCACGGTACCAAACGTGTTGTCAAGGCCGTGTTGGTCGGTGCGGTTACGCCGCTGATGCTCAAGACGGAAGCCAATCCCGGTGGACTGCCGATCGAGAATTTCAATGGCATCCGTGCAGGTGTTGCTGCCGGCCGTTCACAGTTCTTCAAAGAACTCACGACTCCGTTCTTCGGTATCAACAGGCCTGGTGCGAACGTAAGTCAGGGTATCCGCGATGCGTTCTGGTTTCAGGGCATGCAGGGCGGTCTTAAGAATGAGCTCGACTGCATCAAGGCGTTTTCCGAAACAGATTTCACCGGGGACCTCAAGAAGTTTGATGTACCAACCCTTATCATTCATGGCGGCGACGACCAGATCGTCCCGATCGATGCTTCGGCTTACGCCTCCTCCAAACTCATCAAGAACGCGACTCTGAAGGTCTATCCGGGTGCACCTCATGGATTGCCATGGACACACAAGGATGAGTTCAATAATAACTTGCTGGCATTCCTCAAAACTTGAGGAAGATTGGGCGTGCCGATGATCCAATCCAATCAGCTTTATTGTTACTTTTGTTGAGGATTCAATAGAAGTGGTTGTTCGAGCGTACGTTGACCTATATGAAAACGGGACCATCGGAAGTTGTATTCGTGGAAACGATAAGTACAAAGACATTCACGGCGCTCAATAACTCGGTATGAAAACGATTTGTTTATCCGAACCAAAGTCTTCAGAAAAAAGAAAGAGTGAGGCCGGATTACTTTATTTATGATTTTCCGAAGTTGACAAACACTCTTTATTCCTTCGAGGAGTAGTGATTGCTGTGTGTTATATGAAAAGATTGGTATACCTCATCGCTCTTTTATTGTTAGCCTCCCATCATTCCTACCCTTCCGGGAGTGATGTGAATGATAATTCAGGAGTCGCCGAAACAATCTGCATTACCAATGTTTTCGCGGTGGATATTAATTACCCGAATATCTTTATTTCGGTTCTTGCACGCCTGGTGGGAGTACAAACGGACTCCTTGAAATTTGTGGAATGGGATATTAGAACACCATTTCTCAGTTCGTTTCTCCTTCACCTGACCGATGACGGAGAACATCGGTGGTTTGAAATCGCAAGCGACTCTGCGTTTCCTTCCTTTGTGAAGCTGCCGCTTGAGGACCGCACGATTCTTGCGCCGAGTGCACTTAATTTCTTCAAACAAGCTTTGGAGTTTTTCCGGAACACCAGAACGGATACCCTCCATGCGACCTTCGAATATAATCAAGATACACTCGGTGCGAGTGTGTTTCATCTCCCCGGACGCAATGATACCGGTTCGCACATAACGACCTTCTCCCACATTGAGACGTGGAATAAAAGGACAGGTGAACAGTACAATAACGCAGAAGTTACAGCGGTAACTCAGGATGGGTACACAATCTTTCAAAATGTCACGATCTTTTTGAAAAAGAAAAAAATAACACTTCGCCTCGCATCTGCCCGCGTCACAGTGGTGAGAAGCAAATACTGATGATTGAAGATATGAATAGCTATATACGTTCTTAAGAGAATTAATCCCTATTTCATTCTTTCGGGCTATTACTTCTCAGCGCAGTCATTGATATACTCATTCACAGTCAGGGAAGGTTTTTCATCTCTAAAATTTATGATAAATATGAAAAAAAAAGACAACCAAACTAAACTGCCTGATCAGCAAACTGACACAAAAGGAAAAATAAATCTTCCGGGATACCCGTTATATCTTGCAACCGAAGATATTTACGGTCAATACAAAGAAGAGAAGAGTATAGATCCGGAGGATATTTCCAAAATAAAGGATTCAAGTGATGATAAGAAAGCCGGAAAAAGTAACGAAAAAGATTTTGTTGAAGATGAATCCGGCAGCGACTTGGATGTTCCTGGTTCAGAATTGGATGATGAACAGGAAAAAATTGGTAGCGAAGATGAAGAGAATAACTATTACAGTCTAGGGGGAGATGATCATAACGATCTGGATGAATATAAGGGATAGGAAAATGTTTATCGATGTGCTTTTATGCTGCACAATAGAAAATAAATCGATTTTACTTAGTAAACGGACCGTTTGAGTTTAATTTAAAAACATTGAGTGTAATGAACTGGATATATGTATTGGACGATGCTGCGTTACTGGAAGGTCACATGACACCGACCTATCCGCTGGGAGTGAATATCGTACTGGCGCGTGTCGGTGGCGTAGTCTATGCCGTTTCCGGCACGTGCGTGCATATGGCATGCCCGCTGTTCACGGGAAAGCTGAATGGTTATACGATCACTTGCCCATGCCACGACTGGCGGTTCGATATTCGAACTGGCAAGTTCCTCGATGCGCCAGAACTTAGCCTTGCAGTATATCCCACAAAGTCAGAAGCCGGTAAAGTATTCGTCAACTTCAATTAAAAGGAGATCACCTTGAAGAAGATCATCGTGTATACTCTCTCAACCTGTCCTTGGTGCCGAAAGACGAAGAATTATTTCGCTGAACACAATATTCCGTTCACATACATCGACTACGATCTCGCCGACGAAGCGACACAAAAAAGGATTTCGAAGGAGCTCGATGCGGCCGGGGCCACCGGCTTCCCGTTCGTCAAGGTCGGCGAGCAAGTCATTTCTGGCTATCAGCCGGATCGCTATTCGAGCGCTCTGGGAATATAAGGCGGTGCTGAATGAATATTGAATCAAGGAAGAAGGCGTTGCACTATTTCTTCGAAAAGGTTGTCGGGCCGCTGGGCTTCAAGTTTACACCCGATGCAGAGCTGGTGGAATTTTTACTCGAGCAGGAGGTTATACTGGAAGGCAAACATGGTATTCCCTTCTGTCCTTGCCAGCCGTTGCGGCACGACCGTACGCGCGATATGCAGATCGTCTGCCCGTGCATTCCTTTCCACAGGAAGCATTTCGACATTATCAAACGCTGTTGGTGCGGGCTCTTCGTGCATAAAGATGTCCTCGACCCTGCCAAGCTGCCCCAATTGTCACCGAAGGAGGTGGGTCTTGAGTGAGAAGTTCATTCGGGCGATAAGCGTCCATGAAATCGCACCCGGCGGGATGAAAGCCATCGAACTCGGCGGAAACGAGATCGTTATATGCAACTGCGGTGGAAAATACTTCGCGATCCAACGGCGCTGCGGCCACATGAATGCACCGCTCGAAAAGGGCACGCTCGATGGCACATACCTCACTTGTCCCATGCACTGCGTCCAGTTCGACGTCACCAGCGGCGAAGCGCTCTCGGGTCCGGTACCACCGGATTTCGGTCAAGAGATTCCACCGCCGATGTTTGGCGAATACTTGCAGAACATCGGCATGCTGATGAAGGACGTTCGCACGGAATCCATTCGTACATATACGACGAAACTGGAATCTGGCTGGGTCCAGATTGCATTGTGAACGTGCGATTCTTGCACGTTACAATTGATATAATTTTATTGCTCATATCGCCAAGGTATAATTTCTTTTGTTTCCAGAATATTTTTTCGCTCTTGCAAGCAGTTCTGCTGTAAAGTAGTGGGAATCCAATCAGGTATTTCAAAAATCTAAGTTCACCGGTGTTTCACATAGAAACACCATGGGATGAGCAATCCAATCGGTTCCTTTCATAGAAAAAAAAGCATTCACTATCGAACACGATGGTATGTCTCAATTATTGACTTTTTTTTACAGGATGTCAGATATGCTTCCAATTGCTTGTAGTGGTTTAATTGGTTAGTTTAAGGCAAAATAAACTCAATTTCGAGGTCGCCGGATTTCGCTACGTAAAGTATTCCTGCTTCGACGTTACTTAATTCTTAATCATGAGATGTTCCAAAATACCATGTTGGATATATGAGAGGATCTATGAAGAAGAAAAAAATTCCTAAACAATTTCCTAATAAGAAAAATACCGCTGAAATGTCATCTTCAAGAAAATCATTTTATGTTGTCGGTATAGGCGCATCTGCCGGCGGCTTGGACGCTATCGAAAAATTTTTTAGAAACATGGTTGAGAATTCCGGCATGGCATTTATCGTGGTGTCACACTTAGATCCGAATCATATAAGTATTATGCCTGAGCTCATTCAAAAATCTACGAAGATGAAATTATTTCAAGCTGAAGACGGAATGCTCATTGAACCTGATCATGTGTATGTTGCACCTGCGAATCGAGATTTAGCGATACTTCATGGAACAATCCAGCTCATTGAACCTCTTGAAGCACATGGATTCCGGCTTCCCATCGATTATTTCTTCAAATCCCTCTCTACCGATATAGGTGACAAAGCTGTTTGTATTATCCTCTCCGGTATGGCATCTGATGGTACCGCCGGCTTGAAATCGGTGAAGAATGAATTAGGGATGGTCATGGTTCAGGACCCGAAATCGGCAAAATTCGACGGTATGCCGACCAGCGCCATAAAAACCGGATTAGCCGATTACATTCTTTCTCCCGAAGAAATGCCGGGACAGTTGATGAGATATGCTTCCCAAAAAATGAAGAGTATTCGCTTAGATAATGAAAATGCCGATGAAAAAATTCCCGATGCAATTCAAAAAATCTTTATTCTTCTGAGATCTCGCACAGGCCATGATTTTTCAATGTACAAACGAAATACGGTCTACCGGCGCATTGAAAGAAGGATGAATATTTCTCAATTGGAAAATCTGCCAGATTACATCCGGCTGCTTCAGGAAAACCCCTTAGAAATAGAAAACTTATTTAAGGAACTTCTTATTGGAGTGACAAATTTTTTCAGAGACCCCCAATCGTTCGAGACATTGAAAAAGATATTGTTGGAGTTAGTAAAAAGTAAACCTGATAACGGTCAGATAAGAATTTGGGTGCCCGGATGCTATACCGGCGAAGAGGCATATACCATTGCGATTCTCTTACGAGAATGCTTGGATGAAACGAAAAAATATTTGAACGTGCAGATATTTGCCACAGATATTGATATGACGGCGATTGAAAAAGCCCGCATGGGTTCATTTTCGGGAGTTGCATCCGATGTGAGTAAAGAACGTCTGAACCGTTTCTTTACATCCGAGGGAAATCTTTATCATATCCGAAAAGAAATTAGAGAAATGCTGATTTTTGCACAGCAAAGCATTATTAAAGATCCTCCTTTTACAAAGCTCGATCTCATCTCCTGTCGCAATCTTCTCATATATCTCAATGCCGAGTTGCAGAAAAAAATAATTCCCGTCTTCCATTATAGTCTTGTACCGAATGGAATACTTTTTCTCGGTTCGTCGGAAACGATCGGCGAGTATGTCGATCTGTTTTCCCTCTTCGATAAAAAATGGAGAATTTACAAAAGAAGAGAGTCCATATACTCGGCACAACCCCTTATTGAATTCCCGGCATCACGGCCCATGGAAAAACCTTATGAGTCCATCATGAAAAGGACCGAAGTAAAAAATATAGGCCCTCTGGCGGAAAAAATCATCCTGCAGAGTTACTCTCCCAATTGTGTGATTATCACCGAACATGGAGAAATACTGTATATCCATGGAAGAACCGGCAAATACCTGGAGTTGACACACGGC